>OLSX01000741.1_pt1 | contig 32478 bp, 30 predicted proteins | sample 1673141 | NCBI WGS metagenome assembly OLSX01 (sample SAMEA3136759, study PRJEB25190) | human gut metagenome | biome: human gut; feature: human-associated habitat; material: faeces | place: Austria | collected 2013 | reverse complement strand
GAACGTGCCCATCATCGGCGCCGCCATCGTCGGCGTTGCCCTCGCGATCGCGTTCTACCAGCGTGCCGAGAGGGACACCGAGCTCGCCGCCCACGCTTCCGCAGACGCCTTCATCGGAGAGGATGAGTAACCATGGAAAACGAGAACATCACCGCCGCCGAGGGCAAGCCCTCCGGCTATAAGGTCACCAAGAAGGACCTGCGCAACGCGAACTGGCGCTGGCTCATGAGCGTGTGCACCTTCAACTACCAGACCCAGCAGGGCGCCTCGGTCGCCTACGCCCTCTCGCCGATCCTGAGGAAGATCTACACGAACGACGAGGACTATAAGCAAGCGCTCAACAACCACTTCCGCTACTACAACACCCAGCCTTGGCTCGCCGCCATCATCCTCGGCGCCTGCGTGGCCATGGAGGAGCGTGACGGCCTCGCGGCGGCGGACGCCGTCCAAGACCTGAAGATCGGCACCATGGGACCGCTCGCCGGCGTCGGCGACTCCCTGCTCATGACCATGATCCCGACCATCATGGGCTCCATCGCCGCCTACATGGCCATCGAGGGCAACCCCGTGGGAGCCGGCATCTGGTTCGCGCTCATCCTGGCCATCTTCTGGGTCCGCATGCACGCCCTCGAGTTCGGCTACAAGCAGGGTGTGAAGCTCGTCACCGACTTCAGCGAGAAGCTTCCCAACCTCACTGCCGCCGCCTCCGTGCTCGGCCTCACCGTGGTCGGCTGCCTCATCGCCTCGGTCATCGGCGTCACCTGCCCGATTAGCTTCAGCTTCGGCGACGTCTCAATGGAGATTCAGCCGCTGCTCGACAAGATCCTGCCTGCCATGATCCCCGCCGCCATCACGGGAAGCGCGTATTACCTTCTTACCAAGAAGAACGCGAGCATGACGGCCCTCATCCTCGTGGTGATCGTCCTTGCGATGGTCGCCTCCGCCGCCGGCATCCTCGCCTAGCTTCGACCCAAGAGATTGGTGAATCAATGAGAAAGATAGTTGTGGCGAGCCATTCCCTTCTCGCCCAGGGCTTCAAGGACACCCTCGAGTTCCTTACGGGTAAGAGCGACGTCGTCAACGCCGTGTGCGCCTACGTGAACGACAACGGCGAGGGGCTCGACGCGGCGGTCGAGGCGGCGCTTTCGGGCACTGACGAGGTCGTCGTCCTCACCGACGCGCTCGGCGGCAGCGTGAACCAGCGCTTCTCCCGCTTCGCCTCCGACCGGATCCACGTGATCGCGGGTGTCAACCTCCCGCTCGCCATGACGGTCGCGCTCGCGCGCCCCGACGAGAAACTCGACTTCGACGCCCTCGTCGACGAGGCGCGCCAGCAGATCGTCTACGTGAACGGTGCCAGTTCCGCCGAGTGCGAAGACGACGAATAGAGGAGGTCGACGATGAGAGAGTTCCTTAAGGACGTGTGGATGCACGGCGGTGAAGAAAGCCGCGCCATCACCCCCGAGAACATCACGGGCGAGAAGGGCCGCGCCGCCATGTCGGCCAGCCACCTCGGCGTCGGCCGCAAGGGCTCGTGCTGCGTGCCCCTTGAGTCCGGCGAGACCATCACGCTCGCGGACATCGAGGGCCCCGGCATCATCCGCCACATCTGGATGACCGTCCCCGACAAGACCGCCGCCGGCAGCTTCGTCATGCGCGACCTCGTGCTGCGCTTCTACTGGGATGACGAGGAGACCCCCTCGGTCGAGTGCCCTGTCGGCGACTTCTTCTGCAACGGCTTCGGTGAGCGCGCCATCGTCAACTCGATGCCCATCTGCGTGAACCCGACGGGCGGCATGAACTGCTACTTCGAGATGCCCTTCAGGAAGCACGCCAAGGTCACGCTTACGAGCGAGCACCCCGGGTTCATTAAGTACATCTTCTACACGTTCAACTACGCGCTCACCGACGTGCCGGACGACGCCATGTACTTCCACGCCCGTTTTAACCGCGAGCGCAGCACCCGCAGGGGCGTCGACTACACCGTGCTCGACGGCGTGCGCGGTAAGGGCTACTACGTCGGCACCTACATGGCCCTGTGCGCCCTGGAGCGCTATTGGTGGGGCGAGGGCGAGATGAAGTTCTTCCTCGACGGCGACGAGGAGTTCCCCACGGTCACCTCGACGGGAGCCGAGGACTACTTCGGCGGTGCCTGGGCCTTCCTCGACAGGCCGCCCCACGCGCTGCCCGAGGCGCAGTGCTTCAACACGCTGTTCGCCGGCTACCCGTACCGCTCGACGCGCGACGCCACGCGCGACCGCTTCAGCGCGGGCAAGCCGAACCCGAACCCGATGCTCGCGACCAACGACGACGCGCTGCCCAGGCACGGCCTCTACAGGTGGCACCTTCCCGACCCGATCTCGTTCAAGGAGGACCTGCGCGTGACGTTCCAGGACCTCGGCAACGACGACATCAAGCTCTACGAGCGCGAGGACGACATCTCCACCGTCGCCTACTGGTACCAAAGCGAGCCGCACGCCGTGCTCGCCCCGTTTGCCGCAAGGCAGGACCGCGTGCCCAGGTAGGGTCGCCTCGAAACAAGCCAACGTTATGGGCGCCCGCGGTTGAGACGGCACGAGGGCTCGCACGGAATGTGACTCGAAACAAGTCAACGTTATGGGCGCCCGCGGTTGACCATGACTGCGGGCGTCCCTTTGTAAGGAGGACCACATGAGCGAAAAGCAAATGAGGCTCGGCGCCCTCGAGGCCGGCGGGACCAAGATGGTCTGTGCCGTGGTGTCCGGCGACGGCGAGGTTCTCGACCGTATGGAGACCCCGACGCTTACGCCCGCCGAGACCGTCCCGCAAATGGTCGAGTGGTTCACCGCCCGCGATGTGGACGCGTTGGGCATCGGCGCCTTCGGCCCGACCTGCGTCGACCCCAACGATGAGCGCTACGGTTCCATCCTCCAGACGCCCAAGCTCGCGTGGCGAGGCTATGGTCTTCGCGCCGCGTTCGCCGACGCCCTCGGGATTCCGGTGACCTACGACACGGACGTGAACGTTGCCTGCCTCGGCGAAGTGGTCTTCGGCTGCTGCAAGGGGCTCGAGGACGCCGTCTACGTGACCATCGGCACCGGCGTGGGCGCGGGCGTCATGTGCGCGGGCAGGCTCCTTCACGGCATGCTGCACCCCGAGGCCGGCCACATGCTGGTAAAGACCCGTCCCACCGAGGAGGGACGCTGCGTCTGCCCGAGCCACGCGAGCTGTCTCGAGGGCCTCGCCTCCGGCCCCGCCATCGCCGCGCGCTGGGGAAAGCCCGCGGCCGAGCTCGCGGACAACGCTGAGGTGTGGGCACTCGAGGGGGATTATCTGGGGCAGATGTGCGCGAACCTCGTGCTCATGTACTCGCCTCGCCGCATCGTCCTCGGCGGCGGCGTGATGCACCAGGAGCAGCTCTACGGCATCGTCCGCAAGAAGACCCTCGAATATCTGGGTGGCTACATCCAGACCGCCGAGCTTAAGGACATAGAGAGCTACATCTGCGCCCCGGGCTGCGGCGGCGACCAAGGAATCCTCGGCGCGGCCGAGCTGGCAAGAAGGGCGCTCGCGTAGCTTGCGCTCTCTCCGCCATACAACGCGTTAAGAAAAGACGAGCGCTTCTTGCCAATTGGGCGGCAAGAAGCGCTCGTCTTTTGCATTTGTTTTTGGGCAGGACGCCCCGCCTCTGCTAGAGTCCCTGGACCGCCACACCCACGAGGTTTGGACCGGTGTGGACAAGAAGCGCGGGGCTGATGTCGGAGCGGACGATCTCCACCGCATTGGCCACGCGCTCGCGCAGGGCCTGCTCCATGCGGTCGTAGAGGTCGGCGTAGGCCGAGGTGCAGCTCACGGCAAAGTGCTTCTCGGCGATGGCGGCGACGAGCTCGACCTCGGTGCGATGGCGGTACTTTCACAGCCATTTCGTGTGCGCGAGGCTGTTGGCTTTCTGGGCCACAGCAATCACCTTCCCCCTAGCATGATGACCTGAACAATCCTCATGCTAGGGGGAAGGTTTTTGTCGCGTAGCGGAAATTGGCCTCCACCCGCTGATCGGGTGGCTTTCTATGCCGCGCGGCACGGACTAAAGTCCATGAATAAAAACGAGGAAGGCCACGTCCGGCCTCCCTCGCGTGTCCTTGCACGCCCAATATGTGCCGTAAAAGCCGTCTTCTTCAACGTCAAAGTGAGCGCGCTTCATTTTTGCCACTCAAAATCTTATTTTCACGATTTGCATTTTCATCCCGTTGTCACCGACCCTTGCGAGAAACCGGAAAAAGCCGCTGACAGAAGGGTCCCTCAAATCGTTGTAGCCCAGCATATAGCCGCGACTTGTGACCTGCAGACGGCTGTCCCACGTGCCGATTTCCTTGGCGGCATCCGAAACCGCAAAATATGCCCCAACATCCTTGATTTTTGCAGTCTTAAGCCATGTTTTTGCGATCATCTTTACTGCCGTCCGATTGGCAGCATCAAAGACCAGCACACCGCCGGGGAAAGCGTCCGCCATCTCCCGCACCAGTTCCCGGACCTGCTGGGTCAGAAAGTAATAGAACACCCCGGAGGCAAAGAACACCGCCCCGCCGGAGGCATCGATTTTGCCAAACCATGCGGTGTCTTTCAGATCGCAGGGGATATTTTGTTCTCGATCCTCGGCGGGCAGCAGCTGCTGCCGCAAGGCAATCACATCCGGGAAGTCCAGATTGTAGATCTTGCATCTACCGTTGTCGCAGGTTCTGCCGGTGTTGTCCAGCCCACAGCCCAGATTGACCACCGCCGCATTGGGGTGGCCTTTCAGGTAATCTCGCACCTCGAAAGCAAGATTACCCTGCCGCATGGCCACCTCCAGCGCACCAAAGCGCTGCATCAGGCTGCGGGAGTTTTTCTCTGCCTCTGAAAAGTCGTAGTCGATCTGGTCGAGCAGGCGAACCGCTGTTTCATCCCTGTAAAGGTTCGGGTACAGCTCCGTACACAGCTTCCGGGAATACAGCGGGAGGATCAGCGTCTCTTGCACGGCGTTTTTCTCAATTCTACATTTCATAGGTTCCTTCCTCAGTGAATAAAGACTGTCATAATTGCCGTCAGCACAGCCGCTATGACCGTCATGCCTATCGCCATGTGCAGGATGGATGCAAAAATGCCCGTATGGCGTCCTCAAACGCCATATCCGCTACACTGCCTTGCAGAACGGCGCAACGCCCCTTCTGAATTGCAGTTCGGTTGAGCTTTCTAGCCTTCTCCACGCTGACGGGTGAATAGTCGATGCCCTTGACGACGCCATGCGGGCATTTTTTCAGCAGCCGTTTTATGTTCGCCCCGCCGCCGCAGCCGCAATCCAGCACCTTGGCGTTTGGCGCAAGTCGTAGAAATCGAAGTCCCCACCGCGCCACAGGGCTGTGGCCCAGATTCATCATGGCAACCATAAGTTTCCCGCCGAGGCCCACGGGCTTGCGGGTGTTTTCAAAGAACGACATCAGGCCCCTCCGATTTCGTGCATTCCGCATAAGTCAACGGGAACGAGGCCTTCAGCACCGTGCTTTTCTGCACCGCCCAGCCGTTTTGACGCAGAAAACGTAGGTATTCCTCGCTTGTCCATCTGCTGTAGAGGGGGAATCCCGCCATACTCATGAAAAAGGCTTTTGCCTTGCCGGAAACCGAGTTCCCCGCGTGGGTGAAGGTTGGCGCGATGAGCACGCCGTCGTCCTTCAGCACCCGCCTGATTTCTTGCAGGGCCTTTTCCGGATGCGGCACTATGTGAAGCGCGTTGGACACGATCACCACTTCGAAGGACTTCTGTGCATAGGGCAGGCGGAACATATCTTGTACGGAAAAGTGCAGCTTTGCGGATTGATTGTCCCGCTTTGCTTCAAGGATCATCTTTGCAGAGGCGTCCGTAGCCTCGATGTGCGCCGCCGCATTCACGATGCTCTTTGCGATAAGCCCCGTGCCGGTGGCAACCTCCAGTACGGTTTTTGCTTTCACTACCGGCCGGATCAGCCCATACATCTTCTCATACGCCGCCCGGTCGTTTCGCATGAAACGGTCATACCAACCGGCGTTCTTGTCCCAGAAACCCTCGCGTTCGTGCATGGCTGTCGCCCCCAAACAGTTAGAGCCATCTAACTATAACACACGAATCATGCAGTAAGATGAGGCTAACTTTAATTTCTTGGCTAAGGCGCATCTCTCTGACCCTTTGAATCGCCCCTTTTCACGCCACCCGCTACGAACCCCGGCGGAAACCAGGGAGTGATTAAAGGAGCGACCTGCGGTTTTGCGAATCAATTGAGTCATTCCCGAAACCGCGAATTAAGGGCCTGATTCGCTCAAATTGCGCACGAATCAGCCCTCGGGCGGTACGACGCGACACGCATCGACAACACTCGGACTGGATTAGTCATCGAGTGGGAGTAGTAATAGAACATTTGCTCTTGTTTTTCATACGGTTTCATACGGTTCCGATGGCGACCGATGGGGACGTTTCGCAACCGCCGCACCTGCAAGCCGCATGGTTTCACAATCGGGCAAGAACTCAGAAGGCTCCTCGTGAAAAACGAGGAGCCTTCTGAGTTCTTCGGCGCGGGCGGATTGGGACCCGCTGCCGATCTAGAGGCACTCGGTCAGAATCTGGAACACCTCGCTGCGCTCCAGTTTCTTGGCGCAGCCGCCGGTGAGCACGCAGGTGTCCGCAACCTTGCGCAGCGTCTCGTCGGACGCGTCGGAGCCCATCTCGGCGAAGCTCGTGGGAAGCCCCATCTCGCCGATGAACGTTTGCAGGCGGTCGATGCCTTCGAGCGCCACCGTAAGGTCGTCTTTGCCCTCGCCGTCGACGCCCCATACCTCGCGCGCCCAGCGGGCGAACTGCGCGGGCGCCTCGGGGGCCAGGTGGCGGTAGAGCGCAGGGTGGATGACCGCGAGGCCCATTCCGTGGTTGGTGTGGGTGTACGCGCCGTACTGGTGCTGGATCATGTGCGCCTGGAAGTCCGTTGACTTGCCGATCTTGAGCACGCCGTTCTCGGCCATGGCGGAGTCGTATACGAGCTCGCTTCTGGCATCGAGGTTCTGGTCGTCGTCCGCGATGATCCGCATGTTGCGGATGACGTTACGCTGGATGGCGAGGTTGATGTCGTCGGTGACGTTGCGTCCGCGCGGGCTTCCGAAATAGCTCTCCATGCAGTGCGAGAGCGTGTCGAACGCGCCGCTCATGAACTGCGCGTGCGGTACGGTGAGCGTGAGCGCCGGGTCGAGCGCCGCCCACATGGGCATCGCCCCCAGATAGGCGCCCTTCACGTGTGTCTCCTCGTTGGTGATGACGGCCCCGTTGTTCTGCTCGGCGCCCGTGCCGGAGAGTGTCACGATGCAGCCCATGGGGATGAACGAGCTCGGCATCTTGCCGTCGGCGTGCTCGAATTTCTCGATGCCCTCGTCAAGCATCGCCTGCGCGGAGACCACCTTGCAGCAGTCGAAGACCGACCCGCCGCCGACGGCGAGAATGAAGTCGACCTGCTCCTCGCGTGCGAGCGCGGCGCCTTCCTGGCACTTCTCGTAGGTCGGGTTGGGCATGATGCCGCCGAAGTCCACCACGCGCTTGCCCGCGCTCGTGAGCTTATCGACCACGTGGCCGTAGACGCCGGTTCGTTTGACCGAACCTCCGCCGTAGGCGAGCATCACTGTCTTGCCCATGGCACCCATCTCGGCGTCGAGTGCCTGGTCCATGGCCCCCTCGCCGAAGTAGTTCCTGACCGGGTAGTCGTACGTGAATGAGTTCATGGCAATTCCTCCTAGTAAGTTATCAGTGCGGTCTGACGCTCGTTTACACGTTGCGCACGAGCCCGGACATCCATTCGATGGTGGCGGGGTCGTGGTGGTCGAAGAACGCGCTGCGCCCGGTGTCGAGCGCGGCGATGGCGACCATCTCGTCGTCGCCCAGCGCGAAGTCGAAGACGTCGAAGTTTTGCTCCATGCGATCGCGGTGCGTGCTCTTAGGGATACAGACCACACCGCGCTGGAGCAGCCAGCGCAACACGACCTGGGCGACCGTCTTGCCGTGCGCCTCGCCGATGCGAGCGAGGACCTCGTTGCGGAAGAGGTCGTTTCTGCCCTCCGCAAAGGGCGCCCAACCCTCCATGGCCACCTCCTTGCCGGCCATATACTCCTGCGCCTCGCGCTGCTGGAAGAACACGTTGCACTCGACTTGGTTCACGGCGGGGGCGATGCGGTTGAACGAGATGAGGTTTGCGAGGTGATCGGGGTAGAAGTTAGCTGTACCTATGGCGCGGATAACGCCCTGCTCATAGAGCTCCTCCATGGCGCGCCACGCGCCGAAGACGTCGCCGAACGGCTGGTGGATGAGGTAGAGGTCGACGTAGTCGAGCCCCAGCCGCTTGAGCGACGCGTCAAAGCCGCGCTTGGCCCCCTCGTAGCTCGCATCCGACATCCACAGCTTGGTCGTCACGAACACCTCGTCGCGCGGCAGGCCGCTCGCACGAATGGCGGCCCCGACCGCCTCTTCGTTGCCGTAGCTCGCGGCCGTGTCGAGCAGCCGGTAGCCGACCGAGAGCGCGTCCTCCACGGCGCGCTGGCATTCCGCGACGTTTGGGATCTGATACACGCCGAAGCCGAGCTGCGGCATCCTGACGCCGTTGTTCAAGGTGATGTAGTCCATGGTGCCTTCCTTTCTCGCAACTTGATGTATCCACCATACGAGGGGTGCCGCGCCAGCGGAAGTTTCCGTTGGTGAGGGTTCTATAACGCTGGGGTGCGCACGGTGTTATAACCCGCGGGTGCTAGGCGTCACCTCAAAGAGATCGGCGCCGAGCTCGTCGGCGATGGCCTGAGCTACGACAGCGGTGTGGCCCTGTGCCGAGTAGTAGGCCACGAGGACGTTGCCGTCTGCAGCGGGCACTGCGGCGGGCTCGTCCTCGACAGTCGACTGGTCCTCGGCGGCGGCTTGGCTGGTCCGTTATTGTCTGAGCGCTACTCCTGCGCGTCGAAATCGGGGCGTATGGCCAGGTAGCCCGCGAGTGCTTCCTCAGTGGCGGTGTAGTAGGTCATGGTCCCGTCGAGCTTGGCAATCTCGGCCATCTCATCTTCGGTGAGGGAGAAGTCGAAGATGTTCGCGTTGTCGGCGATGTGGGCGGGGTTCTTGGAGCCGGGGATGATGGAGGTGCCCATCTGCACGTGCCAGCGCAGGATCACCTGGGCCGGGGTCTTGCCGTACTTCTCGGCGAGAGTGACGAAGACGGGCTCCTCCAGAAGACCTTTGTCGCCGTGGCCGAGCGGGTACCACGCCTCGATCACCGTGCCGTACGGCGCGAGGTAGGCACGCAGGTCGCGCTGGGCGTGGTAGGGGTGGCACTCAACGGTCACGAGCTGCGGCTTGATGTCGGCGACCTCGATGACCTCGGCGATCTTGTCTTGCGGGAAGTTGGAGAGGCCGACGGCGCGCACCTTGCCCGCGCGGTACGCCTCCTCCATCGTGCGCCACGCGGCCAGGTAGTCTCCTACCGGCTGGTGCAGGATGAGCATGTCGACGTAGTCGAGCCCCAGGCGCTGGAGCGTGGCGTCCACCGCCGGCATGCCCGCGTCGTAGACACTCGGCCAGAGCTTGGTGGAGACGAAGATCTTGTCGCGCTCGATGCCACTTTTGGCGATGGCACGGCCCACGGCGCGCTCGTTCATGTAGGCGTTGGCGGTGTCGATGTGCTCGTAGCCAGCCGCGAGCGCGGCGGTTGCGGCCGCCTCGGCCTCGGCCGGGGTCATGAGGAAGGTGCCCAAACCCTCGATGGGCATCTCTACGTCGTTGTTGAGCTTCAGATACTCCATGGTCTCCTCCTTAATGGTGACTTTTCGAATACAAGGCTACGGCGTTTACTGAGGTGCGAGAAGTTCACGTTGGAATGATGGATATAACCATGGGGTATATACGGCACATAATGCGTGACAGGAGGATCGATGTACAACCCACAGCTTGACACTTTCATCCGCGTGGCGGAGGCGGGCAGCTTCTCCAAGGCGGCACAAGAGTCCTTCATCACGCCCACGGCCGTCATCAAGCAGATGAACCTGCTGGAGTCGCGGCTAGGCCTTACGCTGTTCCACCGATCGCATCAGGGGCTTTCGCTTACGCGAGCAGGCAGGTCGCTGCTCGCCGACGCCCGCCATATCGTGCAGTACTCTCAAGAATCAATCGCACGCGCCCGCGTCGCCGAGCGTGGAGAGAAGCGCATTATCCGCGTGGGAGTGTCGCTCATGACGCCCAGCACGCCGCTCACGAAGCTGTGGCCGAAGGTGAAGGAACGTTGTCCTGGCATGAGCCTTCAGGTGGTCACGTTTGATAACACACCCTCGGCGGCGCGCGGTTTGGCGAACCTCGGGCAAGACATGGATATCGTGGTGGGGATTTTCGACGATGCCTTTCTTAAAGAGCGCGGGTGCTTGGGCCTCGAGCTTTCGCGCGAACCGCTCTGGTGCGCCGTTCCCGTCGACAGCGAACTCGCCAAACGCGACATCGTCACATTCGACGACCTCCACAATCACAGTCTTATGCTTATACGCCGGGGCTGGAACGCCGAAATCGATCGCGTGCGCGACGAGATACTCTTGCATCATCCTCAAATCGCGCTCGTAGACTTCCCGCAATATCGGGCGGAGGTGTTCAATCGCGGCGCGAACGAGGACCTCGCGCTTGCGACGCTGCCGTTATGGGCCAACGTCCACCCCATGCTCAAAACCGTCCCTACCGATTGGGACTGTCTCGTGTCTTACGGACTGCTTCATTCGCTGCAGCCCGCAGACCATGTGCGGGAGTTCCTCGATGCGGTGTCTGCCGTGCTCGAGGCAGAGCATCGATAGGCAATCGCGAGCAGATGCGCTTATGCCTATGGGAATAACGGGAACTGGCTTCTGATCTTGCGTTTTGATACCGTCGAGTACCGCCTGATGCTGTTTCGGCGTCGCCATAGAGCAAAGCCATCAGCGAAATAACGGGAATAACAGCCTCCGAACCGTCTGGTTCGGAGGCTTCCTTTTTGCATGTCTGTCTAAAACGACTCCTTGCCAAAGTCCCTTGAGCATCGGACGGCATTATTGAGCGTGGGCGTTATCGTAGGTATCTTTGATCTCTTCCGGCAAATCGTCGGGAATCAGCGCCTTCAGTCTATCCTCGTTGCCATCCTGAATCGCCTGCTCGTAGTACCAGCATTTGAACCTTTGGTGCTCATCGCCGGCTACTTAAGTGCTTTCGCCGCCTCGCGGGCGCGCCGCTTGGGGTTCTTCGCGGGCTCGTTCGTCTTGACGGGATCGTCGCCGAAGAACGAGAGCTTCTCCCATTCGCTTGCAACGAATCGCAGGATCTCCTCATCGGACGGCTCCGCGCCGAAGACGATGCGGGCAGCGCCGTATCTGCCGTCCTCGACGTGCTCCGCCAGCCCGACCTAGAATTGGCCGTCGTGATATACGGTCAGGGTGGACGACATGCTGATCTGCATGGTTGGTTCCTCCTTTATGCAGATGACCATGCAGAGAAGGGACAACCAAGGAGGCAGGTTACTGATGCGGACTAGCGCACGCCCACGACTACCCGACGGGGACTGTGTTTTCATCTCTGGTGGTTGGATTGTAGAATGAGCGAATGCGCATTGACCTCGCTGCCGGCATGCTGTGACTGGGGTCGGAATTTCGAATTCTCGATAATATGCCTACGTGCATCGCCCCTCAGTTTCGAAACTTAAAAACATCTCGAGTTTCGAAACCGAGAGGGAGCTCGCGCCGCTGCTGTCCATCAGGGATGCGTTCCCGAAGGTTCTCATCTGACGACAGGGGTGAGCGTGGTGCCGTTCAAGAAGGACGCGTACCTGTACGTCAAGGCCGGCAAGAGCGCATGGGCAGAGGCACGGATCCTGTCGCTGGCAAAGGGGACCGTCAGCATCGAGAGCCTCTTCGCCGAGCCGACCTACAGTGCGAAGACCAAGCTGGTCTGCGCGGTCCCCAGCAAGCTGAGCTACCACGGCAGGACCTTCAAGGTCACCACGCTCGGTTGCGGCGTCTACCCCAAGGCGAGCAAGGCGGTTGGCTGCCGTTGCCTAAGCAGTCTTGTCACACCGTTGCCGCAGTCCCCGGCGCAGTGCGCAGCTCCTGCCGAATCTTCCGAAAGCGTTCCGGGACTTCGGCAAGCTCCATCTTCTGCGGGGCATCGACCGTACCCGCTTCCTTCGCCGTTTCGTAATACCAGCACTTGTAATCCACCATCTCCATGGTGTGCTGCAATTCTGCCATCTGCTGTTTCAGAACTTCTTGTTGGCGCCGGAACATGGCAAGGCGCAAATCGATGGTGTCGTCTCCTTGCAGCGCCATCTCGATGTACTGCCGGATGTCCTTGATGGACATCCCGGCTTTCTTCATGCAGCCGATCACCTGCAGCCATTCGATATCCGATTCCCGGAACATGCGAATGCCGCCGGAGGAGCGCTCCACGAAGGGCAGCAGCCCCTCCTTGTCGTAGTAGCGCAAGGTGGACGCTGCAACCCCCAGCAGCTTCGCCATTTCCCCCACCGTATAGACCATCTGAAAACCCCTCCGAATTATTCCAGAATCCCCTTGACTTAAAGTTAACTTCAAGTTCTAGGATGCACATTAAGTTCAAAGGAAGCATGCTTCCAAACAGAATGCTTGTCAATCATAAGGAGGGGGAATCGAACGTGAACAGGCCGTATGTTTTCTGCCACATGATGTGCGCTTTGGACGGAAAGATCATGGGCGGTTACATGAGAACGCCGCAGGGCAGAGCGGCGGGCGATGCGTTCTACGACATCGCCTTCGGGAAAGAGCCCTTTTACCATCACCAGGGCTGGCTGTCCGGCAGGGTGACAACGGACGACAACTTCACCTTCTACAGGAAGCCGGACCTGGACGAAGATGCGCCGGCCGTTCCGGCAGGTGATTTCATCGCGCAGCCGGACTTCGGAATGTTCTATGTCTCCGTGGACCCTCACGGCAAGCTAGGGTGGAAAAGCAGCACTCTACGCTATGTGGACACCACCGCCCATGTCGTCGAGGTGCTGACAGAGCAGGTCGGCAACGCCTACAGGGCATTTTTGAGAAAGCTGGGAATCTCGTACATCATCGCGGGAGAAACGGAGCTGGATCACGCTCTGGTCCTTTCCAAACTGAAAGAAGAATTCAACATCGAGACCCTGATGCTGGGCGGTGGCGGCGTGCTGAACTGGTCGTTCCTGCAAGCGGGGATGTGCGATGAGATCAGCATCGTGTTGGCGGCGGCGGCAGACGGGAGCCCGGATACGCCTCCGGTTTTCCGAGCCGCAGAAGGCATTTCGGAGAGCAAGGCCCTTGACTTCACGCTGAAAGAGGCAAAGGCCATGGACGGCGGGGCGGTCTGGCTGCGCTATGGCGTGAATCGATAATCCTAAGCAGGAGGTTTCAATTATGAGGTATGAACAAAAAGAGCAGTTCGAGAAGGTCAACGCATTCGGCACGGGAACGGCGAACACCGCCTATGCCCAGTACTTCACCGGCGATTCGTTCCTGAATCCGCTGACCGATCCGGAAGGCGGCCTGTTCGCCGCCAACGTGACCTTCGAGCCGGGATGCCGCAACAACTGGCATATCCACCACGCGGACAAAGGAGGCGGTCAGCTCCTGCTCTGCACGGCTGGCGAGGGCTGGTACCAGGAGGAAGGCAAGGCCGCCGTCAGCCTGCACGAGGGCAGCGTCGTGATGATCCCCGCCAACGTCAAGCACTGGCACGGAGCGAAGAAGGACAGCTGGTTCAGCCATATCGCCGTGGAGGTTCCCGGCGAGAATTGCGAGAACGAGTGGTGCGAGCCGGTATCCCATGAAGAGTACGCAAGGCTGTAGGGAGGAACGAGACATGGCAGTCAAGCAGACGGCAGGCAGAGATGCCCTGGGCGAATTCGCTCCGAAATTCGCGGAACTGAACGATGACGTGCTCTTCGGAGAGGTCTGGAGCCGAGAGGAGCAGCTCAGCCTCCGCGACCGCTCCCTCGTGACCGTCGTCGCGCTGATGGCTCAGGGGCTTACCGATGAGAGCTTCCGCTATCACCTGACGGCGGCAAAGAAGAACGGTATTACAAAAGAAGAAATCGCGGAGGTCGTGACCCATGCAGCCTTCTACTGCGGCTGGCCCAAGGCGTGGGCGGTTTTCCGCATGGCAAAGGATGTCTGGGGCGAGGAGTAGAACGATGATCTTGAATGAAACCTACCCGTTGGCAAACGGAGTTCAGGTTCCCAAGCTGGGACTGGGCACCTGGTTCATCGACGATGCCGAGGCGGCGGAAGCCGTTCGCGAGGCGGTAAAGCTGGGCTATCGCCTGATCGACACCGCACAGGCCTACGGAAACGAACGCGGCGTCGGCGAGGGCGCGCGCACCTGCGGCGTTCGCCGGGAAGAGCTGTTCGTCGCCAGCAAGATCGCGGCAGAGCTGAAGACCTACGAGGATGCGGCGAAGTCCATCGATGAGACGCTGGAGAGGATGGGGCTCGACTACCTCGACCAGATGATCATCCACTCTCCCCAGCCGTGGAGCGAGTTCCGTGTGGAAAAGCGCTATTTCGAGGAGAACAAGGAGGTCTGGCGTGCGTTGGAGGATGCGCAGGCGGCGGGCAGGGTCAAGGTAATCGGTGTGTCCAACTTCCTGCAAGATGACCTCGAGAACCTCCTGGGCTCTTGCCGCGTGATGCCCATGGTCAATCAGATCCTCCTGCACATCACCAACACCGATTCGGCATTGGTGGACTTCTGCAAAGCACAGGGCATTCAGGTGGAGGCATACTCTCCCATCGCCCACGGCGAGGCGCTGAAGAATCCGGCGATCGTTAAGATGGCAGAGAAGTACGGCGTATCTGCCGCCCAGCTCTGCATCCGCTATGTCCTTCAGCTTGGAGCCGTCGCGCTTCCCAAGACGGCAGATCCCGCCCACATGGAAAGCAACGCGGACGTAGATTTCGCGATCTCCGAGGAAGACATGGAAACTCTCAAGAACATGGAGCGCATCGCCAATTATGGTGACTTCAGCGCATTTCCCGTGTTCAGCGGAAAGCCTCTTGCATGAGGAGAAAGCGTGAAATGAAAACCTTGATTCTGTACTACTCCTACGGAGGCAACACGAAGCGCATCGCCGAGATGATCCAGAGGAAAATCGGCGGAGATATTGCTCGTATGGATACGGTTGTTCCCTACGATGGCGATTATGATGAAGTCGTCAATCAGGGGCAGCGTGAGATTGCCGAGGGTTATTGCCCGGAACTGAAGCCGCTGCGCATTGGCTGGAGAGATTACGACACCATCATCCTGGGTTCTCCTGTCTGGTGGTACACCTTTGCGCCCGCCATGCGCAGTTTCCTGGAGCGGGCTGACCTGACCGGGAAGATCGTGTATCCGTTTGTCACCAATGGCGGCTGGCTGGGACACGCGCTGAAGGACTTTGAAGAAGCCTGCAAGGGCGCAATCGTGAAGCCGGGCCTCGATGTGCGGTTCGATGAATCCATGCTCCGTACTTCTGAGAAAGATATTCAGGCATGGATTAATACAATCCGCAGATAATCGATCTGCAGCTTTCGGCATCCGCCACAGAGCTGGCAAGGGTTTGGGACGATCCCAAAAATGCAAACAGAGCGTTCCGACTTTCCGACGGAACGCTCTTCGCTCCCTTCGTGCCCTTTTTCCTCGCCTTCACCGGGCGACCCGGGAGCTGGGGCTGGCAGACGCCTCTCTGCTCTTCGTCCACAACGTCCAGGGAAATCTCGCGGTTAACCGCCTGCTCGGTTGGAGGCGAGGGCCCGAGTTCGCCCACGCCTAGGAGCTGCTCAGCGCCTATTCCGAAGGGGGCATGCGGGCGGTATCGGCCCGCTATGATTCTCGTAGCTCATCTTGAACACGGGTTCATTTCAAGTAAGCAGTGCAGCTATGAGCTAAGGATAAAGTGCCACAGTGTGCCCCGAGTTTTCGACTTCCCGGCAGAAACGTGAGCCCTTTGGTCAACGCATCTCAAGATTGAGCGTTGGCTCCGCTTTTGATTTGGTGGCATGACGGAGTGCGACGGCATGGCATTGTCGCATCGCTGTGCCGTTGCAGCGCCAGACGTCTTCGTGGCCGCCGTTCAGCCCTCGTCGAGCTCCTTCAGCCGGGAGAGGCAGCGGTCCAGAAACCCGCTCCTAGCTTGCGCGGCAAGGAGTCCGTCGCAGAAGCGGTCGCCACGAACGCACCACGTGATGCATGCACGTATCAGGTCAATGTCCCCATGGTCGATGTCGCAGCTGTCTATACCTTCCGAGGTGTCGATGCTATGGCGTTCAAGCGTCTCGAAGTAGCTGGTGTCCGCGAACCCGTCCAGTTCATAGAAATCGTCGGCGAAATCCTCGAGTCCGAACGTCCCGCCCCCAAACTCGACATTCATGTTTCTGTCCGCCAGCTTGCCAGCGTACTTGGTTAGTCTTTCGAACATGTTCGCTCTTTAGCTCAAAAGTCCGTTGTCGCCCAGGTAGTCCACGAAGGCATCGATGATCCGTGCCGTGCGAGTCACGATGTCTATTTCGGTGAAGTCTCCCATGACTTGTGTCAGGCGCTTGAGTTCCGCGATCTTTGTTCCGGCTTTTCGCTTGCCATTGCCGTCGGTGTATCCCTCATAGTACTTGCGCTTGTCGCAGAATCTGTAGTCGGCCGCGCGGATGTTTACACGCTTCTCGAGCAGCGCCTTGTTACCCAGCGCCTCCAGGTTGGATTGGTCGACGAGCGGGTCTATCTCGTTGCGCTTCTTGGCATAGATGTGCTCAATTTCGAGCGTGGTGTCCAGGTCCATGAGCGGTTGATCTGGGTCTGCGTACGCCCACCAAGTGAGCATGGACTTCGTTACAGGCCTGCCGTTGGTGAACACGTAGGTTCGGAATCGCTCAGTAATATTTGCGCGATTGAAGTGGTGGTTAGGAAACTCCACCGGGCGGTGCTCCACGATGTTGATCATCTCGGGATACACTGGCGAACGCAGCGCGTTCACGCCGGGTCGCTCAATGGCGTAGGCGAAAATGAATGCCGTGATCTTGTTTAGAAAGCCGTAGAGTGCCTCGTCATCGAGAACGCCTTTGCTGTCGCTGTTGGCAAGGAACCAGACGCTTAGCAGATAGGTCCACATGCCGTTGGGGGCGTAGTTCAGCACGAAGAGCCTGCGGAGCACGCGCTCGCTGAACCCTTCCTGCGCGTCGACGCGTTTCCAGAAGCCGAGCAGCGCCTCGAGATCGTCGAGCGTGGCGTCCTCCTTGAGCATGGCGTAACCATCGGCACCGAAGAAGTCGCGCAACGATGCGGTGGTCGTGTCGCGGATGCCTTTCTTCGCGCGGCGGTAGTACATGTAGCGCGTAAATAGCTCATCGGTTGGTGTGCCGCGCATGGGCCGGAAGATAGCGTTCGCCCCCTCCTCGAGTCCCTTCCAGCGACGGATGAACTCGTCCTTGCGCCCCGTGTCGGAATAATGCTTGTAGAACTGGCTCTTGAAGATGTCGGCATCCGAGAGAGGCAACCCTCGGTCGTTTAGAGTCGAGAAGATGCGTAACGCGGTGTCCTGCGACTCCGCTTCAATGGGCAACAGTATCACATTGTTGATGACGCGTGTGGCCATGTAGACAGTGTAGGTGGGCCACTCGCTCACCAGTTGCTCAATTTTCCTCTGGAAGAAAGCGAAGTTGCGGGCATAGGCGCTCTTCCAGCCATCGCCTACATTGCCCTCTCGTAAAATCTCGAGGAATTCAATCTTGTCGTTGTCCGATGCAACCTCGGAGTCGATCTTGAGGCGTTCCATGTCGGGCTCGTCGAACTCGTCGGTTTTCCATACACAACGGGCGATTGCCTCGCGCATCTTCACAGACTGCTTATCCTTCATGTTGGTGAACTTGTCGTAGAACGCGCGGAGCAGCAGCATGATGGTGGTGAGGCGCTGCTGGCCGTCAATGATCTCAAGTTGGCCAGAGAGGTTCTTAAAGGTGACGATGGGCCCTAGAAAGTATTCGTCGTTCTCGCTGTCGAAACGCTCGTAGTCATCGCCTGGAAAAGCGAACGAGAACAGGTCATCCCACAGCGTTGCACATTCATCCTCGCCCCAGGCGTAGGGCCTCTGGTAGTCGGGGATGAGGAAGTCTGATCGCTTATCGGTGAGAAGATCGCGAATCGATCGCTGGTCGATGTTGAGCTTGGACATGAGCTGTACCTTCCGCGCAGGAACAATCAAGATGGCACAGATTATATCGCCGAAGTCGTCATTCGCTCTATTGCTGCGAGCTACTGAATCTAGCAACCTCTGGCCAACCCATGCGGTTTCATGTCGTGATCCATATCGGCGCCGATCAATGCCCGTGATGCTTCTACTTGCACCTTCTTTGGAGAGCGCGAACGAGAGATGCGATCTACAGACGACTGAATAGCTCCATTCGTTTTGGTTACAAGAAAACATGCTGCGCGTCTGCAGCATGAAGGAGAGGGGATCCTATGAAAATCGTTGTATTGAGCGGCAGCCCGCGTAAGGGCGCCAATACCGACACCATGGTTGAGGCGTTTGCCGAGACCGCGCGTGAGGGCGGCAATACGGTCGAGGTCGTCCGTGTTGCCAGCAAGAAAATCGCTGGTTGCCTGGGGTGTCAGTATTGCTTCGCCCATGAGGGCACTTGCGTGCAGAAGGATGACATGGCCGACGTGATCGAGTCGCTGAAAGGCGCCGATATGGTTGTCTTCGCTTCGCCTATCTACTGGTTTGATATCACTGCGCAGGAGAAGGCCGCCATCGACCGCCTGTACGCCTTCGGTGCTACGGGCTTCCCATTCACTAAGACGGCCCTTTTGCTCGATAGCCACAGCGAGGGCGTCTATGATGCGGCGATCGCTATGTACAAGTCAACCTGCGCGTACTGCAAGTGGGAGGACCAGGGCATTGTCACCATCAGCGGTATGACCGAGCGCGACAGCATGGTATCGTCGCCCAAGTTGGAAGAGGTGCGAGAGCTCGCTCGCAAGCTCGCCTAAGGACAAGAAGAACGCATGGCAATCGGTGTTGGTGGAAATGCTTGCTGTCCTTATCAAGAGGATTGCTGATTGCCATGCAACGATGCTCCCGCGGACAATTCCGGTGTGCTAAAACGCCTTCTCGTTCAAGAATTCCCTGAACGCGGGGATGTCGAAGCCAACGAGACCACGCCCGCGCTCTCCGATGACGCCGTCCTCGAGGAGGCGGCGCTTGTATTGGCTTGCATAGTTGCTGGCGACGCCCATACGCTTGGCAATTTCTGAGACCCTGCTGGGGCCAGAATCGGGCAGCATCGCGAGTAAAAACTCAATGTCTTTATCGGAAAGCTCCCGATAGGTCGTTTCGAGAATGCGATCGCGCAGTTCCATGCGGGCAAGCAGAGAACCCTGTTGGACATCAGATGCGCTGATTTTGGGCGAGCTCTCCGAAACATTCCAAGTGCGATATCCGACGAGCTGCATCATGTAGGGGAATCCGTCGACGGCCTTCACAGCATCCTCGAGCGCTTCTGGTGTGATTGAGCGGCCTCCGGCCTCAACGGTTTTGCGGAATGCGTTTGCAATTTCAACGTCAGTGATTCGTCCTAATTGATGATATTGGGAACGTCTGAGGAACGAGACGGAATCGTTACGCAGCAACGCCGATACTTTGTAGGGCAGTCCTGCCATGAGTAGGGCAACTTTTTTACCTTCGCGTACAAAGTGCTGGTAAACAGAGGCAAATTGAAGCATTTCTTCGAGATCGACGGTGACTTCATCGATGGTGATGAGAAGTCCGATGTCATGTTTTTCGAGTTGCTTAAAGATGCCATTCATGCGCGTGCGCCAGTTGCCCTGAGCCTCTTGAGCATATGTCCAATCGATGCCCACTGGGCCAATTTGAACACCGTTTATGCGCGCGTGAGGCTGTGAGAGGTAGCTATCTGCGGCTTTTTTGGTTCGCTCGATAATATCTTCGAGCATGCCTGGCATGGCGGAGACATTTGCTGCGATCCATGGTGGCCCCTTTGCAAGTTTTGCTAATATTTGCAAGTTTTGCTAACTTTTGCAAGTTTTGCTAACGACTGATCAAAGGGCATCGAAGCAGTGACGCTGACATTTTTTACGCAGAAAAATAAGCAGAAATCAATTTATCTGCGTTAAAAAATAGTTGAGAAGAAAAACGACGAGTCCCGGGCGCAATGCCGTTGCGTTCCGGGCCTCGTCGCTTTGCGAAGTATCTAACGATCTCGTTGCCGCTGTCCTAGTCAAACAGACTCGGCATGTCGTTTTCTTTCATGAGGGCGCCGGCAGAGGGGAGGCTCTGCGCGGTGAACTTCTCGGCTGAGACGCCGGCGCCAAGAATCTCCTCGGTCGTGCCGACGGTGGTGATCGAGCGGCCCTTCTTGGCCGTAAAGGCCTGGACGCCCTGCGTGTTGGTGGTTGTCTTGGTCTTGAGCAACGACGTGTTGAAGTTCATCAGGCGGTAGTCGCTCGAGACCAACGCGATGTCGCGATCTTCCTTGAGCACCTGGGCATACAGCAGCTTGCTGCCGCCGTAGATGGCGTTCTTGAGGCGCTTGCGGTTGGTCTTGGTGACGTATCCAGAAAGCGCGACGCGCACCACGCGGCCGTTCTCAAAGACGAACAGCACGTCGGCCTTATAGTCCTCGGGGTCGATGACCCAGATGACACTCTCGTCGGGTTCCATCTCAAGATCGGTCGGCAGGTACGAGCCCAGCTGGGCCGACTTGGTGTCCTCAAATGCCGCAACCTTGCACTTGTACACCTGGCTCTTGTTGGTAAACACGAGCAGCTCGTGCGTGTTGGAGGACGGGAACTCGATAAAGGGTTTGTCGCCGTCCTTGTACTTGAGCGTGGTCGCCTTTTTGAGTACGCGGTCCGTCATCTTCTTAAGGTAGCCATCGCGCGAGAGCATGATGGTGACCGGGTACTCCTCGACCTCGGGCTCCAAGCTTACTTCGATAACCTCATGGGGCTCGATCCTGCCCGTGCGGCGCGGCATCACGTACTTCTTGTTGACCGCGGCCAGCTCGTCGCTGATGACCTTCTTGATGTTCTCCTCGCTGGAGAGGATCTCCTCAAGCTCGGCAATCTCGCCCTCAAGCTTAGCGATGTCCTTGGTGCGGTTGAGGATGTACTCCTCGTTGATGTTGCGGAGCTTAAGCTCGGCAACAAACTCGGCCTGGGTCTCGTCGATGTCGAAACCCTTCATAAGGTTGGGCACGACCTCGGCTTCGAGCTTGGTGCCGCGGATGATGGCGATGGCCTTGTCGATGTCGAGCAAAATCGCCTCGAGGCCGTGCAGCAGGTGCAGGCGCTCGGACTTTTTGCCCAGGTCAAAGTTAATGCGGCGACGCGTGGACTCAATACGCCACTTGACCCACTCGTGCAGGATCTGGCGCACGCCCATAACGCGGGGGTAGCCGTCGACCAGCACGTTGAAGTTGCACGAGAACGAATCCTGCAGCGTGGTCGAGCGATAGAGCTTGGCCATGAGCTTGTCGGGGTCGACACCACGCTTAAGGTCGATGGCGATGCGCAGACCCGAAAGGTCGGTCTCGTCGCGGATGTCGGCGATCTCCTTGACCTTGCCCTCTTTGGAAAGCTTGACGATGCGCTCGATGATGACATCGGTCTTGGTGGTGTAGGGGATCTCGTACACCTCGATGATGCGCTCTTCGGGAATCCAGCGCCAGCGGGAGCGGATCTGGAAGCTGCCAAGGCCGGTCTCGACAATCTTTTCCATCTCCTCGCGGCGGTAGATAATCTCGCCGCCGGTCGAGAAGTCGGGCATGGGCATGTACTCGAGCAGATCGCAGTCGGGATCCTGCAGGTAGTGCATCGTGGCGGTGCAGACCTCGTTGAGGTTGAAACCGCAGATGTCAGACGCCATGGCGACGCCGATGCCCTTGTTGGCCGAGACGAGGATGTTGGGGAACGTGGTGGGCAGCAGGCGCGGCTCCTTCATGGCGCCATCGTAGCTGTCGACGAAGTCGACCGGGTCCTTGTCGATGTCCTTGAAGATCTCAGCGCTAATGGGGGAGAGCTTGGCCTCGGTGTAACGCGAGGCGGCGTAGCTCAGGTCGCCCGAATAGTACTTGCCAAAGTTGCCCTTCGACTCCACGAAGGGGGCAAGCAGCGCTTCGTTGCCCGTCGCCAGGCGCACCATCGTCTCGTAGATCGCGGCGTCACCGTGCGGGTTGAGCTTCATGGTCTGACCCACGATGTTGGCGCTCTTCTGGCGCTCGCCCTTGAGCAGACCCATCTTGTACATGGTGTAGAGCAGCTTGCGGTGCGAGGGCTTAAAGCCGTCGATCTCGGGGAACGCACGCGAAACGTTGACGCTCATGGCGTAGGGCATGTAGTTGACCTCAAGCGTCTGCGTAATCGGCTGGTCGGTGACCTCGGAGTGCAGGCCGATGACGTTCTCGGCGTTAACCTGCTTTTTCTTTGGCTGGTTCTTCGTCTTCTTCTTTGCCACGATATCCTCTTGAACTTCTTATGGGCCGTCGTTATCGATTTGCTGCTACTGCAGGTCCAGCTGGTCCAGGTATTCTTTGCCATGCTCTGAGATATGGCGCTTGCGGCCTGCCTCGTCGTTGCCCAGCAACAGATTGAACATGGTCTCCATCTTGGTGACGTCCTCGGGCTCCACCTTGATCAGGCGACGCGTCTCGGGGTTCATGGTGGTGAGCCACATCATGTCCGGGTCGTTCTCACCAAGACCCTTGGAGCGGTTGATGGAGCACTTCTGGTCGCCGATCTCTTTGAGGATGCCGTTCTTCTCGAGCTCGGTGTAGGCAAAGTAGGTCTTTTCTTTGCAGTTGATCTCGTAGAGCGGCGACTCGGCGATATACACGTAGCCCTCGTCGATAAGCGTGGGCACCAGGCGATAGAGCATGGTGAGCACGAGTGTGCGGATGTGATAACCGTCGACGTCGGCATCCGTACAGATAATGACCTTGTTCCAGTTGAGGTTGTCCAGGTCAAAGGCGCCAAGGTTCTTGATGCGCTTGTCCTTGATCTCCACGCCGCAGCCCAGCACGCGCATGAGGTCCATGATGATGTCGGACTTAAAGATGCGCGGATAGTCCTCCTTCAGGCAGTTGAGGATCTTGCCGCGGACGGGCATAACGCCCTGGAACTCGGCATCGCGCGAGGTGCGGATGGCGCCTGCTGCCGAGTCGCCCTCTACGATGTAGATCTCGCGACGGTTCTTATCTTTGGAGCGGCAGTCGATGAACTTCTGCACGCGGTTGGCCATGTCGGTCTTCTGCTGCAGGTTGGTCTTGATGCTCTGACGCGTCTTCTCGGCGTTCTCGCGCGAGCGCTTGTTGATGAGCACCTGCTCCATGATCTTGTTGGCGGCGTCTTTGTTCTCGATCAGGTAAGTCGAGAGGCGCTCCTTAAAGAAGACCGTCATAGCCTGCTGGATAAAGCGGTTGTTGATGGCCTTCTTAGTCTGGTTTTCATAGGACGTCTGGGTGGAGAAGCAGTTGGTCACCAGCACCAGACAGTCCTGGACATCCTGCCACTTAATGCCGCTCTCGTTTTTGTTGTACTTGCCCTGTTGCTTAATGTAAGCATCGATGGCACTGGTCAGAGCGCTGCGGGCGGCCTTCTCGGGCGAACCGCCGTTCTCGAGCCACGATGAGTTGTGGTAGTACTCCTGCATCATGAAGGTGCGCGAGAAGCACATGCACGCGGTAATCTTCACGTTGTAGTCGGGCAGGTCCTCGCGATCGCGACCGCGACGGTCGGCCTCGATAAAGAAGGGCTCGGTGAGGTAGTCGGTACCGACCTTCTCGAGCACGTAGTCCTCGATGCCCTTTGGATAGCAAAAATCCTCTTCGGAAAACTCGCCATCGTCGCCCTCGATACGCAGGCGGAAGGTCACGTTGGCGTTGACCACGGCCTGGCGGCGCATGGTCTCGCGATACCAGTCGTGGGGAATGCTGATCGAGGTAAAGACCTCAAGATCGGGGCGCCACTTGATGGTGGTGCCGGTGCGGTTCTCGTCGCTGGGCTCAATCTCGAGTGCCTTCTTTTTGGCACCGACGACTTTGCCCTTCTTAAAGTGCAGGGAGTACTTGTTACCGTCACGCCAGACGGTAACGTCCATGTATTCAGAGGCGTACTGAGTCGCGCAGGAGCCCAGGCCGTTGGTACCGAGCGAGAAGTCGTAGTCGCCGCCCTGGTTGTTGTTGTATTTGCCACCTGCGTAGAGCTCGCAAAAGACGAGCTCCCAGTTAAAGCGCTTCTCGGAGGGGTTCCAGTCGAGCGGGCAGCCGCGGCCGTTGTCCTCTACCTGAATGGAGCCATCGCGAAAGGCGGTAAGGGTGATGAGCTTGCCGTAGCCCTGGCGCGCCTCGTCAACGGCGTTGGACAGGATCTCGAAGGCGGCATGCGCGCAGCCGTCGAGTCCGTCCGAGCCAAAGATGACGGCGGGGCGCAGGCGTACGCGCTCCTCGTCCTTGAGCTGGCGGATACTGTCGTTACCATAGTTTGCGGTGTTTTTTGCCATACTCGCTCTCTCGGTGCTCCTTTGCTGCGTTTAAGTCATATAGATAGTCAAGGTAGCATAGCCCAGCCCACAGACGATTCCACCCAACACGAAATCCATCGAACAATCGTTCGAACTTAGGCTGAAAAGAGCTCACTCGGACAAACCGAGTCGGTTCTGTCCGGGTAAGTTCGAAAGCGATCGAATGCGTCCTGCTGCGTTTGCGGTCAGATGTGTTTGTCAAAAACGTGCCATGCGGATTGTTGGATCGAATTGAACATTGGGACAGGCGTCTCATTTTATGGGCCGAGGGCGTGCGTATACGAGTCTTTTTGGTCCATAGGGGATGCTGGGCGGTTGCTAGTTGGGCCACGGGTCACTTCGCCGGCGCTGCTTTTCGCCATACGCTCATAGTGGAGGCCGATGCCACGGAGTCGACTTGGGACTCGGGCAACGGATGAGCTGTAAGCCGAAAGGAGCGGTGAGGATGATGAAGCCCATGACGAAGAAGCTGCTGTTAGGAATTCCCGCCGTGACGCTTTCGGCCGTGCTGGCTTGCACCCTTGCCGGTTGCGGCGGAAATGCGCCGAGTGGCTCGGCTGGCAGCTCGGGCGGCGGCAGTGCTCCCGTAGAGAAGAAGGCCTATGATTCGCAGACGGTCGAGGTGGCTGGCATAACCTATGAGTCGGTAGCCCACGGTACGTTCTATCGCGGCGACGCTAAGCTGCAGGACGGCTTTTACCTGCACGTCAAGATCACCAACAACAATGCAAAGAACAGGACGTTTGACTTCTTTAACGTGCATGCTGCCCAGGGCGATCTTGAGGCAGGCGACCCGTTGTTTACTTCCGGCAAGGCGGCCGTGCTCGACTACGTTGCAAGCGAGGCTCCCGATGAGCTTCACGAGGGCATCGATCTTTCCAAGAGGCCAGATATCGGTCCGGGCGAGACTGTTGAGTACGTGTATTTCTGGGCACCCAAGACGGCGTACTACGGGCCCATCACTGTCGAGTTCGTAGACGCTAACGCCCCCGCCAAGAATCATGAGGCCATGCACTTTGACACCACGGACTGCGAGACCAAGGAGTTCAAGGCGGCCGGCGGTGTGGCCGATTCTGGTGACGCGGCCAATATGACCGGCATCGATTGCGCATCGTACAGTATCGAGGCCGCCGATGGGTATACGTTGGATTCGTCCAACGAAGAGCGCGAAAAGGCAGACTTCTTCCACGACGAGACTGGAGGACGCCTGAACATCAGCATCTTCCCGCGTTCGCCGGAGGAAGAGGTTGCAAGCCTAGAGCAGGTCTACGAAGGCAAGGAGACAACAACCGACCAGGTCGAGTACAACGGCATAACGTGGCTGCGCTTTACCGGTCCCGACAACGGCCATACGTTGTTTGCGACGGCTCCCGCAACGGGTGAAACCGTCCGCGTGTCGATTGGCTGGAAGATCGATTGGGACGCCGCCGTGCCCATGATGGAAGCGCTAAAGCTCAAGTAGCGCTGTGATTCCCATGTCAGGCGACTCAGGGCTGGCTCCGAGTTATCGGGGCCAGCCCTTTTTGATGTTCGATGAGCAGGGCCAGTGCCTCGCGCGGTTTCGGGTACAGCGGGGCACCGTGCGCGCAATGACAGACATGATTTTCACAATGATATGTAACTAGGAGCTAGCTAGACCTATCCGAATTGGCCTCATTGGCGGTGTCGGTTTCGAGTGCCGTGCGGCGGGCGCTGTAGGCTACGAGGCCGGCGCCTGCCAAGGCGAGTGCTGCAGCGACTGCCGTAAGGGGGACGTTGCTGTCTTTGCGAGAAGGTGCCCCGTGGCGGTAGTGCCGTTCGATGGCCAAAATGTCCAATTTGAGCGCGCGAAGGCGTCGGGCCCCCGGGACGCTTTCGATATGTCGGGCAGTCTGACCGCTAGCGCAACATGTGGGCAACCAGCTCGGCGCGAGTTCCGATACCAAGCTTGGCATACACTCCTGATAGGCGGTTTTTGACGGTGCCCGGCGATACTCCCATATGGCGTGCGATTTCGGCGTTGGTCCACCCACGACAGGCGAGCATGGCCATGGTGAATTCCGTGGTCGTTAGATCGTCGGCCACGTCCTCGCCCGAATCGGGGTTGTGGATGCGCCGCCAACCGTAACTGAATCGATACGTAATCTCGATGATGCGCGCGAAGTCGTCAGGGTATCGCGTTTTTAGACACGCTTCGATAAGCCCCTGCAAAAGGCCGTGGTGTTCGCCGATGAGTTCGATAAGGCCGTCGGGACGCGCAACGTCCCAAGCGGCTCCGAAGTGTGCCTTTGCGGTGTCGATGTCCTTGAGGCTCATGCATGCCATGGAAGCCGACAAGTGCAGGAACAGCTCCGAGATGGGATAACTTCCCTGTTTCATGATCAGGGCGTTTTCCGCCATGCCAAGACTGTGGCCATATTCGCCGCGCAGGTACAGGGCATGCGCCATCACGTAGCTGGCGAACAGGCGCAGGCCTTCGGGCAGATGCGCCGCAAGCGGATAAAACTCTTCGGCGGAATGCGGGGAAGGCAAGTGCAGCAGGACGCTCGCGGCCGAGGCGAACAGGATGTGCGTGGCGTGGATGGCGGGCGATTCCTTGTCGGCTGGCGTATCGAGGATGCCCGCAAGGCAACGGCGGGCATCGGCGATACGATTGAGCGACAGACTGGCATATCCGCAGATAAGGCATGCGGAATAGCGCAGTGCGGGGTCGGTGGCGTCAAGATAGGGTCGTGCCGTCTTGGCAGCGAGGGTGGCCTGTCCGCGAAAGTACAGCGCTTCTGCCGTGGCGATGGTGCGCGAATCGGGGTCGGAAATGCCTGCAACCGCAGCGTCAATCTGCCCCGGCACAAAGGCAGTGCACATCAACGGCATGGGAATGCGCGGGTAGCCATCGCAGTCCATCTTCCATCTCCCGTCAGGTGGCAACAATGCAGCAATTGTACCTCTGTTGCTCGGGACCCCTTTCGTTTTACTGTTCGGTTAACGCTGCGGATCGTTTTGGAAGGCTTACGAGCATGGTGGTCCCGTTCTCGGAACTTGCTTCGACCCCTACCGTGCCACCGTGAAGCGCTGCAACCTCCCAAACAAGCGCTAGCCCGAGTCCTGCGCCGCCATATGCCCTGCTGCGGGATTTGTCTAGACGAAAGAACGGCTGGAAGATGCTTTCTCGGTACTGCTTGGGTATTCCCGGTCCCTGGTCCTCGACTCGCAGGAACACGTGGCTGTCGCTGTCGCAGATGGAGACGTTGACAGTCGAGCCGGAGCGGCTGTAACGGATGGCGTTTTCGACCAGATTAAACACCAGCCGATAGAGGAGCGTGTCGCTCCCGATTACTAAAGCGTCTCCAGCACAATTGAGGGCTATGCCCTTATTCTCGGCAAGTGGCGCAAGGTCGGTGAGGACCTCTTCGGACAAGGGACCGAGTTCGACATCGTCCTCGCAAGGAACGCTGCGGAGCTCGCTCATCTCGAGCAATACCTTGGTCATTCGAGACATGCGCTCAGTTTGTTCTTGTAGCAGGCCGAGCAGCTCGGCTGTTTCGGGTTGCAAACCGGAGTGCTCAGAGATGAATAGTTCAATCTGTGCTTGCATAAGGGAGAGCGGGGTGCGCAGCTCGTGTGCGGCGTTGCCGGTAAACTGACGCTGTGCAGAGAACCCTTCGCAAAGACGGGCAATCATGTCGTTGAAAGAGGCGCTGCATCGTTGTAGCTCGGTGGGCACATCTTCGCTGAGCTTAATTTCGCTTAGGTTGTCAGGCTGCACGCGCTCAACCTGGGCCGCAAAAGCCCGCAGCGGTTTGAGTGCACGGCCGCTCACAAAGTATGCCAGCGCGCCGCCAAGGAGTGTGACTCCAGCCGTGATGTACCAGGTTGTCGTGCCAAAAGACTCTTGTGCGTCGTTTACGACGACCGTGACCTCGTCATCGAGGGCTGCTTGTGTTGGGTCAAACGCCTGGGGCGAATCCGCGCCGGTAGCGGTAAAGGCCGAGATGTCACTGCCGATGGCATCCATGTAGCGCATGCCCGTATAGCCGACCAGGCAGTTCGTCAACACGCACGCTGCGCACGTGAGCAGCGCCGTCATAATCGTTATGCGCCATTGCAGCGAAAGCCTTTTCATTCGCTATCCTCCATAACGTAGCCCTCTCCAATCCGATTGCGAATCGGGTCGTATCCCAAAGCGCTGCGTAGCTTTTTGCGGAGTGACGAGATGTGAACGCGGGTTGCGTTGCTAAAGCTGTTCACGCTGCTATCCCAAACGTGTTCGATAAGCTCCTCTTGACTAACCGGACGCCCCTGATTAAGCATCAGATATTCTAAGATTCCCGTTTCCTTGCGCGTAAAAGATAAAGCCTCGCTGTCCACGGAAGCGATGCGCGCCTTGGTGTCAAAACGGAGCTTTCCGCAGGTTAAAACTATGTCGCTTTGTGTAAAGCGTCTGAGGGTAAGGCTGCGAATCCTTGCCGCAAGCTCGTCCAGATGAAACGGCTTGGTGAGGTAATCGTTGGCGCCGGCATCGAGTCCGGCGACTTTATCGGATACTTCGCCGCGTGCGGGCAGAATCAGTACCTTAGTCTCGCAGTCAGTTTTCCTAAGTTCCCTGAGCACGGTCATGCCGTCGATGCGGGGAAGGTTGAGGTCGAGTACCACGAGGTCGAAGGCCTCAACGTTCAGTAGGTCGAGCGCCTCCTGTCCGTCGTGACAGCAGTCGACGCTGTACGCCAAGTTTCGCAAGCTGCGCGCGATTGCGTCACACAGCGCCCGCTCGTCCTCGACGATCAAAATACGCATAACAGTCTCCTTGCACATTTCAAATCGCGCTTAACACGGATTTTATAGCCGATATGGTCCAATGGTCGCGTAACGAAAGGAGTGGTCAGGTTGTTCAAAGCGGTAAAACCCGTGGTACAGGTCGCTTTGTTGATCGCCGGAATTGCCATGGTGTGCTTTGGCGTTATGCGTGGCGAGGCGGATGCCGTGCTGGCCAAAGCGATTAGGCTGTGCTTGGAGTGTATCGGAATTGGATAAAAGAGAAAACACTGCGTCGCATGTTTTGGCTCGATTTCGCGGATTCATTCAGGCGGCGGCGACGCTCGTCACCAACATTCACCTGCCAAACTTTGCCAAAGGCGGCATCTATCAGGGCGCGGGAAAAACAGTCTGCGTACCTGGACTTAATTGCTATTCGTGCCCCGCGGCATCGGGTGCGTGCCCCATCGGGTCGTTCCAGTCGGTGGTAGGTTCATCCAAGTTCAACTTTTCCTACTACGTAACTGGTACGCTCATTTTGCTCGGCGTGCTGCTGGGACGCTTTGTATGCGGCTTTCTGTGCCCGTTTGGCTGGCTGCAGGAGCTGCTTCATAAGATTCCCGGCAAAAAGTTCTCCACGAAAAAGCTCAAGCCGCTCACGTACATCAAGTACGTCGTGCTGCTGTTTGCCGTGGTGCTGCTGCCCGTCTTGGTGGTTAACGACGTGGGCATGGGCGACCCATTCTTTTGCAAGTACATCTGTCCACAGGGTGTGCTCGAGGGCGCCATTCCGCTGGCGGCTGCCAATGCCGGCATTCGATCTGCGTTGGGACAGCTCTTTACTTGGAAACTTGCCGTTCTCATTGCCGTGGTAGTGCTGAGCGTTTTGTTCTACCGCCCCTTCTGCAAATGGATTTGTCCACTCGGCGCATTCTATGCGCTCATGAATAAGGTGTCCCTACTGGGGATCCGGGTCGATGCATGCAAATGCGTCTCGTGCGGCAAGTGTTCAAAGGTTTGTCAGATGGACGTTGATGTGGTCCGCGCGCCCAATCATGCCGAATGCATCCGGTGCGGAAAGTGCATCGGGGCCTGTCCTGTCGATGCCATCAGCTATCGCTATGGCCTGGATGTGTCGGCGGAAAAGCTTCCCTTGACCGCCGATAAAAAGTAAACAAGCTTCGACAAAACGGAGGAATGACTATGAAGCTTTCTAAGATTGCGGCCCTGTTTATGGTGCCGGTATTGGCCTTGTGCCTTGTGGCATGTTCGGCGCCCGGTGGCAATGTGAGCGAATCTGCGAGCTCCGACCCTAAGATCGCAGAACTCACTGCGCAGAAGCCGGCCAATGCCGACGAGGCCGCCGAGCTGTATGCGAAGCTCATGCAGAAGGAGAACGAGATCTTTTCGAGTGATAACGCGCTGTGGGAAAAGGTATTCAATGCGGCAAATAAAGACTCGGCAATGATTGAGGACGGCAGCAATTACGGCGATTTCCTGCTCAAGACCATCGACGGCGCCAAGGATGAGTTCACGGCGGATGAGCTTAAGACGCTCAAGGCCGGTGCACAGCAGATCAAGGAGATCGAGGACAAGCTCGAGAGCCTGGAGAAGGAGTTCCCCGGCTGTGGAAGCACGCCGAGCGCAGGCGAGAGCGTCGACGCTTCGGCCGCTGGCATGACGGCTGGTGCCAATGCTTCGAGCGAGACGACGAAGTTCCCCAGCTTTACGGGCAAGGACCTGGATGGCAACGACGTGAGCAGCGACGAGCTGTTCTCTAAGAACAAAGTCACCGTCATGAACTTCTGGTTCACCACGTGCAAGCCGTGCGTGGGCGAGCTGGGCGATCTTGAGAAACTGAATCAGGAGCTTGCCGAGAAGGGCGGCCAGGTCGTGGGCGTCAATTCCTTTACGCTCGATGGCAACAAGGGCGAGATTGCAGATGCCAAGGACGTGCTGAGCAAGAAGGGCGTGACATATAAGAACATCTGGTTCAAGTCGGATAGCGAGGCCGGTAAGTTTACGTCAAATTTGTTCTCGTTCCCGACAACGTATGTCATCGATCAGAATGGCAACATCGTAGGGGATCCAATCGTGGGAGCCATCAGCTCCGCCGAGCAGCGCGCAGCGCTCGACAAGCTTATCGACCAGGCGATTGCGAATAGCGAGCAGTAGAAAACGCGTAAAGCACAGCGAGGATCGTGCGCCGCTGTACGAAGTAGCCCGCTCCCTTTCAAGATAATCTCCACCATATAGAGGTCCCGCTCGGGACCTCTTTTTTAGGCGCCGTCCCGTTCGTTTTTTGGTGCGGTTCCCTACATTCTTCACTGGTGCCGGCAAAAAATGGGGATAGAGTAGGACAAACGCGTCGAATACGAACGGCGGGGGAGAGCGGGCGGGGCGCCCGCGCGGGAGAGGTTGCCGTCCATGCTGGAGCTCAAAGGTATTTGCAAAAGGTACGTTACCCAGTCGTTTACGCAGGTGGCGCTCGACAGCGTAAGCCTGTCTTTTCGCGATAACGAGTTCGTGGCCATTCTGGGCCCCTCGGGCTCGGGCAAAACTACGATGCTCAACGTTATCGGTGGGCTCGATCATTTCGATTCCGGCGACCTGTTAATCGACGGCATTTCGACCAAGGACTTTCGCGATCGCGATTGGGATGCCTATCGCAACAACCGCATCGGCTTTGTGTTCCAGAGCTATAACCTCATTCCGCATCAGACCATCTTGGAAAACGTTGAGCTGGCGCTTACGCTCACGGGTGTGGGTCATGCCGAGCGCCGCCAGCGTGCACGTGAGGCGTTGGAGAAAGTCGGCCTGGGCGAGCACGTTAATAAGCGCCCGAGCCAGCTTTCGGGCGGGCAGATGCAGCGTGTGGCCATCGCCCGTGCCCTGATCAACGATCCCGAGATTGTGCTGGCAGACGAGCCGACCGGCGCCTTGGATTCCGCAACGTCCGTGCAGGTCATGGACTTGCTCAAGGACGTGGCGCGCGACCGTCTGGTTATTATGGTCACGCATAATCCTGAGTTGGCGTACCAGTACGCCACGCGCATCGTCAACCTGGCGGACGGCAAGATTACCGACGATTCCGACCCCTTTGATTTAGCAAAGGCCGCGCGTCGCGAGGCCAAGCCTACGCGCAAAACCTCGATGAGCTTTGTGACGGCGCTGGGGC
>OLSX01000735.1_pt1 | contig 32536 bp, 35 predicted proteins | sample 1673141 | NCBI WGS metagenome assembly OLSX01 (sample SAMEA3136759, study PRJEB25190) | human gut metagenome | biome: human gut; feature: human-associated habitat; material: faeces | place: Austria | collected 2013 | reverse complement strand
CCTTCAAATTTAAGGTATGCCGTAAAAGAGCGTCTCATAAGAGGCGCTCTTTTGCGTGGAAAAGAAAGGAGGGGGAGTGATGGGAAAGCTGACTGAAAAGCAGAAGCGGTTCATAGATTTTTACATCGAGACTGGGAATGGCGCCGAAGCGGCGCGCCGTGCGGGGTATTCTGAGAAGGTGGCCCGGCAGTCCGCGGGAAAAATACTTGCTTCGCCGCGGATCGCCAGCGCTATTGCTGCCCGCCTGAAGGAAATCGAGGATGCACGTATCGCGAAAGCGAAAGAAGTGATGGAGTTTCTGACGTCTTCCATGCGCGGCGAAATCAAAGAGGAAGTCGTTGTCGTGGAGGGGACTGGCGACGGCTGCAGTAAAGCAAAAACCATAGAAAAACAGATCGGGGCTAATGATCGCATCAAAGCGGCGGTGCAGCTGGCGAAGCGCTACGGACTGGACAGGCCGGAAGATGCTGACGGTGAGGCGCACATTACATTCAAGTTTGAAAGAGGCGGGGATGATGGAGATTAACGTAGCGGACCATGTGGGGCCTGCTTTTGATGCCGTCTTCCAAGACATCATTCATCACCGTCATACCCATTATTGGATGAAAGGCGGCCGTGGCAGTACGAAGTCCTCTTTTGTGAGTGTCATGCTGCCTATCCTGCTTTTGCAAAATCCTAAGTGCCATGCGGTCGTACTCCGAAAAGTCGGGAACACCATCAAGACATCGGTTTATCCGCAGGTGTTATGGGGAATCGATGCTATGGGCCTTAATGGTTTGTTTTCCGCAAAGATTTCCCCGCCGGAAATCACCCTGAAGCATACGGGGCAGAAGATTTATTTCATGGGTGATGATGATCCCATGAAGCTCAAGTCCATCAAGCCGCCATTTGGATATATCGGTGTGGTGTGGTTTGAAGAATTCGACCAGTTCGCCGGTATGGAAGAAATCCGGAATCTGAACCAGTCCTTGCTTCGCGGCGGTGATAAATACTGGGAGTTCTGTTCCTTCAATCCGCCAAAGTCGAGAAACAACTGGGTGAATGAAGAACAGCTCTATGACGATGCGGACAGGCTGGTACACCATTCCACCTATTTGCAGGTCCCGAAGGAATGGCTAGGCAGCCAGTTCTTGCTGGAAGCGGACAAGCTGAAGGGGAAGAATCTCAAGAGCTACGAGCATGAGTATCTGGGGAAAGTCACAGGGACCGGCGGCGCCGTCTTCGAGAATGTGGAGGATCTGCGCATGAGCAATGAGATGATCGCACAATTCGACAGGCTGCATTGCGGGCTGGACTTTGGCTTTGCAGTCGATCCGTTGGCTTTCGTCCAAATGCATTATGACGCCAAGAAGGAAGAGTTATATATCTTCGACGAGGTATATCAGCAGAAACTCACGAACCGCGCTGTAGCGCAAATCCTGCGCGCCAAGCACCTCACGGCACCGATCATTGCCGACTCTGCAGAGCCGAAGAGCATTGCTGAAATACGTGACATGGGCTTCAACATTATCGGATGCCGCAAAGGACCTGATAGTGTAGCTTACGGCATCAAATGGCTGCAGGAAAGGCGGAAGATATACATTGATAAGCGCAGGTGCCCGAACACATACAGGGAATTTACCTGCTACGAATACGAGAGAAATCGTCAGGGGCAGTTTATTTCTGCCTACCCTGACGCAGACAACCACGCGATTGACGCCGTGCGATACGGCATGGGTGGACAGTCTATCAGAGCGAAACGTTCGAATATTTACTAAGGGGGAACCATGGCAGATCTACAAGGCCAGTTGCTAATCAACCTGCCCGGAGACGACGAATACATGACGATCCATGATGCCTATTATGGGACCGGATTATTCATGCAGGGGCGGGGACTCATTCAGCACCCGAGAGAGTCGGTAGAGAATTTCACGAACCGCAAGAAGCTGGCGTACTACTGGAACTACACGGGCCCTATTGTCAATGCGATGGTAGACCCGATTTTCAAAGACGAAGTGCGCCGGGAATACCGGAATTCTGAAATGTTTCAGGGATTCCTTGAAGATTGCGACCGAGCGGGGACAAGCTATCAGGACTTCTGCAAAAGCGCAGCACTCATAGCAAAATTGTACGGAGCGGCTTATATTGTCGTAGACAATTCAAACGAAATGGAAGGGTCGCTTTCTGCTGCGGTGCGAAATCGGCACTTCCCCTTCTTGAAGGTCGTATCCCCGATGCAGATCAGGGACTGGAAGATAGATGACTATGGCCGCCTGACCATGTTTCAGTATGAGGAGCGTATTCGCAGCGGGGCATACACAGAGACGTCCCGCACTCACACATGGACGGCGGAGGAGTGGTCAATCACCAGCGGAGCGGGAAGCAAGGAAACCGGTGTGAACCCGCTCGGGGTGGTCCCTGTGGTGCAGTGGCTCGCACGAAACACCGACAAGCGGATCATAAAGCCGCCGTCTGAATACGTTTCCGTGGTGCAGACTAACTACTTCCTGTATCAGCTTTGCTCGTGGCATGCCCAGATTCTGAGGGATCAGGCGTTCAACATCCTGACCATCCCAGACCCTGGGACGGATGATATCACCATCGGGACGAACAATGTCCTTGCTTATCCGCCGGAAAGCACGCACACGCCGACATTCATCGCACCGGCAGCAGCCCCAGCTGACATGCTGACGGGGCAAATGGACCGATGCGTGAAAGAGATGTTCCGCATGAGCGGGCTTGAGTCTATCTTAGGGGCAAGCACCAGCGACAATAAGTCGGGCGTATCCAAAGAATGGGACTTTGAAAAGACCAATAAGCGCATTGCTGATTTTGCGGTGCGCTGCGAGAACGCAGACAAGGCCATTATCAGGCTGTATGAGGCATGGTCGGGGGAAAACACCGGCTACAAGGTGGAATACCCGCGTGATTTCAAGATCTCCGATGTATCGGACGGACTGGCGAATGCACAGGCAGCTATCGACCTTGGCTTTGATTCCATCGCATACAAGCAGGAAGTCTTGAAGAAGGTGCTGGCAGCATACATGCCGAACCTGGCACCGGATGTATATGACACCATTCTGAAGGAAATGAAGGCAGCGGCAGAGAGAGCCGCGCAGGATGCAGCATACGGAGTAGATGATGACACCAAAGGCGGAGAAGGAGCTGGCGGAGTTCCAAAGGGAGATCAGAGAGAACCTGAACAAGACGGAACGGCGAATGACGCCGCTGGAGGCGGTGCGTAGCGCCTACAAGAAACACCCCGTCATGGAAGTCATGCGAGATGAGCTGGTGGATGAGCTGGTGGCAGAAGCCCAGAGTGGCGGAGCTGCTGACGTCGAGAAGAAAAAGCTGAAGGCAGCCATGGCAAAAGCGTGGGCCGAGGATGGTTTAACGCTTTCCGAGCGTACCACCCATGGCCGCCGGTGGGTCGTGGAGCAGTCGACAAAGACCATCGAAGCAGCCATCAAGAAGGGCGGCAGCGTCATGACGCTTGCCAAAGAGCTTTTTGATGGATACGGCCATGACCACGTCATCCCGAAACAGGAAATCCCGGAATTCATGGGAAAGCTCGTCGCTCTGTCTAAAGACTACCAAGGGAACGCGTTCAAACGCGCCCTGCGCGATGCGCAAAGGAACATCGATAAATTATCCACGCAGGGACTCAAGGCGGCCTACAATGGCATAATTGACGCTATTTCAAAGGGCAATGAGGAGATGGTAGATAAAGCCATTTACGTGGCCACCCAAGAGAAAGCCCGATACTTCGCGGAACGAATTGCCCGCACCGAGAAGGCGAGAGCCTACATGGATGGGATCATGTACAAATATGCCAATGATCCCGACTGCATCGCCTTCAAGTGGAAGCTGTCGAGCCGCCATCCATGCGATGACATTTGCGACCTGTACGCCCGTGCAGACCTTTGGGGGATGGGCGAGGGCATTTTCCCGAAAGACAAGCTCCCGAAGCTGCCAGTCCATCCGAACTGCATGTGCCGGGTGGTTCCCATATTTCATGGATCCACAAGAGTAACAAGCGAAACCCCGAAAGACAAGACGCTTGCCGGAGGCCTCGCCTACATCATGATTCTTACAGAGATGCAGCGTCATTCGCTTCTTGGGGTGAATGGCGCAAAGGAAGTCCAGAATGGAGCCAGCTGGAAGCAGTATGCGAGGGGATATTCCGATGAAGTGATGGAAAGTAGGCTCGAGGTAGTGCAAGAATATAAGACTCCGGAGTATGGAAGAATGGAATACGCGGGCTTGTATAATGGGAAAATGCTGATGGCGCGACCGGTGCTAAATTCACAATACAACATATTTGTTTCCGAAAAATTGGTCCCTAAACCGAAGATGATTCATGAAATGGAAAGGCAATTAAGTGAGAGCACAAAGATCATTGGGGTTAAAGATATTGAAGATCTTCCCAAAATCATCATCGAAAGCGCTAATCAAATGGGGAACAGATTGGGATCGTTTTCCGCCGCGGCTAACAGGTTGATAATCAATGAATTGGTACTTGATAGCCAGTGGGCGGCTAGGTACTCCGGCATGCAAGGCTCGTTGAAGGCAAAAAAATTAGCCACGATTATTCATGAGCTGTTTCATTGGAAGGATGCCAGATGGTATATAAGAAAGTATGGAACCATTCTTGATAACGAAAAATACATCGAAAAGTTATGTGAGTTATATCGTGGGAAAGTTGCCGATCTGATTAAGTCAGGGTATAATATTGATGAAATTAGCATGTACGCAGCGCAAATGAGAACGCTTGGTCGGTATGACGAAGTAATGACTGAGTATAGGACGCATGAGGTCTTGAAAGGGCGGTGAGGATTATGCCGGTAGCTCAATTTTCTGATAAAGTATTAAAAATGTGGGAAACACTGAAACCGTATATAGGATTTCCTGGAGGGCTAAAGGATGATGCCCCGCCAGAGATCAAGGAGCTCTATAAAGAGTACAGAAAGCAGGTTCTGAAAGAGGCCTGGCTCGATTAGTACAACAGAATAAAAGCACTTGCAAATGCAGGTGCTTTTTTATTGCCTTTCCAAAGGGACGGGAGCCCTGCCGCAGGCGTTAAAGAACGGCCTTTTTTATTGGGATAGAAGCCCAAAGAGTGAAGAACACGGGAGGTTCTTATTATGACATTGGCAGAAGTGTACGAAGCATTAGGAAAGCTAGACGGCGGCGAAGCTCTGGCATCGACCATTAAGGCAGAGATCAGCAAAATCAATGCGGAGGCAGCCAAGCAGCGTACAGCCAAGAATGCGTCTGATGCAAAGATCACCGAACTCGAAGCGAAGGTGCAGGAGCTGACGGAAAAGGGTACAGGGGACCAGACGGCCGTCGAAAAGATGCAGAAGCAGCTGGACGAGCTGACGAAGAAATATGATGCCGCAGAAAAGGCCCGTGGCGAAGAACACGCGAAAAGGGTACATGCGGATATCACGCAGCAGACGGTAGCAGCCCTCACAAAGGGGAATGCAGCCAGCCCGGCAGAAATTGCGAAGATTCTCATTCCGAGCATCGCAGCCGAGGAGGACGGCTCGTATAAGTTCACGAATGCTAAAGGCGAGAAGGTATCCATCGAAGACGGCACCGCGGCATGGCTCAAGGATAATTCCTGGGCAGTGAAGAACAACCAGAACGCCGGAAGCGGTGGCGGCAAAGGTGGCAATGGTGGGCAGGGGAGCGGCGCCAACGGTGGCAACGTGACCTTGGCGAGCGCTATTGCTGCCCAGTTAAACAACAATTAGGAGATATGACAAATGGCAGTAACACTTGAACAGGCAAAACTTAACACGCAGGATATGCTGGTGAAGGGAACCATTGACGAGTTCCAGAAATCCAACTACCTGCTGAACAATCTGACATTCTCGGACGTGGTATCCCCGTCTGGTGGTGGCGCAACGCTGACGTATGCCTATAACCGACTGAAAACCCAGCCGACGGCGGCATTCCGTGCCATTAACAGCGACTATACCTCACAGGAAGTCACCAAAGAACGCAAGTCTGTAGACCTGGCTATCTTTGGCGGTTCCTATGAAATTGACCGCGTTATCGCGAGCATGGGCGGGGTAGAGAACGAGCTGACCCTGCAGGCACGCCAGAAAATCAAAGCAGCGTCTGCGCTGTTTAACGACACGGTGATCAATGGCAACCGTACCACCAATACAAATGCCTTTGATGGGCTGGATGTAGCCATTAAGGGGAGCGACACGGAAAACGTGCTGACGAAGCCGATCGACCTTTCCACGGCAGCAGCGATTGAGACCAATTTCATGGACTTCCTGGACAATCTGGATGAAACACTTGCGGCCATGGATGGGACCCCATCTGCGCTGCTGATGAGCTCCAAGATGTTTGTGAAGTTCAAAGCAGTCATTCGCCGCGCGACCATGTATCAGGAAACCAAAGACAATCTTGGAAAGATCATTCCGATGTATGACGGCATTCCGCTCATTGACCTTGGCGCGAAGAGCGGCTCTAATGATCCTGTAGTGTCCATTGATCCGAAGAAGGGCACAACGTCCATCTATGCCGTTCGTTTTGGCCTTGATGGCTTCCATGGCGTGACCGTGGCTGGTTCTTCCATGATTACATCCCGCCTTCCGGATTTCAGCACTGCAGGCGCAGTCAAGAAGGGCGATGTGGAAATGGTAGCAGCCGTGGCTCTCAAAGCGACCAGGGCAGCGGCAGTCCTTCGCAACATTCAGATCAAGGCAGCGACTGTCTGATTTGTGAAGGGAGGGGCGGCTGATGGATGCAAAGAAGATATTCGAGAGTATGTGTCGGCTGGCCATTAAAGAGAGTATCGGGATGGTGCAGGAATACGCGGGAGAACACCATCGATTTACACCAAGGACGGGCAATCTGGAGCGATCAATTAAGATCATGCAGCAGGGGCTTGTCGGGACGGTGTATCTGGATGAAGGGCAAGCGCCTTACGGGATCCCTATCCACAACGGCGCGCGCCCCCGCGTCATTGTTCCCCGAACCCGAAAAGCGCTAAGGTGGGCGAAGGGCGGGGAGTTTATTTTCGCAAAGAGGGTAAACTGGCCGGGCATTCGCCCAGATCCTTTCTTGTACGAAGCGTTAGACGCCAAAGAGGGGGACGTGGTCAAGGTATTCGACCACTACACGGATCTTGCATGTATGGAGATCGCCCAAGGGCTAAAGAGGAAATCATGACAGAGTACATCAGAAAAGACGACATCGCGGATCTACTGCTCATTAACCGTGTGACGGATCAGGAAATCGCCGATGCGAATGAGTACGTAGACCGCATAGCGGCAGCATACAACGTCAAGAAAGTGACGGTAACACCCATGGCTAAGAAGCTGGCCGTGGCGGTTGCGAGCCGTGACTGCTGCCTGCACCTCATTGGGACGGATGCCAGTGCGATGATCGGAGACAGGCAGGAAGATGCCTACTCCATCAAGTACAAGATTTATGCGTCTCTGGTGGAAGACCTGCGGGGGAGGATCCTCAAGGCAGATTTCCTCGCGGATGAGGAGAAGGACGATGAGGAGGAACGCGGAGCATGGACGAGGGCCGTTTCAATCTCTCGAAGCTGACGGAAAAGGTCAGAAGCTATCTGGAAGAAAGCCTTCCGCGTCTTACATGGGTGAAGGAGTTCAAGGGGGCAGCTATCCCAAATGTTCCGACCGGAACCGTGGCAGCTGGCGAGATGGAATTCGTGGACACATCCAAAGGGGCCGACATGGCCGTTGTTGCGTTTTCCATTTATCTCATTGATCCGTCATCGGAGAATGGGGTAGAGGATATGGCAATGGATGTGCGAGAAGCGCTGACGGCGAATGATACGCTTGACGATATGGTCCAGCATGGAGCCGTCACGAAAATGCAGTTCGGGGCAGTCACTGGCAGAGCGGGGGCTTGCCTCATCACTTATAAAGCAAAAGTTTGGATGTAATGGAGGAAGAACATGGCAGATAAAGTAAGAGCCACTATGACGGATGCGAAGCATCGCCTTCAGGGCAAAAATTGTATCGTGTATCTGAATTTTGGTGAGGGAGCCACTGAGGCAGCACCGAAATGGTCGGCAATCGGTGGACAGACCAAGGGAAATCTCGAAATGTCTGCAGATTCCATCGATGGGAGCAATAAGGACTCTGGCGGTTGGGGTGAAACCTACGCCGGAACAAAGACAACCGAGCTTTCCGTAGAAGGATACGTAACGAAGGGAGATGCGGCTTATGATGCGCTCAAGGATGCCTTCGTAAAGGGAGAAGCGGTGGATATCTGCCGCTTCTTCACGGATGCAGGAGAAGCGGACCGCAACTGGTACAACATCACCAAGCTGGGCGATGAAACGCCGCATGACGATATGGTATCCTTTAGTGTCACCCTAGGCGGGGTAGGTGCGCCCAAATTCTACACTGGGTTAACCACCGTAGACGATGTCAAAGGCCCAGCGGCCGAACATGTAGGAGGCTAACAAATGAGATATGACCGCATTCTGCGAAGAGTGTGGGTAAAGATTGACGGGCGCGAGTATGCGCTCGTTTTTTCTTTATCCGTTTTTGAAAAACTGGATGCCGAGAACGATGGAAATTTGATCGTACAGTTATCACAGGGCGACGCCCCATACAAGCTGCTGAGTCATGCCTTCAAGCTGGCGCTGCAGCAGGCGGATAAAAAGATCACCAATACAGAGGCCGAGGCATTGCTTGAAAAATTCGTGCTTTCAGAAGGACTTCCGAGCCTGTCGGCAGTATTTTGGATAACGGTGGCAGTGTCTGGCCTGATGGGGGCGAAGGTATCCCGCGTGCTGCTTGAGAGAATGGCCGTTGCGGCGCAGGATGTGGATGGGCTGGAAGATTGCACAGAGGCAGACGAAAAAAACGGAGTGAAGCCGGAAGAATAACCACATTTAGGGAATATCTTTCGGCTATCATGCCTATCTGTTATGGGAAATTGCAGATGACGGGCGAAGAGATAGCTGCCGCCACCCCGTGGGAAATCACTCACAGGATAGACGGGTACGTGGACAGAATGAAAGACAGGCGCATTTTTACGGCATCTTTCATCACGGCGCCCGTCATCAATAGTGGTATGAGGGCGCCGAAACGGGGCGTCAAGGTGGAAGAGCTGCTGCCTGGAGATTTCCGTGGGAAGTACGACCGGGACGAGGCAGAATACATCAAGGCCCTCATTGAAGAGCAGGAAGAAAAGAGGCGAAAGAATGGCACAGCATGAAATCCGCGTGGAAATCACTGCCGACGGAAGTAAAGCGATAGCCGAGAGTGGAAAAGTCAAGGGCGAGCTGAAAGGCGTCAAGAATGTCAAAATTCCTAACCCTTTCGGCGAAGTATCTAACGGCGCGAAATCGGCATCTTCCGACGTAGACGCCCTTGGAGGCGCCCTCGGTAAGATCCGCAACATGGTGGCGGGTGCATTCGCCGTAGGGTCCATTTACTCGTTCGGCAAAGCGGCACTGTCGGCGGCAGCCAAAACGGAGCTTTTGCACAAGGGGCTTTCCTTCGTTCTCAATAGCGATGAGGAGGCGAGCCGCCTTGTAAAAAACATTCAGGACATCGGCGAAGCGTCTGCCTATGATACGACCCAGCTACTGCCGCTTGCCAGAGCGTGGGTCAATATCGGCGACAATGTGGACACTGCCACATCCAAAATGCAGAAAATCGTAGACCTTGGGTCTGCGTATGGGCTGACGTCCGAGCAGGTAGGGGCGGTCAATCTGGCTCTTACCCAGATGCAAATGGCGGGCAAGATCGGCCAGCAGGACATGATGCAGCTGATTAACGCCGGGATTCCTGCATGGCAGCTGTTGTCCGAGAAAATGGGTATCCCTGTAGAGCAGCTGAAAGACATGAGTTCGAAAAGCGAGCTTACGCAAGATGCCCTGCAGACGTTATGGGACGAAATCACCGAGAAGACAGAAGGCGCGGCCAGTTCCATGTCGGACACCCTTTCCGCGAAGTTTTCCAATGCGCAGGAAGCGGTAGCAAACAGTATGAGCGCGATGGGGGATATCATCTCTCAGGCGTTCAACGTGCCAGGGGTTCTTGATGCGGCGGGAGAAATGGCGGAAGGGTTCAAGACGCACATCAATTCTATTCGTGACGCGGCGAAGGACGTAGGGCTTCATGATGCCATTGTTCAAGAACTGGAAGGGATAAGTCCTGCTGCCGCGGCCGCCGCTGACGGTGTTATGACCGCCTTCACGTCCATGAAAGATACCATAATGGAAAATCAGACCGCCGTCACTATCGTGGTGGAAGCGATTGGAGCCATGGCAGCTACTGTGGCCATCATCAAGGGCGTGCAGACGGCCTTCCTTGCCGCCAAAGGGGCTGCTATGGCATTTGCTTTGGCTTGCCAGGCGAACCCCATCATATTAGCGATTTCCGCAGTTATCGCTATACTCGTACTGCTTTACACCCATTGGGATGAAGTGAAGGCCATAGCGCTTTCCGTGCGGGATGCAGTCGTCGATGCCGTATCAGACATGGCTGCTTCCGTGAGGCAGAAGTTTGATGAAGCGGTCAATTATGCCAAGGGTATTTGGCAGGGACTCAAAGACTTCATGGCCCATCCGATTGATACGGTCGTGAATGTCATCCGCCGCAATGTAGACGGAGGAAGTGAGGGCGTTACTCCTGCCGGCCGCGCCAAAGGCGGCGTATTTGGCATGGCAAGGGGCGGGATCGCCGGAGGGCTTGTTCCTCTAGCTAATGGCGGGCAGCTCAAGCACGGTACGCCTGCCATTGTAGGGGAAGCAGGGCCGGAGGCCGTTATCCCGCTTCGTGAAAATGTGCTGGCGTCAATCGGTAAAGCTGTCGCCGCAAGTTACAATGTGGGTAAGAGTAAGTATACAAATCCGGCCGCAGAGATTACCGCTAAAATCAAAAGTCAGGCAAACACCGGTCCCGTCAGTGCTTATGCAAAGATTCTGGAAGAGGCGCAAAAGAGGGCGCAGGCCGTAGGAGAAGCCGTTGCCAAATACGGCGAACTGCAAGAAAAGGCCAATGAGGAATTGGAAGCCTATGCTGATGGCGGAGAAAAGGCCGTCCAATATCAGCAAAAAATGGCGCGGCTTTCCAGCCAAATTGCCAAGGCGCAGGCGGGAGGCAACGAAGAGCAGGCGAGCCTTCTGCAGCAGAAGCAGGCGAATCTTGAAGCGTCTTATGCCAAAGAGAAGGCGGCAGCCATCAAGGCAGCGCAGGACATAGCCGCCGAGAAGAAGAACATAGAAATCGAATCAGCGAACGCGATAAGCGCGATCCAGATTGAAGCGATTGAAAAGGTCAATGCACGAGAGACGGCCGTCAAGGAAGCCCAGCGGCAGCTGGATAGCGCGAGCCATGCGGCGTCCCTTGAAGAGTTCACGGCCATGATGGAGGAGAAAGACGCCATCACAGGGGAGAGCTATGCAACGATCCTAGCTAATGAGCAGGCTCTGAATGAGATGCGGCAGATTTGGCATGAACAAATGATGCTAAACGCCATGGAATGGGGCGAGTACATGAATCTCACCCTGGCGCAGGTACAAGAGCAGCTGGTGAATGGGATAGCGCAAGGGCTGACCCAGTGCATCGTCTACGGGAAGAATTTCCGCGACATCATGAACAATCTAGCTAATAATGTGCTTTCCACTGTCCTTCAGGCAGTGCTTCAAAAAGCTATTGGCTCCTTGATGACTATGATCGGGCTGGGAAAGACAAAGACCGCACAGGAAGTCGCCAGCGCAGCAAAAGAGAAAGCAGCACAGGCAGCCAAGAGCGGGACACTAGCCGCCAACGCAACGGCAGCCCTCATTGCTGCCAACCCATGGGCCGCCCCTGCTGCGGCAGGCATTGTCGCCGGGCAGATGGGTGCTGCCAGAGCAGCCGGAAGCGTGTTTAAGGATGGGGGCTTTGTTACCGGTCCGGGGACAGGCACTTCCGATTCTATTCCGGCCATGCTTTCCAACGGAGAATTTGTCATCAATGCAGCGGCCGTCCAGCGACTGGGCACAGGATATTTGAACATGCTGAATAGCCCTCACTATGCCGAAGGGGGGCAGGTGGGAACACCGGCCATGGGCGCAGCAGGGAATGGCGGCAGCGTGACGCTGAATGTATCGGCCATGGACGCGTCGTCTTTTATGGATTTCCTTCGAGGCGGCGGCATGGACTCCATCAAGCAGATGCTTTTCGATGGAACACGAGATTTTACGACGGACGCGGGGGTGTGGTAAATGGCGAATCTTTTATTTCCATTGAATGCCCGACGTGTGAAGTGGTCCTCGCAGGTCGAGGACGACTGGGAGGTTGCGGAGCAGACGACTGCCAGCGGGAAGCGGCGCGCCATCACTTCGCAGACGCTGCCGGGCTGGCAGTTTACCATCGATTTTCCAGCTCTGACGGCAGAGGAGAAAGATACGCTCTTTGCATTCCGTTCCCATGTGAAGGGGACGCTTATCCCATTCTTCTACAAGGATGCGGAGAACTACCATTGTGAGAAGCTGCGGCTGGCAAGGAACGGCGATGGGTCTTACCAGCTGACGGCAAACATGCATGGCCAGCAGGAACCGACGTATTATGCGGATAAGCTGACGGTATGGGTAGACGGGGCGGAGCGCACGGCGCAGGAGTACACCATCGATCGCGGGGCGATTGTATTCAATCATCCGCCGAACGCGGGGGCTGTTGTCACGGCGACTTACGATTATTGGTGGAAGGTGGTATTTGCGAAGAAGAGGATCACAGTGAAGCAGAAATACGTAAATTTATTTGAGTGCTCTATCGCATTGAAGGTGGTCCGATGAAAAGCGTAACAGAAGAGCTGGCTAGGTATCTCAATACACAGAAGGAAATGGTGTCGTGTGATTTGTATGTTCTCACCCTTTTTAGCGGGGCTGCATATTATTTCACCGATGCCGACCATGATGTGACTTACGGCGGGCATACGTACCTGCATAATGCGATCATGCTAAAGAGAGAGCAGACGAAGCTGAACAATGTTGTTTCCGTCGATTCCATGACGGTATCTATCTACGCGACCGTCGAGGACAAGCTGGGCGACAAGCCGATCTTCCTGGCGGCGCATGATGGAGCATTCGACCGAGCGACGCTTGCCATGAGCCGCTGCTTCTTCGACCTTGACGGAGAGGTGATGGGCGTCGTGGGACTATTTTCCGGGCTGACGGAGGTCAAGTCCTGCGGCGGGCTCGCCATGAAGCTCACGGTAAAGAGTAAAGTACAGGGGATGTCGCAAGAATTCCCTCGGCGCAGGTTCTATCCACAAGGGACGTATACCAATAGTGGCGGCACGGTGTCTTCCAGCACGGAAGAAGACTCCGCGTCCGTCATTGCGCCGTTCGTACCATTGAAAGAGGTGTTACTGTGAATCCTATCGTAAAAGAAGCCTACACATGGTTGGGGACGCCTCACGTGAATCAGGCGAAGGTCAAGGGCAAGGGCATTGATTGTGGCATGCTGCTCATCGCCTGCCTTGAAGGAGCGGGATACATCAAGCGTGGGGCTATCAAGATCCCCCCGTATTCCAATGAGTGGCATCTGCACCATGGCGAGGAATGGTTCCTCAAAGTGGTGGAAAGATATTGTGCAGAAGTCCCCTTGGCGGATATCCAGCCGGGGGACTTTTTGCTGTACAAGTTTGGCCGCTGCGTGTCGCATGGCGCAGTATATGTGGGGGACGGACGTGTTATTCATGCCATGGTTGAGCGTGGCGTCATCCTGTCAGACATCAATGATGTCATGTTTTTGACGGCCAAAGGGAAATCGCGGCTGCATGGTGTGTATCGGTTTAGGAGGTAGTCATGGGCTTATTTGGTGGTCACAATACGACCATAAGGGAAAATAAGATTTCCAGCTTCACTGTCTCCACAGCCGAATATGGTTCAACCGTTCCGGAAATCCTTGGTACAACGCGCATTTCCCCGAATGTCATCTACTACGATGACTTCACCGCGCATGAGCACAGAAGCAGCCAGAAGAGCGGCAAAGGCGGCGGATCAAGGACGACGACCATCACTTACACCTACACCGTGGCGGTGATCCTCGCTTTGTGTGAGGGGCAGATTTCCGGCATCGGCAAGATGTGGAAAGACAAGAGCCTGTACCAGTATCCCCATGGGGACATCGGGCTTACCCTTTTCGACGGGAAAGAGGATCAGAAGCCATGGGCGTACACGGCGGGGAAGCACCCGGATAAGGCGCTTGCCTACAGCGGGCTTGCTTACATGGCGGGCGTGATTGACCTTGGGGATAGCGGATCCATGCCTTCCTACAATTTCGAGGTGAAAGGCAAGCTGCTGGAAACGGGGGATGGGGTAGACGTGAATCCCGCCGACTATATCCTCTATGTGCTTAACAAAATCGGCCTTGGCGGGATAGAAATCGACGGGATAGAGAACTACAGGCAGTACTGCAAGGAAGCGGACATGCTGATTTCTACGCCGTCCGATAAACTGGACGCGAAGGCAGCCCGCGAGATCATCAATGACATCGCAAACATCACCAACGCTTATATCTTCTGGTCAAATAACCGGCTAAAGATTGTACCGCGCGCTGACCGCCCCGTGGGGAAATGGAAACCGGACAAAACAATTCGATATAACCTGACGCCGGATGATTTCATCCCTCAGACCGGCGGAGTATGCATTTCTTATAGCCGCAAGGATTCATCGGAAATTTATAACCGCATATCTGTAGAGTTTCTGAACCGCGCGAATGCCTATGAAAAGGAAATCGTCAATTACCAGGATAATGACGACATCAAAGAATTTGGAGTGCGGCAGGCGTCAACGACGCAGGCACATTACCTGTATACCAAGACCCGCGCCGTCAAGCTGGCGGAAGAACTGTGTCGCAAAAACAAATACGAGCGGGTGAAATATACATTCAAGCTCGATTGGGCGTTTTGCCGACTAGAACCCGGTGACCTTGTCATGCTGAATGACCCGCTCATGGGGATAGAGAACCAACCGGCTATGATCGACAGCGCGACGGAAGGCACGGACGGCATCATCACCTTCACGGCGATTTCGAGAGCAAAAGGTGTGTATAGTGATGCGGAATATGATGTACATGAGAATGAGCGCCCACTCATTGATTTCAACCCGGATCCCGGCGTCTGCGAACCGCCTATGATATTCCAGCCGCCAGCACTCATGACAAATGCGGATAATGAGGTATGGATCGGCACGTGGGGCAAGAATCCGAACTGGGGTGGCTGTTCTGTCTGGGTGTCTGATACAAACCAGTATTACAAAAAGCTGGGCACCATCGACAACCGTGCCCGCTACGGGACACTGACGAAGCCGCTAAACATAGAAGACACAGTCCTTGAAATGACGCTGAATCAAGGCAGCTTCACGTCCGTAGATGCGGAAAGTGCTGCCAATGGTGACACGGTCCTTTATGTGGGTGGAGAAGCACTGTCATATGAGACCGCTGAATTATTGGAAGATGGGACCTGGAGATTGTCGGGGCTGGTGCGCGGGCAGTTTGGCAGCGAAGCCGATTACCATGCGCCGGGCGCGCGAATCGCGCGGTGCGATGAAGCCTTCTTGAAGTCTGGCCTTGCTAATTCTTATATCGGCAAGACTATTTACTTCAAATTCACGGCGTTTAATATCTTCGGCGGCATGGAACAGAGTTTGGCTGATGTGCTGGCATACAGCTTTAAGCCAGTTTCAGTCCAGATCCCTCCGCCCGACGTGGAGGTGCTGAACGTCGAGAGGATGAGCTCTTCCATCCGCCGGTACTGGTGGAAATACACCTACCCCGAGCCGAATGACGTGGCAGGATTTATCCTCAAATATACACAGGGCAAAGAGCTCAACTGGGATGCGGGGATACCCGTCCAGGAAGGGCTTATCACGAACCAGCCATACGAGACGCAGACCGTCCGGCCGGGCACACATGCCGTCATGATTAAGGCCGTGGATCAGAACGGGAATGAGTCGAAGAATTTTGCCTATTGCCTGTTGGAGATGGGCGACTTATTACAAGAAAATGTGCTTTTTGATAAGGATTTTGGCGCGAATTATTGGGCAGACATCCAGACCAGCGGCCTTGTACCGGCAAGTGATGGCTATATCCATGCGCCGAATGCGTCCACCATGTGGCATGAAGCGGGCAGGAGGTTGTGGACGAAGCCCACTGCGTACATGTGGGATACAGACTTCGTAGCTTACGAGGTGACGGGAGAATTTGTGGCACCCGCTTCGGGGCAGCTCTGGCTGACTACAGAAATAGAAGGCCCCGCCATTGTGTACTACCGGCAGCTCCTCAAAGGCAGCACCGCCGAAGAGCTTTGGAAGCAGTGGTCAGACAAGGTGTTGGTACAGGCGGGTGCGACCATCCAGATCAAAATCGTGGCGAAGAATTCTAGCATTCAAGAAACTATCGTCAAGAGCCTGCACGCCTATATCGACGTACCCGACCGGCAGGAGCATTTCGAAGATTTATCTGTACCGGCGGAAGGGGTGGAGCTTCCTATTACTACCCCGAACTACATGACCACCGCCGTGCGCATCGATGCCGTGCAGGGGAGCGGCGTTGTCAGGTATCCCAAGATACTATCCCGCACGCCATGCCGTATAGCCTTGCTTAATGAGGACGGCAATCAGACGGCAGGCGTCGTCGATATTACATGGCAGGGGTTCGTTAACGAAACAGTTTAACTATAGGAGGTAAAAATGGCAGACGTATTGAAATTACAGTCAACAGCAGGCATGTTCGACTATCCAGATCCCGCGAACCCGTCAAATGGGACTACAGAACAGCAGTATATCGAATTCGAGAAAAACAAGCACTCCGTGTTATCCAGTCTGGTGGCTGACGAGCTTTGGCAGCCGAGCACCGCCTATAAAGTCGGGCAGGTGGTCAAGAGCCCAAACATGCCCGCGAATGTTGTCGCAAGAGTGGTCACCGCGGGGACGAGTGCAGCCGCAGAACCTGTCTGGAGCAGTGCGGGGCACACCATGGCGGACGGATCTGTCGTGTGGGCGATGCTGTATCGCACCATCGATTATGCAACACAGGAAGAAGTCACAGCGGGGACGAACAAGACGAAAATCGTAACGCCCGCCATGCTGGGCAAGACCATTAAAACAGATCTTGCGAGCGAAAACACAGGAACGCTTAACGCAGCTGACAAGGCAGTAGTCGGCGGCGTTACCGGCATTTTGCCAGCAAGCCATGGCGGGACTGGCGCGACGTCGCTTGATGACGTGACAGTCGGGTTTGCCAAGTCCCTGGCGGGTGATGCGGGATTATGGGACTACCTGCACAGGCTGGGGGTAAACCCCACACTGCCGACCACAAACGCCGCACTTAACGCACTGGGCGTGTTTATGAGCTACTTTGACAAGAAAGATAAAATAGCAAACCAGCCGGGACAATGCGGGCAGCTTCTCAACCTTCCCGCGGATAAAGGTGCTGAATCGGCGCAGCTTTGGATAGAGCATCCTACCGGAAAGATGTTTCACCGGGGTGGGAATGGTGAAGCCGCAATCAATGACACTCCGTTCAAACGGTTTCTCGATACGGATGATCTCTCAGCAGCTGGCGTAGTTGCGGGCGATGTGTCGAATGCGAATGCATGGTGGGTGAAGCTCGGAGGAACGATCCCGCTAATTATACAGGGTGGAAAGACCGCCACTTCCTATAGGCTTACAACAGTTGAAGTAACATTCCCGGTCGCCTTCTCAAAGGTTCTTTGCGCTCACACGACACTGAAAAGAGGTCATAGTGTAGGCGATTATATGGCTATATTCACAATCGATACTCACATGATGAAAATAGGAGTTTATGATGGAGGCGCAGAAAATTACTGGTTAGCTATTGGAACATAGACAGGGTATATCTACCGGGGTATCGGCGGTGTGGCCTGTAAAGTACCCTAACAAATGTCTCATCGCTCTAGCGGCGTTTAGAATGGATACCCCTAATTTTGCGATTCGGAGCAGGGACTTATCGGTTGAATTTAGCCAAAGCGGTGCTACTCTTTCAGACGGTAAAAGCAACAAATTCTATTGCCTTAGCATAGGGCTATAAACAGGGTGGAAATCAGGATAAGAACGGATCTAATGTACAAGTAAGCTTCCCAATTAGCTTTTCGCAAAATTGCCTATCTGTCGTAACAGAGCTAACCCATAGCCACTGGGATCCTGGAGAGACAAACGTTTGGGATGTATCAGCGACAGGGTTTAGTGTTGGAGAACAGGACTCTGGTGGCTTTTTTGGGTGGTATTGGATAGCGGTAGGCATATAAACAGGGTGGATATGAACCTGGTAAATATGGATCATGGGCAATAGCATTTCCTCACGCTCTGCTGGGTATGTCAGGCGATTATTCAGGCAATAGCGGTAAGATGGACTGGGGACCAGCAATCAGTGGGAATACTACTAGCTGGAGCGCGTCTGGAGCTGGGTCTAATGTACGAGTTATCGCGATAGGCTATTAGACAGGGTGGAAAGTGTACACTCGAGTCTCGTGCATCAACGAAAGTATACTACCCTATTCACGTAACAAAGGTTTTGGCGATACAGGCTACTGGCACAGCCCATAGCAATGGGCAGACGAACTATGGGCTTGGATTGGTCGCAAGTAACGCTAATAGTGCTGGGTTTACATTGCTAAATTGTAGTGAAGAGGCTCCACGTTATTATAAAGAAGCATCATGGATTGTTATAGGAATATAGACAGGGTGTAATCGGTTCTGGGACTATATCATTCCCCATATCGTTTAATCATGTATTATCAGGGTTTGCCCAGTTTGATAGTACCGTCCCAAATGATGATATGTGGAACAATGACGTTGCCATATTTATTTCGAATACATCTATTCGGTGTGGGGGCGAAGGTCGAAGATTCTATCATATCGGGATTGGTTACTAGACAGGGTGGAAAGTCTGCTAGAACAAATAGATATGAAACTATCAAATTCCCGATCTCGTTTACTACCATTTTTTCGATTATAGGGCAAGCATTAACGAGCTATGTTTTAGCAGGTTCAGATAGTAACTTTGGCATAAAAACTGATTTTACCACTACCCAATTCACTACCTCTATGTATGACAATGGCAATTATTACGCCGGATTCCACTGGATAGCAATCGGCATATAGCCCATGTTTAAAGGCCGATAATGATATAGCTAACTTGGGATATCCATGTTTCGCTTTCAGCGCAAGTTGTTCTGATTACCATACCTGCGCGCTCTACGTCGAACGTGTCTACACTGGCGGCGAACCATCTTCCAGTAGAGCCAAAACGTGTACCCGTAGTGGATACCCCTAAAACACATGACATGGATATAGGGTAAGAAATTCGCGTGGAAGAATCATAGGCAACGCCCTTTTTTCCACCCTGTTTATACTCCCACAATAAAAACGGAAGACGTATACTGGCGTATATTGTTATTCTGGTCAGTATAATCCCATGCAAGTCTTGTTGTGCTTATTGATTGCACCCTAGAAACAAACGCCCACTCTCCGCCAGCTTTCTGCACGAAAACAGCTAGTACGCGTGATAGCTTAATTGGGTAAGTGAGTGCGCTAGAAATATGACATCCACCCTGTATATTTTCAGTCTCCGTCGCGTATCTCCTAATCTCAACCGCCCTGCATTGCGCTGTACAGAAAGAGCGAAAACTAGCTAAATCGTGGGCTTTCTATGGGACAAATCAGTATCACGGATCATTCGATATCCGCGATACTTTTTTGTTGCAATAGGTAGCCGTTAGTAACAGGTTGGTATCAGATTTTCTCGATAGTTTTCCGCAGCTGGCGCAAGTTTTTATGGGTATAGACGCCGTTCGTCACATCATTGCGTGCATGTCCGAGAATCATTTTCTTGGCGTTGTCATTCACCTCGGCGTCATCAAGCCACGTGGCGCAGGTGTGGCGGGTATCGTGGAGCTTATGCTTTTCGCCGTGCACCAATTTCATAACATGGGTGAAAAGGCGGGCTAGGCGGCTATAGGTATAGGGCATGCCGCTATCGTCGGCTATCAGATGGGAACCATTGCAGGATAGGCGCACTTCCACAAAAGGCCATATGCGGCTATGGATAGGTATGATACGCACGCCTGCCGCGGTTTTCGATTTCCGTATGCGGATGTATTTCTGCCGACGGTTTACATCGGATTTCAGCAGGGCACGGAGCTCGCCGTTTCTTAGGCCGGTGTAGATCAGTATGAGGATGATATCGATGCCGGGAACGTCTGTCATCTTCCATAGGGCATTGACTTTGCGGCGGCTGATAGCGTGATGTGGGTTCACAGGGCGGTTCTTCCCTATACGTAGCAGGCCGGTATAGTCATTGCTTGTGTAGTCCATCTGCCTTGCATATGCCCAGAGCAGTGATAGGAGATTGCGTACTTTCTTTTTGCTTGCATAAGATAAGCCACCCATGGCGTCTAGGGCGGCTTGCATGTGCTTGTATTTGATTTCCTTGATTGGCATGCCATAGAGGGGATAGAGATGACCATAGGCTGATTGATAGCTTCGCACGGTGCTTTCAGAAACGTAGGGGCGGTGCGCTGGCAGCCATTCGGCATACAATTCTTCAAGTGTGATTTCAGAAAGACGGGTGCGGCCATGCGTATTCCAGTATTCAACCTGATAGGCGAGTGCGTCCATTTTGGTAGGGAAGTAGCCCTTCACTATCTGTTTTCCGTGGTCTGTTACAACAAAGGCGAACGGATTCCTCCGTGATCCGCTTAAATGTTTGACACAGCCATAACCGTTTGGATTTTTCATAGTGTTTCCTTTCAAGGAGGGTAAAAATGAGTGAATCAATTTCTATCACGAACCCTGCTCTCACGTATGTTTCCATTTACGAGGAGAGCGGGGAACGTGTCACATCCTACGTCACCGGTGTGCATGGGGAGACGGTAGAGGAGCTGGAAGAGCTGGCAAATAACCAGTATCCAACCTTTACGCATGTAGTGCAGAATGCTTTGACCTATAATAACGCCTTACAGCATGATCTGCTTTATAAGAATGGGGAGTACGTGCCGCGGCCCGAACCAACAGAAGCCGAGAAGCGCGAGGCAGCACTCGCAGCCCTTGATTCTGAATATGCTAATAAAATCAGTGATATCGAAAACGAAATGGCAAAAGCCAAAGCCATCGAAGATGAAGATTATTATTCGGATCTGAAAGCCGAGAGGGAAGAGCTTGTCGCAGAGTATACAGAGAAGAGAGGAGCAATCTAAAATGGAACGGTGCTTTTTATGTCACAAGAAAATGGATGAGAAAACAGGGCTTTGCACGAATCCCAAATGTGTAAGGAGTAAGCCGCTTGCGGAGAAATCTGAAGTGAAAGAAGGGGACAAGGTGAAAGCCGATGAATCTGAATGAGATCAGTATCTGGGTAGGAAAAGTGTTTGACGGGCTATATATTGGCTGGCCATACAAGACGGCTTTGGGCATCGTATTTCTGGCGCTGGAGCGGCACCTAGAACTCTTCACGGCGTTCGCCTGCATTGTGTGCATTGATTTATTCGCCAAGTTTATCGCGCTGTCCTACGGCTATCTTGCCGAGTCTATGATGGAGAAGCCGTCCCTTATCGACTCGGTAAAGGGCATCCCGGCGGCGCACCGTGCCGGCGTCATCAATAGCTACGCTATGCGCACGCAGTTTGTTGAGAAAATTACCGTTTACATGTTGCTTGTCGTAGCGGGCGCACTGGTGGACTTTATGCTGGGGCGAAGCGAGTTCGCGAATCTGATTATTGCTTACCTGGCATCGTCAGAGCTGCTGTCTATCATCGAGAACCTTGATGACGCCGGTGTGTCTGCCGTGCATGACCTGGCAGCACTGGTGAAGAGACGGAGGGGATAACCATGGATATGGACACCATCAGGAGGATGCTGGAAGAAGCACGCCCGTCATTTTATCGGTATCCTAACCCCGTCGTGGTGTACTGGCACTGGACGGCTGGCGGACACTACACCAGCTTTCGTGACTACCATTTTTGCATTGATGGGGACGGTGAAATCATTTGCAGCCGTCCACTTGATATGATTCCAACGGCGACATGGCACAGGAATACGGGCAGCATTGCTATAGCCATTTGCTGCTGTCGGGATGCACAGGCATACAGAGATCCATGGAGAGCTAACCTTGGAGATGAGCCGCCAACGGATGCTCAGATCGAATCGCTCGCTATGCTATCGGCGGCCATCGCCGACGTGTTTGATATCCCTGTCGATGCAGACCACTTCATGACGCATGCTGAAGCAGCAGATCTGGATGGGTACGGACCAGCGACGACCTGCGAGAGATGGGATTTAGCCGTCTTGTCCGAAGATGATGAGTGGATGAGCGGCGGAAATATCCTCCGAGGGAAGACTGTATTTTATTTGGATCAGGAGTGCGTGTAAGCGGACGAACCGTGCAAAAAGTTGTGAATAACTGAAAATCATGAGAATGCTGGTTTAGCTAGACTACGAGGGCGTTCATCGATGTGAACAACGTGTATTAAAACCGGTAGGATGCGTAGCCGGCGTGTTGTTCATGTAGTTTTACATTGATTTTGAAAATACCCCGCCCGTGCGTTTATTTAGCCTACACGTGGTGGCTGAGGGGGTTCTGCATGGAAGGGAGAGCATGGAGGGAGATGCTGAATGAAAACAAAAAAAGACTTATCGGTGCCGGTCTTATTATCGGCGTTATTATTTTGTGCATTTCTGCCTGGTTTGCAAGTGCAGGCCGAAACGATGTATCAGATATCCGAGACCGAGCTGACACAGTTAGAAACGAACTTAGAAACGCTGAAAGTTCACAATCAAGAACGGCAGAAAGTCTTGACCGAGCAAGCGACCTTGCTGAATCAGCAGAAAGAGACAATCAAGAAACAGGCCAGCGAATTGAGCAGCTTGAAGAAGGAAATCGAAATCTCCAAAGCAGCGAACGAGGAGACGCAGAAATCATTACTGAGAGCCAATCGATTCTTGCAGCAGTTCGAGGACGAGGCAAAAAGGAAAATTAGAGTAAAGACCCGCCAGCGCAATCTATGGGTTGCGATTTCCAGCGGGCTCCTGTATGCGTTGGTTAAGAAATAGGAGGGCAATAAAAAGGACGTCTTGATTTAGCATATTGTTAAATCAAGACGTCCTTTTTTATTTTGCAAGTGGGGAATCGGAGATTTTATGCTATTCTTATATTTAGAGAAAAATAATTCTTTTTGAAGGTAATTGTGTTTGTACCCATGACGTGAAGGACCACCAGACATTCAGCCCGAAGTCATGGATGACTTCGGGCTTTTCTTTTTTCTACCTAACTCGTATAAAATTCATCACTTCTACCAATACTTTTACCAAATCAAGAAAATGCCATTCCGCAGCGCATGACGGGATGGCATTTTTTGATGCAGTGTGACTGGCTGCATCATCTTCTTCGTTAGAAAAAAGTATTTGCCTGTCATCAAGGTTTGACGGTACAACCAAAGCACGCTCGCCGCCTTCTGCAGCCTGCTCTATCCAAAGGGCATCAAGAGAACGCGTTCAAACGCGCCCTGCCTGATGCGCAAAGGAACATAGATAAATTATCCGCGCAGGGGCTCAAGGCGGCCTACAATGGCATAATCAGCGCTATTTCAAAGGGCAATGAGGAGATGGTAGATAAAGCCATTGACGTGGCCACCCAAGAGAGCGCGATACTTCGCCGAACGAATCGCCCGCATTGAGAAGGCGAGAGCCTACATGGATGGGGTCATGTACCCATATGCCCATGATCCCGACTGCGTGTCATTCAGGTGGAAACTTTCGAGCTGCCATCCATGCGATGACATTTGTGACCTGTACCCATACAGACTTGTGGGGGATGGACGAGGGCAGTTTCCAAAATGACTGTTGGCATCATGCAGGGAAAGCTCCCGTGGCTTTACAGAGAAGGGGGAGCAGTGATTTTTCTGGTATTCCAAAGCATATGTGGGAGCGATGAAGCGGGAAATCATGATCCGCTCGCAGGATCAGATTCTGCGAGTATTTTTATATTTTTCCATCCGAAAGCCTAGCATATCTGTTATAATAATAGCAATATAGTAAAATTTTAGGGGGAAGCCCTGGCAGAAGAAGCACTTTGATTTCATGGAGGAACGAGAATGGACTTTACATTAGATGCAAAGCAGCAGGAGCTGGTAAATCTGGCGAAGGAGATCGCACAGAAGGAGATCGCGCCGCGCGCTCTGGACATCGATAAGAGCGGTGTCATGGATCCGGAACTGTTGAAGATTTTGAAACAGTCCGGTATGACTCAGCTGGCTGTTCCGAAGGAATATGGCGGAGCAGGACTCGATCTGTTGACGGGTGCGATGATCAGTGAAGAGCTCGCAAAGGGCTGTGCAGGTACTGCGACTGTTTGCGCAGCCAATTCGCTTGCTTCCTTCCCGATCCTTTTCGCCGGCAGCGATGAACAGAAAAAGGAATACTTCGACTGCCTGAACAACGGTGGAATCGCCTGCTTTGCGCTGACGGAACCAGGAGCAGGCTCTGATGCAGGTGCGGTATCCTGTAAGGCGAAAAAGGTCGATGGCGGCTATGTTCTGAATGGTACGAAGTGCTTCATCACCAATGCGCCGATCTGTGACAAAATCACACTCTTTGCCAATACCCGTGAATCAGGCGGCATTCGTGGTCTGACTGTTTTCACTGTCGATAGAAATACGCCGGGCGTCTCTATCGGCAAGGAAGAGGACAAGATGGGGATCCGTGCTTCGGCTACTTCGGAAATCATTTTTGATGATTGCTTCGTTCCGACAAGCGCCCGCATTGGTCGTGAAGGCATGGGCTTCCGTATCGCGATGCAGACGCTTGAGACATCCCGTCCGGTTGTCGGTGCGATTTCTGTCGGTATCGCACAGGCTGCACTGGAAAATGCCATCCACTATGCACACCAGAGAAAGCAGTTCGGCCAGAAGATCGCTTCTTTTGAAATGGTACAGGAAATGATCGCGAATATGGTCACCAAGACGGAAGCGGCACGCGCGCTTGTCTATAAGGCTTGTTGGCTGAAGATGCAGGGAGATAAGAGGGCGTCCATGTTCTCCGCCATGTCGAAGTGTTTCGCTTCGGATACGGCGATGGAAGTCACCACGACAGCGGTGCAGGTCATGGGCGGTAATGGGTACTCTCGTGAAAATCCGAATGAAAAATACATGCGTGATGCCAAGATCATGCAGATCTATGAAGGAACGAATCAGATACAGCGCCTCGTCATTGCTAATGAAGCTCTTTACTGATAAGGGATGCGTGAACGGTTCCATGAAAGACGAAGGCTTTCATGGAACCGTTTTGTTTGAGTGAAGGAATCGTTCTGTTTAGAGGGTTGAACCATAAGTTATAAAGGCTAAAAACATCTGTACTGTTTAGTGGGCAGATGGAATATGATTGCTGGTATATTGTTATAGAAATCTGTATGCACGGAAAGGCTGGGGTATATATGGCTGAAATATCTGATACAAAGTTAGAACGACTTATCGATGAATTCTTGACCAAAATGCCAGGTGGATTAAGTGCAAGATTTATTAGTTATTATATCAATTGGTCTGGACTTCTTGATGAAAATGAATGCTGTGACAAGAAATCTGTTAATAGTTTTTGGGAGAGAAATTCCAGCAAATACGAGAAGCATAATGGTAAATCAGAAAATGGTTATGATATAACTTTTTGGACGCTTAAAGATGAATATAAGTTAGTGATTCCGGAAGTCTTAGTCAATGAAATTATTTCTCAGATCCTAGAATTATTAAAGATGGATGTGCTCGAAGAATTTTTTCATAAGACAAATGCTGAATTGATAGACGAATATATTGATAAAAAAGTAGATCAATTGAATTCTGCTAAAATAAATAAACTGTACGCCTATTTATATCCTGCAAGCCTTGATAGAATGGATGAAGAGAAAAAAATAATGGTTGCAAAAAAACTTGTGACGATCATTTGGAATCAGTTTATGAATTGGAAAGACGAAATTGCTGAGGATTATTCAAACTGGTCACAAAAATATTGCAGCAATGTTGCTGCAATAAAGAATTTAAGTGAGGCAGAAGCAACCTGTAGTGATATAGATCCAGCCACATATTTTAATTCTCGTAGATATGCTAAAAATTGTTCTCATATGTTTGAAGAGGGGAGTAGCCTTACTTTATTAGATCTTCAAAAGTTAGATACCTACCCGTGTGTTTCAATGGAAGCAATGTTTAGTGGTTGCTGTAATTTACGCGAATTGGATGTCTCTCATTTTGTGACAAAGAAATGCACTTCTATGCGGTCAATGTTTTATAAATGTGCTTCTTTGACAAAAATTGATTTAAAAAACTTTGATACAAGTCAAGTGACCGACATGGTTTATATGTTTTTTGGCTGTAATGAATTAACTTCTCTGGATTTAAGCAAATTTAATACGGCTAAAGTCACTAAAATGGACGCGATGTTTTCTAATTGCGTTACTTTAAGGGAATTACATATTGAGAACTTTGATACAAGTCATGTAGAATCTTCAGATTCGATGTTTTACAATTGTAATCAATTGACTAACATATATGGCGTTCTTGATTTGACTCAGAATATGAATTATTGGCAAATGTTTGCAAAGTGCCCTAGTTTAGCAGAAGTAACAGTTAAATTACCTGAAGATGTTACGGAAGAGGAATTTAGGGAAGACACTGGTTTAAGCAGTTTTACGCAATTACATGTGTTGAATAAACCCAAAGTTGAACCACCAAAAGCGAAGATACCGAACAACGTAAAATCTCTCACAGTTAACTATATAGAGAACCCTGATGGAAATATCAGCATCAACATTGATTCTTGGAAAAATGGGGCTAAAGTGTTGCAAGTATTGACAGCAGGTATCATAACTTTGCTCGATCTTGAACCGTTGCAAATAAAAAAATTAGTAGAGTGTATAGGTAATCTTTATGCAAACAAAAATAACAAGGGATGTGAATCAACTACCAATACTCGAAATCAACCAAGTTTAAGTAAAATTAAAGCTATTAATAATAAACGCAATAGGAGAAATCCATGGGTGTCTTTGCGTTGAGAGTCAAATTCGCTCGAAATGACGATACGAGAGATGACTTATCAAAAAGCAGCGCTTAGATCCTTCGACTCAGTTCTCATATTTCAGATAAGCCATTGTTTAACATACGACGTTTTTCTTCGCTCAGGATGACGAAATGCGCCGCACAGTCCCCGTTGAACCCTGAACCTACAACCAAAAAAGACCGCTTACGCGGTCCTTTTTGGTTTCTGTCATTATTCCCAAGCAGGAACGATGGTGCCTTTGTATTTTTCAGCGATGAATTTCTTGACGGATTCAGACTGATAGTACTTGACGAATTTCTGATAAGCCGGCTGATCCTTGTCCTTCTCGCGGGCAGCGATGATCATGACGGCGAGCGGGGTATCCTTGTCTTCGAGGAAGATGCCCTGGTCTTTCGGGGAAAGTCCGGAGCTCATGACGTAGTTCATGGTGATGACGGATGCATCGACATCAGCAAGGCTTCTTGGAAGCTGAGCGGCTTCGAGTTCCTGGAATTTCAGGTTCTTCGGGTTTTCTACGACATCTGCCGGGGTGGCTTTCATGCCGACGCCTTCCTTCAGCTTGATGACGCCTGCTTTTTCGAGCAGCTGGAGACCACGGCCTTCATTGGTCGGGTCGTTCGGGATGGAGACGGTAGCACCGTCCGGCAGATCCTTGATATCCTTGTACTTATCGGAGTAGACGCCCATGCGCATCAGGATAGCTTTGCCGATAGAGACGAGGTTTGTATTGTGCTGTTTGTTGAAGTTCTTCAGGAACGGTTCATGCTGGTAGACAACAAGGTCGAGATCGCCGTCAGCGAGTGCCTGGTCCGGAGTGACATAGTCGGAGAATTCCTTCACATTGACCTTGAGACCGTTGCTTTCTGCTTCTTTGGCAGCGGCTTCGACGACTTCTGCATGCGGACCGGCCGTAGCACCGACAGTGATCTCTTTCTTTTCCTGTACAGAGGCAGCGGCCGAGGAGGCTGGCTTTGCGTTGGAACCACAGCCGGTGATGATGGCTGCTGCGGAGAGGGCGCAAAGTCCAGCGATGACGAGTTTCTTTAACATAAATATACTTCCCTTCTTTTATAAAATCCGGTGTCTATGTATGGAAGCGGGAGAATTCGCATTTCCTATAGATCCGGTGGAAAACCTGATAAGAAGCATGGGGCAGGGCGCATATAGAGGACGCAGAGGAGAAGGCGGATATAGCCAGTCTCTATTCCCCATGCTTATCCATTTTTTACTTCTTATTCGCCTTTTTCGCAAGATTGCTTCCGATAAACTGGATGAGCTGGACGACGACGATAAGGACGAGGATGGTAGCCACCATGACGTCGGCCTGGAAACGCTGGTAGCCGTAGCGGATGGCGAGGTCGCCTAAGCCGCCGCCGCCGATGGTGCCTGCCATAGCGGAAGAACCGATGAGGGTGACAATGACGACAGTGATATTCTCAATGATGGAAGGCAGGGCTTCCGGGATGAGGACTTTCTTAATGATCTGGAACGGGGAAGCGCCCATGGATTCAGCTGCTTCGATGAGGCCGAAGGGGACTTCACGGATGGAGGTCTCGACCATGCGGGCGGTGTAGGGGATCGCAGCGATGGTCAGTGGGACGATGGCTGCGGTGGTGCCGATGGAGGTGCCTGCGATGAGACGAGTGAGAGGAATGATCGCGACCATCAGAATGATGAATGGGATGGAGCGGATCATATTGATGATAAAAGCGAGCGGCTTATTAAGCAGGCGGCAGGCGAGGATGCCGTTTTTCTCCGTGACGACGAGGAGGATCCCCAGAGGAATGCCGACGACAGCGGCGATCAGGGCAGAAACGCCGAGCATGTAGAAGGTTTCTGCTGTACTTTTTAGAAGAAGATTACTAATGACTGGAGACATATCCGAGCACCTCGCTTGTGATAGGTAACGATTTCAGATGACTGAGCGCTTCTTGCATATCGCTGTCATCGCCAATGATGGTGATAATGAGACGGCCGAAGGATACATTCTGGATGTAGTCGATGGATCCGTACAGGATAGATACGTCCAAATTGTACTTTTTGATGAGGTTGGCGATGATCGGTTCATTTGCGACGTCGCCGCGGAAGGAGAGGGAGAGGACGGTCTGGTCGTCCGCGTTCTCTTTATCGGCATGGATATCCATGTGGGAGAGCTGTTCCGGTACTTCCGAAGACATGACCGAGCCGACGAATTTTTTCAGAGTCGGAGTCTGCGGATTGGTGAAAAGATCGACGACGGAGCCTTCTTCGATGATGCGGCCATGTTCGATGACGGCGACACGTTCAGCGATCTCCTTGATGACTTCCATCTGATGCGTGATCATGATGATGGTGATGCCGAGCTTCTTATTGATATCTTTCAGCAGCTGCAGGATGGACTTGACCGTTTCCGGATCCAGCGCAGAGGTCGCTTCATCGGAGAGAAGTACGGATGGATTGGACACGATGGCGCGTGCGATGCCGACACGCTGCTTCTGTCCGCCGGAGAGCTGTGCGGGGTACTTATCTTTGTACTCGGTGAGACCGACCATCTCGAGGATGTCATCGATGCGTTTCTTCTGCTCTGCCTTCGGCACATTGGCAAGCTCCAGAGGGAATGCGATATTTCCTGCCACTGTGCGGGAGGACAGCAGGTTGAAATGCTGGAAGATCATGCCGATGCCTTTGCGCTCGCTGCGCAGTTCCGCCTTGGAGAGCTTCATCATGTCTTGGCCATTGATCAGGACTTCGCCTGTGGTCGGTGGTTCAAGCATATTGATGCAGCGGACCAGGGTCGATTTCCCTGCACCGGACTGCCCGACGATACCGTAGATCTCACCATCTCTGATGGTGACGCTGACGTCGTCCAGTGCTTTGAAATTGCCATATACTTTCGTTATATGTTTGAGTTCAATCATTGGAGTCTCCTCATAAAAACAAAAAAACTTTCATCGGAAGATGAAAGCTTGCAGTCGCATCATCTTTCGAGAATACACTCGCTGGAATTGGCACCGTTTCATAAAGATGGTTGCCGTGGCTTCAAAGGGCCAGTCCCTCCGCCACTCATGATGAAAGTCGTATGTAATTCAATCGACAAAGCCGATTGAATGAATTGTACTCTTTATGAGAAGGAAAGTCAATAGGGGAGGGGAAGCCCGTGGGGCGTGCTGCCCTTGATCGCGTGCGAAATTTTCCCTTGAGTGAGGAGTGGTGGTGCGGCGCATAAAAATATCGCAACGCCGCGGAGTATAAATAATGGCGATGCCCGAGCTCTGTTTTTTCCTCCTTCCTTTGGAAGGAGGTGCCCCGAAGGGGCGGATAGGTATGAAAAAGATTTCTCGCTTCGCTCGAAATGACGATATGAGAGAGTCTGATGTCTCCTGGTCTCCTGGTCTCCTGGTCTCCTAGTAACCAGTTACTAGTCACTAGTCACTAGTCACCAGCTACTTCCCTCATTTTCCTTTTGCACCGCTTTGCCTCTAATGCTATAATATACTAAAGTATCGTAACTATAACTACCCAATGACAGGAGGACATATAAATGAGTGTGAATCACAGACTGGTGAATCCGTTGACGGATCAGCTTTTCGATGGCATTCTGACTTTGAAGACGAGAGAGGAGTGCTATGAATTTTTTGAAGATCTTTGTACGATCAATGAACTGCGTGACATGTCGCAGCGTCTGGAAGTGGCACGTATGCTCGAAGCGGGAGATAAGTATGACCGTATCGAAGAAGCGACGGGTGCGAGCACTGCCACGATTTCCCGCGTGAAGCGTTGCTTGAAATTCGGCGCCGACGGATATGTGCAGGTGCTCTCCCGGATGGGAAAAGACGTGTCGAAGACGACTGACTGATGATTTCAGGGACATGAGGATATAATCAATGAATCAGATTTGACGATGGATGCTGTCTGACGATGATCGGCTCCCTGTCTCCTTCGGTTTTTCAAAAAGGAAGAACTACCATGCAACCACTTCAACTTTCTCATAAAGGCTTCAAGGCCTATGATATTCGCGGTGTCGTGGGGGCGGAGGTGAACGAAGACCTGGCATATCGCGTAGGCCGCGCGTATGCAGCACTCTACCATCCGCAGGCGATGTGTGTCGGCTATGATATCCGTCCGAGCTCTCCTGCCATCGCGAAGGCTGTCATGCGAGGTCTGACGGATGGCGGCGCGGATGTGATGGATATCGGCCTTTGCGGGACGGAAATGATGTATTTCGCTACGTTCCATTACGGACTTTCCGGCGGCATCATGATTACCGCGAGCCATAATCCATCGAATTACAATGGCTTAAAACTTGTGCGCGAAGGAGGGATCCCTGTCAGTGCCGATACGGGACTGAAAGACATCGAAGCACTCGCATTCTCTGGGGATTTTCCCGAGGCAGAGAAAAAAGGGAAGACCTTTGCGAGACATATCCTCCAGGACTACATCGACTGTATCCTCTCCTTTGTGGATGTCACGAAGATGAAGCCACTTCACATTGTGGTGGATGCAGGAAATGGCTGCGCCAATATCGCCTTCGCAGAACTAAAGAAACACCTGCCCTTTACTTTTACAGAATTATATATGAAGCCGGACGGAAGCTTCCCTCATGGTGTACCGAATCCGATGCTGGAAGAGTGCCAGAAGCCGCTCAAGGAGAAGGTGCTCGAAGAAAAAGCAGATCTCGGGATCGCCTGGGACGGAGACTTTGACCGCTGCTTCTTCATCGATGAAAATGGGAAATTCGTAGAAGGCTGCTACATGGTAGGACTGCTTGCATCCTATTTTCTCAAGAGGCATCCCGGAGAGATTATCATTCACGATCCGCGCGTCTTCTGGAATACGGAAAAGATCTGCCGTCTCTATGGAGGTGTGCCTGTCGAGTCGAAGGGGGGACATGCTTTCATGAAGGAGACCATGCGTCGTGTTCATGGCATTTATGGAGCTGAAAACAGTGCCCATCATTTCTTCCGTGACTTCTCTTACTGTGACTCCGGTATGATCCCATGGCTCATTGTGACAGAGCTCATGAGCGAGACAGGCAGGCACCTTGGCGAAATGGTCGCTGAAATGGAGAAAGAATTCCCTGTGAGCGGAGAGATCAATCTGCCGGCCCAAAATGTGGAGAAAACCCTCGCTGCAGTCAAGGCAGCCTATGCACCGAAAGCCTTGGCTATCGATCCTACGGATGGCGTAGGGCTTGAGTTTGAAAATTGGCGTTTCAATCTCCGTCCATCGAATACGGAGCCTCTTATACGTTTCAATATGGAGACGATGGGAGACCGATCGCTCCTCGAAGAGAAGAAAGATGAGATCATGAAGCTCGTCGAGGAAAGTAACAGATAATGCGGCTTATCGCTTCTGCGCGGGCAGCAGCGCCCATCGGGCATTCGTTTTGATAGGATATGCTCTTAGTGATCAAAGGCTCTGCCCTGATGTATACATATTATGTATACGATCCCTCATGTAAACAAAGGGGCTGTGAAGAAATGAATCCTCATTTCTTCACAGCCCCTTTTTACTTTG
>OLSX01000729.1_pt1 | contig 32645 bp, 28 predicted proteins | sample 1673141 | NCBI WGS metagenome assembly OLSX01 (sample SAMEA3136759, study PRJEB25190) | human gut metagenome | biome: human gut; feature: human-associated habitat; material: faeces | place: Austria | collected 2013 | reverse complement strand
CATCCGGCCATGTGCCTGCTTTTTGTCAGGATCCCGTATGGGACCGGCGCAGATGCTCCACCAGCGCATATACGATGCGGACATCTGCCTCCGTCAATCCGGCGATGCTGATGGCGGTGGGGCTGATCGCAGTGTTTTATTTTGCGCTGCGGCTCAGCGACAAGCGCAAAAACGGCTGAGCGGGACAGTGTTTTGCTCTGCATGGGAGATGGTCAAGGGATTTGACGCAGGATGGGCAGATCTCTGCCCGGCAAAGCCATGCTTGCCCTCGTCCATCTATGGTATTCTGAACAGAAAAAACAGGGAGACGGCCCGGATGCCACAGCCCGGTAAGGCGATAATTTCAAAACACTGAAAAATGGCATTTGCAAAGGTGAGCAATAAGGCTCTGACTCAAAAGGTCGGAGCCTTATTGTTATCTATACATAATATAATCGCATCTTTGAATTTCTGCACCTGTGTAAGTATAATGAAAGTATCAGGAGGTGGCAGACAATGAAGGAACAGAAATATCATATCTACCTGACCAATCAGGAGCGGTCAGAGATTATTGAGTCCCTAATTGATTTCAAAAACCTCCGTATGCAGCAAGGAAAATATACCGATGCCGTTGATGAGGTGTTGATAAAGGTAATCCGTGCAAAAAAGAAGAAACTCAAAGTTGTCTACATCTAAACATAGCTTGGGCTGCTTATTCCCCTCTTGGGGATGAGCAGCCCTTTTCATATTATATGTCCTTAAACCCTGTGCCATTTTTCCGCTTTCGGAAAGGTGGCTTTTTTGTTTCAGAGGGGCACGAAAAAATTTTTTTCAACTTTTTTTGAAAAACACCCTGCCAAAACCCACCCCTTATTCAGAGTATGTGAAGGGGTTAATTCCTGACTCCGTTCAGGAGCCGCTTCGTGATCCTTGAAAACTGAATATACAGGCACTTGGGACATTATTTCTGATGATAGACTATTACGACCGAAGAAATGAGGATAAAAGCCTGCCGTTCTTTGGCGGCGATGATACGATTCGTGAAATCCTCGGCACCACGCCGCACCTAAAGGCAAGCAAGGACGAGATACGGGCATTCTTTGAAGCTACCGCTGATAGAGATGCCCGTATTTCTTATATCAAGCGCATTTTCAACAACGACTACACCGAGGTCATTCTGAGCGATGGACGGCGTGTGGGCTACAAGACCTATCAGAATGTGTTGCAGCTTTGGGAGGGCAGTTATCTCTCCCGAACGGCACAGAGCTTTTACGGTTGGGGCGTCATTGCTCAATACTTTGAAGCAATGCGCCTGCTCGGAGAGTTGCAGGATACGATGAAGCCGCTACCGTCCATTGACGGGCAGTTGAGCTTGATGACAGCAGGAGCAGAGGAACGAAAGCCCTCTGCTTTTGCTTTCTCTCAGGAGATTAAGACCATCAAGGCGGTCGAGCAAACGGAAAAGACGATCAAACAGTCTGCCAGGTCTGCCGGTAAGAAAACCATCAAGACTGCCGGGAAAGGTACAGCCAAAGCCGCACAGAGGTCGGTCAAGACCACGAAAACGGCAATCAAGACCACACAGCAGGCGGCAAAGGCGGCGCAGAAAACCGCACAGGCTACGGTGAAAGCATCGCAGAAAGCGGCACAAGCCGCCAAAGCCACTGTCAAAGCAACGGTTGCCGGTGTAAAAGCTGCCGTTAAAGCAACGATTGCCGCAGTCAAAGCGATCATAGCGGCGACAAAAGCATTGGTCGCCGCTATCGCCGCAGGCGGCTGGGTTGCCGTTGCGGTCATTGTCGTAATTTGCCTGATTGCTCTGATCTGCGGCTCGGTTTTCGGGATATTCTTTTCCGGCGAGGATTCCGGAACTGGAATGTCGATGCAGACTGCCGTGCAAGAAATCAACGCTGATTACGATGCCAAGATGGAAGCGGAGAAAAACTCGGTAGCCTATGATAATATGGAGATCAGCGGCGGTCGAGCCGTGTGGAAGGATGTGCTTGCGGTCTATGCAGTCAAGACGAACACCGACAAGGACAATCCGCAGGAGGTCGCCACGATGGACGAGAGCAAGAAGCAGATTCTCTCGGACATTTTTTGGGAGATGAACTCCATATCCTCCCGCAGTGAAAGTCACTCGGAAACGGAAATAACCGAAACGGACGACGGAAACGGCAACATCGTTCAGACAGAAACGACAGTCACAAAAACAACTCTTTATATTACCGCTTCTCATTTGACGGTGGATGAGATGGCTGACTTATACGGCTTTGACGCAGAACAGCGGGAATACCTTGCCGAGCTGCTTAAGGATGAGAACAATTCCCTTTGGGCGGCAGTCCTTTACGGCATCCGTTATAGCGAGGATCAGATCGTTACCGTCGCTCTTTCTCAGGTGGGCAATGTGGGCGGCGAGCCGTATTGGTCTTGGTATGGCTTCGGAAGCCGTGTGGAATGGTGTGCTTGTTTTGTAAGCTGGTGCGCCGATCAGTGCGGCTATATCGACACCGGGGTTGTGCCGAAATATGCGGGCTGCGTGAACGGTGTCCAGTGGTTCAAAGATCGTGGACAGTGGATAGACGGCTCTGCCGAGCCTGTTCCCGGAATGATTATTTTCTTTGATTGGGATAACAAGGGTTCGTCGGGTCCGCAGGATGGACAATCCGACCACACCGGCATTGTCCAAAAAGTCGAAAACGGTATCGTTTATACCGTTGAGGGAAACTCCGGTGATAGCTGTCGGGTAAACCAGTACAGCGTAGGTCACTACGAAATCCTCGGATACGGAGTACCGAACTACTGATGGAAAATTAAGAAAACCACCGACTTCTTCACGCAGGAAGTCGGTGGTTTTCTTCTTCGGTTGAGTTTGTACAAAATGAAACACAGAAAAAGGTGGGACACACAGATTTGATAAAATACTATCTATGCTTGGAGGTGAAGCGAAAATGAAAGAATATGGTTATGTCCGGGTATCTTCCTTGGATCAGAACGAGGAACGGCAGATGGTTGAGATGCGAAAGCTCGGAATTGCTGAGGAAAACATCTATAAGGATAAGCAGTCAGGCAAGGACTTCAACCGTCCAATGTATCAGAAGCTGCTTCGTAAACTTAAAAAGGGCGATGTCCTGTATATTTTGAGCATTGACCGGCTTGGCAGAAACTACGAGGAAATTCAAAGCCAGTGGAGATTTCTGACACGGGAAAAGGAAGTCGATGTTTCTGTGATCGATATGCCGCTTTTAGACACACGGCGGGGTAAAGACTTAATGGGTACTTTCCTTGCGGATATTGTGCTGCAAGTTCTGTCCTTTGTGGCACAGAATGAGCGAGAAAATATCCGAAAGCGGCAGGCTCAAGGCATTGCTGCCGCAAAAGCCAACGGAATGAAGTTCGGCAGACCTGTCAAAAAGGCTCCGCCCAATTTCCCAGAGATCGTGGAGAAATGGGAAAACGGTATCATCAAATCCTATGAAGCCGCCGAAATGTGTGGAATGTGTGAGTCAACCTTTTACCATCGGCTAAGGGAATATCGAGCCACTTTGAATGACGGAAAATAAAAATCACTGTAAAAAAGTACACCTTTTTACAGTGATTTTTTTGCGCTTATAGGGCTGAAAACGGAGCTGAAAATCCACCGTTTCTAACGGTTTTAGATATTATATCATGGTTTTGACGAACAGTCAATTCCTTCGATGGCGGTTTTGGACTTTTGTATTTAGGTGTACTTTTTTAGAAAGTAACGGGAGGCGGTAGGCGTTTTGCTTGGTGAGATATACCGTGTCAGCATGGTCGGACACCGGGTTGTCGAGGATTACAGTGTAGAGGAAAGGCTGCATGAACTGTTCCGGGAATTGCTCCGCACGAAGGAATATGTGGAGTTCTATTTGGGCAGGAACGGTGACTTTGACATACTGGCTGCAAGCATGATCAAGCGGCTTCAGAAGAATTACCGTGGCGATAACAGCGTTATGATCCTCGTTTTGCCGTATCCGGTAAAGAATTATGAGTATTACGAGGATTATTACGATGAAATCATCATCCCGGACGAACTGCACGGAGTACATCCCAAAGCGGCGATAACGGAGCGTAACCGCTGGATGGTAACAAACTCGGATGTGCTGATTGCTTATATGCGGAATAAAAACGGCGGGACAGCCGCCTGTGTTCGGATGGCAGAGCAGCACGGACGGACGGTGATAAAAATATAAGCAGGTGCATTGCACCTGCTAAAACAGCTATTTATTTCGTAGAGTATTCCCCTTGACGAATCCTCAATCATTGATGTTTACGACTATAATTATACATGCTGTGTTCGGATTTGTCAATCGGCTGGGTGAAAATAGTCGAAATTTGCACAGAGATTCAGCGTAAAATGCACCTGCAAAAGCACCAAAAGCGTCTATTAACCACCCTTTCGCCGTCACTTCCGCCGTAGCAGTGCTAATTTGGGAGGTTAAGCGCTATGCCAAGAACAGGAGAAAACATTTATAAGCGAAAAGATGGCCGATGGGAAGCACGAATCATTGTGGAATATGATCCTAATGGAAAGGCAAAATACAAATACTTGTATGCAAAAACATATTCCGAAGTTAAAGCAAAAATGATCCGTGTCCACAGTTCCATCGAATCGTCCACAACTATAATTACCAACAAAGAGGCCAGTTACGAAAGTTGGCTAATAAGGTGGCTTCAGTCAAAAAAGATACAAGTAAAGCCTTCAACCTACATCCGATACAGAAATATCATAGAGTCACATATCATTCCAGCACTTGGGAAGTATCCAATCAACAAGATAGGGACATCTATGATGGAAAATTTCGTGTCCAACAAACTTACCCACGGTAGATTGGATGGAAACGGTGGACTATCTCCGAAGACTATGTCAGATATGCTGACGATTATCAAAGAGTCTTTTAAGTACGCCCAAGTTTCGGGAGCACTCACCGTGTGTCGATTTGATGGAATCTGCTTCAAGCAAAATGCCCAAGAAATGCGGGTACTGAGCGTATTTGAACAACAGCAACTACTCTCCGTTTTGTTCGATGATTTTGACAGATACAAAATGGGAGTGTTTATATGCCTCTACACAGGAATACGCATAGGCGAACTGTGTGCACTCCAATGGAGGGACATCTCGTTCAACGAAAAGGTAATTGTAATTGGCCATACAATGCAGCGGCTTCAGAATGACGATCCAAATGCTCTGAATAAGACGAAGATCATTATCACTGAACCTAAGAGTAAAGCATCGCTAAGAACAATCCCGCTTCCAGATTTTGTAGTCCATGTAATTAAGCCACTTGCTGGATTGCCGAGTGCCTATATTTTATCCGGTGAATGCAAAACGATGATCGAACCAAGAACAATGCAAAACAAATTTAAGGGATACTTGGACAAGGGGCAAATCAGTGATGCTAATTTTCATTCGCTGCGTCACACATTTGCGACAAGATGCATCGAAGCGGGCTTTGATATAAAAACGCTGAGTGAAATCTTGGGGCATTCAAGTGTGAAAATTACACTTGATAGGTATGTCCATTCCTCAATGGAACTGAAACGAAGCAATATGGAGAAGTTGACGCCCATTACAGTTTAGCCGAGTCATTTGCCGTCAATAGAATAGTCAAAGGAGCAGAGTAATCCTCATGAAAAAAGGATTATTCCGCTCCTTTTCGTCAAGGGGAATACTCTACGAAAGCGTTTGCCTGAGGGGGGCAAAAGATGGGAAGCACTATTTGGTCGATTTCAAAAGAGGAAAAGGAGAAACTCATTACTACGCTTACACCGGAATTAGTCGTGCTAAGAGCAAAAGCAGGTATATCGCAAGAAGAACTGTCAGATTTGATTGGGGTGTCCCGACAAACATATAGTGCGATTGAGCGTGGGGCTAAACAAATGTCTTGGTCAACATTTCTATCTCTTATTCTATTTTATGATTGCAACCAGAAGACGCATCAAGTTCTTAGATCAATTAAAGCCATACCTCAAGAAGTTATGTTGGCTTTTAATGCCGGAAATACGGCAAAAGATGTGAACCTTGATTTGCTTTTAGGCGATGGGACAAACGCTATATTTGAAAACTTGGATGAGCAGGCCATGCGGTCAATCAGAACAATGATTATGGTCGAATACGCAAGGTGTACTTCAACCCCCGGAGAAGTAATCGTGAAATCCTTTGATGGCATAAACTTTAATGTCCCGGCTGCTCCAAATGCAAAGGCAAAAGAAGCGCATCGAGCAATCAAGGAGATTAAGCAATCACATGAAGAATAACACAGCCAAGCAGAACGCCACCTCCTTTCAGAGGGAGTTTTCAATTTACAGCATTACTTACCCGGCACTCAAAGAAGCTGTTGAAAAGCAAGGTTATACGGTAGTTGAATTCAACCACATCTATAATGAGGAAGCCGTGGCCTGCCTGATAGATGCTTTGAATATCTCCGATGCGGTTCTACGGTCAAGGGGCTTTACTTATGCAGATTGCAACCACAGAGTTGTTTTTATACATGAGGACTTATCTGATGATGAAAAGCTGATGGTCTTGGCTCATGAAGAAGGACACATTTATTGCCGACACATGAACACATCTCCGATTATCGGTCAGGATGTGCAGGACGAATATGAGGCCAATGAGTTTGCACATTACCTCTTGAATCCAAGCCGCCCCAGCAAAATTAAGCGTATCCTTCATTGCCATAAAAAAGCGGTGCTCATCTCGATGATTGGACTTGCCTTGCTTACTGTTGCGGTTGTAGCGCTTTGTTACACCAGCAAACAGCAATCGTATTACGGCGAATATTATATAACGGAGTCAGGAAACAAGTATCACGAGAAAGATTGCATTTTTGTGAAGGATAAGACTAATGTCCACAGGATGACCGAGGAAGAATTTGAAAGCGGCGAATATGAGCCGTGCAGGATTTGTTTACCTTGATGCAGCGGCATCTCAGAATAAAAAATAAAACTGGAGGGAGAAAAATGGACGAGTATGTTGGCAAGATCTGTCCGTACTGCAAGACGGAGATCAAAGAAGGAGAAGATGTGAAGGTTTGCCCTGAGTGTGGCATTCCTCATCATGCAGCCTGCTGGGAAGAAAACAAGGGTTGCACTATGCACCTGTTGCGGAGCACTATTGCCCGTTTCTACTTCTCAGCAAAGCTGCTGGCGAGGTCATCGCAGACTTTAAGCGCAACGAGGACAAGTTTTCTAAGCGGATGCAGAAAGATGACTGCTACGGCTTTGAGGATGGCATGACCGAACGCTACAACATTGAATGCTGTGTCCCCGATTTTACAGAAGCGCTGTTTCAGGAGTGCTTTCCGCAGCAGCTTGTGGAAAAAGCGTTTTCACTGCTTACTCCCATCCAACAAAGCTGTGTGAAACAGCACATTTTCGGGAAAAAGTCTTTTGCCAAAATTGCCGCTTCGGAGGGTAAAGCAAAGAACACAATTCAAGAGTCATACGATGCCGCAATCAAAAAGATGAAAAAATTTTTGAAAAACACCCTGCCAAAAGATACCCCTTATTCAGAGTAAGTGAAGGGGTTATTTCTGATCCGGACAGGAACACCTTTCAAAAATAAAAGTATGAGAGGTTATACATTATGGAAAACAAGGGCACAAACGGCAAGGTTCAGCGTGGAGAAATCTACCTTTATGATTTCGGAAATAACGGAGGGTCAATCCAAAACGGGGTGCGTCCTGCTTTGGTCGTACAGTGCGATGAAGGCAATGCGGCAAGCAGCACAACGATAATTGCCGCAATGACCTCCATTATCAAAAAGCAGTATTTACCGTCCCACATCATTTTAGGCGACCGATTCGGATTGAAAGAACCATCTATGGTGATGCTTGAACAACTGAAAACCGTCAATCAATCCGATCTCATCGAGTATATCGGCAAAATCGACGACGAGCATTATATGAAAAAGATCAATATCGGTATCAAAAAAGCAATGGGACTTTGGGTGGATAAGCCTTATCGCAAACCCACAGATATTCGCTGCCTTTGCGTGAAATGCTTGGAGGACTATAAGAACAATCCAAACTTCATTGTGAAGCGCCTTGATCCGTTTGCGAGAGTCAAGGAAAAATGCGATAAGTGTCAGAATCTCGGCTATGATTACCTTGTCATCGAAAGAAGCAAGGAGGGGCGTTAATGGAGAATACTTCGCATAAGAGCAACCCAGCCATAGAATTCTCCTCTGGCTTCTGCGACAGCGATTTCAAAATGAAAATTGGTGGAACGGTATATGAGATTTCTACTCATTTTGATCCCAAAGGCAGCCGGTGTGTATTGCAGCAATTCCGTGACCTGATACTTTCAGAGGACTTGCTTGAAAATCGCATAATTGCAGAAAATGCAAAGGCACGGTAAGATAATTGTGCCTTTGCAATGCCCGGTTGTCGGAAAGGAGATATGACAATGGCAACAGCAAACTATATCAAAGGGCAAAACGAAACCAAAATTACGGCTCTCTACTGCCGCCTTTCGCAAGATGACGGGCGTGAGGGTGAGAGCAACTCCATATCGAACCAGGAGCTAATATGTAGAGGGTGGTTTCTACCATCTAATGCATATGACTGCGGCTCATTTGTGGTGAATTGAAAAGCAGTTGTAAGAAAGGAGCAGAAAAGCCTTATAACCGCTACAAATTCAACGCAGAAAGGAGCTGTTGCTTATGAAATCTCTATTTGAGGAAATGGGCGGCATATATCGTCAGGTAGGCGATTATTTCATCCCTAACCTTATTTTGCCGGATGACAGCGATTATCAGATCGGCAAATACGGACGTTTGCGCCGTAACTATCTGAAAGAACACCGTAAAATCCTTTACACCAACTATGTGGTGGAGGGTACATTGTTCAAGCACCTGTCCGAAATCGACCAAGCCTGCAACGAGCGTATGGAAATCATCGTTCTCGCTATGGCGAAGCAGGAGGGCGTGACCGAAGCACTCAAAGCGGCTGACCAAATGGAATGGGTACGCCGTATGAACAATATCCGTAACCGTGCAGAAGAAATTGTCCTGCACGAATTGGTATATGACCAGTAACAATATAATCAAAGCCCACGCTGTCGACAAGAAAATCGGAGGCGTGGGCTTTTCCGTTATGTGGATAACACCAACAAGGCCGAACGTCAAGGGTCTCCGTGCCGCTTTGCAGCACTCCGATGAACGGAATGCCGCCGCCCTTGACCTCCGCCTTTGCTGGCGTTTGGTGGTAATCAAGGCGGCAACGGATAAATCCGCTGCCGCCACAACAATCATCTCATTAACTTACTTATTCGTCGTTATCTTCGATGCTTGCCACAAGTCGGTCAAAGTCACTCTGATATGTTCTGTCCTGCAAAACACGGAATTTTTCAAATTCACTTTCTGCAAATGCCTTTGCAATCGCTGCGGTCACTTTGCCTTTGTCATACAGAATATCTTCCTCGTTGAACTGGAGGAACGCATCCAGACGGCTGACCCAATCCTGCATATACATGATATTCCCCCGTCGTGCCTGTCTTTCGGCATAGTCAAGGTACATCGTCACGATCTCATTCAGATTGGTCATTTCCGCTTCATTTAAGTAGTTTTTGGCAATCGAAACATCCGATTTGCGGATGCGGCCCTGCGGAGCATTTTTCCAAGTGGTCAAGCCCATATTGGGCTTTGTGCTATCGGCTCTGCCATAGACAATCTCAGCCGCTGTATGGTGGGTGACAGCGTAATGGAGCTTGTTCTGCACCGTGGCAAAAAACTCTTTCGTAATGGGGCTGTTCACATCATAGTCTGCACTGCACTGAGAGTAGATGTCCGTAATCTTCTGATAAAAGCGGCGTTCGCTGGAGCGAATATCACGGATGCGCTCCAACTGTTCCTCAAAATAGTCTTTGCCGAAGAAGTTTTCCGGCTCACGCAGCCGTGCATCATCCATCACATAACCCTTGATGATGAACTCTTTTAATACCCGGTTTGCCCAAATGCGGAACATGGTGGCTTTTCTGGAGTTTACACGGTATCCAACAGCGATAATGGCATCCAGATTATAGTAGTTGGTATTATACCGCTTGCCGTCTGCCGCAGTTGTTTCCATTTTGGAAACAACTGATTCTTCAAGCAATTCTCCGGATTCAAAGATGTTTTTCAGATGCTTTGAAATAGCAGCTTTGTGAACTTCAAACAATTCAGCCATTTTTGCCTGTGTCAGCCACAGGTTTTCCTGATATAAAAGGATCTCAACCCGAACATCGCCGTTGTCAGTTTTATAAAACAGGATTTCCCTTGTTTCGTAGGGAGTCAGTCCGTATTCTTTGTTCATATCCATTCCCTTCCTATTCCTCATTCTTGTTCTTCGCCCTGCTCTTGTAAACATTGTGCTTGTTTTTGCACTGAGGACTGCAAAATACGGCGCTCGGTCTGCTTGCAACAAAGGCTTTGGTGCAATGCCTGCACAGGCGGATCGGATTCTCGCTGTCGGTCAGCATAAAGCTGAACATCATCTGTACGCCAAGCAGCAGCGAGTGGAAATCCCATACGATTGTCGGTTTGTCCAGCAGGAGAATATGGTATGTGGGCGCTATGCCGCCAAATGCCGCCATGCTTTCCTGCATGATCTGCCGGGTATCTTCGTTCAGCTTATCGTAGTCCTCGTAATAAAGAAAGCTGTTGACATAGGTAAATGCCCAATCAATGAACTGCTGCTTCATCCAGTCATAGCGTTCGGCATACTCCCGCTGAAAGCTCATGTTGACCGCCATAGGCTTATCTGTCATGGTCATAGCCAGCGCCATCATAATGCGGTCATTCTGGATATTCCACATGGATTCCACGCCACGCTTGATGACCTCCAGTTTGTCAAAGGGGAAGAACAAATCCAGATAATCCTCCGTGGACATAGTTTCCTCTTTGATGAAATGGTTTTTCGGCATGTACACCGCTTCATAGTCCATGAAACTGGGCGTAGTCGGCAGTGCGGTCATCAGACCGAACAAACCGTACTTGACGGCAAACTGCTGGATCGCCTTTTGGATTTCCGCATCCGGCTTCTCACTCATGCCCATGCGCCCTATATTGATGGCATCCAGGACGATCCGTTGATACTCCGCCAGCGGGTCATAGATGCTCGGCTGCGCTGTCTTTGTGGGTGTGAGATACAATGTACCGTCTGCCGCCTCTTTCCATTCATATTCACTATATCGCACCCAGTTGGAACTGGTGCGTTCAAAAAGGTGTTTCATATACAAAACCCTCCGCTATATATTGTAACCCGAATAACTCCAATTTATATTAGTATTATACTATTTCTATCCTTCTGTATCAACCGCTTTTCCGCTGTCTGATAAAAAAGCCTTTTCCATTAAAGTCATCGACTGCTGCTTTTCCGCCTTATCCGTAAGGGCGGAAAGCAGCTCTTTTCGTATCTTTTTCATCATTGTGTTGCGCACCTTTCGGATATTGCGGTCACTCTGCTGCCGTATAGCGGCAATCCTTGTGGAGCTGAACAACCGGACAGCCCACAGGAACAACAGCTCTTTGTGATCCTCTTTCAGCTCCAACAGGATTTCAGACAGATATTCCTCCGTCACAAGCTCGTGTATATCGTAAGGGCAATAGAAAATTGCGTCAATGAAATCTCCCTTGCGTATCTGCTTTTCCAGAACATCGTTCAGCGTATCTGGGAAAAAGAGTTCATTGGCAGATGCGCCGTAATCAAAGGGAACATCGTCACTGCTGCGGCTGAGTTCGTGGTAGCGTTCTCTGCGCTCCCGGTTGGCGTCCAGCTTGTCCCACCAAGCGATCACCTTTTCAAAATCCCGTTGTGTTCTGGCAGCATCCTCCAGACGGGCAAGGGCTTCTGCCCGCAGCTCCCGTTTGAGCTTCTTTCGTTCCGGTTCCTCACCTCCGGCATCGTCCTCAAAGGGTTGTTCTTCGGCATCGGCTTCCAGTCGGTCGATGATATTCTGCTCCAGAGCGATCTGCCGCTGTGCCTGCTCCGCTGATTCAGCTTCCGCTTCCTCCGGGTAGCTTTCGTCGCTGCTGTCCTCGATATCTTTCTTCTTTCGCTTCCGTTTTGGTTTGTCGGGAGGATTAGCTATCTCAGTATCAGCGGCATCCTCGTCATCCCAAAGGGCGTTTTCATCTTCTTCTTCGTCATCATCTATGTGCTCAAAATAATCGTCCTCATATTCTTCATCTTCATTCCTGTAATCATCCTCAAACACCGCAGACACCTCCCTCCACAAATATTTTTGAAATTTTCTGCAATTCTCCTTGAAAACAGTTCCGCTAAATACCCCGTATTTCTCCTATTAGTGAGGGAGTAATATATTTTATCTGCAAATAGATTACTCCCGACACTAAAGAAAGGAGGAACTGCCTATGTCGAACAACCATCGTGAACTGACAGGCCGGGAGAAGCAGCGGATCAAAAAGCTGATCACTTCTCTCTGCGCCAACCACGACAAGGAATACGGCTGCCTGCCGCTGGACTGCGAATGCCCCATGTTCGGTATCTGCTATACCAACAGCGCACTGTGCAGCTATTTCCGAAAGTCGGTCCTGCCGGAAGATGCGGAACTGGAAGCTGTATTCACCCGCACACCAACCACCAACTGCAAGCAATGCGGCAAACCGTTCCCCGTTGATGGGAAACGGGTGTACTGCTCGGAACGCTGTGCCGAAGAAGCACGCCGCCAGCAGACCGCAGCACGGGTGCGTAAGCATCGGGAGAAAAAACAACAGATGTAACCGTTTTGCCCTCGAAAAGCCTTGTGCCGCAAGGCTTTTTGGAGGACATTTCTGTGTCGGTAAGGTGTTTATACTGCTTGCGCACTTTTAAGCGCAAAAATGGTTACACAGCACCGGAACTAAAATTATTATACGAGAATTTTATGAATTTTTCAACATGGAGGTAAACTGCCTATGGTAAAAAACGAAAACCGAAACTTTTCTTATATGACCCGCCGTATTGGCGGCACCACCTACAAGGTGAAAGTGGTATTCAATGATACCGGACACGAAACGATGGAAGATAAAATTTTGCGCATTGTTCGCAATGAAGCGCTGGATAATGACGGAAAATGTGATATAATGGATGTACCACAAATGAGCCGACAGTCTGAAAGGAGCGCATCATAATGAGCGTGAAACAGACTGTGGGACAGGATCCCAATAAAATTACGGCATTGTACGAGAGACTTTCCCGTGACGATGACCAGATTGGCGATAGCAACAGCATTGTCAATCAGAAAAAATACCTCGAAAGCTATGCTGAGCAGAGAGGTTACACGAATATCAAGCACTACACCGATGACGGTTGGAGCGGCGGCAATTTCAATCGTCCCGCATGGAAGCAGTTGGAGGCAGATATTGAAGCCGGTAAGGTTGCCCATGTGATCGTAAAGGACATGAGCCGAATCGGCAGAGATTATTTGCAGACCGGCTTTTACACGGAGGTGTTCTTCCGTGAGCACGGCGTTCACTTTATTGCGATTGCCAACAGCGTGGACAGCGATGACCAGAACAGCAACGAGTTTGCGCCGTTCCTCAATATCATGAACGAGTGGTATCTTCGTGATCTGAGCCGCAAGCAGCGCACCGCTATCCGAGTAAAAGGCGAATCGGGCAAGCCTACTACCAACTGTGCCATCTACGGATACAAGAAAATGCCGGGTGATAAATACAGTTGGTATATTGACGAGGAAGCGGCAGAGGTTGTTCGCAGGATATTCCGTCTGACCATCGAGGGAAAAGGTCCCCATGACATTGCCCGTATCCTCTATGACGATAAGGTGGAAACACCCGCCGTTTACTTCGGCAAGCAAAATAAGGGCGTTTGGAAAAGTAAAGAGGAATTTCCCAACCCGTATAACTGGAGTGGTTATATTGTCGGGAGCATTCTTTCCAAGCCCGAATATATGGGGCATACGGTCAACTTCCGTTCTCATAAACAGTCTTACAAGGACAAAAATCCTGTGATGAATCCCAAAGAGGACTGGCTGATTTTTGAGAACACCCACGAAGCTATCGTAGATAAGGAAACGTGGGAGCTTGCACAGAAGCTCCGCAAGACACCGAGACGGCATGATACTCTGGGCGAAGCCAATCCCTTGACGGGACTTCTGTTCTGCGCAGACTGCGGAGCGAAGATGACCAATCACCGTTCCAAGGGCGGCACGGAGAGCAGCCCCTATCCCTCTGACTTCTACGATTGCTCCACCTATACGTTGGCACACCAAAAGCGCACCCACGCCTGCTGCGGTCACTATATCCGAACGAAAGCGGTTCGGGAGCTTGTTCTGAATACTATCCGTACCGTCAGCACCTTTGCTATCTCCAATCAAGAGGAATTTGCCGAAAAGGTACGCTCTGCTTCTCAGATCAAGCAAAAGGAAGCGGCAAAGGAAGCCAAGCGCAAACTGAACAAAGACAAGAAGCGGATTGCCGAGCTTGACAACATCATCAAAAAGCTCTATGAGTCCTTTGCCATCGGACGCATTACCGATGAACGCTTTGATACTTTGTTTGCTGAATATGAAGCCGAGCAAAAATCCTTGCAGGCATCCGTGGCAGAAGCTGAACAGCGGGTATCATCTTTTGAGGAAGATACCGTCCGTGTGGAGCAGTTTATGGAGCTTGCCAAGAAATACACCGATTTTTCCGAACTGACCACGATGATGATTAACGAGTTTATCGACAAGATTATCGTCCACGCTCCCGAAAAGGTGGACGGCGACAGAGTGCAGGAGATTGAGATTTATCTGAAATTTATCGGACATTTTGAGCTTCCCGCACCGGAGCTGACCCCGGAGGAAGCCAAGCGGCAGGAGCAACTTCGCAGACACCGTATTAAGAGCCGTGAACGCTATCAGAAAATCAAGTCTGGCGAACACGCAGTTGGCAAACCGTTCAAGCTGACCTGTAAATGCTGCGGCGAAGAATTTGAATCCAAGCGTTCAAACACTTTGTTCTGCGGCCCGAACTGTCGAGCAAAGTTTTATCGGCAGGAAGCGGCAGAAAGCAGAAACCGGGAATGTGTTTGCGAGAACTGCGGCAGCACCTTTACCACAACAAGATCAGACACGAAATATTGTTCGGATGCTTGCAGAACGGCGGCTAACCGCAGGATGCAGAAAGAACGCAACACAGCAAAAAGAGCGGCAAAGGCCGAGTCGGTATTGCAGGAAATCCATCCCACCGAAGCACCGGAAAAGAAAACAGCATAATGAATGACGCTAAAGGCGGCTTGTGAGAAAAAATCTCACAGGCCGCCTTTTTGCGTCCCCGCCATGATTGGCAGAAAGGATTTTTATATGACCGAAAACGAAAAGAAATTGTTACAGGCGAAGCACCGACTGGAGGAAGCCGAGATGCGAAATCGTGAGAAAGAACGCAAGGCACGGACACGGCGATTGATCCAGGAGGGTGCAATTTTGGAGAAGGCTTTGCCGCAGACAACGCAGATGACTTTGAAACAGTTGGAGGAATTTTTGTGCGAGGTATTCAAGACAATACGATGATTTTTATGCGCTCCGGGCAACCGGGGCGCTTCTCTTTTATCCCGAAGGGCGCACTTACTCACCACCCCGAAGGGGCGGTGGTATCCACTTCGTGGCTCGTGCGCTCTGCGAGGCGGATGCGGCTCCTGCGGGAGCCTTATGGACAATGCCACACTTCTGCGGAATTGCTGTCATTGTCCACGCAGTTGGCACTCTATTCTGCGCAGAGATTGCCGCACTTTTTCATGCAGCAATGTGTGCCAACTGCCATCGAAAAACTTCCCCCGGAAGATTTTCGATGTTATGGGTATCACCCCGGCGACACCCATTTTCTTTTTGCGAAAAAGAAACAAAAACAAGGACGAAAGGACGGTAAGAGCGAATGGCGATCTATCATCTGGAAGCAAAAGTTGTCAGCCGTGGCACAGGGCGATCCGCTGTTGCCGCCGCTGCGTATATGAGCTGTTCTCAAATTCTCAACGACTACGACGGAGTGCGGCACGACTATACCCGCAAGCAAGGACTTGTCTGGCAGCAAGTTTTCCTGCCCGAACACGCCCCGCAGGAGTGGCAAGACCGCGGCGTTTTATGGAACGCCGTAGAGGAAAATGAGAAAACCAAGGACAGCCGCCTTGCCCGTGAATTTGTGGTTGCCCTGCCAATAGAACTGAAACAATCCGAATGGCAGGAACTGTTGACTGAGTTCATTCAGGATCAGTTTGTAGCGGACGGGATGTGTGCGGATGTTTGTATTCACGATACAGACGGACATAATCCCCACGCCCATATCATGTTGACTGTACGCCCGCTGGATGAACAGGGTAAATGGCAGTACAAGACTGAAAAAGAATATCTTTGCGTCCGAAACGGCGAGGAACGAGGCTTCACATCTGCGGAATTTAAGACGGCACAGGCTGACGGCTGGGAGAAACAATACCAATACAAGGTTGGCAAAAAGAAAGTATATATGTCGTCCTCTGCCGCCGAAGCACAGGGATATGAACGAGTATCCAAATATCCCAAAAGCACAAAATACGGCAGACAAAATCCCATCTCCGCACGGTGGAACAGCGACGAGCAGCTTGTCCTCTGGCGGGAAGCGTGGACGGATACCGTCAACCGTAGTCTGGAGCGCAGCGGCATGGAGGAACGCATCGACCACCGTAGTCACGCCGCACGGGGGCTGGACGAGCAGCCGACCGTCCATGAGGGCGTGATCGCACAGGCGCTGGAGCGCAAAGGAATCGTATCAGATCGGTGTGAACTCAACCGGCAGATCAAAGCAGACAATGCGCTGCTGCGTGAGCTGAAAGCACAGGTCAATAAGCTGCTACAAGCGATCAAGAATACGATCCCCGCACTTGCCGAAGCGATAGAATCTCTGCGGGAGAAAATGATCGTTTTCCGCTATCAGGTACGGCATATTCTCAGTGGAAAAGAGCATATTGAAAAGAATTTGAAAATATTGCAGCCGGAGCTTACACGGTATATCCGCATAGCGGAGCAGATAAAAGAAAAGAGTAATGAACGCAAAACACTCCTTGCCGAAAAGAAGGCAGCGCCAATCATACAGATACTGAAACACCGGGAGCTTTCCCGCCGTATTGCAGAGTTGACTGAAGATTTGGAAGAGCTTCGCTCTGAAAAGGCGCTGATTTTGCAGTCACTCCAGTACACCGAGGACACAGGCGTTGATGTGATCCGCAAGGATATTTCCACGATGGAAGCTGGGTTGAAACGCTTGGATCAGCAGGAACAGAAATATACCGCTGAGCTTGATAATGCGCTCAAAGAATACGCTGAACTGAAAGAACAGGCGGCAGAGTTTGACGCTGATGAATTGATGAGTGAGCGCCTTGATATCCGTCCCGGCAAAGAACGCTCTGCGGCCTCTCGTGTGCAATCTGCCTACGGCGATAGATACCAGCCGCTTATGATGTACGATGCCAAGCGGGATGTATCTCAAATGATGGGGGAGGAAATGGAAGCCCGGTCTATCCGAGAACGCTTGCACCGGAAACAACAGCCGAAAACGCAGCAGCAGAAGAACCCCAAACACCACGAGCAGAAACGGTGATGACAGCGGGAGTGAATTTTACGATGCGCTCCCGCTAAAGTCATTTTTGCCGGAACAGTGGTGGAAAAGTTCACAGGTGTGTGCTATACTTACACCGACTATAGCGCAAATAAAAATTTTTTTCATCCCCTGCAACCGCAGCCGAAAAATGTTGTCTATTATAGTGATGGCACTTTTGAGAAAGGAGGTCATTTATGGATGATAACGAAATCGTTGATTTGTACTGGAAGCGAAATGAGCAGGCCATCAAAGAGGCTAACGAAAAATACGGTGCTTATTGCTTGAAGATTTCGTTAAATATCCTTGCGGATATGTCAGACAGCGAGGAAAATGTCAACGATACCTATTGGCAGGCATGGTCATCCATCCCTCCGCAGCGTCCCAATTCGTTAAAGGCGTTTCTTGCTAAAATTGCCCGCAATCTTGCCCTGAACAAATACAAAGCCGTACATACAAAGAAGCGTCTTGCTTCTGAGTTTGCAATATCCCTTGATGAACTGGATAGCTGTACTCCCTCAAAAATTACGGTTGAGGACGAGGTGGGAATAGGACAGCTCAGCAAATGTATCAGCGATTTTCTGCGTCAGCAAAGTACGGATGCGCGAGGCGTATTTGTTTGCAGATATTTTTACTGCGAGTCCGTCAACGATATCGCAGTCCGTTTCGGGTATAGCCACAGCAAGATCAAATCCATGCTTATGCGGACGAGAGAAAGACTGAAATCTTATTTAAAACAGGAGGGGTATTTTGAAGAATGAAGTATTAGCAAGAGCGATTACCGGGATAGATGATGATCTGATTGTGTCGGCGCACCGCCCCGCGTTTTTTAGGCAAAGAATGATTAAATGCTTCGGCGCATTTGCGACGGCATGCCTCATTTTCGTTTGCGGGACCTTTTTCCTGTCACCCAATAACAGTGAACTTGAGATTCTCATCAACGGAACGGCTGTTTCCTCACAGCCTGTGTCGGTTATGCCCCATGAACGCCAAATCGCCCCCACTGCGAATATCATAACGGTGCCGCTTGAAATCGTTTCAAACGGGGACTTGACCATAATGGCTGTCGATGGAACAATCGAGGTATATTCTTCACAAACAAACGAGCGGATCTCTGTCGGGCAATTCTGCAAAACAAAAGATTCTGTGACCGTGCGGTGGATCATAGACGATCCTGACCACAGTCAAACCTGCAAAATGCGGGTAAACGATCAAGAGCTTATACTCAGGTATGAGCAAACAACAAACGAATGGATAATAACGAAATCGGAGGATTAACACAATGAAAAGACTTTTAGCAATTTTTTTGGCCGCTCTGCTTACGCTTTCTCTTGCAGCGTGCGGTGGAAATGAAAAACCTGACGGCTCTGATACGTCAAAGGATTCAAATATTTCAGGTACGAATAAACCGGATAAGGATCCCGGCGAAAGCTCTGTAAAAAGCCCTCTGGAATTGCTGACTACGGTATGGAACAGCTATGGAGAAGATGATAAGTTCCCTGCCGCCGGAGGCGATATGTCCGAGGAAAATATGACAATGGACGCTCCCGGCAAATTTGGTGTTGATGACACCGCTGCGCTGGACACGACGCTCGGCTTTCCTGTAGCATCTGCCGAAAAAATCGATGATGCAGCATCTCTCGTACACATGATGAACGCAAACACATTTACTTGCGGAGCGTTTCATGTAAAAAATGTCGGAGATATCGCAGATATTTCCACAGCAGTGAAAGATAACATTATGCAAAGACGATGGATGTGCGGCTTCCCGGACAAGCTGGTCATCGTGAAAGTTGACGATTATGTGATCTCCTTCTTTGGTGAAAACGAGATCGTTGAAACATTTAAAACAAAGCTGACCGCGGCGTACACTTCTGCGGAAACGCTCTGTGACGAGCCTATTGTCTAAGAAGATATCATAGCGGAGTATAATCATGTTATTTTCAAGCATTCCGTTTTTATTTTACTTTATTCCCTGCGTGGTGATACTGTATTTTGCAGTTCCGAAATGTTTGAAGAATAGCGTTTTACTTCTGTCCAGCCTGTTTTTCTATGGGTGGGGTGAGCCGAGATATCTTGTTTTCATGCTTATTTCTATTACACAGGGATATATCTTTGGAATCCTGATAGAAAAGCACCTTGGCAAGAGGCGGTCAAAAGCTTTTTTGGCCGCCTCCGTTCTTTTCAGCCTGCTTTTGCTTGGATACTGTAAGTACGCAGACTTCTTTATTGACAATTTCAACACGCTGACGGGAATGTCTGTTCCCCTGCTTAAAATCGCGCTGCCTATCGGGATCAGCTTTTACACCTTTCAAATTTTAAGTTATACTGTAGATGTATACCGTGGAGATGTGCCGGCGCAAAAAAACTATATCAATCTCGCAGCATACATAGCAATGTTTCCTCAGTTGATTGCAGGACCGATCGTCAGATATTCGGACATTGCAAAGCAGTTGGAAAACAGAACACACACCGTAAGCGGTGTGGCGCTTGGTATTCGCCGATTTATTATCGGTCTGTCCAAAAAAATACTCATTGCGAATATACTCGGTGAACTCGTCTCTGTTTTCAAAGCTTCCGATGAAAAATCTGTCCTATATTTCTGGCTGTATGCCATCGCATATATGCTGCATATTTATTTTGATTTTTCGGGCTACAGTGACATGGCAATCGGTCTTGGGCATGTGTTCGGGTTCCGTTTTATGGAAAATTTTGATTATCCCTATATTTCGGGAAGCATCACAGAATTTTGGAGAAGGTGGCATATATCTCTTGGATCGTGGTTTCGGGACTATCTCTATATTCCTTTGGGCGGAAATCGAGTCAGCAAGCTGCGATGGTTCTTCAACATATTTGTGGTTTGGATGGCAACGGGATTTTGGCACGGTGCTGCGTGGAACTTTGTTCTCTGGGGTGTTATGTTTGCAGTCCTGCTCATAATCGAAAAGCTGTGGCTCTTGAAGCCTCTGAAAAAACTAATGATTCTTAACCACATATATGTCTTACTACTCGTCATGATTAGTTTTGTAATCTTTGACGCTGCAAGTATAACAGGAGCCTTATCATACATCACAGCAATGTTTGGTGGGCAGAACATTCCGATTGTTACTTTTGAAAGTGTGTATTACTTAAGAAGCTATCTGATAATTCTGATCGTTGCGATCATAGGTGCCACGCCACTTCCGAAAAAGCTTGCCGCTGCCGTAGAGAAAAGCAAGCACACCGGTCTCGCTTACAATGTAGCGGAGCCGATTGTACTTATGCTGCTATTAACAGTATGCACAGCTTTCTTGATAGATGGATCATTTAATCCATTCCTGTATTTCAGATTTTAGGAGGAACGGCATGTCGATAAAATTTAAAAATATTTCACTTGTTGCTATGACAGCCGTCTTCCTGTGCGGATTTTTGCTATGGGCTATTCTGAAACCCACCGATCCGGAATCTGTAAGTGAACGCAGACCGCTTGCGACGTTTCCTGATGTAAATGGGGAATCTGTACTTTCCGGTTCATTTATGACGGACTTTGAAAAGTATACGCTGGATCAGTTCCCTCTGCGTGATCAGTTCCGTACAGTTAAAGCTGTTACCGCGTTTTACATTCTTGGACAAAAGGACAACAACGATATTTATATCAAGGATGGATTTGCGTCCAAGCTGGAATACCCGCTCAATTCGGATTCCATCGAATATGCTGCGTCACGTTTTCGATTCATATATAATCAGTACATGGCAGATAAGGATATGCGGATCTACCTTTCCATAATCCCTGACAAGAATTATTTCATGGCAGAGAAAAACGGGTATCCATCAATCGATTATGAAAAGTTTATATCTGATATGAGAGGTCATATGAATTTTGCGGAGTATATCGGAATCACTCAGCTTTTGGAGCTGTCCGATTATTACTGTACGGATACACATTGGCGACAGGAAAAAATAACGGATGTCGCACAGCATCTTGCCGCTGGTATGGGAGTTTCCCTATCAGCCAAATACATTGTTAATCAGGCGGATACTCCGTTCTATGGTGTGTATTACGGACAATCGGCCCTGCCTTTGCCGCATGATGATCTGTATTATCTTGATAATGAGGTTTTGAAAGACTGCAAAGTATATGATTTTGAAACGAGTGCGTATATTCCTATTTATGATTTAGATAAAACAAAAGGAAACGATCCGTATGAAATGTTTTTGTCAGGATCAAAATCATTACTCACCATAGAAAATCCTAATGCGAGTACAGATAAAGAACTTATTGTTTTCAGAGATTCTTTTGGAAGCAGTATTGCCCCGCTATTTGCAGAGGGTTACGCAAAAATCACTTTGGTTGATATCCGTTATATATCACCTAATATGCTGGGTAGGTTTATTGAATTTACAAATCAGGATGTGCTGTTTCTGTACAGTACCTCCGTTCTGAATAACAGTATTACAATTAAGTAATTATTGCATAAGCGCAGCTTCCGACTGAGACAAATGGAGGCTGCGCTTTCATCCAGTATGTACCAAGCACTGTGGAATCAAGGTTAAGGAATGTGCCGGGATTACAACTTTTTATGAATTTTGGAGAAACCCCCCTTGACAAATCTCGTCTCAAAAAGAGATTTTACTTGCATACGCTCAGCGAAACAATTTCCCGAATCCGCAGTTTTTCACGGATGATGGATTTTCAGGTACGACCTTCGACCGACCGAGTTTTATTCAAATGGAGAACTTGGTGGAGCAGGGCGTGGTAGACACCATTATTGTAAAGGATTTGAGCCGCTTTGGTAGAAACTATCTCGATGTGGGTAACTACCTTGAAATCAAATACCCAACGCTGGGGGTAAGGTTCATCGCCATTCAGGAAAATGTCGATACACTGAAAGAAACAGGCACAGAGATGATGCCGTTCAACAACATTTTTAACGAGTGGTATGCAGCTCAGACAAGCAAAAAAATCCGTGCGGTTTGGAAGAATAAAGCGGCAAACGGTAAGCGTGTCAGTTCCTCTGTTCCATTTGGATATGTCAGAAACCCACAGGACAAAGAGGACTGGCTGGTAGATGAACCGGCGGCGGAAGTTGTACGAAAAATCTATGCTCTATGCCTTGATGGTCGGGGACCGTCGCAAATTGCACGGCAGCTTGAACAGGAAAAGGTGCTTATTCCCACTGCCTATTACGCTTCGCTCGGCAGGAAGACACGGAAACAGTACACAGACCCATACGCTTGGGATCAGAAAACAGTCGCCGGCATTCTTGTCAATCAGCAGTATACGGGCTGTACGGTAAACTTTATGACCACTACGGTCAGCTACAAGGTACACAAGACCGTGTATAAGCCGAAGGACGAGTGGCAGATCATCCCGAACACCCAGCCTGCTATCATTGACGAGGATACTTGGAAAAGGGTGCAGGAACTTCGAGAGCATCGTATCCGTCCGACAGCAACGGGCAGGACAAGTCTGTTCTCCGGCAAAGTGTTCTGCGCTGATTGCGGCTCAAAACTCCACTTCTGTGCTGCCAAGAGTTTGAACGCCAATCAGGAGCATTACCGTTGCGCCAACTACAAAAGCGGCAGAGGAAGTTGTCAGATACATTTTATCCGTAATGTTGTGCTTGAAAAAATCGTACTTGAAGCAATCAACAGCTTAGCGGACTTTGTTAGGTGCTATGAGCCGATATTTCTGTATCTAATGGCACAAAAGGACATTGTATCTAAACGGACAGAAACCTCTAAACTTAGAACTGCCATTGAAAGCGGAAAACGGCGTATTCAAGACCTTGACAAACTGATAGAGCGCATCTATGAAGATCAAGTCCTCGGTAACATATCTGCCGAACGCTATGCAAGAATGTCGGTCAATTATGAGAACGAGCAACGCACCCTTATCAATAAAGTGGCAGAGGACGAAAAGAAACTCGCCTGCATTGAACAGACGAGCCTTGACTTGAAAACCATATTGAAGGTTCTGCGAAGCAGTACATCCTTTGAAGAATTGACACCAACCCTTGTGAACTCTCTGATCCGCAGGATTGAGGTTCATAACAACGACAAATCAAGCGGTCACTGCTATGTGAAAGTGGACATCTACTTCACGGCAATCGGACTAATTGACATTCCCACAGAGGACGAAATCAAAGGCCTTATGGCTAAAATCAAAGCAAACCCGCAGGAATACAGGCTTACCGCCTGAAAAAGAGAAAACGGTGCAACCCCGATTGTGGGGTTACACCGTATCCCTGCCAAAAAACATCCTTATGGGGCTTTGGCTGATGGGCCGCCTCCCTGTTTTTTGATCCGCAGATAGATGGCAGCGAGGAGGCTGCCGCCATTATGCGGTGCGGTGGCTGTTTCTCCGCCGGAGCACCAGCAGCAGGAGCGCCAGACCGGCGCAGGCTGCCAGCACGATCACCCACAGCGTCAGGGGTGCTTCGTCCCCGGTGGGGGTGGCAGGCAGCTTCTCGGTGACGGTGTCTGCCTGCCGGAGTTCACGGCTGGCCTGTGCATCGGCAAAGTACTTGCCGCAGGCGGCGCAGTACCAGTACTCGATATTGCCGGGGGCCTCCGTAGCGGCGGCCTTGGCCTCCACATGGCGCAGATCGGCGTGACGATGGGCATCCACGTCGCCGTAGGCCCCGCCGCAGACCTCACACACGGCCCGGTCCACGCAAGTGGCCTCGCCGCCGGTGCAGCTCTCGGTTTCCGAAGCGCCGCAGCCGGAGATGGTGCAGGTGCGGGTGTGGGTGTCGTCGCCGTTGGAGCTCCAGTCGCCCCAGGTATGGCCGTCGTTGACGGTGATCTCCAGCCGGGACTCGTTGCCGGCGGGATCGGTGGCCGTCACCAGCTGCGTCCCCTCGGCGGGCCGGAGCACCAGCCGGCCCTCCGTCAGCTCCACGGGAGCGCCGTTTACGGTGACGGTGACGGGGTATGCGTCGGTGATGGTCAGGGTCACTGCGGCGCAGTACACGCCGCCGTTTTCAGCCCCGGTGATGGCGGGGGCCGTGGCGTCCAGCACCATGCCGTCGGAGCGGAGGTAGGTGACGTTGCCCGCCCGGTCGGTGATGCGGGCATAGACCACATACTCGCCGTCCGGAGCCAGCGCCAGCGCCTTTTCATAGGGCAGGAAGGTCTCCTGCTCCAGCGCCGGGATGTCCAGATCCTCGGCACTCAGCAGATACTCCGTGGCCGCCACGCCGCTGGTCTCGTCGGCAGAGGTGATGACCACAGTCTGCTCCTCCCGATAGAAGAGGTCGAAGGTGATCCTGGACAGGAAGGACTGCCAGGCCGTCCGCTCGTCCACCCGGATCTCGCCGGTGGGCTGGGTGCGGTCGATGCGGTACTGCTCCGTCACCTGAAGGGAGATGGCGCCGGTGGCCAGATCCTTCACATAGAAGGTCAGCCGGCCCTCCGCCGTCTCGTCGGCGGCCCGCAGGGTCTGCTGCCACACGCCGTCGGCGGTGTCCGTCAGGGACAGGAGATAGCCCTCCGCTGCCGTCACCACGAAGTCGTGGTTGATCCAGTCGTTGGAGTTGACGGCATACTCGCCGCCGGTGAGGGCGTAGGGGAGGATGGAGGCAGTAATGCCGGTGGGCTGGGTCAGGGCGTAGTTCCCGGCGTCAGCGCCGGTGAGGGAGAACTCGGTGAAACGAATGGCGATGTCCTCTGCCGTCCGGATGGAGGTGAAGGAGGGAGTCCCCTTCACCAGCGCCACATGGTCGCCGGACACGGCGTTGCCCAGAGTGGGCTCACCGTCGTACTCCGCCCGATCCGTGCCGTCGTAGCGCTTATCCTGAATGTGCAGGTCCTCCACCGTTACCGGCCGGACGGTGATGTCCGCCGTGGTGCCGGCAGGCTGGGAAGTCAGGGCGTAGTTTTCGGCGGCGTCGCCCTCCAGCGAGAAGCCGGAGAAGGAGACGGTCTTGCCGGTGCCGACGTTCTTGCCGTCGTAGGCGGCAGAGCCGGTGACGATGCGGAGGTCATTGCCGTCGAAGTTGGCGCTGAGGGTGCCGCCCGTCACGATGGTGGCGTCGGTGGTGCCGTCATAGGTCTTGGAGGGCTCCACGGTGACGCCGTCGATGGTGACACTCTTGGCGGTGATGCGGAAGTTCCGCTGGGCGCTGGCGGAGGCGTAATCATCGTCGGCCGCCGCCGTGACCCGAACGGTGTAGCTGCCCACAGCCTTGGGGGCCTGCGTGGTGAACTCGCCGCCCTGCGGCCGGTATTCCACCGTGAGAGCGCCGGTTCCGAGAGAGGTGATGGCGGGAGTTTCCACCGGCTGGCCGTTGTAGTCACGGCTCACGTCATCCAGAATGGCGACGCTGCCTTCGGCCTTCTGGACGGACAGGGCCACAGAGGTCATGGCCGGTGCCTCGCTGGCCTCGTAGCGGGCGGTGTAGGCCACGCCCAAGGGGGCGTAGGTGACGTACAGGGTGTAGTCCCCGGCGGCCAGCGCCTGCAGCGTGGCGGCAGGCAGGGTCACGGTGCCGTCCTCGGCGGCGGTGAAGCCCGCCAGAGGCGTGCCGTCCGCCAGCTGCACGCCGGTGACGGTGTTGCCGTTGAGGGCGACGTGGAAGGAGACATCCTGTCCGCTGCGCTTGACATAGGTGATCTGCCGGGTATCCGCCTGAGCGTCGGTGTAGACCACCACGCCGTCGGAGTTCAGAACGGTGATGTTCCCGGCCCGGTCCGTGACCCGCAGGTACGCATAGCCCTTCTGGCCGGGCTGGATGGAGAAGCTGCCGCTGCCGTCGGTGAGGGACAGGTCCGTCCAGCTGCCGGTGATGGCGTCCTGACTGGCAAAGACGGTGTCAGACAGCATCCATGCCGCCGTGTCCACGCCGCTGCCCAGGTCGGAGACCGTTACCGTCACGGTCTGGGTGCTCTTGAAGAACAGGCCGAAGGTGACGGTGTTCAGGAACTGGCGGAAGGGATTCCCGGCGATGGTCAGCTCCGCCTCCGGCGGGGTGATATCCGCCACGCCGGTGACGGTGATGGTCAGGTCGCCCTCCACGCTGGGGATCAGGCACTCGTCGAAGTCCACATCGCCCATGCCGCCGGGGGTCTGGCCGTTGACCAGCAGGGAGTAATCCGGCAGCTTGGAGTAGCCGGGGGCGATATCCACCCGGAACCGGTAATCCTGCCCGTGGCGGACGGTGGTCTCGCCGGTGAAGGTGAAGCCTGTGCCGGTGGGCGGTGTCACGGTATAGGTCCGATACACCGACACCGTGACAGTGGTGCGGTTGCCGGCCACGTCTACGGCCACGATCTCGTGGGAGACGTTGTCGGCAGGGAGGGTGTACAGGCTGCCCTCGGCGGCGGCAGGCTGGCCGTCCACCGTGACGGTGAAGTCATGGGCGTCGGTGACGGTGAAGGTCACGTCGCCGTAATAGGTCTCACCGTCAGTGATGCCGGTGATGACCGGGGCGTCGGCGTCCTCATCTGCCACACGGCCGCAGCCGCACAGCAGCTTCTGGTTCAGCCAGACGTACTGGTGCTGGGCATGGGGGACCACGTCCACGCCGCCGACGATGGGAACATAGCCGTTGATGATGCCGCCGTCGGAATAGGCATAGCCCTCCGCCAGAAGGGCGGCGCAGAGGCTGCCATTGCTCTGCGTGATCTCGCCGAAGTGGCCGCCGGTGAGAGCGCCGCCTCCGCCGGACTTGACGTTGACGTTGCCGAAGGTGCCGGCGCTGGCGACCAGCTTGCCGCCATGGTTGATGGTGACATCGCCGGTGAAGGTACCGCCGGTGACGGTTACGGTGTCGGAGATGGTGACGGCGCCGATGAAGCTGCCGCCGGAGACGGAGGAGCCGTCCCGCAGGGCCACGGCACCGTAGAAGGTGCCGCCTTCGATGCGGTTGGGCCCGAAGATGCTGGCGGAGTTGGTGTAGCTGCCGCCGGAGAGGGTGACGGCGGCATTCTTGGCCAGCGTCACTTTGCCGCCCAGCGTCACGCCCTGCGCCGCCGTCAGCGTGAAGGAGCCGCTATTGACGGAGATGGTATCGGTGCTGCTGCGGAGAACCGTGAGGGTGCAGCCACGGTAGGCATCGGTCCGGGCCAACGCCAGAGCCTCCGACAGGGACAGGTAGTAGCCGGTGGAGCCGTTCAGCTCCACGGAGGCGGCTACCTCCGCACGGCACTGGCTGCACCGGTTTTCGGCATCCACGCCGGGGTGGTCGCAGACCAGCTCCCGTACTGTCAGAACGTCGGTGCGGACGGAATAGCCCTTGTAGGAGAAGATGCCGTAGTACTGGGCCGGTCCGTCGATGAAGGTATAGATGGTGAAGGGGTTCTGCCAGACCAATGCACTGCCGTAGCTCTTGATCCGGTCGGGATCGCCCACCTGATACCACTGGAACTCGATGGTGGGGTCACTCTCGGGAATATGGAAGGTGACCTCCGTGACGAAGTCCGGCCGATAGCCGACGGGGGTGGTGGGATAGAGGTCCGTGTCCACAGGAGAGCGGGTGATAGTGAAGGGAGGTGTGGTGACGGTGACGTCCTCCAGATAGCGGAGATTTTCCTCCATGACCACGTCACCGGTATTGGCGTAGCTGCCGTCGGCCTTTTGGAAGGTATAGCCCTCCGCCGGGAAGAACAGAGGCGTGCGGGAGGTATCCTCGCCGCTGTAAGCGATGCGGGCGAAGGTGCCGCCGGTGACGGACAGATCGGCGCTGTCGGAGGCCAGATACACCCGGTTGAACTGGCCGCCGGTGATGGCGGCATGGCCGCCCAGCACCAAAATGGTGCCGTCCCGCCACAGCTTACCGCCACCCTGACTGTCGCAGATGGTAAAGCTGCCATCGATCATCAGATCGTTGGAGCCGGAGAGGGTCTTGCCGTTGAGATCCAGCGTATAGGTGCCGGTGGGGAGGCCCATGCTGCTCCAGGGGGCATCCCTCAGCAGGGTGATGGCGGAGCCCTCCAGCGTTGCGGCATACTGGGCAGCGTCCTCAAAGTCGGCGAAGTAGCGGAGAGTATCATCCTTAGCCACCTTGGCCACCATCTTGGTGCCGCAGATGCGGCAGGTGATGCCGTCGATCTCATCGTGGGGGCAGGAGACCACGGCGACATTTTCCAGCGTGGGCGTGATGTCACTGCGGCGGATCAGCTGGCCGTCCGCCTGCTGATAGGCAGTGTGGAAGGCCAGAGCCGCACGGGGATATGCGGCATCCTCCGACGTAATGCGGGCGAAGGTGCCGCCGAAGAGGGTCACGTTGTAGTCCTGAAGGTCCAGCGTGTTTTCAAAGCAGCCGGCCTCCACCGTCAGGCGGCCGCCCTTTACCGTCAGTGCCTGACCGGTGATCTTGCCGGAGCTGGTGCTGTCACGGATGGTGAGGCTGCCGGAGCTCTGCTCCAGCGTCATGGGAGCCGACAGGGTCAGGGTGTGGCCCTCCAGCGCCAGCACGGCTCTTATGCCGTCCAGAGAGAAGGCATCGGCAGGCAGAGAGACATTGGTCAGCATGACCACCGCCGTGAAACGGGCGCCGTCCTCGGCGGCATCGGCGGAGGTCAGCGCATCCTCCAGATGCGGGAAGAAGGCGTCGTTCCACCGGGCCTCTGCCTGAAGGCCGCAGTGACTGCACAGGCCGGTATCGTCAAAGCTGTGACCGGCGTACCACTGGAAGTGAACGGTGGTGCCGTTGCCGGCCTCGTCGGTGACGGTCAGGGTCTGCTGTCCCTCCTGAGAGCCGGAGACGGCGCTGAGGCGGAGGACATACCAGCCGTCCTCGGCGGCGTAGGTCATCTCCGTGCCGTTGAGGGTGACGCTCTTGAGATGGTCATCCCGGAAGGCGATGCGGAGACCGTCCTGACAGTAAATTTGGTTCTCGGCCACATCGGAGGAGATCTCCGGGGCGGTGGCGTCCACCGTCAGGTCATCGGTGCTGAGGTAGGTGACATTGCCCGCCCAGTCGGTGATCTTGGCATAGACGATGCTGGTCTGATCGTCCGGCAGAGGCACGGCCTTGCCGGGATAGGGCCGGAACTGATCGGCAAGATCGCCCATCTTGTCGGAGGTATAGCGCTGATCCGTCACCAGATACTCCACCGTCACGGGGTAGAGTTCGGGGTCATAGCCGGCGTGGTCAACGCTGTCATCGGCAGCCTCGATGGTGAACCGGGCGCCGGTGGGGAAGAACAGGCCGAAGGTGACGGTGTTCAGGAAGTCCTGCCACCAGTTGTTTTCATCGATGATGATCTTGCCGGTGGGCGTGCGCAGGTCCTTGAGGGGAGTGCCGTAGGAGACGCCGCACAGGGAGCAGACCGGCAGCGCAAAGTAGCTGTCCGGCATCTGGCCGTCGTGGGGGCAGGCATAGCCGCAGCCACAGTAGCCCGGCCGTCCGCTGCGGACGTTGTGGGTGTGGGCCACCACCTGCACCTCGCCGCTGAGCGTATAGGTGCCGGAGAAGCGGCTGAAGGAGGGCTCGGTACCCAGATCCACCGGCGTGCCGTCGGCGTGGGCCAGCGCATAGCCCTCCTTCAGAATGGCCAGAAGGGTGGCGGCGTTGGCCTCCGTCTCGTGGATGGAGTAGGACAGGCCGTTGTGGAAGGTGCCTCCGGCGAGGGAGACGTGGGGCGTCTCCGCCGGAGCAGAGGCGTAGGTGCCGGCGACCCGGCCGGTGAACTCGCCGCTTTCGATGGTGAGACGGGCGCCGTCGGGGGCATAGACGGAGGCACTGGTGTCGCCGTTGGGGGGCGTGGCCCCGATGGCGGTGACATTGGCCAGCGTCACATGGGTGTCGGTGCCCAGAAGGGTCAGGGCCTGGGCCTTGCTGTCGTTGCCGGTGTAGAGGTTCTCCAGTGTGCCGTTTTCGATGCGGAGCTGGCCGCCGGTGACGGTGACGACGCCCTCCCTATAGTCGGAGGTCTTGCCCGCTATGGTGTGGTCGTGGAGGTCCAGCGTGAACCGACCGCCGGTGATGGTCACCACCGGGTCGTGGACCAGAGGCTGGCCGTCGTCGATGAGATCTGTCAGCAGCCGCAGGGTGCAGCCCTGATGCTCCTCCGTCTGGGCGGCGGTGAAGGCTTCGCCGGCGGCGGCATAGCGCTGGGTGACGGTACCGTCCGTCAGCAGCACAGCCTCGTATACCCGCTTGCCGCACTTGGTACACAGGCCGGTATCATCGCTGGCGCTGTGGAGGCAGGCGGCTGCGGACAGGGACAGGGCCGCCGTGCCGTCCTTCCGGTATTGCTTGTTGGAGAAGGTGTAGCCATCGGTGAGGGTGTCGGCCTCGGCATCGTAGGCGGAGGAGGCGGTGATCTCCGGCAGGAGGCCGCCGTCTGCCAGAGCGGTGGCGTAAAGGGCCGTGTTCCGGCCGGTGACGTAGAGACTCAGGGGCTGGGCGGCGTCCTCGGTATTGGTCATGGTGAGGGTAGAGCCGGTGCCGAGGATCCGCATACCGTAGCTGCGGTCATCGTTGGAGACACCGGCTCTGGCGTAGATGGTGCCGCCGCTGAGTTGGGTCCTGGACTTGTTGGAGACCACGCTGAGGGCCGCCAGCGTCCCGGAACTGGCGTTAGGGGTGTCGCCGGTGGTGGCCCGGAGGGTGCCGCCGCTCATGGTCAGCTCATTGCTTCCGTAGAAGCCGTAGGCGCTGTAGTCCAGTTCCCGGTCCGTGCCGTTGGCGGTGCCGATCAGCTCACCGCCGGTGATCTTGGCGGTGCCGGTGCAGTAAAGGCCGTAGGCGTTAAACTGGCCGCCCCAGGTCTGGTACGACGAGTCGGGGCTGCCGGAGATGCCCTCCAGCTTGCCGCTTTCCATCATGAGACGCTTGAACTCGACGCCCACATTTCTGGAGCTGGTGCAGGACACGCCGCCCTGACCGAAGACGCAGCCGTCGGTGAGAGTGAAGCGGCTGTCGCATCGGACACCCTTGGAATCGCCCTTGACGGAGGTGCCGCCGTAGCCCAGCACCTTGGAGTTCTCTCCGGACACGGTGAGCCAGCTGACAGCATTGAAGCCGACGCTCTCATAGGAGCTGTTGACCTGTCCGCCGGTGGCGGTGACGGTGGCGCCGTTCTTGACGATGATCTCCTCGCCGGCGAACACGCCCTGGCTGCCGTACTGGTCACTCTCGCCGCCCATGGCCGTCAGCTGAGTGCCGTCCAGCTCCAGCGCATTGACGGAGCTGTAATCCACGTACAGGCCGTAGCTGTAGTTGCTCAGGGCGTGGCCTGCGGCGGCGGTCACCTTGCCCAGTCCCATGGTCCAGGTGTCGCCCCGGCCACTGCCCTGCTTGTCGAAGTACAGACCATAGCTGGCATAGCCGGTGCGGGCGGTGAGCTGGGCCTCCACGGAGCTGCCGTGGGTGGTGAGGCGGCCCCGGAGGCCGACGCTGCTGCCGTCGTCGGCGGAGGCAAAGTCCGGACCGGTGGCCCGGAGGATGCCGTTATCCAGCGTGACGTTGGCGCAGATGGCTGCGCCCTCGGTACCCTCGTCAGTCTTGAGCACGGCACCGCCGTCGGGGTCGTCATACTCCACCGTCAGCGTGCCGGGGATGAACATATCCAGCGTGGCGCTGCGCCAGCCCCGGCCATAGACCGTCAGGCTGCCGCTGCCGCGCAGCTTCACCTCGCCGCTGCTGTATACGGTGGATCTGCTGCCGCCGGTGAGGGTGCTGGCGGTACCGTCGGCCAGATCGATGGTGGCCCCGTCGGGCAGGATCAGCGCATGGGCGCTGTCGTCGCTGACCGTCAGGGTCAGGCCCGTGAGAGTCAGGGTCTTGGTACTTTGTGTCCACGACCAGCCGTCGCCGGAGGTATCCTCCGTGATGGCGGTCAGGTCCATGGGAGTGGTCACCGGCGGCGTCTCCTGAGCCAGGACCTCCATCGGCAGCATGGATAGGACCATGACTGCCGACAGGATCACCGACAGGAGCTGCTGCACGGTCTTACTGCGCAAGTGCATTCGATCATCTCCTTATCAATTCCATTTGCCTGCCTGCCGGTATCGGCAGGACGTATTACAACATCTACATTCTATCGGGATGCCTCCGCCGCCGCAACGGCTTTGGCACAAACGGTCAGAATTTGACACAAACGGTTGATTTGTGATAAAGAGGGCGATGGACAGACCATCGGAATGCACATAAAAACACGGGGTCTG
>OLSX01000725.1_pt1 | contig 32698 bp, 23 predicted proteins | sample 1673141 | NCBI WGS metagenome assembly OLSX01 (sample SAMEA3136759, study PRJEB25190) | human gut metagenome | biome: human gut; feature: human-associated habitat; material: faeces | place: Austria | collected 2013 | reverse complement strand
TTCCGATCTCTCTACGGCCACCAAAGATTCTTATGGACTTGTATTGGTACGCGGTAGCAAAATGCGAACATTAGGCGTCATCAACAGTACTGTTGGAGTTATGCCCGACGAAAACCTGCGTAATGCCTTGTCTGCTCTTTTCCCTGATATATTCAAAGGAGAAAAGATATCTTCCAGTGCTAAATATGTCACTTTCACTGATGGCACACTAAATATCAGCGATAAAAATATCACTTCTCTGGAGGGACTCGAATATTTCAGCAACATTCGGAAACTGATCTGCAACAATAATGATATCAGTGAAATTCCTGCAGAAGTACTATCCAGACTGTCTGAACTGACTGCACAAAACACTGGTCTGACCAAACTGGAACTAGCCACTTCGGAACAGCCGAACACGACATTGGTATCTCTCAACATAGATGGAAGTACCAAACTAGAATCTGTCGACCTGTATTATTGTTATAACATTGAGAAGTTCTCTGCTCTAAACTGTAAACTGGTATATCTGGATGTACGCAATTACCACAGTATCTATGGCGGATGTCTGAACTACAACAGCACAGACTTCAAATTTACTTTCAGCGATGACGCAAGTAAAGAACGACTCCTGAAAATGGAATCCTGGTGGATGGACTCATACTACAGCAATAGCGGTTCTATCGTAGATGCCATCAATAATGGAGTGACAGTGGAAGGGTACGACTGGATGCACGACTATCCCGATGGAAACAACAACTATTATTACAGTTACGGAAAATATCAGAAGACAATGAAAAAGTACGGAGAAATTCCTGATATCAATCTGCGAAACGCACTCAAAGCATTGGTTCCGGATGTATTCGATGGAGATAAAGTTCTGACAGTGGCTGCTCTGAATACTGAATACTTCAGGAATAACACGACCCTTGATCTTAGCAATAAGGGAATCACTAATCTGGAAGGACTACAATACTTCTGCGGATACAAAAACCTCATTCTGGATGGAAATAATCTGGGAGAAATCGATCTTAGTAAATACGCAATCAGTACCAGCTACACGGCAGGTCCGGTAGATGAGAAAGGAATTCAGACTTTCAGTGCCAAGAATGCAGGATTAACCAAATTCATTTCTGGCGATCAGTATATGATAACCTCTATAGATGTGAGCAACAATCCGGGATTAGCATATCTGGATATAAACCGGTGCAAATCCATCACATCACTAAATGCATCCGGTTGTCCGCTCACTTATGTTGATCTGCGTAATCTGGCAGGTACTTATTCCGTACTAGGTTACTCCGGTGGAGCTGTAGATGCCTCAAAAGTTCAGTTCTCATTTACCGACAGCTCTTCAACTCAAAGGAAGCTACTAGTAGAAGAATGGTGGATGGATAGCCCATGGAATGGCACAAGCCCATGTATTACCGCAAAGAATCAAGGTGTCCGGATAGAACGCTATGAATACATAGGATACGACAAGGATAAAATGTTGAGTTCATTTAATTAGACAGAAAACAATCTTAAACGTTATAGTTATGAAAAAAAGTTATTGGCTATACAAAATGTGCCTGTTGCTTGGGTTGGGAATCTGTATTCCCGTTACAGGAAATGCATCGGATATCGGAGATGCTACCCTGACACAGCAACAGTCTAAAATAACAGCCTCTGGAGTCGTCGTAGACGAGTCCGGTGAAAGCCTGATCGGAGCTTCCGTCATAGAAAAAGGAGCAGCAACGAATGGTACTATTACAGACATAGACGGTCGTTTCTCTTTATCGGTTGCCCCCAACCGTTTCGGAACCGACAGAGATTTGTCTGGGACGGTGCATCTCTTTCAGGTCGTACGTTCTTTCCGTACTTTCAAAACCGGCATCCTGCGGTAAATTCAGATGATAAAGATTATCTGTCTGATCAATGAATGTCTGGTCGCGAACTACTTTACGGTAATTGTTGATGAAGATATTGCGCATAATGGTATACATCCATCCTTTAAAATTTGTGTCGGGCATATATTTGTCCTCGTTATCTAATGCTTTGAGTGATGTCTCCTGCAACAAATCGTTTGCTTCTTCGCGGTCGGTTGTCAGTTTGTATGCGAAACGGAGCAGTTCTTCCTGTACTCCTACTAAATCTTTTCTGAAGCTTAAACTTTTCATATACGTTGCTTTTAAAAAGTGAATATTCGTTTGTTTTTTTCGGTGATGCAAGTTTACGGCATTTTTGAGAATGGAATAGGGGATGAACCGACAAAATTTAGGGGAAAAACTATCAGCGGATAGTTTTTAGGTTATATTTGATAGTTTTTGGGTGTCCTTTTTTCAGGTTGAGAACTTAAATCCTGCATTTTCTGCCAAATTATTGCGATTAATAAAAAAGAACCGTTAATTTTGTGGCATCATTTTTATTTGAAAAGAATGACTGATGACTCTTTATTTTTAATCGATGTCGATAAGATACTTCGGACGAAAGCTCCGAAGCAATATAAGTACATCCCTAAGTTTGTGGTTTCTTATTTGAAGAAAATTGTTCATCAGGACGAGATTAATGTGTTCCTGAATGAATCGAAAGATAAACTGGGAGTGGATTTCCTTGAGGCATGCATGGAGTTCCTTGATGCGAAGGTGGAGGTGAAAGGTCTTGAGAACCTGCCTGTAGACGGTTTGTATACCTTTGTGTCCAATCATCCGCTGGGAGGGCAGGATGGAGTAGCACTCGGCTATGTGCTGGGACGCCATTATAATGGGAAAGTAAAGTATCTGGTGAATGACCTGCTGATGAATTTGCGTGGTTTGGCTCCTCTTTGTGTTCCTATTAATAAGACGGGAAAGCAGGCAAAAGACTTTCCTAAGATGGTGGAAGCCGGATTTCAGTCTGACGACCAGATGATCATGTTTCCTGCGGGGCTTTGCTCGCGGCGTCAGAACGGAGTGATCCGGGATCTGGAATGGAAGAAAACATTCATTATAAAAAGCATACAGGCGAAGCGAGACGTAGTTCCCGTGCATTTTGGCGGCAGAAACTCTGATTTCTTCTACAATCTGGCGAATGTTTGTAAGGCATTGGGTATTAAATTCAATATCGCTATGCTGTATCTGGCGGATGAGATGTTTAAGAACCGTCACAAAACCTTTACTGTCACTTTTGGTAAACCGATTCCCTGGCAGACTTTCGATAAGTCGAAGACTCCTGCTCAGTGGGCGGAGTATGTGAAGGACATTGTATATAAACTGTAACTGATAGAACACTATAACAAGAATATGGAAGAGATTATTAAACCGGTAAGCAAAGAACTGCTGAAAGCAGAGTTGACAGAAGATAGGCGCTTGCGAATGACCAATAAAAGTAATAATCAGATTTATATTATTACCCATCAGAATGCTCCTAATGTGATGCGTGAAATTGGTCGTTTGAGGGAAATTGCCTTTCGTGCTGCGGGTGGAGGAACAGGCATGTCGATGGATATCGACGAATATGATACCATGGAACACCCATATAAGCAGTTGATCGTATGGAATCCGGAAGCGGAAGAAATATTAGGTGGTTACCGGTATTTGCTTGGAACGGATGTGCGCTTTGATGAAGCAGGTGCGCCTATTCTGGCTACTTCTCACATGTTCCATTTCTCGAATGCGTTTATTAAGGAATATCTGCCTCAGACAATTGAACTGGGGCGTTCTTTTGTAACGTTGGAATATCAGTCTACACGTGCCGGCAGTAAGGGCTTATTCGCTTTGGATAATCTGTGGGATGGATTGGGGGCACTGACGGTCGTAATGCCGAATGTGAAGTATTTCTTTGGTAAGGTGACCATGTATCCCAGTTATCATCGCCGTGGACGCGATATGATTCTGTATTTCCTTAAAAAGCATTTTTATGATCGGGAAAAGCTGGTTACACCGATGAAACCGTTGATTTTGGAAACTTCTGATGAGGAATTGAAAGCTTTGTTCTGCAAGGATACCTTTAAAGAAGATTATAAGATATTGAATACGGAGATACGCAAACTGGGGTATAATATACCACCGTTGGTGAATGCCTATATGAGCTTAAGTCCTACTATGCGTATGTTCGGGACAGCTATCAACTATGAATTTGGTGATGTGGAAGAGACTGGTATTCTGATTGCTGTGGATGAAATCCTTGAAGATAAGCGAATCAGACACATCCAGACGTTTATAGAGAGTCATCCGGATGCGCTGAAGATGCCTTGTGAGAGCGAAGGAGTGTTTACTCCTAAGGTTGTTACACCGCAGGAAGGCTGTTGCCATTAATTTTCCGGTAAAGATCGAGCGCAAAGACATCGGTCATTCCAGATATATAATCAAGTACCGCCTGTATTCTTTCGTAGAGTACGGGCGATTTTATGTTATATTGGTCGGAAACGCGGTTGGTTAAAAGTTCGGAGTAGGCTTTCTCTTTTCCGGGTAGGGTGACAGCGTCTACCATTAGTTCCAGTAAGGTGCTGATTATGCGGAAGCCGGCCAGTTCAATGTCCAGGACGTCCTGCGAACGGTATATCCTTTTCAGGGATATTTCCGCACAATGGTTATAGGCGGCTGCCGGATCTTCGGAGATATGTTTGATAAGTGGCCCTTCGAAAGTGCCAGCCAGTATCTCTTGCTCGTGTTCCAGAAAGACACGGGTACACTCACGGACTAATAATCCGATAACGGAAGAACGCAGATAGGCGATCTGTTCATTGGTGTCGTTGACAATTTGGAAGGTGCTTCGAAGGCGTGACCGCCGGTCCTCGGAGAAAAAAGACATCAAAAGTTCCTTTGTTTCATCTGTCGTGAGGATCTTTAACTTGTGGGCGTCTTCGATGTCCATCATTTGATAACAGATGTCGTCTGCGGCTTCCACCAGATATACTAGCGGGTGTCGGGCGTACTTTAACGGATGTTTACTAAGCTGGATAAGGCCCAAGTCTGTCGCGATTTTGCGATAGCTCTCTTCCTCGCTGACAAAGAAGCCGAATTTAGATTTTTTGCCGGCAAGGCTCGATGAAAAGGGGTATTTTACGATGGAAGCAAGTGTTGTATATGTTAATACAAACCCTCCTCTGCGACGTCCTTCAAACTGATGGGTCAGTATGCGGAAAGCGTTCGCATTTCCTTCAAAATGTGTCAAATCTTCCCATTCCATCGGAGAAAGTTGCTCTCCGTCCGGTTGCTTTTCTTGTAGTCTTTGCCCTTTTCCCTCAGAAAAGAAAGTCGAGATAGCCCGTTCGCCGGAATGTCCGAAAGGCGGATTGCCTAGGTCGTGTGCCAGACAAGCAGCCGATACAATGGAGCCGATTTCCGGCAAGAAAGAACTTTCAAGTTCCGGTTGACGCTCTAAAATAGCTTTTGCTACATCATTGCCTAAAGACCGCCCTACGCAGGACACTTCAAGGCTGTGTGTTAGCCGGTTGTGTACGAAAATACTACCGGGTAGCGGGAATACTTGTGTTTTGTTCTGCAGACGGCGGAACGGTGCGGAAAATATGAGCCGGTCATAGTCCCGTTGGAACTCTGAACGGTTCTCTTGCCGTTCTTCGTGGAATTCTTCCATCCCGAAGCGTTTGGCTGATATTAGTTGATTCCAGTTCATCATTTTATTTACTATTTCACAGGTTACAGTTTGCAAATTGGTTGTTACCACATTATTTAACTGCAAACTTAACTAATTTTCAGTTCAAAATGTGTATTTTCGCCCGTTAAATAGTAAACATGCATTTATGAACGTTCAAGTAATCAATAAATCGAAGCATTCGCTTCCGGCTTATGCCACTGAATTATCTGCAGGAATGGATATCCGTGCTAATCTTTCTGAACCTATCACATTGGCGCCATTGCAGCGTTGCCTGGTGCCGACTGGAATCTATATTGCTCTTCCACAAGGATTTGAAGCCCAGATTCGTCCCCGTAGTGGGCTGGCTATCAAAAAAGGCATTACTGTACTCAATTCTCCGGGAACAATTGATGCGGATTATCGCGGAGAAATCTGTATCATTCTGATCAACCTTTCTTCCGAATCTTTTGTGATCGAGGATGGAGAGCGTATTGCCCAGATGGTGATTGCAAAGCATGAGCAAGCGGTATGGCAGGAAGTGGAAGTGCTGGATGAGACAGAGCGCGGAGCAGGGGGCTTCGGGCATACAGGACGAGGATAAGTACCGACGAGGATAAGTACCATAAAAAGAGAAAATGAATAAGAAAAATATTATATGGCTTTTGGTTGCTGTATGGACATTGGTTTCGTGCGGAACGGTGAAAAATGCAAAAGAAAAGCCAGCTGTCGTTTTGGCGCAGTCTTCACTAACGCCCGAACAGCAGCGGAAATATGACTATTTCTTTCTGGAAGCCATGCGCTTGAAAGAGAAGAAAGATTATGCGTCTGCTTTCGGATTGTTGCAGCATTGTCTGGATATTCACCCGAATGCGGCTTCTGCACTTTATGAGGTTTCACAGTATTATATGTTCCTCCGCCAGGTGCCGCAAGGACAGGAGGCGCTGGAAAAAGCGGTGGCAAGTGCTCCGGATAACTATTGGTATAGTCAGGGACTGGCATCGCTGTATCAGCAGCAGAATGAATTGGATAAAGCTATCACTCTGCTGGAACAGATGGCAGTGCGTTTTCCGGGAAAACAGGACCCGCTTTTCAATCTTCTGGACTTGTATGGGAGACAAGAGAAGTATGATGAAGTCATATCTACATTGAACCGTCTTGAAAAGCACATGGGCAAGAATGAACAGTTGTCTATGGAGAAGTTCCGGATCTACCTTCAGATGAAGGATGACAAGAAAGCTTTTCAGGAAATAGAAAGTCTGGTACAGGAATATCCGATGGACATGCGTTATCAGGTAATATTGGGTGACGTATATCTTCAGAATGGTAAGAAGCAGGAAGCTTATGACGTTTATCAGAAGGTGCTGGCTGCAGAACCGGATAATCCGATGGCTATCTTTTCGATGGCTTCTTACTACAAACAGACGGGGCAGGAGGGGCTTTATCAGCAGCAACTGGATACTTTATTGCTGAATAAGAAGGTAACACCTGATACTAAAGTGAACGTCATGCGCCAGATGATTGTGGAAAATGAACAGGCTGATAAAGACAGTACGCAAATCATAGCTCTGTTTGACCGGATCATGAAGCAGGAGCAGGATGATCCACAAATCCCGATGCTTTATGCGCAATATCTGTTGTCGAAGAATATGGAGGCAGAGTCAGTTCCTGTTTTGGAACAAGTGGTTGACTTAGACCCTACTAATAAAGCTGCTCGTATGATGTTGGTTGGAACTGCCGTAAGAAAAGAGGATTACAAGCAGATCATTAAGGTTTGCGAGCCGGGTATTGAAGCGACTCCGGATGCGCTGGAATTTTATTATTATCTGGCCATTGCCTATAATCAGGCAGAACAGCCGGATAGTGTGGTCAGTATTTGTAAGAGAGCACTGGAACATACGACAGCTGACAGCAAGAAGGAGGTCGTCTCAGACTTCTATTCTATTTTGGGTGATATGTATCATACTCAGAAACAGATGAAGGAGGCTTATGCTGCTTATGACTCAGCACTGGTCTACAATCCTTCCAACATTGGTGCGTTGAACAACTATGCTTATTACTTGTCAGTAGAGCGCCGTGATCTGGATAAAGCGGAAGAAATGAGTTACAAGACTGTAAAGGCAGAACCGAATAATGCTACTTATCTGGATACATATGCATGGATTCTTTTTGAAAAGGGAAATTATGCGGAAGCTCGTATTTACATAGATAATGCCATGAAAAGTGATGATGAAAAGAGTGATGTGATCGTAGAACATTGCGGGGATATCTATTATATGACTGGAGATGTGGATGGCGCGCTTTCCTATTGGAAGAAAGCACTGGAGATGGGCAGTGAGTCGAAAACATTGAAACAGAAAATAGAAAAGAAAAAATACATTGCAGAATGAGAAGAATCGCTTATTTTTTGTTGATTGCAGTCGTATTGGCAGGTTGTAAAAGCTCAAAGCATCTGACGACAACGGTGCCGGAAGTGACGGCGCCCAGTTATCTGGCTTCCAAACTCCAGCTGACAATTCCAAGTAAGAACGGAAGTATGTCAGTTGGCGGTACCATGAAGATGAAAAGTCATGAACGGGTACAGATCTCCTTGTTGATGCCCATTATCCGTACGGAAGTGGCGCGCATTGAGGTTACTCCCTCCGAATTGTTGTTTGTCGACCGGATGAACAAGCGGTTTGTACGTGCAACCAAGAGTGAGCTGAAAGAAATATTGTCGAAGAACGTAGAATTTTCTCAGTTGGAGAAACTGCTGACGGATGCTTCCCGTCCCGGTGGAAAGACGGAACTATCCGGAAAAGATTTGGGAATCCCCAAATTGGAGAAAGCAAAAGTACAATTATATGAGTTTTCGACCAAAGAAGTGTCGATCACTCCGACCGAACTGACTTCCAGATACCGTCAGGTTTCTTTGGAAGAGCTAATGAAAATGTTGATGACTTTATTATGAAAAAACGCCTCTTTGTAATTCTGATAAGCAGCCTTTGGCTGGCAATTCCGCTTTCTGCCCAATCGAATAAGTTGATTCGTGAGTTGGAGAGTAAGCGCGGTGCGCTGCAGAAGCAGATCGCCGAGACAGAGTCGATTTTGCAGAATACAAAGAAGGATGTAGGCAGTCAGTTGAATGGTCTGGCGGCATTGACGGGACAGATTGAGGAGCGGAAACGTTATATACTTGCCATCAATAATGATGTGGAGAGTATCGAACGTGAATTAGTATCCCTGAACCGTCAGTTGAATAGTCTTGAAAAGGATCTGAAAGAGAAAAAGAAGAAGTACGAAGCTTCTGTTCAGTATCTCTATAAGAATAAATCAATTGAAGAAAAGCTGATGTTTATTTTCTCTGCCAAGAATTTGGGGCAAACCTACCGTCGTTTACGTTATGTGCGCGAATATGCTACCTATCAGCGTTTGCAGGGAGAGGAAATCTTAAAAAAACAGGAGCAGATACGGAAGAAAAAAGCGGAACGTGAGCAAGTGAAAGCTGCCAAGGAGGGATTGCTGAAAGAACGTGAGAACGAAAAGGCGAAACTCGAGGCTCAGGAGAAAGAGAAGCGTACGCTGGTGGCCAATCTGCAAAAGAAACAGAAAGGGCTGCAGAGTGAGGTGAATAAGAAGAGACGGGAAGCAAATCAACTGAATGCCCGTATCGACCGATTGATCGCAGAAGAAATAGAACGCGCCCGCAAACGTGCTCAGGAAGAGGCTCGCCGAGAAGCGGCAGCCCGTAAGAAGGCGGATGCTAAGGACAAAACTTCCTCCGGAACCGGAACAGTTGCCAGACCGAAGTCGGAACCATTGGATGCTTTTACGATGAGTAAGGCGGATCGTGAGCTGTCCGGTAGCTTTGTTGCTAACCGTGGAAAACTTCCGATGCCCATATCCGGACCTTACATCATAACCAGCCGTTATGGACAGTACGCTGTTGAAGGACTTCGTAATGTGAAGCTGGACAACAAAGGAATTGATATTCAAGGAAAGCCGGGGGCACAGGCTCGTGCCATCTTTGATGGTAAGGTAGCAGCTGTGTTCCAGTTGAACGGACTATTTAATGTTCTGATCCGGCATGGTAATTATATTTCCGTTTACTGTAATCTTTCTTCTGCTTCGGTGAAGTCCGGTGATACAGTGAGTACAAAGCAGGCTATCGGACAGATATTTTCTGATGGCGCAGATAACGGACGAACGGTATTGCATTTCCAGTTGCGCAGAGAGAAAGAAAAATTGAATCCGGAACCTTGGTTGAATCGTTAATCTAAATATAAGACACACTTAGTATGAAGTTAACAAAAATACTGATACTTTTACTGGCCTTTTGGCTCGAACCATTGTCTGCATCTCCCTATTTCTCCTTTAAGAAATATCAGGTGGAAGATGGCTTGTCACATAATACGGTATGGTGTGCTATACAGGATAGCTATGGATTTATCTGGCTGGGCACCAGTGACGGTCTGAACCGCTATGACGGTCGGGGCAACAAAGTTTATCGGAATGTCTTGAACGATAAATTCTCATTGGAGAACAACTTCGTTGAAGCGTTGATTGAGGAAGATCAGAATATATGGGTCGGAACTAACTCCGGACTGTATATTTATGATCGGGCAACGGACCGTTTCTCTTATTTCGATAAGACTACTCAGTACGGTGTATACGTCAGTAGTGAGATCAAGAAGATTATAAAGACAGAGAACGGGCTTCTTTGGATTGCCACGTTAGGACAGGGGCTTTTTATTTATGATCCCAAGACTGAGGTGTTGACTCAGAATAGCATTCAGACTTCTTTTGTCTGGGATGTTTGCCAAAGTTATGATAAGAAGAAAGTATATGCTTCTTCACTTCAGGAAGGGCTACTTTGTTTCGATGAAAACGGTAAATTTCTGCAATCGTATAGAGTTTCATCAGATGTGAATTCTCCGGATAGTTACAAGATCAATTGCGTGTTGGATATCGAGGGAGAAGTATGGTTGGGAGCAGGTAACAATTTGCTAGGGAGGTTGAATCATGAAACCGGAATCATTGAGAATTATATGGCTCCTTCGTTGAATTTCGGTGCGGTTCGCAGCCTGCTCAAATATACAGAGAATGAATTGCTGGTAGGAACCGATAACGGACTCTATCTATTCAATCGTGAGTTGAAAACTTTTCTTCGTGCAGATAATCCGGCTGATCCGAGAAGTTTAAGTGACCAGACCATCAACGGTATGATGTGGGATGCGGAAGGTGCTCTATGGGTATTGACGAACTTGGGCGGTATCAACTACATGTCTAAACAGACCAAACGTTTTGATTACTATTCCCCCGCTTATCTGTCGGGGATACCGGGAGCGGGAGAGGTGGTCGGACCATTCTGTGAAAATAAGGACGGAAACATCTGGATTGGTACCCAGAGTGGTTTATATTTCTTCAATGCCGTTACACGGGAACTTTCGGAGCATCCTATCGGAGGCGTAAAGGGGCAGAAATACGATATTCGTTCTTTGATGCTAGACGGTGATTGTCTCTGGATTGGTACTTATGCCGAGGGAATACGTGTTCTTAATCTGCGTACCGGTTCGATAAAAGAATATACACATTCTCGGGGAATCCCCAATACGATTTGTAGTAATGATGTGTTGTGCATGTATAAGGATCGGAAAGGTGAAATCTTCGTCGGAACAAGCTGGGGCTTATGCCGGTATAATCCGGATGCCGACAATTTTATGACTATCACCAGTATCGGTTCTATGATCTCCGTTGGCGATATATATGAGGATATGTACAACAATCTGTGGATAGCAACTACCAATAGCGGTGTGTTCTCCTATAATACCCTCAGCGGACATTGGAAACATTTCCAGCATGAACGGGAAGATTCGACTACCATTACCAGTAACTCGGTTATCACCGTGTTTGAGGACAATAAAGGGGTGATGTGGTTTGGCACGAATGGGGGAGGATTATGTTCCTTCGACCCTAAAACAGAAGCATTCATCGAATTTGATTCTTCACTTCCCAACAAAGTGATCTACTCCATTGAACAAGATCAGACGGGGGACTTCTGGATATCTAGTAATGCGGGGATTTTCAAGATTAATCCAATATCTAAAGCTCATTTCCGGCAGTTCACGATTAATGATGGCTTGCAGGGAAATCAATTTATGGCACGGTCTTCTTTAAGATCCTCCGAAGGCAAATTGTATTTTGGCGGAATTAATGGTTTTAATGTTTTCCAGCCGGAGCGTTTTGTCGATAATGCCTACATTCCTCCGGTATACGTGACTGATATCCGTCTGTCTTATCTGAATGATGAACAGGAAGTGAAGAAACTGCTTCAACTGGGAAAACCGGTTTATATGGCTGACAAGATAACTTTGTCTTATGAAAATAATAGTTTCACGATTCGTTTTGTAGCACTCAGTTATGAAGATCCGGCAAGAAACAGATATTCTTATATATTGAAAGGGGTCGATAAGGAATGGATTACCAATTCCGAGAACAACTCTGCTTCTTACACCAATCTGCCTCCCGGAGAATACGAGTTTGAAGTGCGCGGTTCTAATAATGATCATCAGTGGAACGAGAAAACCATTACTCTGAAGGTAGTGATTACTCCCCCTTGGTGGCGTAGTTCTTTCGCTTATTTTATTTATATCCTCCTGCTGATGGGGTGGATTGCCTGGATTGCCTGGCGTTGGAATCTCCGTGTCAAGCACAAATACAAACGTCGGATGGAGAAATACCAGATTGCTAAAGAACAGGAAGTTTATAAATCAAAGATCGGCTTCTTTATTAATTTGGTACATGAGATACGTACCCCTCTCAGTCTGATACGTTTGCCTCTTGAAAAGCTGCAAGAGATAGAGCATGAAGGAAAAGAAGCGAAATATCTGTCTGTGATAGATAAGAATGTGAATTACCTTTTAGGCATTACGAATCAGCTGCTCGACTTTCAGAAGATGGAAAACGGAGCTTTGCAATTGAATTTGGTGAGCTGTGATATAAAGGAGCTTGTGAATGATATATATAGCCAGTTCACTAGTCCTGCGGAGTTGAAAGGTATTGAATTGGTGTTGACGGTACCCGATCAGGAATTGGTATCGATGGTTGATCGGGAAAAGCTGAGTAAGATCTTGGTGAACCTGATAAGTAATGCTATCAAATATGCCCGTGCACGCATTGATTTGAAACTTGTGGCAAATGATGCGGGGTATGAAATATATGTGAGTGATGATGGTCGTGGAGTACCTGACTCGCAGAAAGAGAAAATATTTGAAGCTTTCTATCAGATGCCGGATGACAAGGTAGCCACGGCAACAGGTACTGGTATCGGATTGGCTTTTGCAAAATCTCTGGCAGAGGCTCATCAAGGTAGCCTTCGTCTTGAAGATAACGAACCGCAAGGCTCTTCGTTTGTGTTATCTCTTCCTTTGAACAAGGAGGCGGTAGAAGAAACTACCGACATCGTTGAGGTACATTCTGAAAGTGAGGGGACGACAGAGAATATTTCTTCGGAATTCTCGGGAAAGAAATTCACTGTATTGTTGGTGGAAGACAATGTCGAACTATTGAACCTGACACGCGATTCATTGCTGGCTTGGTTCCGTGTGCTGAAAGCTTCGAATGGACGTGCAGCTCTTGAGATACTTGAACAAGAAAGTGTAGATGTTATAGTCAGTGATGTCATGATGCCGGAAATGAACGGTTTGGAACTCTGTAGTAAAGTAAAATCTGAAATAGATTACTCACATATTCCGGTTATTCTGCTGACGGCAAAAACAACCTTAGAGTCTAAGGTGGAAGGCCTTGAATGTGGAGCTGATGTGTATATAGAGAAGCCATTCTCTATCAAGCAACTGCACAAGCAGATTGAGAACCTGCTCCGGTTGAGGCAGTCTTTCCATAAGTTGATGGCTAGTTTATCCGGAAATGCGACTCAGACTTCAGCAGAGCTTGCGATGTCTCAGAGAGACTGTGAATTTGTTGCTAAGATACAGGAAGTCATTGCTGACCAGCTGGCAGACGAGAACTTCTCCATTGATACTCTTGCAGAGCAAATGAACATGAGCCGTTCTAATTTCTATCGAAAGATAAAGGCATTGTCGGGTATGTCGCCCAATGATTACCTGAAGGCTCTGCGTATGAATAAGGCGGCTGAATTAATCCGGGGAGGTACACGTATTTCTGAGGTTGCGGCACAGGTAGGATTTACTTCCTCCTCCTATTTTGCCAAATGTTTCAAGGTACAATATGGTGTTCTTCCTAAGGAATATATTAGCCAGCTTTTGAATTCAGGAGAATCAGCAGAGATTTCTTCGGATGCTGATCCTAAAGTCTGATTCTGGTCTGTTAATGAAAGATGGGGCAGGACTTGACAAACCGTTTTTTATATTGTATATTTGTAAGTAGCAACAGACTGTAAATTCGATAAGATTGATAATATAGATGGAAAATTAGTATATTTAAGTATAATATAATAACAGATGGCATGCATTTCTGCTTCGGGTAATGCTTGCTGATTGGTCTGCTACAAGCTAAGGGCTGTGATTCTTTATAGGGATTACAGCCCTTTTTGTTGCTAAAAAGTGATGTTTATTCCTGTAGGAAAGATATGAATGTTTATAATAAACTTGGATACCGTTTATAATAAACGATGAAAGAATTTATTAATAAACGATTGGATATGAACGCAGCATAGGTTGATATTTTTTTAATAAATACTAGCGCTGACTTCAAAATATTCTTTTTGTCTTTGATGATATAATGTTTTTTATTTACAGAGAATCTTTTCTCTTTTTGTGTCAATTATCTGAACAGATTGTGGCATGACGGAAGAATGATATTCTAAATTCGATTTTTATTTTCGCTTTGTTAACGGTTAATGGAAAAAAAGTCTTTTCTTTGTATCATCTTAAAAATAATGTAACTATGAGAATCTATTTATGCCTGTTATCCTTCTCTGTTCTGTTGAACATTTCTTGTAATTCCAAACATGCCGGGAAGACAGAAGATGCTGAAAAAGATACTTATGTCAATCCATTGTTTACGGAAGGCCCTAATCCAAATGCGATTTACCATGATGGAAAATATTATTATACCCATGAGACCAATGATCAAATATTCTTATGGGTAACTACCGATATTACTGACATGCCCCGCTCCACCTGTAAGGAAGTTTGGGTACCCAAAGATCCTTCAAACTCTTATCATCTCTGGAATCCTGAAATCCGAAATATCGATGGCAAATGGTATATCTATTTTGCGGCTGATGACGGGAATACGGATAATCACCAAATTTATGTGATTGAAAATGACTCTCCTGATCCAATGCAAGGGGAGTTTCGTATGAAAGGAGCGATCATGACCAATCCGGAATGGAATTGGGGGATACATCCTTCCACTTTTGAGCATAAAGGGGAACTTTATCTTCTGTGGTCAGGCTGGCCTAATCGCAGAATTGGCAGTGAAACACAATGCATTTATATAGCCCGAATGGAAAATCCCTGGACATTGGCTACGAAAAGAGTCATGATCTCGCAGCCGGAATATGAATGGGAACGGCAATGGATTAATCCGGATGGCGGACGGACGGCTTATCCGATTTATGTGAATGAAAGCCCTCAGTATTTCCATTCCAAGGATAATCAAACGGTGATTGTATACTATTCAGCCAGTGGTTGTTGGTCTCCCTATTATTGTACCGGAATGTTGACTGCCGATGCGGACAGTGATTTGTTGAACCCTGCTTCTTGGAAGAAAAGTCCTGTTCCTGTATTTCAGCAGAAGCCGGAAGATGGAGTATACGGACCGGCTGGTCTTTCGTTTATACCTTCGCCCGATGGAACAGAATGGTATGTGTTATATCAGGCGAGGAGCATCCCGAGTGGGAATACAGGAGAGTCGGAAACCCGTAATCCACGATTGCAGAAGATAGGATGGGATGCTAACGGAATGCCGGATTTGGGTATTCCTCTTCCTGTGAATACTCCGTTGCCTAAGCCATCCGGTACGGTTACAAATCAATAATTATTGAGGGAAGAAACTCGGCCGTTAGTACTTTGCGTTGTTCTTGATTTGCCACAAATAGACTGGTTGAAAGAACTTCGCCTGTTGTTCCATCGTTTGTTACTACAGCTACTTGTCTGACTCCTTCCAGTGGCTGGCCACTCCAAGGAGAAATAATGTGTTTACGCTCACATGAGTCATTACCGGAAGTGGTCAGGCATTCATTGTTGAGGAGTATAGACTGGTCTTTGTCGCTTTGGACACTATTTGTCTGATTTCTAAAGCCTACTTTCCATCCCATACCGGAAGGATGGTTGCCCAAAGCGAGTATAGAACTGTTTCCTATGCTTATCAAAGCATTTCCTATTCTATGAGTATTTACTATTTCCTTGATTCTGTCCAAAGCATAGCCCTTAAGAAATCCTGATAGATTTATGGCAGTACCTGCTTGGTGGAAGAAGATGCTTGATGCTTCAGGTGATAGATGTATTGAATGTATTGTATCTTGGTTATAGTTCTCCGAATGAATGGTGATGTCGAAACATCCTATTGTTTTTTTATGATATTCTATGCACAGCGCGATCATCGAAAAGAGAGACTGGCTTATCACAACGGGAGTTGTAGAAGCTGCCTGATTGACTAAAGCCAGTTCACTTGAAGGATCATAATAATTGGCTGTTCTTTCCAGTTGGCAGAGCGTGTCGTATATATGATTGACTGCAGACATTAATTCTTTCTCCGATTTCTGACAACTGAGTATGATATCTACGCGTGTATGCATGGATGAGAACCAGGCATAGAGAAGCCCGTCGTTGTCATGTGTCTTATATATATGCTGAATGGTATGCTGCATTTATTCTTTATTGATATATTAATAAGATGAGGTTGTGCCAACGTTTTGACACAACCTCTCATTTATCATATATAGAATTTATTCTATTTAAGTCTGAATACTTCCGAATATATTCCTTGATCAGAGCCTTGGGGCCATAGACAAATACGTCCAAATAATGTCCCCCTTTTTAAAGCTGTTTGAAACATACTATTATTACTATAGTCTCTAGTGGCAAAAGTATATATTTTACCAGTTTCATCGTATTGTATAAGATCCTCTGTTTCGTCATAACGATCTACATTATGTTCAGCATCACTCAAAAATTGTGTGGTACTTAATAACATGATCATACGGTCAATACCAGTACCTGCTATTTTATTTACTTTAAATGAAGCATTAACCTTATTACCATTTAGAGTCATTTTAGCATCTTCTACTAAATAATAAGGAGTCACTTCAACATCTTGTGTAGCAAGTCCATTCAGCTTTATTTCAATAGTGTCACGACCTTTATCGCTCCAAGGACCATTACCAGCCTTGGTAATCAGTTGATATTCCCCATCAAAAATACAAATGGAGAACTCTCCATTCTGGTTTACAAAAACTTCTACGGGGTCATGCTTTTGATAGCCGCGCTGATATAACTGCAGTTTGACGGCTTCATTGCCACGTAATTGTAAAGCCTCTCCTTTATAAACCACACGCCCTTTTATAAAAGAAGTTGGTTCATCATAATTATCTTTTGTACAGCTCATTAATGAGAAAGCCGACAAGATGACCATTGAAAATATTTTCGATATTGTTTTCATCTTCATTTTTTCTTTTTAAGTTACTGATAAGGATTTTTCACTAACTTCGGATTATTATTAATCCAACCATTATCAATTTCTGAATAATATTGTGCGTCTGTACATTTTAACGGGCGACGCCATAAATCCAATTTTTGCATATCTTTTTCAATGAATACCCATTTCCCATCATTAGGATCACCTGAAGCAACCACCTTAAATGGCCATAATCCTAGGCGTTGTGAAGTTCTTGCTGTTGGTTCACCAGTCCATATTTTACTCGCTTCCATCCAGCGCTTCAAGTCCCACCAGCGATTACCTTCAAATGCAAATTCTACCCGATATTCATGCATGATTTTTTTATGATCAATCGTGTTTAATGGAAGAATTCCAGCCCGACTACGCACAGCATTAATATATTTCAGTGCTTCTGTATCAGTATTATTTCGTGATAGCTCCCAGCTAGCTTCAGCAGCAATCATATAAGCCTCTGCAATACGGAAATAAACATTCCACATTTCAGAACCACGTCCGATAGTACCTGCAGAAGGGGTAGCATCCAGATATTTGCGTACATAGAAACCAGTACGATTTATTTCGCGGTCATTACCACCAAAAGGCCCATTATTTGCTGTGATTAACTTCCCTTCTTCGTCATAAGAATTACGGGCTCCAGTGACTTCAGACCATGAACCATTTTCTTTTCGTAGCTGTCCTGCTTGTAATTCGATGACCTTACTGTCAAAAGTAGCTCCGGGCACAATAATGGAGCCCATCAATCGAGGGTCACGTTCCATGAATAGCTCAGTTGGTTCGGTAAAGAATTCCGGATTTTCAGGGGTGCCAATTTCAAATGGTACACTTGTTCCTTTTTGCTCTTCCGTAGCGTCAAGCGGCTCGAAGGCCTCAACTAGATTTAGTAAAACAGATAAACGGTCACTTCCTGTATCCTGCTCTATACTTTTGGGTAAGTTTCCTTTTGTAAACTGATGCGTTTGTCCTGGAGAAACATAATCACGGCACCAAATGACTTCCGTATTGCCATCTTTTTGACATACAGCTTTATAAAAATTGTCTGCATATGCTTTGTGAGTCTGTTCTGATGCTAACATTAGTTTGTAAGGTCCATTCTCTATGACATCCTTTGCTGCTGCTAGTGCTGTTTTGTAATATTCTTGAGCTTTGGAAGGAGGTATCCCCACTTCTCTGCCATTTGTGCGCAATTGCGGATGTGCTTCAGCAGTATTATAGGTCGCTAATGAAGCTGCAGTCAAAGCTGCACGTGCCTCCAGCATTTTCGCTACCCAGTAATTAGCGCGTGCGGAGTTTTTATTAGTATCCTTTGTTAACATTTTAGCCGCTTCCTGACATTCTGAAATAACATAATCGTATAAATCGGCTTCAGTAGAACGAGGTACCTGTAGAGTTGTGATATCCATACCTGGAGTATAATTGAATATCTCATCATTTATTATAGGTACACCACCCAAAGTACGTCCCATACAGAAATAAAGCCATGCACGGATATAACGTACTTCACCTATATAAGCTGTTTTCGTGGCCTCATCTACGGCGTCTGAAGGTTTAATGCCTTCTAGGAACTGATTAAGATCATGTACTAGGGTATAATCATACGTACGCCATTTGTTTCTGTCAATATTCTCGTCACTATTTGTGTCGAAATGAATTACTTCATCCAGCATCGTCCATTGATCCCAGTCATCAATGCGTTGTCCTATTGTGACACGTCCATAAAAATTAGCCAATACTGATTTAACCAATGTAGGGTCACCAAAAGTCTGATCTTGGGTTAATAATGTATCAGGCTTTGTATCCAAGAATCCACTACAACTACCTAATGATAACATTGTAGCAGTCATTATTGTATATAAATATTTTTTCATTGTTTATTAAAATTTTAGGTTTACGCCAATATTTATTACTCGCATCGGAGGATAATCCAAACCATTGTCAGATGCACATTCCGGATCCATGACAGAAAGGTTTGATAGAGTCAGTAAGTTTGTACCTGAAACGAACAGTCTTAAATTACTAATGCCAGTCTTGTTTAGCCATGTTTTGGGGAATGTGTAACCAACTTCCAGATTACGTAACTTTAGATAAGTTACATTATGTAACCAATATGAACTTTTATCATAAGCACTAGTTTCATCAGTATTTAGACGAATCATCGGATATTTACCCGGAATTAAGGGGCTGTTAGCATCCCATATATCAGATAAATGCCATGCGTCTTTCAACACTTCATCAGGGCTGTTTCCATCATTCTGAAACGGACGGGCTGTCTCATAACACTGATTCCATGATGTCATACCAGAGCCAGTCCAATCCATAGCCAAATCAAATCCTTTCCATGATGCGGAAAGATTAATTCCAAAATTAAGAGTAGGAGTACTATCTACACGATATCCAATAGGACGTTCATCTAAATAATTGATTACACCATCATTGTTTTGATCCTTATACATAATATCCCCTGGAACTACCGTACGATTACCTTTTCTGTCATTATCAATTGGATAATTAGCAATTTGTTCCCAGTTTTGAAAACGACCGATAGCTTCGTATCCCCAGTTTACGTATCCTACACGGTGCCAAATGCTGTTACGATATTCATCCCATGAATTACTGAAACGTGGCTTATACTGCTCCCAATCCCAGAATCTGGAATAGGTTATATTGCCACCAATGCTATAATTGAAGTCATTGATATGGTCAGTCCACGTAATTGAGGCATCAAAACCTTTATGCATATCTGATTTCAGATTCTCCTTTGGTAGACTAAAACCTGCTTCATTCGGTATTAATACATCATAACGGGCTTCAGGAATTCCATCACGTACACGACGAAAATAATCAAATTGAACATTCAAACGGTTATTGAGAAAACCTAAATCTACGCCAATGTCTAGAATCTTCGCTGTCATCCAGGATAGTGTCTGGTTAGGTAGTCCGCGAGTAGAGGTTCCTACTACCCAATTCCCATCAATTACAGCACCACCACTGTTGTAATTATAACCAGGTAGGTAATCAAAAGCAGAATAGTCAGAAACGGCATCATCACCAACTTCTCCATATGAACCACGTAGTTTAAAGTTAGTAACGATCTCACCAAGTTTGCTTTCTTTCCAAAAATTTTCTTCAGAAATACGCCAACCCAATGACGCTGATGGGAAGAATCCCCAACGATTGTCTGGGCGAAATTTCCATGAACCATCCCAACGAGCTATTAATTCAATTAAGTATTTGTCAGCATAGCTATAATTGATACGTCCCAAATAACCCATACGAGCCTCTGTTCTATTTCCATCGTCATTAAACTCTTGAATTTCTTTCAGACGAATCAAATCCATTGCATTAGAAACCGGTGTAGAATGAATCCACATTTTAGGGCGTTTACGTTGACTTGCCTCAAATCCAGCTACGGCAACGACTGCATGTTTCCCGAATTTACGATCAAAATTTAACTGGAAGTTTGAAAATTGATCCTCTACCTTCTCACGATTACGTTCACGATAAGGGTTTGACATACGATTGGTTACATAGTAGCTGTCTGTTTGTTCATTATAGCCATATAATTCATAGGTGAACTCTTGGTTATCCAGTTCGTTGTATGCATAATAGTACCCCAACATTCCTTTGAATTTTAATCCTTTCAGAATTTCATATTCAGCAGTACCGTTCATTTGAATTACACGCCATACGTCCGAGACCTTTCCTGTTGTTTCGTAATTTAAAATTGCAAAATTAGTTTCCGGTTGATCAGATACCAACTGCGGATAATTGGGATTATCATTGGCAAATGGACGTTTGGTTGGTTGATTTTTCATTGTTGCGAAACGAGGTAGCCATGTATCATCACCTCCCGGTACTCCAGGATGACGACGATCCTCAATGCGTCCATTCATGCTTGCACCTACTTTAAGACGTTCATTTACATTCATTTCAATATTCATTTGCACATTCGTACGACGAAATCCGCCATAATTGCGAATAGTTGCATCTTGATTAATGTGGGATACTGCTACATAATAATTTGCTTTATCTGTACCTCCAGAGAAATTCGTATTGATATAATATTGCGGAGCACTTACCCAGATATAATCTTCCCAGTCCCATCCTTGATATTTAGCGTCTGTACCACTCATCCATTTTTCATATTCTTCTTTACTATAACGACGAGAATCATCATTACGCCCAGAAAATGTTTCTGCAGTTACATATGCATGAACATAATCTTTTACATTAGCGGGGCTAATATATTTGGAGTTTTTTTGCCAGCCATAATAGGCGTTAACAGAAACTGTATTTTTAGAATTACGGCTACCTTTCTTTGTAGTAACAACTACTACTCCATTCGCAGCACGTACACCATACAAAGCAGCTGATGCATCTTTTAATACAGATATAGACTCGATATCGTTAAAATCCATCTGACTAAACTGCCCTGTATCCGAAATAACGCCATCAATTACAAATAACGGAGTACCCATATTACGAATTTGCAAAGCTGTTTCAGCCCCAGGGCGTCCATCTTGTTGACGAGTATTTACACCTGCAATTTTACCAACTAAAGCTCCACCTGCAGTAACAGCAGAAGAACGGGCAATTTCTTCGGATTTAATAGAAGACACAGCTCCTGTCAACGTTGCTTTCTTTTGTGACATACCGAAACCTGTAATGACTACTTCATCTAAAACTTGCGTATCTTCCTGTAAGGTCACAGTAATTTGTCTCGACTCTCCTACAGCAACATTTTGTGTTTGATAACCGATAAAAGAAATCTCCAATCTTGTTTTAGGAGCAACATTTAGAGAAAATTCACCATTTATATCAGTGATTGTACCGGTAGTTCCCCCTACTTCTTTTACATTGACTCCAATTAATGGTTCACCATTGGCATCAATAACACTGCCTTTTACAATACGTTGTTGTTGGGTAGAGTTCACTATTAATGTATTTTCATCTATTATACTAGTGGCGTGAATATAACTACTAGGCAATAATGAAAATGCAGTCAGACAGAGTGGAATGCACCACATCTTGTTATGGCTTAAAAACCAAAACATTTGTTCTTTTCTTTTCATAGCAAATAAATTTTGTCACCGATATTATACATCTTATAATTAGTATAATACGGATGAGTGTTTAAAATATATTGAATAATTTCACTTTTATTAGATTAGCTCATCACTTGTTCAACATTTTCTCCATTAGTATCTTCATCCAATGTCCTCCGATTACCGAACGAGCCTTAAACCCAGTCATCTGATTAGTTTTTGTATCATACCAGTCACTAATTGGAACACGGGAAATCGTTTCATTGACATATTTATAAAGAGGATCTACAAACTTCTCAAAAGTTGCTTGATCAGAAGACATAGCTGCCGTCCACATAATCCAATCAGACTTTGTGTAATCTTTCCGAGAATCCAATGGTAATCCATAAGGATTCTGCTTAGTCAAGTAATAATTGATTTCTTTGCCAATTACATTATTAGGAAAGAGGTTCAGATTCCACATCTTATCCCAGATCATGTTGTACTTTTGGCTCCAAGTGTTTTTGCGATCGAAAGCAAGGCGATAATGATCTCCTTCATTTGCCATTTCCTCCCATTTAACCGCCATTTTCTTGGCTATAGTAGCATACTTATCTGCTATATCATTAAATCCTAACATTTTAGCCATCTCGCTGTAACCAGCTATTCCCATAATTGCTTTCACTGACAAGTTCGCATTATGAGCCCAATGCCCGGCAAAGTCGTCCGTGCACAACTGGTTCTCCGGGTCCTGTCCAAACCGCATCTTGGTTTTACAACATATTTATATTCAATATATTATAAAATAAATAAGATAAAATCGTATTGTTAGTTAGAAAATAAATAAATAATTATATCGATTTTATTGCATATGAAAGGTCTTACTACCTTTTGTTTGTTTCAAATAGAATATTTGTTCCTGAATAGTAATTTATTCTGCTTTGTAGTAATTACATTAATTTTGAAAAATGGTAAAATACAATATATCAGATATAAATCAGGCAGTAGATATTTTAGGTACAACTCTTTAAATTGCAGAATAAAAAATGCAATATTTGTTTTTTTTGCTATTTTTATTCTGCAATTTATTGTATATTTGTTCATTCAACTAGAAAATTATCAATTATGGAGACTCTTTACAGAGCATATAGAACATTGCTCAATAACACTTCTACAGATTTTGTTCGTTACCTTCACGATCAAATTGAATGGGACAGCCGCTTAATAGCTATACTAGGTGCAAGAGGTATAGGAAAGACGACTATGCTTTTACAACATATAAAACAATATGATAATATTGATGAGACTTTGTTTGTTACAGCTGATGACCTTTATTTCTCTGAACATAGAATTTTTGATTTAGCGATGGAATTTTATCAGCATGGTGGCAAAAAACTCTATATAGATGAAATACATAAATACTATGGTTGGTCTCGTGAAATAAAAAATATATATGATCTAATTCCAGGAATACAGGTTGTATATACAGGGTCTTCAATATTGGACCTGGAGACAGGAGAAGCTGATCTGAGTCGACGAAAGTTAGAATACCGTATGACAGGACTTTCTTTTCGGGAATATCTTGCAATTTCAAGAGGTTATCGTTTACCCGTTTATTCTTTAGAAGACATTTTAAAAAACAAGGTTGATTTCCCATATAATTTAGAACGACCTCTTCAGTTATTTAAGGAATATCTTCAACAGGGATATTACCCCTTTTTCAAGGAGAAAGGGTACTATATTCGATTACGGAGTATTTTAAACCAAGCATTGGAAAATGATATTCCCATTTTTGCCAAAATGAATATAACCACGGCACAAAAATTAAAAAGGCTATTGTATATCATTGCTCAGAGTGTCCCTTTCAAGCCTAATTTCACAAAGTTAGCAGCTCTACTTGATATAAATAGAAATACGATATCAGAGCTTATATTCTATTTGGAGAAAGCTGGTATTATTAATCAATTACGCTGTGATACAGAAGGAATCAGGTTGTTAGGAAAAGTAGATAAAGTTTATTTGAATAATACCAATTTGGCTTATGCCCTTTCAGATAGTATGCCGGATATTGGGAACATACGGGAAACAGTATTCTTTTCTTTGATGAGAGCTACACAACCAATTACAACTTCTTCCTGTTCTGACTTTTCCATAGGAAAATACACTTTCGAAATAGGTGGTAAAGGTAAATCTCAGAAACAAATTCAGAATATTGAAAATTCCTATATCGTAAAGGATGATATTGAATTCGGAATGCAAAACATAATTCCATTATGGATGTTCGGATTTACATATTAAGAAAAGAAGCGGATTGACATTTTCTATTAGTATTATAACTAATAAATAAACAGAAAATAAGTACTCAAACAATTGGCGTGAATGTTCTCATAACTTTTATCTTTAATATATTTATAAAACAGAAAGGTGCACGGATATTCGTGCACCTTTTCTTTAATAATAACTTGAACTTCACCCTCTTCTTGATTCATTAGATTAGCAATTAAAAGGAACTACCATTCGATTGCTTGATCTTCGTCTGGAATCTGAGTATTGATATCACGTGATAATGTTAATGTACCTTTTACATGATAGCGAATGATGGTGCCTTCCACTGGTATATAATTGAAATAATAGTCAACATTATTAATTATTACATAACGGTGTTCCAGATAGGGCTTAGCGTCATCCATTGATGAAGAAATACGAAATGAAGGAGTCACGTCCTTGTTTAATTCAAATCCAATCTCTTCTGCATTATCACAGGAAATAGTAACCGAACCATTCGTCTCGCCATTAAAGGTAAATTTAATTTTATACTTTCTACGGTCTGTATAATCCTCATCTACTATTCCTGCATACGTAAAAATAGTCTGTTCATCTATTACATATCCTCTTATTGACGATTTTGTGATAGATTCTGCTGTTTCTATCGGTTTACCATCTCCATCATATCCCGTCACCACCTTGTTGGTTATTCCTGTACCAGAATAATCGCCAGAGTAATCATTAAATGGGAAGATTCTCAATATTGCCTTAGCATAGTCTTTACGCGGATGAGCTACGTAGTTGTAAGACGCGTCGTCTACAATCTGCAATGGAAGTACCCATTTCTCTGACATATCAATGTTGCGAAAATCAAATTTAAGATCCAGCAAACCTTTATTTTCTCCCGCTTTTATCAGTAGAGATTCTGGATACGAAGCGTATGCCAATCCTTCTGCTCCCATATCCTCATAATATAGTTCTGTACGTGTAGCGTAACGAGCGTAATTCAAAATATTCAATGTATCAGCATCATGTGCTACGTGTACAGTGACATTACTTGGATTGTCGGTAGAGCCACTAACAAGTATTGGCAACTGATAATTGGATCTCCCTTCTCCTCCTTCAGCATAATTTCCTTCTGCATCATGGCGACTATAAGGTACATATATATTCGTCACTCCCTTACTATCCAGTTGTGAACTGAAAGAAATGTAGTGTTCATATTGTTCATCTTCCCATTCTGAATTGCAGGAAGTTCCCAACATTGTCATTGCAGCCAAAGCTGCCAAAGTATATATTTTTTTCATATATAAGTCTTTATGTTTAGAATTAATCATACATTGTCCATCCTGGGTTCTGTGTTAAACGCGAATTACGTTTCAATTCACTATGTTTGATAGGCCATAACCATAGTTTCTCTGAGAACGTAGACGGAAGATTGTAAACAGGAATTGCCGAATGGAATTCGTCTCTCTTAGCTTCGCCAACAAAGACATTGCAACCGTATATTTGCAGAGATTCTTCTATTGGTGCATCTTTCCAACGACGAATGTCAAAGTAACGTTTTCCTTCGCCCATTAACTCTATCATACGTTCACGTTTTAAAGCTTTACGCATATCATCAACCCCGCTCTGCAGATAAAATTCATCTGGATAGTCAGGCAGCCCCGCACGAATACGTACCGGATGAATACCTCTTTCCATTTGTTCTTTATCACGGCTGATAGTGTAAGTTGTCGCCTCATTCCAAGAAGGTATATTGTATGTTCCAGTCAACTCATTCAATGCTTCTGCATAAAGCAGTAGAATATCTGCATAGCGAATTGCAGTTTCAGCTTTCGCAACATAATTGCCCGGATAGTCGTTGGGATGAACAAACTTTTTAATTCCTATACCTGTACGCAAGTAGAAACCGTCATTACGATAACCATCGGAACTTCCAAAGTAGTACCAAACCTGTTGATTTACATCTGCAGGTTTGCTTTCAGTCTGGCTCAAATAATACCATGTACAGCCATTATAAGCAACAGAAGCATAGAATCGTGGTTCACGCTCTACATATTGCAAAGAAACATTCATCCCAGTTTTAGCCTGATCATTATCTCCTTTCTTCGGATCATATTTCCAACCTAATTCCGGATATTTATTATCCTTCAAGTCCTGCAAATCAGTAAACCCAGTTCTACGTTCACGAGTATCTACAATACCTTGATAATTAGCTACTCCTTGATACATAGAGTTCATGCCCGGCTCATTACTACCATTATTCATATAATATGCATCCAGCATTTTCTGTGTCATGCCATGGCAGTTCCAGCCTCCATCATCTTTGGGCATTTGATGAAGTACCAACATATCTATATTGGTTGCCCCACGTGTAAATATCAGTTCTTTATTGTTTGCAGGTAATATAGTTCCATCAAAGATAGTACGATATGATCTGAGCGGGTCAATATTTGTCCATCCTTTTGGCCAAGGTTGCTTGGAAAACTCGCCATCAGCCGGTGGAGTAACAGTCGGACGCTCAGAAGGCCCATTATCAGATGTGGATTTATTTACAATATTCAACTCATAAACATCTAAATCGATGACATCACGGCAAGCGGCAGCAGCTTTTGCCCATTTTTCTTCACTATATTCGGAAGAAAGCAAACGACGCCCTTCGTCATCTACCAATTGCTGCGCATATTCATCATTATTTCCATTAGCAAACGGACTAGCTGCAAAAATCAGCGCATAAGCACGAACTGCCAATGCAGCTCCACGGGTGGGTCGGCCTATAGCATAATTATCAGTACGACGATCATATTGTAACTCTTTAGTAGCCTGTAGCATTTCGTCACTGATATATTGTGCCACTTCTTCGTATGAACTACGTGGAGTGGCAATTTGGTCATAGCTCTGGGTATAATCCACTCCTTCATCCGGCATAATAGGTACCGGGCCATAACGACGTAAAAGCAACCAATAATAGTAAGCGCGAACAAAACGAGCCTGTCCCTTGTAATCTAGTATTTCCCAATCAGCCATCTCTTGGCACCGGTCAACATTATGGATAAATACTGACGCTTGGAAAATCCCTTTGTAACATGCCCCCCATGCACCAACATTATAAGTGTTCTCATCATATTCTCCTAACTTGAACATATTATATGACAGTTCATTCTTTGTTGCATCGATTGTCTTATCTCGGTCACCATAATACATATCGTCTGAAAAACAAAACGAATTCTCACTAGGCCCTTTAGTCGTCACCTCATAGTTTTCATTTTTTATAAATGAGAAAGCATAAGCTAACCATTCTTCCACATGATCCTTGCTTTCGAAAGTTTTCTCCAGTGTCAGACGATCCTTAAAATATTTCTCCGAATTCAGGTAATCAGAGCAAGAAGAAATTGCTCCCATCCCTAACACGGTTAATAATAACATATAAATCTTCTTTATCATAATCTCTTAGTATTTTTATAAGTTAACTGATAAACCCATAGTAACTGATTTGGTTAGCGGATAAGCTTCACCACGCGGATTGCCAGTTTCCGGGTCCCATGTTTTGAATTTAGACCATGTAATCAAGTTTGAACCTGCAATATAGATACGAATATTATTGAAGTGCAGTTTGTTAACTATGCTTTTGGGCAAAGTATAACCAATATCCAAATTCTTTAAACGAATATATCGACCATCACGCATCCAATAAGTAGAGGTCTGTTGGTTGTTTTTATTTTCCCCATAAGTTAAACGCGGATATGTTGCATTGGGGTTCTCATTAGCATGCAATCCCAGTTTGGCAGCAGTCTCTGAATCTACCCAACGATCACTTATCATATCTTTAAAGATATTTCCCCAGTCACTTTCGCTGAATGCATATACACATTTACCATAAATAGGGAAAGTGGATTTACCGGCTCCTTGGAAATGAACATTTACATCAATTCCTTTCCATGCGAAAGATGCTCCTATACCATATACTAAGTTCGGAGTGGTAGTAGCACCAATAGCAACTTTGTCATTATCGTTTACAACACCATCACCATTTACATCTACTCCCGGAGTAGTACCGTCAGCCATTGGAAAAGCAAGTGCCATATCCAATGTAGGATGGTGGTTACCGGTAGCTCCTACCGAAAACTCCAACGGACGAAGCCCTGCCATGAAATTGTGTGTACGCACCGGATCAAGAAAACGGGTAGTGATTACAGTCTCAGAGGTAGTTTCTTTTGTCCATATCTCCTTATAAATAGGATGTAAAGCACGTTGTCCATTCTCTGACAGTTCCTTTTGGGCCGCTAAGCAGGCATTGTATGCTGTTTGCCAACGGGTACGATCATTGTTCGGATTAAATTGTTTACTGGCATAAGTCAGCAACACACGTCCTTTGAAAGCCATAGCTGCTCCTTTGGTGATACGTCCAAAGTCATTTTCCCCCCAAATACTGGGTAATGAGGCTGCTGCATCATCAAGGTCTTTCACTATCTGGTCAATACATTCTTTTGCTGTATTCCGAGTAACATATAAATCGTCACTATGTCTGTCCTGCGGAGTTAAAATCAGAGGTACACCTCCATAAATTTTCACCATCTCAAAATACTGATAAGCACGTAAGAAAAGCGCTTGTGCCTTTATACGGTTCCGGATATCCTCGGACAGGCTACCTCCATCAATACTGGTTAACAGAACATTGATAGTATATATCTTGTCATAAGGCCAGTGTTCTCCTAGAGGACCTCCAGCGGTAGCTACTGCCGTCAGTCGACCATGAATAAAATCACCACCTCCGTTACCCTCATCACTATATTTAGAATAATCACCACTAAATGACGGCAGATTATCTTTGTAGCATTTATCCAAAAAAGCTGTAGACAGAATCTCACTATTCCATGTTGCCTTTTCGCTGACAGCTGTCAAGTCGTCTTTATCCAATACGGAAGTACAACTGGTCAAGCTTGCAAATGTCAATGCTGTAATAGCTATTATATGTTTTGATTTCATAATATTCAAGTGTTTTTTATATAATTAGATCGTTATATTCAAACCAAATGAGAAGTTTCTCATAACGGGATAGTCTGAAATACTCGTTGCTTCGGGATCCATCCATTTTACTTTATCCTGTAATAAGAAGAGGTTTGTACCATTCAGGAAAAGTCTTGCTTTCTCAATACCTATCCGCTGAACGAATGTCTTCGGCAAATCATAAGATATGGATATATTTTTGCAACGCAAGAAAGAAGCATTGCGTACCCAGAAGGAAGAAGCTTCATTATTCTTGTACTGTGTAGCACCTGGCATTGAAGCGTTTGTATTCTCCGGGGTCCAGTGATCATTATAATATTTGAATGTACTTGTATGGGCATTGATACCATTACCACGGAAATCCATCAACTTCTTATGACCAGCCATACCTTGGAAGAATATATCAAGCATGAATCCTTTCCATTTACCGCCAATCGTGAAACCATAAGTGATAGGAGCTACTTTATTCTCAATAATAACAACTTTGTCATCATCCGTAATGATACCATCCGGTTCATCACTCTCAGGGCCACGTACATCTTTGTATATCAACATACCTAAACCGGGTTTTTGTCCCTTAATGGTCATATTCGGATTTTCTTCCATATATTGCTGTAACTGTTCCTCGGTACGAATCATACCAATACATTCAAATCCCCATTCACGGCTCAATGACTGACCGATTTCAGATTTGTACGCCCGGATATTTTCTGCTTCATCTTTCTTGGACCACCAGCTGTTCGCAAAACTAAAGTTACCTCTTAAATAATAGTCCACCTTACCGATTCTGTCATTGTATCCCAGTTCTACTTCAAAACCACGGGATTTGACCTCAGAATAGTTTTCTTTTGGCAAAGATGCACCAAATGTAGTAGGTACACTTACATTCAGGTTATCAAGAATATCGTATGTACGTCTGTAGAAATATTCAAAACTGAAATCAAATTTATTTCTAAACCAACGGCTATCAAAACCGATATTATAAGAAGTTGACTTCTCCCAAGTCAATTTAGGATTAGGAACTTCTTTAGGTTCCAATCCATAAGATAAACCATTGAATACAGCACCTGTAGTAATTCCGTAGCGAGCCATCCATTGCCAACCGCCAATAGCATCGTTACCTAATGTAGCAATAGAACCGCGCAGCTTCATATAATCGATAAACTTGATATTTTCTGAGAAGAAAGGTTCACTGGAAATACGCCATCCTGCTGAAACAGAGGGGAAGAAACCCCAGCGTTGATCAGGAGCAAATTTTGTAGAACCATCGACACGGAATGCAGCTTCCAGTAGATACTTGTCTGCATAAGCATAGTTCAAACGACCTACATAGGAAAGACGACCACTTTCGCTCACAGAACCAGCCCCAACAATAGATTCAGAAGCATCACCACTTGCACCAAAAAACTCCGGCATTTCCCAAGTGATTAGTTTGTTGCGCTGTGCATCAAATTTTTCACTATCACCTTCAGATTGTTCATAAACAAATAATGCACTCAAATCATGGTTACCAAACTTACGGTCATAAGTTACAAATAAGTTTAATTGATATTCTTCTGCCAACTGGTTTTCTTTAAATACATAGTTGCCGTCATCACGAGTTTTGGTAGATACTACTACATTGCTTGGGTCAATATAATGATTGTTTGTTCCGGCAGTCTGGAAATTGTACATTTCATACGGGAAGTTCACCTTTTTAATTAATCGATTATCCAGTGTACGGTTATACTGTACTTTCAGTTTCAGCCCCTTTACAAAAGGAACTCGATATTCCGCAGTTGCATTGACGTTAACGTTTTGCCATTTCTTAGTATGTAAACCTGATTCTTCGCTAATAAGCATTAATGGATGCCATTCTATAAAGTTACCTACTGGCATTCCATCAATCATACTTGGGATCATCTTGGTACGGAGTAATAATCCCTTGTATAAATCATTCATACGATCACGGTCACCGTCGGATTTCCAATTGGGTTTGGTATCTTTACGATTATCTGTACTGATATTCAAACCAACTGTAAAATTCTTACTGACATCAGCGTCAATACTAGCTCGGAAATTATATTTAGAATACTTCAGATTATCAAATGAACCTACATTATAGAAATAAGAGCCACCAATAAAATAACGTACTTTTTCGGTTCCACCAGTAATATTGATAGCATGACGCGTAGACCATGGAGTTTTCCATGCATCATCCAAAAAACTATAATCAGTTGTCTTGAAATGTGCCAACTCGTCATCTGTATACCAGGAAGACTTGGTAGTCGGATCTTGCTGTTCTACATTCGGATTCCAAATGGCATTGTTAAGATAACCCTGTATAGCACGGTCATTTAAATAAACAGCATGTTCATAAGCACTAAGCGTCTCTGGAATCATAGCAGCTACATCGATACCTACCGTACCAGTATAATTGATAGTCGGTTTCGCGTTTCCACCTTTCTTAGTAGTAATCAATACAACGCCATTAGCAGCACGGGCACCATAAACTGCTGCCGATGCACCATCTTTCAATACTGATATATTAGCCACCTCACTGGCATCCAGTGCATCAAATGCCATCTTATCTCTTACCACACCATCAATAACATACAACGGATCAGAATTATTAGGAGTACCTTTAGCACGTACACTGAAAGAGGCTGAAGTTCCCGGTTTACCTGTTCCTTGAGTTATATATACACCTGAAAGGCGTCCTGCTAATGCTGAAGACAGATTAGCTGATGGAAAATCTTCAATAGCTTTGGCATCAACACTAGTTACACTACCCGTCACACTTCCTTTTTTCTGCGTACCGTACCCTACTACCACTACTTCATCCAAAGCTTGTGAATCCTCAATCAAGACTATCTTCAGTTTACTTTCAGTAACGACTTTGGTTACATCCTTATAACCAATGTAACTGAACTTAAGAGTCGAACCCTTAACACATTTAATAGAAAAGTTACCGTCAATGTCAGTGATTGCTCCGTTAGTAGTATTCAGTTCTGCAACTGTCACTCCAATTAATGGTTCACCATTCTGGTCTTCTACGCTTCCTGTTACTGTTATATTCTGAGCTTGTACTATAGTACTAAAAGAGAAGCTCAACAGTACCAACAAAATACGCCATAATAGCGATTTTGACTTGTGTTCTTTCTTTTTCATTAAAACTACTTTTTTGATTAGACTTAAATAAACAAAGCATTTTTCCAACGCTTTCTCGTTTTATTATTAAATGATTT
>OLSX01000720.1_pt1 | contig 32749 bp, 27 predicted proteins | sample 1673141 | NCBI WGS metagenome assembly OLSX01 (sample SAMEA3136759, study PRJEB25190) | human gut metagenome | biome: human gut; feature: human-associated habitat; material: faeces | place: Austria | collected 2013 | reverse complement strand
TGGATATGGACAACGCCGGCAGCGCCGCCATGATCTCCAACTGGCGGGATGTGCTGGCCGTTTATGCTGTGCGGACCACCACGGACAACGCTTCGCCGGATGAGGTCGCTACGCTGACCGAAGAAAAAATGGAGATCCTTCGTGAAATCTTCTGGGACATGAACACCATTACTTATTGGACGGAAATAGTACCAGGCGGCAAAGATGAAGCGGATACGGTCATTTTGCATATCACCGTCACAATAAAAACGCACCTGCAAATGGCGGATGAGTACCAATTCAACACGGAACAGCGCAGATTGTTAGAGGAACTCATGCATCCGAAATATCAGGAACTGTTCATGGCTTTGACGGGAAGTTATCAGAATATCGAACTCAGCCCGGAGAATGTGGCGAAAATTATGGAGAATCTTCCCGCCGACCTTAGTGCGGAACGTAGGCAAGTTGTGCTGACGGCGTATCAACTCTTGGGTAAAGTCCATTATTTCTGGGGCGGGTGCGCTTTGTTCCTTGACAATCTGCGTAGAAATACGCAATAAAACAAGGCAGATTTCATAAGAAATCTGAACTCTATGCTTGATTTGGCAGGGGGAGTACCTGCCTGACCCGGTGTGACGGGTAACAAAAACTCTGAGACTCCGGCACGCATATCACAGTGTCATGTGATGTGTGCGAAGCCCGGTAAAGAGCGGTAGTGCGGTTTGAGATGGATGCACCCGCAGGAGGCTATAAATCGGTCATGTCCAGTATGTCTTGTTGCAACCGACAAAAGTCCTGAGAGTAAGGCTCGTAAAGAAGAGGATGATAATACAGCCATCAGCCCCGGAATGGGGTGCTGCCGCTGTTCGACGCTTCCACCCGCAGAGAACAGCAGAAAACCATTGAGGTCGAATGTCTTTGGCAGAAGTTCACACCAGCCAAAGATGGCAGTCGGGCCAGAGGGATGGACTAAAACCAACATGTAAAGCTAAAGCATAGGGAACAAAGGAACCGTGGACGGGCACATGGAAATGTAAAAGGGATGACACTCTCGCCCGCGCAGGTAGGAAATGACCTGCTTATCCACGGGGCAGGAGCCCGTAGTAGTGATGAAGCCCCTGTAATGGGGGTGGAGCGAAGGGGCATAGTCAATGCAGATTGTATGTGAACAGAAAGTCGAGGAAGCCGTAGGCATACCTGACTAAAACCAGAAACACCAAGTCCGGAGGGAGGCGGTGCGTATGGCACAACAATTCGACAGTCCAAAAACCGAAACACAATTACGCGAACTCCAAGACAAGCTGTATCAGCACAGCAAAGAGGTCTACGACGCAGGCGGGAGGCCAGCGTTCAAGGGACTTCTGGAAATCATGTCAGCAGAAGCAACCGTTATCACAGCAATTCACAACATCAAAAGCAATCACGGCAGTGAGACTCCCGGTGTAGATTTCAAAACCATGCGAAAGGACTATCTGGAGAGACCCTATCAGTGGGTAATTCAGGATATTCAAAACGCATTTAAGCACTTTGAAGTTCAGAAGATACGCCGGAAATATATCGACAAACCAGGAAAAGCCGAGAAACGTCCGCTGGGCATACCTACTATTCGAGACCGCATCGTACAGGAGTGTATGAAAATTGTGCTGGAACCGATTTTGGAAGCACAATTCTTTGAGCATTCTTACGGGTTTCGGCCCATGCGTGATACCGCGATGGCGCTGGCGCGCATCAATCAGGTAGCGCACACATCTGCTAAATACTGGATTGTTGAGGGAGACATAAGCAAATGCTTTGATAACATTGACCACGGAATTCTTCTAAACCGCCTGTACCACATCGGTATCAGAGATAGGCGTGTGTTGCAAATCATCAAGGCTATGCTGAGAGCCGGGATCATGGATGAATGCACCGTAAACGAGTACGGAACCCCACAGGGCGGAATTATCAGTCCGCTGCTGGCCAATGCCTATCTGGACATAATGGATGAGTGGGTCACAAAGCAGTGGGAACATAAGAAAACTCGACGAACTTACCGGACTGCGGGAACCAAGCGAAGGTCACTTTATCAAACCTCTCTGAATCCGGGATGGCTCATACGGTACGCAGACGATTTTGTCATCATCACAGACACCCGCGCCCATGCCGAACAATGGAAATCCAGATTGCAAACATTTCTGCAAGACAAACTCAAGCTGACATTATCCACAGAAAAAACGCTGATAACAGATGTGCGGAGAAAACACATCCACTTTCTCGGCTATGAACTCAAAATGATACCGGGAAACAGCAGAACAGGCTATATTACAAAGACAATACCAGACAAAGAACGGTTACAGCGGAAAGTTGACAGTATCGCAGAGGATATCAAGAAAATTCCCAGAAATTTTAGCAAGGAACAATTCATCGGGGAAATCAATCGCATCAACAGCCAAGTTCGAGGGATTATCCAATACTACCAGTGCTGTACATGGGTCAGCGTCGCCTTGCGGCGACACTCCCACCGATTGCAAATAATTTCCAAGGCGCGCATAAAGCAATACGGTGGCAGATGGATACCAGCAAATCAAACGCAAAACCTATCCCATGTTCATCAAAAGCACCAGCAGAAAATCCCCTCGATAAAATATCGCGATATCTATGTTGGCTTTACCGCCCTCTCCTTTTGCCAGTGGGAAATGACGCCCGTGAAGACACAGGCAGAAACGCCATATTCGGAAGATGGCAGACAGCGTTATTTCAAACGCACAAAAAAGAAACGCATGAATACGCGGCTGGATGAGATGTACTCAGAGAGTACATCCCGCGCTGTCTGTTACAGCAAATGGGGGCAACTCAACAATTTCGAGTTCATTATGAACAGGGCCTATGCGCTTAACCGTGACAGGCTTAAATGCCGGGTCTGCGGTGGTTGGTTAATATCAACTGCGCCTTGCGCTCACAGAGTCAACCCCTATTTCCCGCTGAATCAAGTGAACCGTGTCAACAATCTGGTCTCTATGCACAGAAAATGCCTTGAAGCTGTGAACGACCCTAATCAGGATATCGGTGAGTTCGACAGCGAAGCGCAAAAGAAAATCAAAGGTTTTAGGAATAAACTGGTTACTTCACATACACGCAACAAATAATCTGCACTGATGGTGCGCCGTGTGCGGTGAAAGTCGCAAGCACGGTGTGAAGCGGGGGAAAATCCACCCTGACTGTCCCGGTAACACCGGGATAAAAGCGGTGGATTACCTATCGCTATAAAGTCCCTCGTCATCGGCTGGGACTCCCGCTGGGGGACGCCTATGGAGGTCACAGCAGCAGGCAGTTCTACGACCGGAACGGTGCGTTCATTCGGGTTAGACTGTTCCGGCTTTGTCGATTGGGTGTTTTACAACCAGTCTGGCGGCAGTTATGTTATCGGTCATGGTGGTGGAGCAACCATGCAGCACGAATACTGCACTGCCATCGCTTGGAGCGATGCCCAGCCGGGAGACCTTGTGTTCTATCCGGGAGACAGCCATGTCGGCATTGTCTGTGGATTTGACGGAAACGGCAATGTGCTCATCATCCACTGCGCCAGCGGCTACAACAATGTAGTCATTACCGGCAAGAGCGGATTTACCTCTATTGCAAGGCCGACGTACTATCAAGAGTTACTGAAAAGCGAACCCCCCAGTTCAACTGGAGGGCCATATAGAGGATATTACGGATAAGATATTCTAAGGGTACTCAAAAAGTATGCTGGCAGCATTTCATTCTCGGACTGACTTTCAAGTTATGATAGGAATTTTTCCTGTTTGTGAACGGAGTTATAAAATCTCTATGTTGATTTTGCCAGATATCTTATCCTCATTCAGCCACTTTCTTTTACTCACAATGTGCTAACGAAATGACGCTGTTCATACGAGGAGAATATCGTTCTCGCAGCACTTCCTTAACCTGCACTGGTCAGTTAATCCTATAGGACACATTTTAAATATTAACCGTGTTTTTTGCGGTTTTATTCTATTCCAAAAATGTGCTTATATGCGGGGTTATAGGTTGTTGTCATCCTGATTTCTATATTCCGATGGTGTCATGTTCATGTTTTGCCGGAAGCAACGAGAGAAGTAGTTATTATCTTCAAATCCCACCTGTTGAGCGATTTCTGAGACACTGAGGTCTGAAAAACGCAATAAATAGCTAGCATGCTTTAAACGGACGGACATCAAATACTGCATGGGGGAGCAATGAAACTCTTTTGTAAACAATTCTCGTGCTTTTCGCTCGCTAATCATAGCGGAGCGGGCGATATCAGACATACAGATGGGGTGACTGTAGTTCTGCCGGATAAAAGAGGTAATGCGGCTTAGTTCGTTTTCTTTTGGCACATAAAGAGGCGTAGAACCGTAAAGTCGTGAAAACATAGTGACGAGAATCATAAAGCAGGCTTGCACCAAAACTTCGTTTCCTGGTTCTCGAGTTTTTACTTCTGCTAAAATAGTATGTACAAGCTGAATTATTTGTTCATGATCCTGATAATTCAATGTGAGGATGTGGCCAAAGGAACCGCCTTCAGCATTAGCGGGGAGCATAAAAAGTGACTGAAATCCTATTTGTTTTTTCAGAGAACCGGAAAATCGCAATAAGTCCTCTGTTCTGAACAGAATGTTCACTAACTCTAGTCCCTGTGTATTCTTCAAGTAATGGGGAATGTAGCTGCCAATAACATAGGCGTTGCCAGAGTGAATACGCTGACTGACACCATTGACAGATAACTCGCCCTGTCCATGAAGAATCACGGTCATTTGCTGAAAATCATGGATATGGGGAAAATCGGATTGAACTACTTTTGTTTGCTCCACGCAGAAGGGAACACAAGGGAAGTCGATATTTTGTTTATCTTTTTGCGGTATTAAGGTATATAGTTCCATAAGCTCCCACCTCTCTAAAAAGTATAGCATAAAATAACATAAATGCAAGAAAAGAACAAAAGCCTTTGGGCGATTGTAACATGTCAAAACACTACACAGTCCGTATTGTGCTACATGCTCACCAAAAAATGCTGTTTTTTTACAGAAATGTACGCTGATTTATCCTGTTTCTTCATGGCGTTTTTATAATGTGCCAGCTACAATAAAGCTATAGCAAAGATCCGTGGTGAAAAAATAAACTACAAAAAGAAGAGGAGTATGAAAAATGAGTGTGCTTCCCGAAATCAAGAGCCCCCTGAAGGAGAAAATTGTTGTAAAGCCCATCCTCTGGACCATGTATCACATCCATGCCTATCAGGGCCCCTGCCGTTACGGCCAGGGTTACGCACTGACCACTGAGTGCGATATGGAAGTTGCTAAGAAGGAATATGACCGCTTTGTTGAGCGTATTCAGGAAGCTGTCGATCCTGCCAAGACCGAAGTTCTGGAAGCTTCCCTGTTACACTGGAACGAGGACTTCGTGATTCACGAGAACGTTTGGGAAGAAGCCCTGGCTGATGATGAGAAGGTCGATATCTATCTGGTCTGCGGACTGCGCATTTCCGGTTATTTTACCGTGGAACTGGCCAGCCGCACCAAGAAAGCTATTGCATTTGTACCCCATGAAACTTCTTTCTCTCCCTGCGATGACGTGGACATGAGCGCCCACCTGTTGGCGATGGGGCGGGACGATGTGTATCCCTGCCGTTACATGGATGACTTCGTGAAGGCTGTTGACGTTCTGCGGGTCAAGAAAATCCTCAAGAATCTGAAAATTTTCTTCCCCCTGAAGAATTCGCCTCTGACTTTTGGCTGCCAGAGTTCTTATCTGACACTGGAGGGTGTCTCCGAAAAATTCGGTACCCGCTTCTCTCATATCAACGCTGAGCAGATTTTTGATGTTATCGATAATCTGACGGAAGAAGAAAAAGCCGAGGCTGCCCGTATGGCTGATGAATTGATCTCGTCTGCCAAGGGCGTCCATATGCCTGCCGAATTCGTGAAGAATGACATGGAGTTCTATGTTGCCGTTCGCAAACAGATGGCCCACCATGACTGTAACGCCTTCACCATTCCCTGCTTTGAGGTTTGCGCTACTCGTCAGCTGGCCAAGCGGCAGTTTACTTTCTGCCTGGCCAAGTCCATTCTCACGGAGGAAGGTATCCCGGCTGCTTGCGCTGGCGACGTCGGCTCTGTTATCTCCAAGGCCATCCTGATGGCTGTCTCCAACGCCGCTCCTTACATGGGCAACACCCTGGTCTGGAACCCCGAGGAGAACGAGGTTCGCACCCTGCACGACGTGCCCACCCGCTACATGAAGGGCTATGACAAGCCCGCCCTGCCTGTGGAGTTGGTCTCTTTCGCCATGGACGGCTGGGGTACCACTCTGCGCTATGACTTCTCTCAGGACATCGGCGATACTATTACTGCCATCAACCTCAGCCCCGACATGAAGAAGATCATGATCGTTAAGGGCGAGATCACCGGTTGCGACAACTATCTGGTCCCCGAGTGCAAACTGGCCGTCCGCTATAAGGTGGCTGATACCCAGCACTTCCATGACTGCCAGAAGTATGTCGGCCATCACTTCTCCTTGGTTTATGGTGATTATGGTGATCAGGTTGCTGCTGCTGCCGAGGCTTTGGGACTGGAAGTCATGAGAGCGTAAAAGTGGATAAGCGCAGCTTTCTGACAAGCTGGAGCGGGCCTGTCATCATTGGCAGGCCCTGCTTTTCCAACCATGAAGGAGGAATCTCATGATTTATTTTGACAATAGTGCTACCACGCGGGTCGATTCCGACGTTGCTCTTGTTGCGGCGGAAGCCATGACAAAAAATTTCGGAAATCCTTCCTCCCTTCACTATGTAGGTGTTCAGGCATACCAGGCATTGAATGTCGCCCGAAACCAGATTGCTAAAATGTGGGGGGCAAAGACTAACTGTATTGTGTTTACCTCTGGCGGCACGGAAAGCAACAATTTAGCTATTCAGGGTGGCGCGGCAGCCAATCTGTCTGCAGGAAAACACGTTGTCACCACCGCTATTGAGCACAGCAGTGTATTGGGAGCGTGCGACGCCTTAGAGAAACAGGGTTACCAAGTGACCTATGTCCAGCCGGATCCTGTAACGGGGCGCATTCGGGCGGAGGACTTTGTCAACGCGGTGAATCAGGAAACGGCGATCGTGTCCTGCATGGAGGTCAACAGCGAGACCGGCGAACTGTTACCCATCAAGGAGATTATCCAAGGGGTTCGCCGAAAGAATCCTAACACCCGAATTCATGTGGACTGTGTGCAGGGGTTCGGCAAAATCCCCTTCAAGGTTTATGAATATGATGCAGACTTTCTCTCTGCCAGTTCTCACAAGATCCATGGGCCCAAGGGTATCGGTGCTCTCTACATCAAGGATGGCGTAACGATACGCCCATTTCTCTATGGCGGTAAGCAGGAACGGGGAATTAAGCCTGGTACGGAAAACGTTCCCTTAGCCTGCGCCTTTGGGTATGCCGCTGACAAGCTGCTGCCGTGCATTCGAGAGAATTTCCAGTATGTTCAGAGTCTACAGGACTATTTGATTCACAAACTTCAAGAGATTCCGCAGGTGCGTCTGACCATGACGAAAAACATCAGCCCTTATATCCTGAACTTCTCCATTCCTGGAATCCCATCTCAAGAAACAGTGTCCCATTTTAGCATGGAGAACATCTATATCGCCGCAGGCTCTGCCTGTTCCAAAGGCGAACCTAGCCATGTGATTGCCGCCATGGGGCTGCCAGAGGAAGTGGTTTCTAGCGTTATCCGTGTTAGCTTTTGCCGCTATAATACCACGGAGGAAATCGATCAGTTTATAGCAACCCTGAAACAGTGGGTTGAAACAAATCGTTCTCGGTGTATTTTTGCTTAACACCCATTGCACGTTTAAATGCAAAACTTTGCCAAGATATTTCTGCTAAACACTTTTGCAAGTTCAACAGGCTAATCCCTTTTTCAAGACGTGAAACTCGTCCAGCGTTTAACACTCTAGTTGTGACTTTTGGCCTGCGATGTTTCACTATTTGGCATCTTGACTTCCCTATATCATAATTTCCATAATCATAACAGAATTTTCCTGCGGTACCGCGCTGCGTCCAAATCTGTCCGATGTATTTCCATGCTTTTCGGTATATGGGGGAGGAGTTTTCGTGGTTCGGGAGGAGAGTAAGCGGCATCACCGGATCTTCAGTGGGGAGAATGTGTTCGCCCTGCTGGCGGGTCAGCCTAACATTGCCTACATCAGCTATCCAGACTGGATGGACGGCCATTCTACCCTGATGCACTGTCGCGAGGATCTGGAGGAAATCTTGCTGATCCCACGGAGACATGGCTACTACACCGCCGCTCTCGGAGGTTGTGGGCTTTGAGGATACCAGCTACTTCTTGCATTTTCCAAGTATACCGGCTTTACACCTACAGATACCGCAAATATCGCATCCAATAGCAGAAAAGTCCTATATTCAGCGTGGCTGTGGGGAGGCAAACCGCCTCCCCACAGCTTTTCCTCTTTTCGTTTCACTGCGGGCCTTTTATACTGCGGTCAGTACCCTCAAAACCAATGACAAATGGAGGTTGCTATGAAAAATCGCAAGCTTGGCATACCACTTACGGCACTGCTGCTGACCGACTGCGGAGTCGTGAATCCCGCACCCACTGACGGGGCGCAGAAACGCTCCCTGATGCTCCTGCTTTCGCAGAAAGACGATTTCATGACCACGCTCCGGGATCGGGCCCGGGTCGCGATGACGGGGTTGCTAGCGGTCGGAACGGCCTATAACTGCGTCATCTGTAACAATGACGCCATGGCGCTGGGCGTGATCGACGCGTTGAGATATGCCGGGAAGGATTCCTCCGAGGTTCCCGTTGCCGGCGCTGACTGCACAGATGAGGGAGAATGGGCCTTCCACACCGGGAATCTGTATGTGACGGTGAAGCAGGATGCCGTCGTTCAGGCAGAAACGGCGGTTGCGGCGGCACTCAACCTGTCCTCTGGACAGCCTTTGACATCGGGATAGATTTCCCACTGGAGATCGATAGCCAGACGGCACGATATTCCTTTTGCATCATAGCCAGCACTGTCATAGTAGACTAATGCAGAATCCTATGAGATCGATAAGTTGGCGAGGACTTTTTTGCCTGTGCCGTGGCTTTGTGCTCTCTAGTGTTGGAGCTTCCTTGTATATTTATTGTGGCCTGGGGCTGACACCTTTAATGCACTGAATCAAGGACTCGCCCTCACGCTTGACATTCAAGGTGGAACAGATTCATGCCTGACACGAGGCGTATTGTTGGCGCTAATGTTTCCTTTCAACAAAATATACCGCGGCACCGACATCTTGTTGGGATCTTTCCTGGTTAGGGGCATTAGGCTACAAAGAGTGCTTCCACTTGGGGCTTTGCGTTGAAATTTCTGCAAAAGCATATTTACAGTGCGATTGCTTTTGCGGTATTATAAAAGATAAATAGATGATAATTATTGTGGCAGAAAACAAAGGCGTTTTGCAGGCGAATAGAGGGGTGGAACAATGGTTGACGCAAATGTTCTTATTAAATTACTGGAGTCATCCTATGACGGAATATGGATTACAGATCATGTTGGCAAGATTCTATTTGCAAATTCCGCTAATGCTAAGTTGCTGGGCGTGCCGCGTTCAGAGCTGGAAAACAAGACTACGCAAGAACTCCAAGACGAAGGGGTATTTCAGACCTCTGCTATTTTGGAAGCTTTGCAAACTCGGCAACAGGTCTCTAGAGTGTGTAATAACCCTCGGACTTGCTTGACAGTGCTGGCTACGGCAACGCCGGTATTTAATGAAGCGGGAGATATTCAATATATTTTCAATAATGTTCGAGACATCACGGCACTGAATGAAATGCGTGAAAGCTTGCAGGACAAGGATGAAATTATCCGCCAACAGAATAGTCAGTTGGAAACCATGAAACTGCGACTGGGTGTTGGAACTATTGTTGCCAACAGCAAAGCATTTACTCAAGTGGTAGAATTGGCTCGGCGAGCTGCTACATTCGACGGTGCTACGGTATTGATTTTGGGAGAGTCTGGCACTGGTAAGGAGGTTATCTCTGAGTTAATTGTTAATACCAGTCCTCGGAAAGATAAGCCGTATCTGCAGATAAACTGCGGGGCGATTCCGGAAAATCTGATCGAATCAGAGTTGTTTGGCTATGAAAAGGGGGCCTTCACTGGTGCGGACGCAAAGGGGCGAAAGGGTCTCTTTGAAGCGGCTAACGGAGGTACAGTATTTCTGGATGAGATTGGCGATTTGCCATTGCACATGCAGGTAAAGTTATTACGGGTTTTGCAGCAAAGACGAATCGTCCGGGTAGGCGGTACAGAGACTGTGAATCTGGATGTGCGAATCATTGCTGCTACCAACAAAGATCTAAAACAAATGGTCAACGAGGGACGGTTTCGAGAAGATCTTTATTACAGGCTTAATGTGGTGCCTATCGAGATTCCGCCTCTGAGAGACCGAAAAGAGGATATTTTGCCTCTGGTTAATCATTTTTTGACCGTGGCAAATCGAAAGTACCATACGAATAAATCCATTTATTCAGATACAATAGATGTGTTGGAAAGCTACAGCTGGCCAGGAAATGTCCGGGAACTGGAAAACTTAATGGAAAACTTAGTGATTACGACACCGGGTGACATCATTCGAAGAGAGAACCTATCGGAACGGCTCAAATTTTCAACGGAGAACCGTGGTTTTACTGAGGACACTGAGGTGATCACTTTAAAAGAAACGGTGGAGCGGGCAGAGTATATGGCAATTCAGAAAGCAATCCGACAGTGCGGTTCTATCCGAAAGGCTGCTGTTGCTTTGGGTGTAGATCCGTCTACTATTGTTCGGAAACAGCAAAACTACCAAAAGTAGGAAAAGAATATCAAAGAAGGCGAAAAGGAGAAAATTCTTTTTCGCCTTCTTATATACAGTGTGTGATTTTGCATACACTGTACGCATGGGCGCGCATTTACAACTGTCGATAGTACTTTAAAAAAAACTAATTTTTTCGTTTGAATGAAAATGTATTGGTGTGTTTCAACAAAAGATGCTGTGATGTTTTAAACTTTCGTAGAAATTCAGGCATTGAAAAGGTAAATCTGCAAAATGGCACGATACTTGCTATAAATTAAAGTAACTGAAAGGGGCGAGTATAGAGACCATGCGAGAAAACTTGTTGAAAAAGAAAATCAAAAACGGCGAGAGTGCCATTGGCACCTTTGTCAAGCTGACGGATGCCGCTGTGCCGGAGTTGCTGGCTCTGGCAGGGTTTGACTTCTTTGTGCTGGATACCGAGCATGTGGCAGTGGATCGTGAGCAGTTGACCAACATCGTCCGGGCGGCGGATGCGGCAGGGATTACTCCCATTGTCCGCGTCAGAGAAAATAACCAAGTAGAGATCCTGCAAAACTTGGATCTGGGTTATGCCGGCGTACAGGTGCCGAATGTGGATACCCCTGCAGCTACCCGTGACTTGGTATCCTATGTGAAGTACACACCTTATGGCGTGCGAGGCCTTTCTCCCAGCGTGCGGGCCTGTGGTTACGGTACCTGCGGCGTGCAGGACTACATTGATACAGCCAATGCCAATACCATGGTAATCTCACATTGTGAGACCAAAGCCTGCGTGGAGAATATTGATGAGGTACTGAAGGTGGATGGTGTGGATGTGATCTTCATCGGCCCCATGGACCTGTCTCAGTCCTACGGCGTTCCCGGCAAGCCCGGCGACCCAGAGGTGCAGGCGGCCATTGAAATGGTGACCAAGAAGACCCTGGCTGCCGGCAAGGCGGTGGGCACCGTGGCCGGTACGCCGGAAGCTGCCAAGAAGCTCATTGAAAAAGGTGTGCAGTACATTCTGCTGGCTTCCGATCAGGGCATGATCGTCAAGTGGGGCAAGAATGCCATCGGCGAAATTCGGGGGTAAGATATGGAAAAGATTTTTCTGACCGAACATATTCATGATGATGCAGTGGCGTATCTGAAAGAGCATTTTGAGGTGGTTCAGGGGACTTCCGTGGAACCCGCCGAAATCATCCACCAGGCTCAGGGATGCGCGGGTATTCTGATCCGGTCAGCCAAGATCACAGCGGAAATCATGGATGCCATCCCCACGCTGAAAGTGGTGGCCAAACACGGCATGGGCGTGGACAATATCGATGTGGCCCACGCCACGGAAAAGGGAATTCTAGTCGTGAATGCTCCGTATTCCAACATGAACGCCGTGGCAGAACACATTGTAACGTTGCTGCTGGCGCTGAGCAAGCGGATCGTCCGCATGGACAAGCTGACCCGGAACGGCGGCTTTGCCCAGCGCAATACTTACAAGACCATGGAACTGAAGAACGCTACGGTGGGCATTGTCGGTATGGGGAAGATCTCCCGACTGGTGGTAAAGAAGCTCTCTGCCTTCGACATGCATATCATTGCCAGCGATCCGTTTGTCAAGCAGGAGAATGTAGGCGATCTGCCGGTGCGGATGACTTCTGCGGAGGAAGTTTACAGCACCTCGGATTTCGTAGTGGTGCACACCTCCCTGTTCCCCTCCACCTTCCATCTGGTGGGCGCAGAGCAGTTCAGGATGATGAAGCCTACGGCTTATATCATCAACGCGGCCCGTGGACCCATCATTGACGAGGCGGCCATGATTGAGGCACTGAAAGACGGAGAGATCGCCGGCGCCGGACTGGATGTGTTTGAGCAGGAGCCTCCTGCAGAGGATAATCCTCTCTTCGTTATGGACAATGTGATTGTTTCCCCCCATAACGCCGCGCTGTGCGACGGTGCCCTGCGGGCTATGGCCATGGACAGTGCACAGGGGATTACGGAGTATTTAACAGGACAGGCGGTCAGCTACCCCGTAAACCGCGAAGTCCTGGAAAAGTAAGAATAAAGGAACAGAGAATCAAAGGAGAGAAAAGAAGATGTCTTACACACAGGTATACCGTTTCCAGAACCTGCCCGGCTATGAGAGCGTTATTTCCAAGGGCAATTCCGATATGACTTACATGGGCTTTGCCCGGATTCTCCTGAAGGCCGGCGAAAGCCTGGAGTACACCGTCACCGGTGAGGAGCAGGCGATCGTGCTCCAGCAGGGTGACTTTCAGGTGTGGGCTGAGTACGAGGGAAAGATGGTGATTGACGGCCGGGAAGGCCAGCGGGGCAACGTCTATGACGATATGCCCACCGCCGTGTATCTGCCTCCCAAGGCCAAGGTGAAGTTCACCAGCAAGAACGGCTGCGAGGCCCGTGTTTACACTGCGTACTGCGAAGAGGGAAATGCTCCTTATTTCTGCCCCCCGGAAGAGATCGAAGAGGGCGAGCCGGGTGAGTACATTTACAAGCGGAAATACCGCTTTATCTTTGGCCAGCCCGGTAAGCATAACGACCATATCACCAAGTACCTGATCGTAGGTGAAACAGTATCTGTCCCCGGCGGCTGGATCGGATTCCCTGCTCACCGCCACGATTACGAGCGGCCCGGCAAGGAAGTGGTGCTGGACGAGATCTTCTCCTTCCAGATGACTTCTGAGGGCACCGGCAAGGGCGGCGTTCTGCAGCACGGTTACGACCTGACGGACGACAACAAGAAGCTGTGGGATGAGGTGAATGTGATCGAGGAAAACAACACCGCAGTGGCACTGCCCAGCGGCTATCACACCACCGTGGCACTGCCCGGCACCGTGGCGTATCTGCTGTGGGGTCTGGCAGGCGATGAGAAGAAGTACAAAGTACAGTTCGACGAGCGGTATTCCTGGCTGGAGGGTTGCCTGTACTAATCACAAAAAGTAAGGACACCAAGATATGAAGCTGTTAGAAGAGATACAAGCCATGCGAACAGAACCCGGCGAGCTGATGATCTGCTGGCTGGGACAAGCGGGGGTCTGCCTGAAGGATGCCGAAGGACGGATCGTATACGTGGACCCTTACTTCACCAACTGCGGTGAAAGAATGCGGGGCTTCAAGCGGCTTTCTCCGCAGCTGATCGATCCGACAGAGGTGACGGCGGCGTATTATATCACGACGCACACCCACTTTGATCACTTCGATTTTGATGGGATTCCTCAGGTGGCGGCCAATAACCCGGCAATGAAGTTCATCGGACCGGGGAGCTGTATGGAAGAACTCCGGAAGCTGAATATCGGAGAGGATCGGTGCGTACAGCTGGACCGGGGCGAGACCTACGAGAATGAAGGAATCCGGATTCACGCGCTGTGGGCAGACCACGGGACCATGGCACCGGATGCCATTGGAATCCTTCTGGAGATGGAAGGACACCGGATATACTTCTCCGGAGACACGGCGTTCCACGAAGAGCTGTTCCGTCAGGTAGGGGAGACCTACCAGCCGGAAGTGGCCTTCATGTCCATCAACGGGCAGTTCGGCAATATGACTGGTGAAGAGGGTGCCAGAGCAGCAGAACTGTGCGGCGCGCGATACGGTGTTCCCTGCCACATCTGGACGTTCATGGAGCATCGGGGAGACCCCTACACCTTCTGCGGGGCGCTGGAAACATCCGGAAGCTGCAAGGCCCGGTGCTTCAGTCAGGGCGAAATTCAGGTGCTCAAAAGCAGCAATGAACTAATGGAAATGAAAAAGGAGATCATAGCATATGAAAGCTATCCGCTTTATGCAGCCGGAAGTCATCGAGTATTCTGATATTCCCGCGCCGCAGGTAAAAGACAATGAGGTGCTGGCGAAGATTGCCTATGCTGGTTTCTGCGCCACGGATATCGAGCTGCTGACCGGCGAAATGGTCCATATCAAAAACGGCAACACGAAGTACCCCATCATTCCGGGCCATGAGTGGAGCGGAACGATCGTGGAAGTGGGCAAGAACGTGCGGGATTTCAAGGTGGGCGACCGGATCACCTCCGACGTGAGCCTTGGATGCGGGGAATGCGATGAGTGCCGGAAGGGCCACTACAACCTGTGCCCAAATCGTGAGGTCATCGGCTCCTACAAGAACCGCCAGGGCGTGTTCGCCGAATATGTGGCGGTGCCCCAGCGACATGTGTACAAAATCCCCGACGGTCTGAGCATGGAGGAGGCGGCCCTGGCAGAGCCTGCTGCCACGGCCATGTACGCCGTCAGCAAGGCTAAGATCCCCGCAGGGGCAGAGGTGCTGGTGATCGGCGACGGCCCAATCGGCCAGCTGGCAGCCCAGCTCGCCAACATCGCAGGAGCCAGCAAGGTTATCATGGCGGGCAGCTGGGATGAAAAGCTGGCCATCGCCAAGGAGTGCGGCATCCACGAGACCATCAACTACCACAAGGAGGACGTGGTGCAGCGGGCGAAGGAGCTGACGGAAGCCGGCCCTGAGATCGTGATCGAGACCTCCGGCAGCAACGCAGCGCTGAACATGGCTGTGCAGGCCCTGAAACCCACGGGCCGGATCGTGGCGGTGAGTTGGTACAACGGAGCCAATGTGGACGTGGCCATGAACACGGTTATCGTCAAGGATGCGGAGCTGGTAGGATCTCTGGCAAGCCCCAACTCCTTCGGGCCGGTACTGCGGTATATGGCCTCCGGTAAGCTGAAAGTGAAGCCCCTGATTACCCATGTTAAACCTCTTAACGAGCTAGAGGATGTGGTGAAAATGATCCGCAGCAAGAAAGAAATGCGGATTAAGGTACTGCTGAAGCCTTGAACTCAGGTAAATCAAATCATCGGCGCGACCGATTAAAAAGAAATTTCTAAGAAAAGAAAGGAAACAAACCATGTACGAGAAGATGAAGCAGACCAGTTTTAAGCTGAATAAGAGAGACTCTGTCCATTTTGAGGACAACACCGCACCCGTGAATATCGCATATGCCAAGGAAGTGTGCGATGTGGCCATCCTGCCTTTGGGCGCCATTGAGCAGCACGGCGCTCACTGCCCCAACGGCATGGACAGCTTCAACGCCATCGGTCTGGCCGAGAAGGTGGCTGAGCGTACCGGCGCAACCGTGCTGCCCTGCCCCATGTACGGCGGCCATCCCTATATGCACATGGGCATGCCTGCCACCATTACCCTGAACTATGAGACCAACATGGCTCTGATCCACGACATCGTGGCCAGCGCTTCCAATGTCGGCTACAATAAGTTCATCCTGCTGGTTGCCCACGGCGCCGACAGCTCCATCCTGCCTGTGGTCCACAAGCTGGGCATGGAGGGCTACTTCTGCATCGCCTCCACCTGGTATGACTTCCTGCGCGACAACAAGCACATTCTGGAAGACTTCATGTGGCATGCCGACGAGGCCGAGTCCTCCATGGGCCTGTCCCTGTATCCCGAACTGATGCATCAGGAGCTGGCCATCGATGGCGGCGGCACGCCTCTGATGGGCGCTGAGTGGAAGATGGCTCCCGGCGAGGCATCTCACGAGTGGCAGTGCTATGGCGGCTTCGGTACTTGGGCTCTGCTGGAGAAGGACGATCTGGATCACGGCGTTATCGGCAACCCCACCAAGGCTACCAAGGAGAAGGGCGACGCTCTGGTGGAGCGCGTTGTTGAGGGTTACACCAAGATGATCAATGAGCTGATGGAGCGTCACCCCGTTGGCAAGAATCCTCTGGGCTTCCGCAATCCGCTGGGCTTCAACGGTTTTAACGGCGGCCAGTACATCCACTACGACGCCGACCATGATGAGAAGGGCCGTCCTACCTATTAACTGCAATTGTTACCGCAATGCCATGGAGGCCTATGACCGCCATGGCATTGCGTGAATACAGCTGCAGATACTCGGATCTTTTCCCCTAACTACAAGATGGATTGTAGTCATCGATGCGTTGTTGTGTGCAGTGGACGATGCTCACAACAACTGTTTCGGTATGGGTGATAAGTTAAAGAGGGGGCGCAAAACAATGTCCTTTACCCCCAAAACATATAAAATGTTATTTGACCGTTGCGGCGCTTTGACGCGGACAACGGAGTGTCCTCAATTGTCATGTTTAAGGAGGCTTTCATGAAAAGAAACTGTTTTCTATTCATTCTCGCAGCATTGATGGTTGCTATGCTGGCGGGGTGTAGCAATGAAAATGCTGACAAAAATCAAATCAACATCAAGATTGGAACAGTCGCTTCTGAGAATGCCCCTGTTTCCAAGGCTCTTTTGAAAATGAAAGAAGAACTTGAAGAGAAGTCAAACGGCCGCTTTTATGTACAAATCTACTTTGGAGGACAACTTGGTGGCGAGCAGGAGATGCTGGAACTGACTCGTGTGGGAGATATCGAAATGGTTACAAGCCAGCACTTGAATGTTTCGGGTACAATCGGAACTCTTGCGGCGTTGGAAAGCTACTTTATGTTCGATGACTACGATCACGCATTTCGTTTTATGGACAGCCCTGGTGGTCAGAAGATGCTGGATGCATACCAACGTATGGACTTGCAGGGAATGGGCTTTTTCCCCACGGGCTTCCGCCAGTTTACCAACAACAAGCGTCCCATTGAGACAGTTGAAGATTTGAAAGGTCTCAAAATTCGAGGATACAGCCCGGTGCAGATCGCTGCATGGGAAGCTCTTGGACTCAACCTGACCGCTGTAAACTGGAATGAGTTGTTCACGTCCATGCAACAGAATTTAATAGATGGACAAGAGAGCGCATTGTCTTCCATCTTCGAGCAAAAATTTTACGAAGTGCAGAATTATATCTCATTGACATCCCACCTGATATCTTCCGATATCCTTGTTTGCAATCAGACTTGGTTCGATTCATTGACTTCTGAAGATCAGAACTTGATTACTGAAGCGGTCGCAAACGCCGTTCAGTATCACCGTGAGACACTGACCTCGCAGGAAAATTCTTATATTCAGGCATTTGAGGAGTACGGCTGTCGAGTCACCACTGTTCCACAAGAGACACGAGACAATATGAAAAAGATTGTGGATGCGGTTGTGAATCCGGCAATCATCGAAATGGCTGGCGAGGAGACCTTCGACTTCGTTCAAGAATGGGTAGAAAAAACGAGAACGTAGTCTTTGCGGAAATTGTTGAATGTTGAAGAAAAAAGGGAGGCACGCAATGAAAAAGTTCCTTCGTTGGCTTGATATCAATTTTGAGCCCCTCTGTATGACGGTTATGTTTTATCTGATGAGTGGGCTGATGGTTCTGCAAGTCATTCTGAGATTTGCATTCCATACAGGATTCGCATGGGGCGAAGAAGTTTCGCGTTTTATTTTTGTGTGGCTGGTATTCTTATCTATTCCCTATGCGGTGCGGAATGCCCGACACATTAGCATTGACTTTATTCGAGAATTTTTGCCTGTCCCAATAAAAAAAGCAGTGATGATCATTGTGGATGCTGTAGCCTTAATGATGTTTGCACTGTTTCTGAAGGACTCCGTGCTGGTGGTGAAACATGCGCTTTACTACGGAGATACCGCTCAGACCTTGAACGCCAATCTGAGCGTGGTCTATAGTGCTGCGGTCATAGGATATGCTCTGATGGAAATCCGAATGCTTCAAGCTCTGATTTGGAAACTGCGGCATCTTCACAGCTCGTATGATCTCTTCCAGAACACCAATGGCCGCTATTCAGGCGCCACAAAGCTTTTCTTCATGCCGGCACACACGAGAGAGGAAGAAGAAGCATTGATGGATTCCGAGGTCGTCAAAGAGTGTGAGAGATTCATTGATAGAAAGAAAGGAGCAGTAAAATGATTGCGAAACTGTTAATTCCTTTTGTAGTCCTAATTTTTGCCTCTGTACCCATTGCTTTCTCTCAAGGCCTTGCATCCCTCTTTTTGATGAGCGTGGAAGATGTCATTTCTGGAGAGAGCTTTGTCAAAGGTATTACAGCGGGACTGAACTCCTTCACGCTTGCCGCAGTTCCATTGTTCACATTTGCGGGCGATATCATGGGAAAGGGCGGCATTTCCCGGAGACTTCTTGACTTGGGTCGGATTGTTTTTGACCGGTTTACAGGTGGCCTTGGCATGGTTGCAATCGTTGCATGTATGTTCTTTGCTGCGATTTCTGGTACCGGTTCTGCTACGGTGGCGGCCATCGGTTTGATTATGATTCCTGTCATGGTAAATGCCGGTTATGATAAGCCCTATTCGGCCTCCTTAGTAGCGACAGCGGGTACAATCGGAACGATCATTCCGCCCAGTGTCTGTATGGTAGTCTATGCTGTTGCGGCGAATGCTTCGGTTACGTCTCTGTTTACTGCAGGCTTCCCGGTAGGAATTATTACCGGCATTGCACTGTGCGTTTATTCCTACTTTGTTGCCAAAAAGCGGAAGTACTATCCCAAAGAAGTCCACCATTATACTGGAAAAGAGATTTGGAAAATTTTTGTGGATGCTATCCCTTCTTTGCTGATTCCAGTTCTTGTGTTGGGCAGCATCTATGGCGGTATCTGCACCCCCACAGAAGCTGCGGCCTTTGCCTGCTTTGTTGGAATTATCATCAGCTGCTTCGTCTATAAGGAAGTCAAGATTTCTGAATTGCCTTATCTGGGGTTCCGGGCTGTGATGCTGTGCACTCCGGTTCTCTTCGTGATCGGTATGTCTTCCGGCTTTGGCAAAGTTCTTGCAATCGCAGATATCCCGACGATGATTGCTGAAGCGATTCTGGGACTGACGACCAACAAGATTCTCCTGTTGCTGCTGATCAACATCCTCCTGCTGTTTGTCGGTGCCTTTATGGAGACAAACGCAGCTATCATCATTCTCACGCCTATCCTACTTCCCATCGTTAAGGCCGTTGGCGTAAGTCCCGTACATTTCGGTATGATTATGATTTTGAATCTGGCGATCGGTTTCATCACACCGCCGTTTGGTGCGAACCTCTTTATGGCCAGTGAGATTTCCAATGTAAAATATACAACTCTTGCAAAAGCTATTTGGCCGTGGATTTTCGTCATGGTTGCTGTTTTGATGCTGGTTACTTATATTCCGCAAATCAGTACGTTCCTGCCTCAACTGATGGGAATGTCAGTGTGATGAAAAGTAGAGTAAAATGGTTGAAAGCGAAAAATAGTTGATCGCACGGGTAAAGGGCGCTATTTTCGCTCTTTACCCGTGTTTACATCAAAAGAGATGTAGGAGGAAATTATGGCTAAGGTTTTAAAAAGCCCTGCAAAATATGTGCAAGGCGCAAACACTCTTTTTGAATTCGATCGGTACCTACAGGGAATGGGGAAACGCCTCACGGTGATTCTTAGCCAAGGCGGTGTGAAACGGCTGCAAAGTACGTTGGAAAAAACCTTTGCTGGAAAGAATTTTGAAGTGACTTATGTGGTTTTTCAAGGTGAAGCTACACAAGCTGAGGTGGAACGCATTTCTGCCATTGTCCTTGAGAATAATTGCACGGCAGTGGTAGGTATTGGCGGTGGTAAGGTGTTGGATACCGCTAAGGCTGTAGCTCACACCACAGAGCGACCAATGGTCATCGTGCCCACAGTGGCGTCCTCTGATTCGCCCTGTAGCTCTGTCAGTGTATTATATCACGAGGATGGATCTTTTGACCGATATTTATTCTTAGATAAATGCCCGGAAATGGTGTTAGTGGATACATCTGTCATCGTGGCGGCTCCGTCTCGACTGCTAGTGGCTGGCATGGGTGATGCTATGGCCACCTGGTTTGAGGCTCGCGCCTGTCGTGCATCTGGCAAAAATAATCAGGTACATGCTAAGCCTACCTATGCTGCTACTGGCCTTGCACAAATGTGCTGGGATAATCTGCGACATAGTGGCCTTGCTGCTAAGCTGGCGGTAGATGCGCATGTATGTACTGAGGCGGTAGAAACCATCGTAGAGACTAACACATATCTTTCCAGTGTTGGGTTTGAAAGTGGCGGTCTTGCTGCTGCCCACGGAATCCAGAAGGGCTTCACATTCATTCCTGCATTGCATCAACAACTTCACGGCTTTAATGTGGCCTTTTGCGTACTGGCGCAATTAGTGCTGGAGAACTCTTTGGCCGAACTGAAGGAAGTCATGGATTTCAGTGACTCTGTTGGCTTGCCTATTTGCTTTGCAGATCTGGGATATGTTGATGTGATGCCAGAGGAAGTGCGTACTGCCGCTGAGAAGGCCTGCGTTCCCACGAGCACCATCCACAATATGCCCTTTGAAGTTACATCTGCCATGGTCTACGAGGCTTTGATGGCTGCAGATGCCTATGGCCGTGCTTACCATGCCCAAAAGAAAATGATTTAGAATTTGATCCGCAGGATTGAAAAGGAACTGGCCGTCATCTTCAAGAAGTTGTATGAGGGTAACCGCAGTTAGTAAAAAGGCCGCATATTTTACCCTGTTTGTCAAGTGTAATTTGAAAATTGTTAAAAAAGCTGGGGCCCGCATTTCTGCGAGCCCCAGCTTTTCTTAACTTAATGACATGATGCCGGGGTCAAAAGTATAGGAAATTTCTGAAAATGGAATAATTCGCAGCCAACCTTACCACCCCCAAATCTATTGTGTTATAATGGTTATAGATTTGAAGGGTGGTAGGAATGGCGTAGAAACGGTACCGGCAAACATCCGTAAGAATTACCGCCTTGATAAATTGCCGCGAGGCAAGCAACGAGGGAAATTCTTCTTCGGAAGCAAAATAGCGGCTCTCAATTTCAGGAAGCTCTTTGGTTTTCGAAAGGGCTTGGTTAATTATGCTCAAAATCCAATATTTGGATAGCAAAAGAATAAAATGACTAAAATCTACTCTATGAAAAATAAGCACCCGGAGAGACAGCCTCAAAAGGCCATTTCCTCTGGGTGCTCATTTCAGCGCTATTTTTCCAGCTCTTTGCTATTGGTCATACATAAAAGGCTTGTTTTGACCCCGGCAGCATGACATTGCGCAGTGGCCACACTGCACGACAGGTGCGGAACCATCAGGCAGAGCCAATGCATCGCAAATGGAACCGCTACTTCCAGGATCCTGTACCATTGTTTTGGCCCAAGATTTTGCCTGCATCCCCTGGTGGTTAGTTACGCCCGACGCCAATAACAGTGGGTGCGGTCGCCAATAGCATTAGATTTACTAAAGCAAGGTAATGTGGAGCGGATCTTGGGGTTACTGCATTTCAGCCGTCGGCTCATTTCCTAAGCTGAGTTGGCGCATAACATCCAGACCGTCATAGATCTCCCACGCCTCCACAATTTTGCCATTTTCAAAGCGATACTGGGTGATGCCCATAATCTCAACCGGCTTACCGGTTGGAATTCCGTACATACCGATTCCCTCATGTAAGCCGCGCAGACGCCAGCGAGCGGATACATGCCACGAGCCGTCTGCATTGTCATTGCAGGTGACACGATCTACGATCATACGTGCATTTGGGAAAGAAGACAGCAGACTTACAATGGCCCCTTGGATTTCATCATGACCAATCTGATCCTGATTACAAATGCTGTGTACAACAGCATTATCTGTGTAGAAATCACAGATGCGGTTGATGAGCTTGCGATTGTATACTTCATTGAGCAACTCAAGAATCTGTTCCCCAACCGAGTTATCCTTTGCTTGATAGGCCTCGGGGATTATCTGACCTTCCATACATTCATCTCGTCCGTAAATTTGCTTTGCGGGTTGATCGGCTGCCATTTTGGCGGCCAGCTCCCATGGATCCAGACCCAACTGTTTAACAATCCACAGATTATCACGTACCAGCCATTCCTCAAAAATTTTATTTTGGGCGCAAGCACAGTCAGCGATCGTGCGGAAATATACCTTCTTGCCAGTCGCCGGACCAAATTTGCTATCGCCAAGGTTGGTACCGGTGGACAGAATGCGATGCGAAGAAAGGAATACTCCCGGGCTATCTTCCGACCAAACAACATCTTCTGCCATCAGACGGCGGTCCGGAAATGCGTGCAGTGTCATAAGCGTGTTGGCTATAACACCAGATACACCGGTTGATGTTCCGTCACCTGCATGAACCAAGCAGTTGTTGGCATAGGTATCATAAATGACACCAATTCCCTTTTCCTCCCAAATTCGATGGGTAATCTTGAGAATATAATCCACGATATCCAGATATTCTGCATCAAAGCCGGGAAGTTCCTGCTTCTTTTCGGTGTGCTTTAGAAATTCACCGTAATTCTTGTGATCAATCGCATTGACCTGCGTGCTATCTCCATAATATATAACTGCGTCTTTCATTGTAATGCCTCCATTGCTTATACATCAAAACTAAAAGTTACTGGAGCAAGGCCAGTATAATAATTTGTACAACTAACACGCCCAAGGTGATATAACCATATTTATCGAAATTGAGAGGCTCAATCGAACACCCGGTCTCGTCGGTTTTACCTTTAAGAGCGATCCGAGCTCCTTTGAGCGTATAGGGGAAAGCGCGCTTGCTTTCATCCGCATTGGGCATAAGTTTGCTCAAAAGGTATGAGAAGACGATACAGAGCAGTGTTGTATAGGCGTAGCTCCACAAGTAATACAAATCGGGAAGCATGCTGCCGATGAACATACTGGAAATAACAGCCAAAATACTACCAAAGAAACAACCATTATCATTGGTGCATGGAATGAACAGACTACACAGCATGATGCCGGTTAGAGTAGAGGCAGTGGGGGCGGTGTATTTGCCAATAGTCAATAGAATCGAAGCAGTGCTGTCCCCCAGATAGAGATATACGAAAATAATAACAACGATACCGGAAATAGACGAAAAAAGGATACTTTTAGAGAGCGGGGTATTAGGCTTCTTACTGATATAAGGCTCATAAATATCCCGGATAAAGACAGCACTCATAGAGTTGATGACCGCTGCAATTGAACTCATGGCTGCCGAAAACATGGCTGCCAGCAGGATGCCTAACAGTCCATGCGGACAGTAGTTGATCAAAAAGTCAATCATAACGTTATTGGTGTTTGCAAAATCGAGCGTATGTGCATTGGTCAGGTAAAAAACATACAGAATAATACCAAGGAAAAAGCACAGCCAATAGATCGACTGCATACCAATTGAACTCATGATTCCCGTCTTTTTGATAGTGCGTACATCTTTCGCTGTAATGTAGCGTTGCACCTGCCCCTGATCAAAGCCAAAGTAACCTGCCCACATACAGAAACCACCAATGAGCGCACACCAAATCGTCAATTTACTGCCAGAAAAACTGAAGTCAAAAGACTGAGTTAAGCCAACTTGACGCGCAACATCGATTGCTGCGCCCAATGTCATGTCGAGCCCACTCGAAGCAACTATGATACCAAGCACAAGCCCAGTGAACAAGATAATACCCTGGATCATATCCGCCCAAATTGCAGCTTTAATGCCGCCTGCTACGGCGTAGAAGGTGGTCATGATAATCAATAGCGGCACCCAGATTTTCATACTCACCCCGGTGATTGCCTCAAGCACGAGCGAAGGAGTGTAAACAAAGCCTCCAACAAAGATTAGGGATTGGATTAACCAAGCAATGACATTCAAAATGCGAGTCTTGGTACCAAAGCGCAGATTAACATATTCGTAAACCGTAACAACCTTCGTGCTATACACTATTGGGAGAATTGTGTAAGTAATAAAGAATATACTGAGAGGCACGGAAATATTAACCATTGCCGCAACAATACCATCGTTGTATGCCCAGCCTGGGCCACCAATAAAGGTATTGGCACTGATCATGGTCAAGCCAACCGAAAGACCGATAGCATACCATGGCATGCTACGCCCACCGGATAGATACTCTTCTCCGCTTCCTTTTTTGTTCTTTTTTCCAATGAAGCTGCCAAGGAACATGATACCACACAGATATGCAACCAAAATGATGATATCGATGATTTTCATGGGGAGAAATCCTCCTTTTTATCTGCTTTAACAGACTTTCTTACTGTAAAATTTCCCGATAAACGCGGAGCAGGTTTTTCCCGAGCAATAGGTCAAGGTCGGTATCAGACCAACCGCGAGCACGCAATTCACCCTCTAAATTGTGGAAGGACTCAAGTTCAGATACACCTTCAACAAAATCGTTCTTTCTGATACCATACCAAATTCCGTCAATCCACCCAGGATACTTTTCGCTTTGCAACGGCGTACGATAATCCCAATCGCAAATGTCCGGCCCGAGATTACCGAAGCCAACAACTTTTTCGCGGTCAACTGGAGTTTTGAAAGGAGAATAGTCACTACCAATGGCAATATGCTCAATGCCAGCCACTTCAGCACAGTAATCGATTTGGCGAATCAAGTCATCCATTGTGACAACGTCTTTGTCAGACGCAACCAAAGCTGCCCGCAGAGAGATACCGAGCACGCCGCCAGTTTGCGCGATTGTGCGAATTCGATCTTTACTCAGGTTTCGAGGGTGTGCACTGACCTCATATGCACAAGAGTGAGAATCAATGACTGGACGTCCGCCTGCCAACTCGACTAAATCGTAAAAACCAAAGTCAGATAGCTGCGCGGTATCTAATAAAATCCCCAGCCGACAGCACTCTGAGACAACATCTCGGCCAAAGCTGGTCAGCTTGCCACGAGTGCGGGATTGAGCTACTCCGTCACCCAGACGATTTCGCCCATTTCCGGTCAACTGTAAGCCACGGAGACCTAACCGGTAAAGTGAACGCAGGCTGGACAACAAGTTTAGGTTGGCCTTTCCTTCGAGCGGACGGCCACCAGCCAGTGTTGCAATGATTGCAATTTTGCCCTCTGATTCGGCACGCGCCAAATCGTCCGCGGTTTTGCACAAAACAAAGGAGCTACACCCGGCTTCCAGCTCACTGTTGAGAATATCCAGTTTCTTATGTGCATCCCAAAAACGATGTACATCGGTATCGCTGTACAATACTTGGGCACAGCGCTCACCGCCGATTGCCATATTGACTAACTGTACACCCTGCGCACGTAAACGGGGCAAATAACTGTGGTCAAATGCATGATATTCTCCGCGGATTGCCTGTTGTTCGTGCTCTAAAAAACAATAGATGTATTCATCTGACATTGGCTGAAATGCATCCGCACGCCACTGATATGTTGCCATAGTTACTTCACTCCTTTATCCAATCGTCTCTTCCAAAACGCGCATGAGATTTCCACCAAGAATCTTGAGAATGTCATTGTCGCTATAGCCGCGATTGACCAGATATTCGGCGATGACATAGCCTTCGCTGATATCGTTTGGATCTTCGGTCATATGATCACCCTTGGGGATGCCGGTGTAAAATCCTTCGATTGAGCCTGGGAACGGGCACATTGCACGATGAACATTGCGAACCAGAGGAAAATTATCATAATCCAGTCCCAAACCGACGTGATCAATACCAGCTACTTCGACAATGTGGTCAATATGGTCAATAACATTATCAAATGTAACCAGTTCCCCGGTTTCCTGCGATCCACGAACAAGTTCAGTTTTTACAATTTCCATACCAACTACGCCGCCGTTTTTGCCAATGGCGCGCAGGCGATCATCACTCAGATTGCATTCACTTGGGCATACAGCCTGTACCCCATCATGAGAAACAATTACCGGCTTAGATGAGGCTTCAATGCAATCAAAGAAAGTGGCGTCATTCAGATGAGTCAAATCGATGAGCATACCGATACGGTTCATCTCCTCGATTAGCGAAATGCCAAAGGTCGTTGCGCCAGCTTCTGGACGACATTCGCCGACACCATCGCCGAACATCGTACGTGCTGCACCACAAATGCAGTTGACGCGCAAACCAAGCGCGTGAAAAGCGTGCAGCATTGCCATGCTATCTTCTCCGGCTCGACCATGCAGGGCACGTGCGCCTTCAAAAGCAAGCAGAAGCGCAATCTTTCCTTCGGCAACCGTCTGACGAATTTGTGCAACGTTGGTGCAAATATGAAAGGCCCCAGAAATCTTTTCTTCTTCCCGCAACATATCCCACTGTTCCATTGCACCAAATACCAAATCATCCGTTAGGTTGCTTAGACAGGGCGAATTTGAGCCAATGGTAGTTGCGACCACGTTGAAACATCCACGTTTCAACTGCGGCAGATAATAAGTGTTGAAAATATCTTTTTGCCCCAATGCCTTACGAATGGCGAACTCAAACATCATGTGATCATGGATGTTTACGGTAATTGACTGCTCGTTTAGTCGGCGTGCTCGTTCCGAAATTTCGTCGGGTCTCTTTTTGTTAAGAGTATACTTGGCCATTCCCTTTTCCTCCTTTTATTGGCGTCAAAAAATGACTGCGCAGTCAATTTTGCGAATAGACACCATATAGAAGCTACAACTATCATATCATCATATTTCTTCTGCGTAAATGGTATATAATGCTGATTTTTGTGAAAAACATTTTACATTATCGCCAATAACAATCGCTTTATTGTTGCTTTTTTATCGCATCACGCGTATAAGAAAAAAACAAAATGTGATTGCGAAGTCAGTGCTTGCATTGAACGTGACGAACAAAGATGTTGACATTTTCGGCCTAAAGATTCATAATTTTATATATCTTATCTCTGCGCAATAGCAGTGCCGCAAGGAGGCTTTGCATGAATCAAAATCGAAATTCTCATTCATCGAGTCGAATGACTGCGCAAGATGTTGCGTCTCTTGCAGGGGTTTCCCAGTCTACTGTTTCTCGTGTATTCAATCCAAAATGGAAAGGGAAAGTAAAGCCAGAAATTCGTGAGCGTGTATTAAAAATTGCAACAGAAACTGGCTATACACCCAATACCATTGCACATATTCTGACATCCAAACGTTCTGGAATTGTCGGTGTATTGGTGTCCAAGCAGTATCAAGCCTTTTATTATGCTGTATTATCTGAAATTACAGCCTGTTTGAATGCAAACGGCTTCCAGACCATGCTTTTTCTGACCGATCCCAAAGATGCAATTGATGATTTGTTTACCGATGTATTACGCTATCAATTGGACGGAATTATTATTACTTCAGCAGCGGCTACCCACGATTTATACCAGTCCAAGACAGATTTTCCGATTCCAGCGGTGCTGTATAACGGTTATGTGCCGGGGTTGTCTATCAGCGCGGTACATAGTGACAATTACGCAGGCTGTATACAGATGGCAGATTACCTTGTAAGTCTCGGACATCGCAATTTCGCTTATATCTCGACTGCAAATAGTGCTTATCGCAATTATGCAGTGCGTCAAGAAGCCTTTTTGCATGGGCTATCGATGCATGGGATTCACAGCTGTAAGATTGAGGAGGCTGACTACTCCTATGAGAGCGGCGCTGAGGCAGCCTACCGTCTATTGACCAGTGCACATGCACCAGATGCCATTTTCTGCTCAGGAGATATCAACACAATGGGGGCACTGGACGCTGCTCGGAAGTTAGGGAGAGATATTGGCGAGACGTTATCAATCGCAGGTTTTGACGCTCCGTGTGGTATGGAGTTACCTCCGTATGGTATTACCGCATTGCGGCAGGATACGGGGCAATTAGCACGTGATGCTGTACAGATCCTGAAAAGAATGATTGATACGGATGATCGTTCTCCGGTTGTTGTAACCCGTCCGATGGAGTTAGTTGTACGCACTTCGACCAGACCGCGTCCTACAGAAAAGTGAAACATCTGCAAAAATAGATGCCAGACGATTGGAGAGACTAACTTGTGTGGCAGGATATTTGAATCCCTCGAAAGTACAATCATAAAAATTACTGGACAAAGGCACCTTGAAAAAGGCTTTTGCCTGATCTCAAATAGCAAGTGCGCTTCAGATAGTCACAATCTAACTCGCCAGTATTGCCAATGGTCGATGGTGATTACAACCTTTTAAACTAAAAGCACACCGGGACTCTGTGTCCCGGTGTGCTTTATGGATATTGGGGGGGGGCCTATCGCTTAGAGTCTTAATTCTGCGGGTTACAAATGCTAACAGTGCGTTCAAAAATATCTAGCCCTTGCTCCTTGAGCCAATAAGGGAGATCAATAAAGCACCAGTTTTCCGAAATTTTGCCGTCCTTACAGTAATAAATATCAATATCTCCGCGTAAATGCGCACTTTTTCCACCACCAGGCATGCCCAACCATCCGCCGGTCGGTGTTACGTCCATACTGCTGTAAAAACATACAAAATCACCCTCTGCAAAGTATGCATGGAGCGGGTTCTCGGTTTTATCCGTCAATTGGGTGCGGAACGGAATCTGGTGTTGCTCCTGATATCGGGGAATAGTGTAGCTTGCACCAATGCCACAAGGACCGTACCAGATCATATCATCATTCCAGGAACGTTCGAGCATATCGCGCGGTGTGCTCATAGTGGCGTTGATAGAAAACAGACCATTGAGCATATCATCTACAATCTTAAAAGACTGCGCCGCCTTTTCCTCGGGAGCGTCTTCAAACATTAGGCCATTATGGTCTCGCGGGCCAGGGTAAACAAAGTAGTGACCTGTTTCAGGCGGCAGAGGATTTATACCAGCTTCGCACATAAACCCGATTAAATCTACAAACATGGCGGTATGCGTAATTTTCCCGTTTTCTACGCAGGAATACTCAGCATACTGCAGGTGGTGCATTTTGCGAGTGCGTCGAATCCCCAGAAAGTCCTGATCAAACAGCCCCATGAACTGTCCCATGCTCATAACCCATGTTTTTCCATCCAAAGCAGTACCTGCCATGAAAACATCCTGCCTACGCTGCATATGCACCAAGGAATTCTTCAGGGGCTTCCAAAAGACTTCTGCCACCGAGTGCGCCGTTGTTTGATCCAAAAATGGATAAACTCCTTCCCAGATGTAGTTCTCACTCATGTACTTTTTAAGGACTGCTTCCGATTCTTCCGGAGCGCACTTCTCTAATTCATCGAAGTATGAGCGCACCAAATTTTTAACTTCCTGATACTTTCCCATCTCGAGAGGACCCCCTTGTACATTATTTTATCTGACTGCGCAATCATTACGGGAATAATACACTATTTACTAACTTTTGTCAAATGTTAGTAGAAACAAATTTGATTATTGCTACAATACTGTGAGTATCTCTAAAAAGCATCTTTCGTTTTAGTATAATTAGCGCAAGCCTAGCTGGCCTACAAGATAAAAACAACAGTATGACGCCACAGTGATGTCTAAACAGTAAAAGCGCTGGCCTTTTCCATTGCTATTTGATATAACTGTCTCATGGACGTACAGAGTGTATGCGGCGGTGACCGCTTGTGCAGCCTATGAGTCCTGTATAATGGCGATGTCTGTAATCGCAAAGATTGGCTCGTAGGATGTCATTGATAATTGGGACTGGATTGTCTTGTAGTTAAACAAGATTTGTCCTGAATGGGCTGAGTACAACCACACAATTAGCTAAACTGGAATTCAAAGAAGCACAGCAACAAGTTGTTCCTAAAAACGCGAAAACAGAAGAGGAAAGCGGTATGAAAAATGAATCCCAATATGGTCTACTGCTTTTACAGCGGTATCTGTATGAGCATACGGATGATCAGCATCCGGCTTCCGTAGCGGATATTCTTGCCTTCTGGCGGGAACATGGCATTCAGGCAGGGCGCAAGAGCGTATATTCCGCTATTGAAATCTTGCAAAGCAACGGCATGGACATCGTCTGTGTCAAAAGCACCCAGAACCGATACTTCGTAGGAGAACGGTTATTTGAACTGCCGGAGTTAAAATTGCTGGTGGACGCAGTGGAATCCTCCCGCTTCATTACGGCCAAGAAAAGCGAACGGCTTATTGAAAAGCTGGGTAAGCTCACCAGTGAATCTCATGCCCGCCAGTTGGATCGGCATATCTATATGGAAGGTACCGCCAAACCGGAGAATGAGTGCATCTATTACAGCGTGGATGAGATCCATAACGCCATTCAGGAAAAACGGCAGATCACCTTTCAGTATTACGAATACACCCCGCAGAAAGAAAAGATACTCAAGCATAACGGCTACCGCTATCAGTTCAGCCCGTATGCCCTTATCTGGAGCCGGGATTGTTATTACGCAGTGGGCTGGTCGGAAAAGCACGGGAAGCTGGCACAGTTCCGAGTGGATCGAATGGTGGCTGTGGAATCATCCGACCAGGCGGCTGTTTGTATGCCGGACTTCGACCCGGCTGAGTATGTGCGGAAAATATTCGGAATGTACCCGGACGATCTGTGCACGGTGGAGCTGTTGTGCGAGAACGAGGTCATGCGTAGCGTAATAGACCGCTTTGGCGAAGAAGTCTCAACGGTGACAGCAGATGATGGCCACTTCAAGGCCATCGTGGAGGTAGCACCCAGTCCACCGTTTTTTGCATGGGTGTTCACCTTCTGCGGCAAGATCCAAATCCTCGGCCCTGCAGAGGTGCTGGACGAAATGCGCTGCATGGCTGCATGGCTGCAATGATTCAGCAGAGGTGTTCCTCACGGGGAACACCTCTGCTTTCTTATCTTGTCAATCGAACAGATGTTTGCTATACTGGCACTGTTCCCAATCGAGAGAACGCACGAGGAGGTGAAATGCGTGGAACAGACCTTTGGCAGCTTCCTTCGGGAGAAGCGTATGGCGCGCGGCCTGACGCTCCGCGGCATGGCGGCAAAGCTGGACTTGTCGCCGGTCTATATGAGCAACATTGAGAATGACCGCCGCGCGGCTCCTTCGCAGGAATATCTGGAACGGATGGCCCTGCTGCTGCAGTTGGACAAGCCAGAACGGGAATGGATGCTTGACCTTGCGGCAAAATCCAAGCAAAATCGGGTATCCGCAGACCTTCCGGACTACATCATGGATCGAGAGATCGTCCGGGCTGCATTGCGCACAGCCAGGGAGGCAGACGCCACCGATCAGGAGTGGCAGGATTTTATCGACCGGATCAACCGGCGCATGAGATCATCCGGAGAGGACAGTGATACCAAGGCATGAGAACACCATATTACAGGGAACAGGCTCTGGAGGGGATCGCCCGCGAAGTCATCACCGCCTATGATCCGAATCTCTATTATGGCGTTCCCAGAATGATCCCTATCGAGGACATCATCGAAGCACAGGGGATCACGCTGGAATATCAGTGCCTGCGGAAAACCGGCTGCGTCCTGGGCAAAACGATTTTTGATGACGGCGGCACCATCATCTATGATTACGATATCCCCGGATATACCATTATTGCGGTCAAGAGAGGTACCATACTTATTGATAGTTCCCTCTGCGGAGAGGACGCCTCCACAGGCCGGCTGCGCTTTACCTGTTCTCATGAACTGGCACACTGGCTGCTGCATAAGAAAGAGTACAGCGGAACCGGTGAGAGCGCGGCTATGATGACGGAAACGAACACCATCAGAACGCAGAACAGCGCATTGGAAATGCAGGCGAATCTGCTGGGGTCCATCCTTCTGATGCCGCTGCCCCAAGTAAAGCGATGCTTTTACCAGCTCCAACCTGGCAGGGATCGCCAACAATTGGTCGCGGATATGGCCGACATTTTTCAAGTCTCCAAGCAAGCCATGCGTATCCGGCTGGAGAACCATCATCTGCTGTGAAAAAATTTTAGGAAGCTGTTCTCAAAAAAGAGAACAGAGAAAGCGAGGCGCCATGGAACAAGAAATACGCAAGATCCTTCGCTGTCCCATCTGCGAGAAGGGACGGATCGCGGATGCCCCAGCGGGGGCGGCCCTTTCCCAATATCGGCTGTTTGCCATGGTAGGGGATGAACCAGCTGATATTATCGCAAAGTGTCCAAGGTGTGGTATGCAGGTGGGGATCACCGTGCGGCACAGGACCGAGCCGTCGATTATCGTGCCCACTCTCTGCAGAGATACGGCATGGGCCTGAATTAAGAAAAGACAAAACAATATATAACTTCGTCAAGCGCACCAACCACCCAGCGTCGAATCAGACGTAAGAGGGAAGTATTGAGTTAGGAGCCTTACAAGTAGCTTTTCAGCTATGCGTAAGGCTCTTTTTTTGCGCC
>OLSX01000718.1_pt1 | contig 32762 bp, 16 predicted proteins | sample 1673141 | NCBI WGS metagenome assembly OLSX01 (sample SAMEA3136759, study PRJEB25190) | human gut metagenome | biome: human gut; feature: human-associated habitat; material: faeces | place: Austria | collected 2013 | reverse complement strand
ACGTGGGTGCGGAATTTTATTTGGGGCGCGGATGGTCACTCGGCGGTTCGTGGATGTACGCGTGGTGGAGCAGCGATAAGCGTCATCGTTATTGGCGGACTTACGGCGGGGAGCTGAACCTCCGCAAATATTTCGGGCGCCGGGCCTCGGAAAAGCCGCTCACCGGACACCACCTCGGTCTTTACGGCCAGATGCTGACCTATGATTTCGAGACGGGCGGTACGGGTTACCAGTCGAAACTGAGTTACGGCGGCGGCATCGAATACGGTTATTCGCTGCCGGTGGGTCGTCGTTTGAATCTGGATTTCAGCGTAGGTGTGGGCTATCTCGGCGGAGAGTACAAGAAATACGACCCCGAAGACGGCCATTATGTTTGGAAAGAGACGCGACAGCGGCATTGGTTCGGGCCCACGAAAGCGGAAATTTCGCTGATATGGCTGCTCGGTCGCGGGAACAGCAATGAAAAGAAAGGAGGCAAGCGATGAAAAAACCGTTCATCTATCTGTTTGCGATGCTTACGGCGGCATCGTGCCAGCACAAGGAGTTGTGCTACGACCACCCGCATACGCAGCCCCTGCAGGTTGTTTTCGATTGGACGCAAGCCCCGACAGCTTCTCCGGCATCGATGTCTCTCTATTTGTTTCCGGATGCCGGGGCTCCGTTCCGCAATGAGTTCACAGAGCGTACCGGCGGTGAAATCCGCGCTGCGTACGGCCGTTACGATGCCTTGTGTCTGAACAGTGATACGGAAGTGGTCGAATACCGGAATACGGAGAAACTGGAGACCTTCGAAATCACGACGGCGACTACAACGCTGATACCGGAACTCTCCGGGCTGGGCGTCCGTTCCGAAGGGGCTCCTATGGCGCCGGGTGCGGAGGGCGAGCGTATCGCTGCGGCCCCCGAAATGATCTGGTGCGACTGCCATGCGGGGTTCTCCCTGTCGGCCGAGGCTCACCTGCTGACGCTCTGCCCCTCGGCGGCGGTGGGCCGTTGTACGGTGGAAATCCGCAATGCCGCGAACCTGGCTCATGTCAAGGGATTGAGCGCCTCTCTTTCGGGTATGGCGGGCGGTTTTCTTGCCGGTGCGGGCACTGCCTCCGCCGAGCGTGTAACGATTCCTTTCGAAATTGCGGCGAGCTCCGAAAACACCATAACGGGATCGGTACGGACTTTCGGTCATTGCCCCTCGGAGCAGACCACGCACACGCTGATCGTCTATGCCGTACTCTCGGACGGCAGCAAGTGGTATTACAGCTATGACGTGACGGATCAAATCCATTTGGCCCCCGACCAGCGGGACATACATATTCTTTTGGACAAGCTGCCTCTGCCGGAGCCGAATCCCGGCGGTTTCCAACCTTCGGTGGACGAGTGGCAAACGGAGAACGTGGATATAGAGATGTGATTTCCGATTACCTGAGAAACGAAATCGACAAACCATACATTCAAATTATTTTATTATGAAAAGATTCTTGTTTTTTCTGGCAGCAGCGGCGATGACCGCCTGCTCGCAGGACGAAATGACCGATGTCGTCGGCAACGGTCATCCGATCGACTTCCGGGCCGCAATGGGAACACGAGCCGCAGAAACGACGACCGGCAATCTCAAAACGATCACCGTGACGGCAATCGACGCGGAGAATGAAAATTATTTTACCGATGTGGAGTTCACCAAGAACGACAGTTACTTCACTTCGGAAACGCCTTACTACTGGCCTTCGGACGGCAGCGTATTGAATTTCTATGCCTATTCTCCGAAAGCCACAGACCTCGGAGCTACGGTGACGATCACGAACGCGAGCAAGAAGCTGACGAACTATGCGCCGGCAACGGATATTACGAGCCAGCAGGACTTCATCACGGCTACGGCCACGGGCAGCAAGAGCAACGAAGCGACGGGTGTGGCGCTGACGTTCAAGCATCGGCTTTCCCAGATCGAGATCAAGGCCAAGAATACCGAAGATACCTACGTGTATAAGGTGCAGGGCGTTCGTATCGCGCAGCCCGTATCGAAGGCGACGTTCGATTTCGGTACCGATGCCTGGGAGCTGGGCAGCGAGAAGGAGATCTATGAAGTGACTTACTCGGGCAGCGAGAAGACCCTCGAGCATTCGGCTGTCTCGATCATGAAAACGGACGGCGACAACGCGATGCTCCTGCCGCAGCAGCTCGTGGCCTGGAATTCCGAGACAGACAAGTCGAACACCAAGAAGGGCGCGTATCTGTCCGTACTTATCAATATTACGAAAGCGGACGGCAGCGATCCCGTCTATCCCGCAGAGGCCGGACAGTACGGCTGGGCGGCTGTGCCCATCGACACGAATTGGGAAGCGGGCAAGAAATACGTCTATACGCTGGACTTCTCGAACGGCGCCGGCAAGGTCGATCCCGATGTTCCGGAAGGCGGCGGAGAGGACATTCTGGGCAGCCCGATCAAGTTCACCGTTACGGTCGATGAGTGGCAGCCTGCCGACGAACCTTCGGGAGATATAGAGATGTAAACGCCGCTCCGGGGCGTCGAGCCCGGAAGATTTGCCCGGACGGGGTTGAATGTCCCTGTCCGGGTGCGAAGAATATCGAAAAGAAGTGTACCATGAAAAAGAAAAATCTGTTTCGCAGAACATACCGCCTCGGAACGTTGTGTACGCTCTCCGGCGTGCTTGTGCTTGCTGCTTGTACCAAAGACGCGACAGCGGAGCTGTCGGCGGACGGCCCGGCGCTTCGCTTCGACGTGGGGCTGTCCGGAAGTTGGACGCCGGGGGGTTCTGCGGTCTCGGAACGCTCCGACACGCTCGCAGGGGCCTGCCCGGAGGTCTATGCCCTGCGGGGGCCTGCTCCGGCCGATACGCTGTTCCTGCACGCTTCGGTCGCCGACGGAATCGCCGTGCCGCACCCGGATGCAAAGACCGACCGACCGCAGACACGTGCCACGCCTGTCGGGACGGAGACTTTTTACGATTCGTTCGGAGCGCTGGCCTATGTTTATACCGGAGCGTGGAGCGATGCGCTGACGCCCGACTATATGTATAACGTCGAAATCACCGAGGCTTCGGGCTGGACGGCCACGGACTACAACTGGCCCGGACGAGGAAAGAAGATCCGCTTCTTCGCCTATGCGCCCTATGGTGCCGAAGGAGCGGTGCTTTCGGCGCAACAGACCGCCGGAGCGCCGACGATCACCTATACGACCCCTTCGGCCGTCGCAGACCAAAAGGATCTGCTCGTGGCCGCTCCCGCCGAGATGGACGGAGCATCCGCGCCGGACAAGACCGCGGCCCTCACGTTCGGGCACGCGCTTACGGCCGTGCGCTTCACCGTCGGGGACGACATGATGGCCGGGCGTATTACGAAGGTCACGCTCAAAAACGTGTACGGCAAGGCCGTCTATGATATGGGAACGGCGCAGTGGAGCGGATTCACCTCCTCTTCCAGCTTTACGCAGACCCTCTCCAAAGACGTGGACGGCACGCCCGACGAGGAGATCACACCTGAGGAGGCGACCTTCATGATGATTCCCCAGACGCTGCCCTCCGGCGCGACTATCGAGGTGGGCTATACCGACAAGCTGACCAGTACGGCACGGACGCTCACGGCCTCCATCGCCGGGACGACGTGGCCCGTCGGCCGTACCGTCACCTACCGCATATCCACGACCAGCATATCCATCGCATCGACTTTTACGGTAACGGCGCCGGATGATTTTACTTATGCGGGTGGTACGAACGCTTACAAGGTGGAGAGCCGAGGTAAGGTGACACGTCCCGGAGACTCCGAAAAGAGCGTTCCGCTGGCTTGGACTGCGGAGTTCGTCGAGGACAACGGCGCGGGCGGTTATCGCGTGATCGAACAGCCCGAATGGATCACGGGATTCACCGCGAGCGGCGACGGCGGTACGTCGGCTCAGAGTTTCGATGCTACGGTCGCGGCGCAGGAGGGCGTCGAGGAATTCAATCCCCACAACGAGACATTGCGGAAAGCCCAATTGATCAATTCCTCGTCGGGGCATACGCCCTATAACCTCTCCAATTCCGCAGGAGCCGCAGGGGTGCAGAACACCGCCAACTGTTATGTCATCAACGCTCCCGGAAAATACTCCCTGCCGTTGGTCTATGGCAACGCCATCAAGAACGGCGGTACGAACGCTTCGGCCTATACCTCCTCGGCCAGCGGATCGTATGTGCTCAAAAACTTTGTCAACCACACCGGAAACGCCATCACAGATCCCTATATTTACAACAATGCGAACTGTACGCCCGACAATGCCACATTGGTCTGGCAGGACAGCCCCGAGCTGGTGACGAATGTGGCACTGTCTTCCGATAAGCACAGCATCACCTTCGACGTAAACCAGGCGACAATCGCGCAGGGAAATGCCATCGTCGCGGTACGAAACGCTTCCGACCAGATCATGTGGAGCTGGCATATCTGGGTCACGGATTATGTGCCGGGTCTTGCTGCGGATAAGGATGAATCATTACGGGACAAGTCGGTGACTAATTATCAAGGTCTGCAATATACGTTCATGCCTGTCAATCTCGGCTGGTGCGACGGTACCTCGGCTTCTTACGCAGGGCGCAGCGTGAAGGTGCGTTTCACGCAGGCGGAAACAGGTGCCACGCAAGTTATCGAGATCACCCAAACGCCGTATTCCGTTTCTACTGGCGGCAATGCTCCTTTCTATCAATGGGGACGCAAAGATCCGATGCTGCCTTCGACGGGGAGTGGCGCTACAAATAAGACTTGGTACAATGCGGAGGGAACCTCTTCGACAACGTTGACCACGGCTAATTGGACTACAAATGACGCAACGATAACCAACGGTATTCTGAATCCGGGCGCATTCTGTACTAATAATTATATGGATTATAAGTATTATAATCTATGGAGCTCCGACAATACGGTGACGACGGCCAACGACAATGCGGTGATTAAGACGATTTACGATCCTTCGCCCGTCGGGTATCATTTGCCTCCGTCGAACGCTTTTACCGGATTCACCTATAACGGGAATAATATGAGCGGGTCTTACTATGGCAGTCAATATAATTCGCCTTATACTTCTGCGGATGATTTTACTACGAACGGCGGATGGATATTTTATTGCAACAAGATGAACGGCGCAAGCAGTTATGACCCTGCGGGCGGTACGATCTTCTATCCTGCTTCGGGCTATCGCCGCTACTCGTCAGGCGCGTTGGGCAACGTCGGCAGCTACGGCTACTATTGGTCGGCCGTTCCGTACTCGACGAACGGCGGTCGCTACCTGTACTTCTACTCGACGGGCGTGAGCCCGTTGAGCAACGACTACCGCTCCAACGGCTTCGCGGTGCGTCCCGTCCAAGAATAGGCGCGAAGCGACCATCCGATTCATTGGATTGATTGGATTTATTCCCTGCGGCTTGCAGCCGCAGGGGTGTTTGCCGGCGAAGCCGGTCGAAAATATTTTCGGGTTTCCGGTGTCGTGAATCCGAAACCGTAAAGCGACGACACAAGACGAGAAAAGGTACGATTCGAGCCATGACGAGCAAAGATTTCATACGAGCCGAGGCAGAAAACACCGACCGCATCATCCTCTACCGCGAGGGGCTTTTCTGGAAAGCCTACGAGCGGTCGGCTTTCGCCGTGTGCATGCAGGTACGGCCGTTCAAGCCCACCAAACGCTCGCTCAAAACGCTCGGCGGCGGGGAGCTGATTTCCATCGGCTTTCTGTCGAGTACGGAGGATCGGGTACTCGACGGACTGACGCGTCTTGAAACGGAACCCGACCGGCTGGTGCTGTCGGCCCGCCGGCCTATCGTCGTCGAGGAGTTCGAGGCGTGGAAAGCCTCCGTGCCACTTGCGCTTCCGCGCTCGAAATGTGCGGCGGGGGATCATCCTGCCGGTTCTTCCCCGCACGTGTGTGCGGCTGTCCCGAAGGGTGTCGGGGCAGCCGTCACATGTGACGGTGTTCCTGCCATGCAGGAACAAAAAACTCTTACCGGACTTCCGGCTGCGGCTGCGCAGGCGATGCCCGACTTCACGCTCTCGACGGCCTGTGTCGTGGCGGAGCGTGTACGCGGGTTCGATCTTGCCTCCTCGACGCCTATGGAGTGTATGCTTTTTATCTCCGATCTGAAAAAAACGCTCTTTACATCCGAAAGGTAGTGGCTCAATACGATAATTTGCCGGTATATAAGGCGGCCTATGATCTTTTGCAGAGCATTTACAGGGATATGGGGAACGTTCCGCGTGACGTGAAATTCACGCTGGTTGAAACGCTTAAAAACGAATTGACAGAAATTCTCGTACTGATCTACAAGGCCAATTCCACCACCGAAAAACTGCCGCTCATTATGGATATGCGTGAGCGGCTCGTCGGGGTGAAAGTACGGCTGCGCCTTTTGCACGATCTGCGTCATGTCGGCACCAAACTGTATGCGCATCTGGTCGAACAGGTCGAGGCTGTTTCGAAACAGCTCGCATCCTGGCAGAAATACGTCAAGGGACATACGTCCGAATCCGAAGGCGGAGGTTCCCAGTAGCGCGGTCCGTATGACAGGTTCTTTCCAAAAGTGCGTCTGGCGCACAGGATACGGGGCGGGAGATTTCCGTATGCGTGCGGCGGGAACGCACTGTTTGAAGCAGATTCAGGGCCGGAGTTCCGTAAAGTCAAGGCTTTCGGAAGAGTGTCTTGTAAATTCAGTAACCTACCGGCGGCGGAAAAATGCCCGCAGCGGATCATTCGGCGGTCGCGTTGTGTTGTCGTCGGTTATGAAAAACCAATCTGCGGCGGGGTTTGTCCCTTTTGGGAATCCTCCGCCTCATTTAGCAAGTGGTTACTTTCTATCCTGCTTCGGGCTATCGCAACAACTCGTCAGGCGCGTTGAACAACGTCGGCAGCAACGGCTACTATTGGTCGGCCGTTCCGAACTCGACGAACAACGGTCGCAACCTGAACTTCAACTCGACGAACGTGAACCCGTTGAACAACAACAACCGCTCCAACGGCTTCGCGGTGCGTCCCGTCCAAGAATTTACCGCTGCTTGAAAGAACCTTGTAGATAGATATGGGTATCGGCTCCGATTTACTGACCGATCTCTTCCGGGCCTATTACGATGCGAGAAGACACAAACGCAATACCAGAAGCCAGCTTGCCTTCGAGATGGACTTGGAACACAATATGATCGTATTGTACGAACAAATCCGAGACCGGACGTATCGGCCGTCGCCGGGTATTTGTTTCATCACGGAATATCCGGTCAAGCGGGAGATTTTCGCCTCGCCCTTCCGTGACAGGGTGGTGCATCACCTGTTGTTCAATTATCTGGCGCCGCTGTTCGAACGCCGGATGATTTTCGACAGTTACCCCTGCCGCAAGGGTAAAGGAACGTCGTTGGGCATCGAGCGCTTCGAACACCATATTCGCAGTTGCACGCGGAATTATACACAATCCGCCTATATTCTGAAACTCGACCTGCGCGGCTATTTTATGAGTATCGACAAGCATTTGCTTTATGCGATCATCAAACGCACGATCGAGCGGTGTTGTCTGCGATGGCCGAAAGATGTCGCACGTTTCGACTTCGATCTGGTGGATTTTCTGATTCGGGCGATTTTGCTCCGCGACCCGGTGGAAAATTGCCGCGTTCTCGGAAACTCGTCGGAATGGGACGATTTGCCGCCGTCCAAGAGTTTGTTGAAATCGCCTCCGGGTGTCGGGATTCCCATCGGGGATTTGACCTCTCAGCTTTTCAGCAATATTTACCTCGATGTGCTGGACGAGTATGTGAAACGGACGTTGAAGTGCCGTCATTACGGACGTTATGTGGATGATTTCTATATCGTCCATCCGAGCCGGAATTACCTGCGCGGATTGATCCCGTGTCTGCGGGACTTCCTCGCCTCGGAGCTGCACCTGACCCTGCATCCCGATAAGGTCGTGTTGCAGCACTATACGAAAGGGGCTTCGTTCCTCGGAGCGCTGGTACGACCGTATCGGCATTACCCCTCGGCAAGAACGATCGCTCTGTTCCGCAAGGCCATGAAACCTTTGGAGTTGGAATGCGTCGGAACGGAGCCGACCTCGGAGCGTCTCGCGCAAATGTTAGCCGTAATCAATTCCTATTGCGGGTATCTGATGCATTTTAAGGCGTATAAGGTTTTGAACGGGCAGTTTGCGGCTTCGCCGTTGAGAAAGTATTTTTACTTTGCCGGAGATTACCGGCGAGCGAAGATCAAGAAACGATATAAGACGAAATCGGATGCCTCTGCGAAAACAGACGGTGAATTTTTCGACAGGGGAGTTTGCGATTGCGGGGAAGCCGTGTTTCGTGAATATGTTCCGATTCCGGAGATATGAGACAGGAAATCCGGACAGACCGGCTTTGCGGAGGCGCATCGATGCAGGCTGGCTCTCTCCGGGTTTCCTTATTAAAGCCCGGCGGATATTGCCGGGCTTTTTGCATATTGAGAATGAGGTATTGTGTTCGGTTCGACATTTGTAAAGGCATTGAATTTTGTCGCTGCAATGCAGCGAGTGATTCTTTCTACACGGACGCAGAGAAAAATAAAGAAACCCTGTAAAAATTTTAGGGTTTCTTTATTTACGAAATATTTGAAATATTTATTCTTTAAGCAATGCCGTATTAGAAATATCTTGAACTATTATGCCTTTATCGACTATTTCATAGGCTATCACCCATTGTTTTTCAAATACGGCACACCGATAACCGCGTTCACACCATTTTTTGAATCGGCATAAAGGGTGGTTTACCTCAACGCAGAAAGTGCGAATGAAATCCAGAAACCGATCTCGGTATTTCAATGCGGCCTCTTGGGACAATTTTAGATCATCTTTCAGATACGCCACTACATCGGAGAGTTTATCTACGACGTTAGTGGAAACGATAATTGGACGGGCCATTATTTGTATGCTTGATGGACTGCTTCGGTGAACTTCATGCCAAACTCTTCCAATGTCATTGCACCGGTTGCAATAGCCCTATCCCAAGAACTCTCATTTTTTTTCTCACGAGTTACCTTCGGCGCTACTGTTACGCTTTTATGGTCTTTTATTAAATCGAGTAACCACCGTCCTTCGGGGGTATTATCCTCAATATATACTGTTCTCATACGATTTATATTTTGACTACCTCAACAACAAAAATAGTGCTTTATTCAGATAACGCCAAATAATCGGATTCAATTGTTCATACCAATTGTATTGGGTTTTATTTTTGATCCTTGATATTCATGCGCTCGGATGTTTGGCTCTCATTTCGTCTATCGAGAAAACCACTCTCATAATTTTTTCATAGTATTGCGGCCAACTTCCGAATCTGTTGCAATCGAGCTGTCAGTTTACTGTCTTTGCGAGCTGTTTGCATATTGTATCGAGTCTGCATATTGGTAAGCATTTCGGCTTCGATTCCCAATGCAGCCTCGAAATACAAGGCCATAGTTTCGGTTACAGGGCGTTTCGCGTTCAGAATTTCATTGAGCATCGTATAGGAAATACCTATCTGTTCGGCCAATTTTTTCTGCGAGATGCCTCTGTATTCGATCTCCTCCTTCAGTATTTCTCCCGGATGCGTAGGAGAGTATGGATAACCTAAATTTCCCATAGCAATTATTTATAGTGGTTCGACAACTCAATAATGTTGCAAATCGTTATTTGCTCTTTCCCGTCGGCTTCGTGCGAAACCAAAAATTCAATCCGATACTGGTCATTCACTCTGATTGAGGAAATACCTTCTTTATTTCCAGTCAGTACCTCGTATCTTAACGAATGTAACTGATAAAGAGCTTCGATACAACTTGCATCGTTAAGAATATCTATACGTTGCTTGTAGCGTTTAACTATTGTCGGTTGGTAACGGTGTTTCTTATCCTTACACTTTCCTTCGTAGTATAATTCCGATAGATACTCTTTTTGGAATTTTACAATCATTATTGCTGATTTTTACATTGCAAAGATAGTGCTTATTTCTAAAAATTCGCTAAAAAAGTGAATTTATTTTTGGCAGATATGTTAATTGGCATCCATATACCGTTGCATCATGGCCATAGCGTTCGGGTCGGCGTTCTGTTGTGCCGCCTGTTGCAACTGCGTAAGGGCTTCGGGGTCGATTTGACCGGCTGCGGCCTGTTCGTTGAAAGACTTGACCTCGGAGAGTAGTTTGTCGGCCCCCGGCAGCGAGCAGTTATTGAGGAATATTTCGAGCGGTATGCGGCCGCTTTCGAGCAGTTTCATCAATAGGTCGTCGGTCATTTGCCGGAATACGGGCGTATCGTTCGATTTTGCGGCCGTGAGGTTGAAATCCTCGATTTTCTGCGCCATTTCCGGCTCGTAGAATTTCGCCATCTCTCCGGCGGTCTTACCATTGGTGCCGATGTATCGACGGGTCGTGTAGTATTGCATGAGGACTTTAAGCAGTTTTTCGTCGCGTTCTTCGCAGAACATATTGTAATTCTCGAACAGCACGACGAAATTCATCATTGAGTTTTGTGCTTGCTGGGCGTAGAGACTCGACGGCGTATTGGCTCGCGGAACTTGCCCCTGTACCGCTCCGTTCAGTCCGCTGATTTGCTGCATGATGTTCATTTCCTGCGCGAACATTTCCCATGCTCCGATATTGGTGCCGTTCATGGATATTTGCTTCGGGAGTTTGTCGTAGGCCCCTTTTTTGATAAGAATGACGCCGTTCGTTTTGACGTATTCGCGTGCGAAATCCCGAATGTCCATATCGTCGGGTATGCACTCCTGCGGAACCATCAACAGCCCTTTTGCCGAGGCTCCGATGATGAAATCCAAAAGGGTCAATAGCCGGTTGATATAGCGCTGAATGTCTATCACGTCCGATAATACGGCTTTGAACCGTCCGTCGATTACGGGCATGGCCGCAAGCACGTAGGGGTGTTCTTCGTGTGCATAGGGACTTTCGGTCTCTTTGATGCAGTAGCCGTTCGGCGTAAGGTATTTCACCCGCCAATAATATTCGTACTGTTCACGGGCGTAGATGAGTTTCACTGTGTCTGGGGCGATCCCTGCGGCCATACCTTGCTCGATGCGCGAGGCGTTGATCGCTTCGACTTCTTGCATTGTAAGGTCGGTGTATATCTCTTCCGTTCCGTCGGCGTAATCATGCACGTATAGTACCCAGCGGCCGAGGCGTTCCCACACCTCGATAACGCGGTATTTGCCGAGGTCGTTCGTGTATAGGAAATTCAGATTTTGAAGCCGTGAGGCGTGATTTTCATAGAGGTTTTCCAGCTTCGTATGGTCGTGGCAGATGCCATAAATTTCGCGTAATGCCTGCACGTCTTCACGGCATGTGGCGAAGTTGCGTACCAAATCGTCGAACGTGTAGTCGTGCAGCTCTCCGATGCGGCGGATGTCCGTCAGTCGCGGATCTTCGATGTCGGCATTGAAAAATAGCCGGTTGATGTTCACGAGGTCGATTTTTCCGTCCGTGCGGTTCTTGGTACTCCAATAGCCGTAGCGTACCTTCGCGCAGGCTATCCCCGTCAGACAGAGTTCCTCGACGACGTTGATGTCTATTTTTCGGATTCTGTTGAGCTGGTGGCATGCTTGCAGGGCGTTGGTCAGCATTTCTCCGAGCGGCTGGTCGTCGCGGCTGCGGGCATATACGACCGTTTGCGTGGGCGACGAAAGGAGTTGTCCGTGAATATTGCGGATATATTGCTGAATATAGTTGTGTTTGAGCGGCACTTTCCCGCTGCGGGAGATCAGCGCATCTTCGCGGATCGTCCGGTGCGGATGGTCGGGGTCGGGTACCGTGTCGCTCCATTGGTCGCCGTTCTTGTATCGCAGATTCCGGGCGTGCTCTTTGCGCAGGTAATCCATTGCGTCCCAATCCCGCGCACAACGCCACAGGAGCGTCAGATTGTCGTCGGCGTAGCGCATCGTGCCTTGCTCCCATTCGCGGCGTGTTCGAGCGACGCTTTTTTCCGTTTGGGCCAACAGTTTCAACTGCCGGGTATCAATATTCCGTAACATGGTCGTCCTCGTTTAATGCGTTCATCATCGTTTCGTTCAATTCTTCTTGTAATCGGTCATAAGCTGCGGTATTGGGACGCGTATCGGCAAGTATCGCCCGCAGCTTGTTCACCGCCGTTTGGTGTGCCTTGAAAATTGCGATACGTTGCAGATTCCGTTGTACGGCGGGATCGGTGCGGTCGAGTGCCGGCCCCATGCGTTTGTATTTGGCTTCGATATTCGTCAGACGGTCGCGGAGGGTGTAATACCGTTCGGCCGGATTTTTGGGGCGTGCCGTTCCATAGAAGCGATTTATTACGGGCAGATCGCGGCTGCTGATTTCCTCTCCGGTGAATAGCGCCTGCGAGGTGTGCACCATGTCTTTGATGAACTTACCCATTCCGCCGCCGTAATAGGTCAATACGTGTTCGACGTGCGAGGGGTTGTACTCGAAGATACCCCGCAGCAGCGGGTCGATTTCTCCGTTCTTGCGCAGTCCGGCCGGTGTGTTCTCATCGCCTCCGCCTAACCTGTTGATCCCCCGACAGAGGTAATAAATCGCTTTGTTTACGTTTCTCAGTCCCATTTCTGAGAGCGGATAGTTTGCCGTCGTCGAGTAGCTGCGGCGTCCGACAGGATAACCGAACGCATCCTCTCCGGCATACCAGATGTCGTACCACGGCGTCAAAGCCGTAGGAATCAGTACACGTGTCGCATCTCCTTTGGATGAGGGTGAAGCTACGGGCGAGAAATCCTCATAGAGCATCGTAAGCATCATGCGTGCGGCATCTTCGGAGCCGAGTTTTCCTCGGTAAAGGTCATGCAAGGCAGTTCCTATGCCGAAGAAAGCCCGGAATCCCTGTGGAAGCGGAATCTTCAAGTAACCGCGCTTTCCCATGCCGGGGATGATGAGGTGGTTATGTCTTTCGTATTCCGTAACGGCCAGATCGCGGCCGTCGTCTCCGCTTCCGGCGAGGAAGAAATCAAGCAGCAGACTGTCGAGAAATCCAGCCGCCGTCAGCGTGGCAACAGCCTGTGCAAATCTTTTCCGGTTACGCATGGCGATTCGTGCGACCTGTGCCGCTCCTTGTACCGAAGCATTGAAAAAGACGTAGAACATGCCGAGCGGTCGGGTCGCCGTACCACGACGGTTGAAATTCACCGTAACGTTTTTTGCATCGTCGATAGCCGTAAGGAGTGATTTTCCTTGTTCGAGCGATGTGGTGAAGGTCGCCAAACGGGATGTGTTTTCGGCAATGCGGGAGGCATTTTCCAGCGCGACGCCTATTGCTTGCATACCGCTTTTGCGGGCAGCATACGAGAGCCATACCCCGGCGCGTTCGCTGCGCTGCGTTGCTTTCAGCAGTTCACCTATACGCCCCGTGCGGAATGCAACGTAACGTTTGATCTCCTTTTCGGCCTCGGCGATGTCTTTACTATGTACGAACCCCGTTTCCCCGCCGTTTTCACGGAAATAGTCGTAAAGCGTGTCCATGACCCGTTCGCGGCCGAATTGCCGGATTAGTTCCTGCCGATCGGCGGTGTCGAGTACGTCGAGCGTCCCGGTTTCGGCGATGGTCAGCGGCTCGGCCTTGCCTCGCAGTTCGCGGGTGATTGCGGCCATACTTGCAGGGATGTTACGCACGAATCCTTCGAGATTCCCGCCTTTGTCGATGGCGTGTACCAGCGCGGCGTGCTGCACGTCGCGCAGGAAATTCGCTGCGACAAACGCCGGATTCCGGGAGGTAAAAGCTCTTGCCAGCCAGCGTGTCGCGTTCCCGACCGTATCATCCAGCCATTTTGGAATCGCCAGCCGGTTATATTGGTTGATCGCGTTCGCCACGGCGGGATCGGCGAAGGTTATCACATAACGGATACCGTTCACGTAACATTCCACATTGCGTTGTCGTTCGTAAGAATGTCCCAAGTGTCCTTCGTGCTCGAAACGACTGCCCGATTCGGCTTCGCGGACAATGTTGAACCGTTCGGTCTCCTCGATACGGTTATACAGGTAGTCGGCCAGTTCATCATCGTGTGCTTGAAGTGCCGCGTTCATCTCCTTTTTCAGCCGGGCGATCTCCTTACGTGCCGCCTTCGATAGTTCGATGTCCTCGACGGCGGGGTCTATGGTCGTCGTAACCCATCTGTTGCCGATGCCTTTTGCCAACCAGACCTTATCGACGCGGAACAAGTCTTCCGAATTGCGGCTGTTGTTCTGCACCAACCGTAAGGCCGACTGCCTCGCCCTGTTGGTTTTGGCGGCGATGATCGCTCCGATACCGATATTCACCATTTGAGCGATCGGATTGCGGGGCTTTGCGATACGTCCTTCGGCTTCGTGCAGCACTTTCCGTAAGGGGCGCGGCCCCGCACTGTCGTCGATGAAGTCGTACACGTCGGCCGCATCGAAAGCCACCGGCTCGCCTTTCTGGTCGCGGTAGTTGTAATCATAATCCCGTAAGGGTACATAGTAGTCCCAGCCGTGCCCTTTTATCAACTTGCGGTGTTCGGGGGCTAACATTCCGTCTTCGACGAGGATTTCCAGCACGCGGTCGTTTGCCGCATTGATCCGCTGCCACAATCGCTGTGTCGGAATCTCTCCGGCCCGGCGGCGGAAATCTGCGACGATACTTCGGGCCAGCGTTTCGTTCCACGCATCGCGCGGGTCGAGGGATAGGGCCGCAATCCCCGTTGCCTGCCGTTCGAGCGACGATTCGGCCGTGATGTAGTCGATGATGTGTGTTTCCGTCATGCCTGTTTCACGGGCTATGGCTGCGATTTGGTCGAGTATGGGGTCTAAATACTCTTTCGTGTATTTGTCGATTGCGACTTTGGCGATGCTTGTCAAGTGGTTCAAATGTTTGTGTATGTCCGTGAGGTCGTCGATGCTGCCTCCGCGCCGCACGACTTCTTCCTGTAATCTTTCGACGGGTAAAGTGCTATCTATGAACCGGAGTTGCTGACGGCTTTTCCAATTCCGCTTGTCGTAAATCACAGTCGGTTCGATTCCGGCCGGCGGAGCCATTTCGGGCTGTGCCCGTTTCTTTTTAAGCAATTCTTCGACATACTCGCTCGCATATTTGAAATTCTCCGGCAGAGGTCGTTCGCTTTTCATCGTGCGTCGCCGCAACGGAGTGCGGTAGTTGTCGGAGAGGACGAAATCGAGGTGTTTGCGCATGGAGTGCACGATTTGCTCTTTCGTCTCTTGGGGTAAGGTTTTCACCAGCTCGTCGATGATGCTGCGATAACTTTCTTGATCGGTGAGCTTTTGGAGGTCGAATAATGCGAGGTATTTGCGCATGGCCTTCAAACGATCATTGCCCATGCGGTCAATGATGGCTCGGCCCATGTCATCAAGCAGTCCATATACACGCATAGCGAAGTCATCGGCATTATGTTCGCCGAGTAAAACTCCGGTGATATGATGCTCGCGGATGTAGCGTTCGATGCTATACCGTTCGATATTTTCGGGTGTAGCGTCGTCGAATATCGCACGGTAACGCACGTTTTCAGAACGACCGAAAAGCTGTTTACGGATGCGTCGTTCGGTCGCTGTTGCGGCGACGGCTTCGGCGGCCGTGCGTGTTTTTTGCAGGCGGTGTTTCGACAACCACAACAAATAAGCGATGTCGCGGTCGCCGATACGCAGCGGAAGTCGCAATATGTCGCGTAGCAGCGAGCGGATACGGCCGATGATCCGGGCAAAGCGGCTCGGCGTGATGTCGCCTTCCGCCAAATGTGCGAGGTATTCTTCCGTCGCCAGACGGCGGGTATCTGTCCGGCGGTGCTTGGCGCCGGAGGATTGGTGCTCCTGCTCGCGGGCAATGTCGGTCACGCGGCTGCGCCCTTCGGTATCGAGACCATTGTAAACTTTATCGAGAAAGTCGCCGAAACGGTCGCCCATCAGCGAGCGTAAGCCCATGTGTCCGACAATTTCATGCAATACGGTCGCTTCGGCATCGGCGAGTGTCGTAATATTGGGCAGGACAATGAACGTTTGTCCCGTTTGCGGGTCGTAAAAACCTTTTGAGCGTCGTTTACGACGTTGCATGAGCGGGTCGGAATCGGTAATTGCATCGAGGTCGTCGATAATCTCGACCGGAGTGTTCAGCGTGCGGGCGATCCGGCGAACGCGGCGAGCCAACTCCGCATCGCTTGCCGGGGCGTCGGAACCGAACAGATTGCCACCGTCGCGGAAGCGGAGGCCGTTTCCTGCATTGTCGTCAATCAATTCGTCAGGGTCGATGTCTATGGTTGCGGTTTCGGATTTGTCGGTTTCCTCCTGTGCTTCGATCGCTGCCAGTTCCACTTTCATCTGCTCTTCCAGCTCGGCGATGCGTTCTTCTGCCGCCTCCAACTCTGCTTGTTTGGGAAATCCATTGCCGACCTGCGTCTGTAAATATTCGATGGCTTGTTGTGCCGTTTCCATTCCGAGCTGCCGCTTCTGTATTTCGGCGTCGTACTCCTCACCGGAGAGCACTTTTTCGACTTGGCTGATGACGTTAATCATCTTAGCTCCGGCTTCGCCTTGCAGGTCGCGCCATTCGTTGCATTGGTAATAAATCGTGCGGTTGATGCGCTCCTTTTCATTGGAAAGGTAATTCCGTCGTAAAACAATTATAATGTCGAACTCTTTGCCGTTGATTCCGATGCGGAGTGTCATGTCCGATTGTGTACGGTCGGGTGATTGGCGGAGGGCATCCGCTTCGGCTTCGATGCGTTTCGAGAGCGGAACGAACAGGTCTTCGATTTTTTCCGGCTCGGAGGCTTTGAGTTTTCCCACTTCCACCGATACCACCTTATTGTCCGGAAACAGGCTTCGCAGGAAATCTTTTTTCTTACGGATTTGAGCAATTATTTGCGGGGTTGTTTGAAGGACGTTTTGCAGTCGTTTGAGTTCATGTGCGACGTATATTTGATGTTGATTGTAGTAGTCGCGTGCGTTTCTCAGCTTGCGTAGTTTATTCTGTTCGAGCGACAGGGCGAGCGCCGCAGCGCTGCCGGAGAGTGAGGCCATCATCTGCCCGAAATTCGTGCTGTCGCTGCTGTCGGTTTCGGGTTCTTCGAGCGAGCGTTCCGTAACCTCGCCCTTCATTGCCTGCTTAATGAACGATTCCTTGATTTTCAGCCGTTGGTAGCCCGTAACATCAAGCGTTTGTTTCACTCCGAGGCGCAGAATACGCACGGGTTTGTCCATTTGCAGGTGCAGATTGCCCTGCCGCACAATGCGGCCGATGCGTTGCAGGTAGTCCATAGGACGTATGGGTACGTCCAGATTGACGAGCATGTGCAGACGCTCCTGCATATTTACTCCGATACCTAATTTCTCGGTCGTGCCGAGTACGATCCGTACTTCGCCGTTGTTTATTTGCTTGTAGAGCGCCTCGCGTTTCGCGTCCGTTATGTAGTCGTGGATGATAGCGACCTGCTGGGCCGGTATGCCGGCGTCGATGAATTTACGCTTCATATCCACGAAAAGATTGAAGCTGTGGTCGCGGCTTTGGTAGGCGTCGCAGAAAACGGCAACCGTGCCGTTGTAATCGGCCGTCGCTTTCAAATCTTCTACGACTTCGCGCACGGCATGATTGACTTTGCTGTTGGGATCGTCCGGTAGAGCGGGATTAACCAGCCGCACGTCGATTGCCGCACGTTTGGCCAGTCCGAACATGACCAGCGGGATATGGGAGTTACGACGTTTTTCCTTACCGGGCATAGCGTCGTATTGAGTCAGTATTTCCCGTATGCTGCGCATGATAGCCCGCAGCGCAGGCGTTTGGTCGAGCAGTATATCCTCCGGTTTGCCTCCCTCGATGCGCGGCGTTCCTACACCTTCGCGCAGATCCGGTACATCCTCCGTGAGTACGGTGTGCGCGACTTTCTTCCAGATCGCCAGCAGTTCCGGCACGTTGGAGTAACTGGCGAAGCGTTCGACTACGCGGAATTTGCCGTTTGTGGCAAACTCGGCCGATTCCTCGATATTTCCGAAATTGTTCGCAAAGGAATCGAAATCGGCGATCTCGTACTGTTCGAGTTCGTGTTTGGGCAGCAGATAGCGCAGGAACGTCCACATCTCGGCCATTGTATTGGATATGGGTGTTCCGGTGGCGAATACGACGTTTTTGTTCTGTTTATTTGCCAGAATATAAGATGTTTTCAGCCTCATGCTCTGCGCCCGTTGCGACGCCGCAGGGTCTATACCTTTGATATTTTGCAGGTTGGTGGTAAAACCGAGCTTCTTGTAGGCATGTGCTTCATCTACCAGCAAAGCGTCGATTCCCAACTGTTCAAAGGTCATCGTCTCGTCCGTGCGGCGGTCGAGCAGACGTAATGCACGAGTACGGGCCTGTGCTTTGAGTTTTTCTTCCTCTTTGACTGTTTTATCCGTTATTTTCTTGTTTTCCAGTCCCTCGATCTGTTTCTTGATAGCATAAGCCTGCCGTTTGGCATTGTCCGGAGAATTGGCTTCGATTTCTTCGAGCTGTTGCATCTTCTCTGCGATCAGCGTGTCGATATATTCATTGACACGCTCCGGGGCATCCGGTATGGCATCCAGATAGCTGTGATAGAGTACGACAATATCCCAATCGTTATAGGCGATCTTTGCGAATAATTCCTGCCGCTGCGATGCCGTGAGGTCTTTTTCGGACGGAACGAGGACACGGGCGGCCGGATAGAGGGATTTTATTTCGGAGGCGAATTGGTTGAATGTCGAGCGTTGTACGACGATGCACGGCTTCTGGGCGATACCGAGCCGCCGCATCTCCATTGCCGTAGTTATGAGGGTCAGGGTTTTTCCCGTGCCGACTTCGTGTGCCAGCAGCGTTGCTCCTTGCAAACCTCGCATGACACCGATTTTCTGATGCTCGCGCGGCTTCTTCGTGTGTGCGGCGTTGGGAAAATAATCGAACGATGAAACGTCGATCTGTCTTTCGACGGTGCTGTTGAAGGTTCTGTTATATATTTCGACGAGCTTATCGGTCGTTGTTTTATCTTGTCCTTTAATCCATTGTTCGAATCGTTCTTCCAGCTCGGTCTGTTTCATGGCGGCCTGTGCCATCGCTTCGGGGTCTTTGACACGCTTTTCTTTTTGAGCCAAAGGGTCGTATTCGCTGCGACTGATGTAGGTCTGCGTCTTGTTCATCCGGTCGAGTGCGAGTTTGCTCCCCGGCGCTTGCGGAATCCCCATACTGGTATCGACCGTATTCCCTTCGTTCGAGATTTTGGCGATATACTTGTTGGCCGATGTTTTGGCGATATGGGCCGTTACGTTGAACGTCTCTTTGAAAAACTGTTCGTATAGGGCGATGGGTATCCATGTGCTGCCGAGCGATACTTTAATCAGCGGCAGCGGAATATCCATCGGAATAATTTTCACGAGCGCACGGATGTTGGCGTCGAACTGTCCGTTTTCATTGGCTTGCTCGGCCTGTTCGAGTTTCTCGCGGACATTTCCCGAGAGGTATTCGTTGCGCTCCTCATAAAGACCCGTTACCGGATTGACATAGATAAGTTCCTGTGCGAGCAGTTCTTTTTCTGTATCCTCCTGCTGTATGTGGAGCAATTCTGCGATATAGGGCATATCGAGCCGTCCGTAGCGGTAGAGCGATACGGCGATCGCGTCTTTCGGCGTGTCGGCTTTCAGTTCGCGTGTCGGTTCCAGCATCCGGCGAAAGAAGATGTCCGACCTTTGGATGTCATGTCGTTTCTTTCCGTCGGGAGTTACGATTTCCTTGTCGTTTTCGATGGCTGCGATGGAGGGAAAATCCACGTCGTCGCGCAGGAATGAAATACGCGTGTTTCTTGATAATGTCCCGTAACGACGGGTGAAGGTAGCGTAGGCGTCGTTAAGCTCGGCTCGCAGTTGCTCGATGTTCGGCAGATCATTGCGTTCGGCATCGAGCAGCTCTGTGATCGCACTTTTCAGCCGCAGGTAATCGCCTAACGCTTCGACTTTACTGCGGTTGCGGATTTTCAACGAGTTCCAGTCGGCGGGTACGGCTTGTCCGAACCGCACGATATATGGTTTTCCGTCGATGATCGTAAGTCCTCCCTCTTTTGTACTGTTGGGGGCCTCGACCGCTTGCGGTATTCGCTCCGTTGCGGGTGCCGGGGCCGATGTGTAGATATTTTCGGGGAGTGCGGATATGAAACTGTCGAGCGTGCGGGACTGGTCTATGTCGCTTGTGGGGACGCAGCGCTGTTCTGTGGGGCGTATTTCCACGCCACTTTCGAATCCGAAGCGCATCTGGCCGGCCATGAACTGCGGATTGTCGTGAAAATACTTGTTATAGTTCATGTGTGCCGTTGCTGCTTCGGTCTTTACCTTCCCGTTCGGTAGTTTGATAATTCGTTCGTAGGGCGCCTCGCGTTCCGTAATGGTCGATTGCATATTTACGGCATAGGGTGCCGGCCCGGCTTCGTCGCGTTTGCGGACGATAATGATGTCGGCCGAGGTTTCGGTGCCGACCGTATTTTTGAATGTACCGGTATTCAGACGGACTGCCCCGATGAAGTCTGCATTACCGTCGTTTACGACCCAATTCCGCAAATTTGCACTCCGATCGAGCGTTGCTGTCGAGGTAATGAATACGCCCAATCCGCCGGGTTTGAGCTTCCGGATGCTTTTGGCGATGAAATAGTCGTGAATCTCGAAACGTGAGGATAAATCGCGGTCGAACGTATCGTGTACTTTGAACGTTCCGAACGGTACATTGCTGATCACCAGCGAATAGCTGTTGTTAGGTATGCGCTGCTGCTCGAAACCTTCGATGTGGATATGCGCTTCGGGATAGAGCGCACGAAGGATGTGGCCGGACAGATCGTCGAGTTCGATTCCTGTCAAATCCGATTTCGACCGTATCGAAAGAGGCATCAGACCGAAAAAATGTCCGATGCCGGCCGATGGTTCGAGGATGCGGCCACCGTCGAATCCGAGGCGTTCCACCATATCCCATATCGACGATATGACTTCGGGTGGAGTATAAAATGCGGTGGTTGTGGATGCGCGTGCCGCTTCGTATTCATCGGCTGTCAGTAGTTCGCGCAGTTCGTTGTGGTAGGGATGGGCTATTTTGAAGATTGCTGGAATACCGCCCCAGCCGGAGAATTGCTCCAATACAGCTTTTTCTTCCGGGGTGGCTTCGCGGCCTTCGGCTTCGATTTCTTTAATGAGCCGGATTGCGGCGAGATTGGCTTTGATCTTGCCAACCTCGCCTCTCGGAGCGAGGTCGTGTCCTCGTTCGATTACATGGTTTTTGTACGAGGTGTTTTTTGCGACTTCGCTTTCTCCACCTTTTTCAACGTGGCGATGATCTCCCGCATCATTTTTTCGCTGATGGGTATTTGTTCCGGCTCCTCCGGACAGTAACACGGTCGGAGGAGTTGATAGTAATACTCGTCCACTACTACCGGATCTTCGTCCCGTTCGAGTGCTGCCTGCCGCCACCGCATCGCCCGTGTTACGGTCTGGTCTATCGAATCGAGCAATTCCGCCGGATTCTCCCGATACTGTTGCAACAGGCTTCTCGGCTGATAAAATGCCAGTTCCCAAAGCGCCGTCTTTGCGGCTTCCGTTTCCATAAGCGGGATAGTCTTTCTCGCTACTGTTTTCCCGTCGTTCATCGTTTCGTGTATTTTGATTCTCTTGTAATATATGGTCGAGCGTCTTGGCCGCTGTTATGTTGTCAAGATAAGCATTTAATTCTTTTTTTGCAAGTTCGGCCAGCTCGCCGACGGTAATATCTGCCGGGGCATAACGATTGTGTCCATTGGGTAAAAAGGTTTGTTCTTTGTTTCGCAGTCGCCATAATATTGGCTCTCCGAAGCCCATAATATCTTTTATTTTCAAGTTATTAGAATACCCGTATCGGTTGTCGTAGCTTTGTGGTGCGACGGGTACACTGACATAAATGCCCAAATCCGTTTCGGGTGCCCAAAGTGTAAACGAGCCGTCGCCGCCGGCCGGTGCTATATTGGTCTGGGCATAGATGGTTTTACCCTTGCGATCCGTTTCGTGCTCCCAGCCCAATTCATCGGCGAAAGCACGGCTGAATCGCTCCAAATCCTTGCGGAAGTTCTTTTCGGGGCGTAGATTGCCAGTCTCGTTTGTGTCTTTCTCGACAGCCCCCGTCATGTCGTATATTCCTGCCAATCGGTATTGTGCTCCCGTTCCTGTCGGCTGGGATGTTTTCTCGGCCTTGTCGAGATCGGCCATGTCGAACGCCTCCACCTGCTCGTAGCTGTCCATTTGCGCGGCATATTCCTCCATGCCGGGCATTTGGCGGGCGGCGGTGTAAATAGGTTTCAGATAGGGGCGGATCACGTCGCCCAGATCGGCGATCATCCGGCGGGAGAAGTCGGCGAATCGACGCGCTCCGGCCTCAACATGGTAAGCGGCCATTTGTGCACCTATGGAGAGTATTTCGGGGTCGAAGCCGGCGTTGAGTTGTCCGAGTTTCTCGCGCATCCGTCGTTTCAGTTCCTCGTATTGCTCGGTCGTTACCAATTTGTTCTGCGCCCCGTATTCGGGAGCTGTGCCGGCCGATGAAGCGGAATCGTCGGCTGTTCCCGATTGTTGTTTTTCCGCTGTCTGTCGGGCGTGTACCTCCTCTAATTCCGCATAGATGCTGTGTTGGAGCGGAAATACGGGTTTTCCTTCTTCTTGTTCTGCTGCCTTATTGATTTCCACCACTAACCGGATAGCGGCGTCTGCACTTTGTTCAGCCAATTTACGGATATGGTCGATGAATCGTTCGCGGGCTTCGTCATTTTGAACGATACTTTGTTTTTTATATCCCAGTCCCTCACGGGCCCTTGCCGAATAAAAACGGTACATATTATATGCCTTCGGAGAGTATGAATCTACCGGAACCAATGCCGCTTTATCAAATAGCGGATGTTGGATGGCGGGCTGTTCTTCCGATGTCGGGCGGGTGGTGTCGGATGTTGGTGCTGTCCCCCGAAATGCCTCGGCGTCTTCCGGGGTGTCGAATAGAAAACTGCGAGTGAAGGAGCTGTAATATCCGTCGTGTTCTTTGGCCCTCTTTTTCAAACTTTGAAATGCATTTCGTTCGATCCGTTCTGCCAATTTGACAGAGTAAAGAGTAGCGCCGGTCTTGGAGTGGCGGGTTTGTTCCGTAGGGCTGAAAAGTCCGGTTTCGGCCGATGTGTCGGATGTCGCGGTTTTCGTTCGATGCTGACTTTCGGCAAGGTCTGCCAGCTCCGCATGGATGCTGTGGCGAGGCGTAAGGATCGGTTTGCCCGCATATTTTTGAGCCGCAGCGTTGGCTTCCGCAACCAACTTGATTGCGGCGCGAACGTCTTTCTTGGCCAGCCGCCGCACGTCGCGGATGAATCCGGCTTTGATAAGGTCATTGTTCAGCACGCTGAAAACCTTATCGGGAAACGACGCGACGGCATGATGCAGGTATCTGTCGTATTCTTGGGTAATTGCAGGCGGAAACGTATCCTCGGCCGATGTGCTGTTTTGCGGGATTTCCTTTTGCCGTTCTTCTCGGAGCGGTAAAGTCCCCTGCGCATGATAAGCCTCCACCGCCTCGGCAATAACTTTGCTTTTCGAGGCTTCGGTACGGGCGATACGTTCCTGCAAACGGCCTATTTCCGCTTGCAGGGGAGCTAAAATGTCGTTGAGATTACGGTCGGAGAAATCGCGCGGCACGTCGAACAGATCACTCTCGGAAGGTTCGTGAGACGGCCCGAACAACGTTGTTTGGTTATCCTCTTCGTAAGCGGTTCCGATATTGCGTTTTTCGGCAGCATAGCGGGTGCGAAGCGTGTGCAGTTCGGCCCTGTATTGGTCGAGACGGGCTTCGATCTCGGCGGCGGTCTCGGCCGCTATTCGTCGTTCGTCGTCGGTGAGGGGGCCGGATATTGCGTCCAGTCCGCCTCCATGTCGAACTGCGGCCGACCCGCCGCCCTGTTGTCCGAGATACGCATCATCACCTGCTGGGGCGTTACGTTGTTCTCCATCGACAGTCTCGCTACGATCGTTGCCAGTCGCTTCAAACGCTGAGGTGTCAATCCCGTTTCCGTTTTCGGTTTCGTCGTCATAATTTGCTGGATTGGGAGGTGCTGTCTCTGTCGCTTCAAAGTTAGTGTTTTTTGAAGATTCGGACGCATCCTCGATGAATAAATTATCTATTTCTGCCCATTGATCCTGCGACGTCTGTCCGGCCCATTGTGCGAAGGCGTCGTCATATAATAATTCCGTGCGGACGCGCTCCTGTTCGGCTTCATACTCCTGCATCCGGGCGTAATCCTCTTCGTCCATATCGTCGTATGGATTCGGAGTGTCGTTGTGCAACCTTACGGCAGCGTTGTAAGCCTGTCGTGGCGAATGTATTCGGGAGAGTACTTCCAGCACGGCATCTTTGATCGTCTTGTCGTCCATGTCCCAATGTGCCTGCTCCGTATTCCCGCCGCCGTATTGGAAATAAAGCCGCTCGGCGTATTGTTCGGGGGTGATACCGTCCGAAGATAGGATGCTGAACCGCGAGCGGCGTTCGTTTTCATTGCCCGTAAATCCGAGTTCTCGGGCCAACCCCCGACGATTGCCGCTGTCTTTCCATGCGAACCTCAACCCGCTGGCAATATCACGCAGGATCACGTCCTCGATAGATACGAAATCACCTAACTCGGCCGCAGATTGGGTGTAGGGTGTCGTTCGCTCTTTGCGGATTCGGGGTATTTCTGTGCGGGCGGGTGCCGCCGGGGGCGGCACGGCCGGAACCGGTGTTGGGTGCTCTTCAACGGGAACCGTTGCCGTGGCGTGCTGCTGTAAAAACTGCAAGGCGTCCGAATACATTTGCCGTTGTCCGGCATCGGCCGCTCCGTCGAGCATACGTTGTATGATTCGTTGTGCATCCTGCTCTCCTGCGGCTGCCCGAATCGCCTCGGCGAGTTGCCGGGCGATCGGTTCATTGTTCGTCGTGTCGGTATCCGTGGCTTCATTGTGCTGCGCAGGTGCGATGGCGGTGGGCGTTTCGGTCGGTGGTGGTGCCTCGGATTTCGGGGTGAGCGCATGGGCCGGTGTAAGGACGAATTGTCCGGTATCCAACTGTACGACGTAACTGCCGCCTTGCTTCCCTGTGATGCGTCCTTGTACCCCGTCTGCGGTAATTACTTCGTCGCCGTTGGCGTATTGTACGGCTTCGGGGGTAACGATTCGTGCGACTTCCTCTGGGGCAATGCCCGCTTCGGTGCCGGTTTCCATGTCGTATTGTTCCTGCTTGGCCCGATTCTCAGCTTCGGCCTGCTGTTCGATGATTTGAGCCTGCCGTGCTGAAAATTCCGCCAGCGGCGTTCGTTCGATATGTTCGAGTTCCGTCCGGTCGATCTGTCCGGGCTGGCCGGTTTCGGGGTCGAGGACGAATAAGGTTCCGTCCGTAGCCGCTTCGTCGGTGTCGCCCGAAAGTACGACGTAGGTTTTCCCGTCCGCACGCCGGGCCGTTATGATTTCTTCGGTCGCCGTTTTGCCGTCAAGTCCTTTGTAGGCCCACCGCTCGGCGGTTTGTACAGCGGTATGGAGCGCTTCGCCCTCGGCATCGCCCGTCTCCATGCCGTCGAGAATCTGTCGTTGGAGGCGGAAGCGGGCATAGTCGGCGGCATGTGCGGCGTCCATTTTCCCGATATTGGTCGCCTGCCAGTCGATCGCGGCCATCGCCTGTGCCTGCTGGCTCATCGTCGGCTTGTGCATCGCTTCGAAAACCTGTTTGCGCAGTTCTTCATTTTCGATTTTGGCGAGCGCTTTTTTCTCCTCCGTTTGCAGAACGTGCGTTTTGTGGACGTATGCTGCGACACTCGGAAGTTCCAGCGCCGAAAAACCCGCCCCCATGAGCGACGTGGTGAGAAACGTCGTCCAAAGGTTTTCACCCGCAAGATTCTCCCGCCATTGTTCGTGCTCTCCGGTCAGAAGGGGCGACAGGATGCCTCCGGCGACCTCTTCCAACCATTCATCGACCGGGCCGTTCCATAGAGTTCGATTACGGAAGTCGGTAAGATACCTGCTCCGAGAATATCCCGGCAATAGCTTGTCGAACGACAGTTTTACGCCCATACGCCGGCCGAGCTGCTCGACTGGCCATTTCAGTACTTTCTGGACGCCTTTGCCGAGTTCTCCGCCGATATGCTCGGTAAACACGTCTGTAAACGAATCGGCGGCCGCCTTATACATGTACTTCGGCACGGGATGTTCTGTAACCGTCCCGTTTTCTGCCACTGTGTATTGTTGTTGCGCCCGCTGGTGGTAGTTGGTGTAGGTTCCGGCCTGTAAAGGCGTCATAGCGGTTGCGCTGACGGTATATTCACCCAATTTACGCAGGCCCCGCCCTGCAAGGTTTTTCGCCTCTTTCTTGATAAGGGCACGTCCGACGGTTTTTGCGGCTCCGCTGCCCAAACCGCTCGTTGTGGCAAAGCCGGCCATGTAGGGCAGCGATGCCGCGACGCCGCTGCCGACTTTCGCGCCGGTGGTGGGGCCGCCCCGCCGGGCGATATACTCGTTTATTAACCCTGATGTGCGGAACAATTCGACTATATCTTTTTCGGTCGGGGTCAGCCGTTCGCTTCGGGCCGCTTTTTTCAGCGCCCGTGTCGTTACGATGTTTTCGGCCAGCTCGCGGGTTCCGAGCGAGGCAAAGTCCGCCAACGTCTGCCAGTCGAAAATTTCACGTGTAAGTCCCGATGTGCCGTCTCCGGCCTGTTTGTCCTTTTCTGTTTTCTGATTGAGGATTTTCAAGGCCCGCTCTGCGGCCTGCATGAGCTGCGTATCTTCACCGCCGAGAGCCGACGGGCTGCGTAGCATTTGCGATTTTGCATAAGAAGCCCATGCCTGTTGCCACAAGGACGCATTGTCCATACCCTTATCCATGCGTGCCAATGTTTCCTGTCGTCGGGCGTCGGCTCGTTGGCGGGCACGGTCGTAGATCGCTCCGATATGTTCCGTGAGACCCTCTTTGATTTGCCGCTCGTAATCCTCTTCGGACATGTTCGGAGCCGGTTTTGGAAGTGCATACGATGCAGAGGTATCGGGTGCTTCGCCCGATTCGGATTCGGCGGTCAGAGCGGATGGTACCGAGGCGTCGGCTCCACGTCTGCGGGTCTTTTGCAGGCCGGAAATGGCGTTGAGCTGCCGAAGCTGTTCGGGGGTGAACTCGGGAAGTGAGTTATTCATAATTCAGATAGTAATCCATGATCTGTTGGTCGGAGAAACCGGCTTCGCGCATCTGTTCGGCCTGTCCTGTTTCGAGCAGATTCAGTGTTTCGGGGGAGTATGGCCCGGTAACATAGCGTTTCGGCTGCCGGAACAGCAGCCCTATATCGGCGGGTGGTTTCGAGGGCTCCTGTTCGCCCGTGAGTTTCAGATAAACTGTGCGTAAAAGCTGTGCTTTCTGTGCCGGTTTGAGCTTGCCATACGAGAACTGCGGGACTTTTTCGCCTGTGTAGGCCGGTTTCTTGGTCGGGCTTCCATCTTCGGGAATGATGCCCATATCACGGCCTTTCTCGTAAAGCAGACTTTCCTGTGCCGGCGAGAGGCTTACGACGGTCTTTTCGTCGCGGTCGAGAAACTGGACGGCGGCTTTGTCGGCGGCCGCGGCTGCGCGTGCGCTGGCGGTTGAAGCCGACGCTGCGGCTCGCGTGCGGGCCACTTTGAGGTTATTTTCACCCCGTATTTTTTCGATTTCTTTCTTGTCCCGGAGATCCTCGGCCCGTTTTTGTTTCTCTTGCTGGGCTTTCCACATATATCCCAGCAAGGCGTCGTATTGTTTCTGCGCGAGGTTATAGGCTTGGCCGGCGGCCGAGGCTTCCATGTTCGCGGCCTGCTGCTCGCCTTCCTGTTGTCCCATGAGGGCACGGAGTTTCAGTTGTCGGTATTCGCGGTTTTGGCTGTCGTATAATTTTTCCCACTCATTGATCCGGTCGAGCATTCGCAGCGGAGCATCGGTACCGGTTTTCGGCACATAACCTTCCGTTGCCATACCGACGATTCCCGTACCGAGGGCCGTCAGCATATTGCTCCATGCCGCGATCTTTGCGGCTGTTTCGGCGCGTTTGATGCGTGCGGGATCGGCTTCCGGCTTCATCGTCTCGATGTAGGCGAGAATCGGATTTTGGCCGCTGCGGTATAGTTCTGCGGCCCGTTGCTGTTTTTGCTCCCATACGGCTTTCTGTTCCTTGGCACGCTGCTGCCGCCGTTGCAGTTCATCCGCAAAGGAGAAAATGGCTTTTGTCGGTTGCTCTTGCGGTTCCATATCGCTAATTGTTGCCCGTGATTCCGGCAAGTCCCGATTTGCCGAACCCTCCTAAGCCATAGAGCATGGCGAGTTGCCCGAACGCATCGCCTACGCCGCTGACCATGTTTTGCATACCGCTGATTTTGCCCGATTCGGCTTCGTAGCGGGCATTGTCGAGGTTGTCGAGGCGGGCTTGATATTGTTGTTGTATCTGGTCTTTGTGCTGTTCGCCCAATCCGGCGATTTGGGCGACGACCTGCGAATAGTTCTTGTTGAGCTTGCCGGCAGCGGCGACTTTCGCTTCATCCGTCGCTCCGCTCTTGATGGCGTTTGTATTGAGCGCTTTGAGTTCATCCTCGTTATAGTCCCGAATACGTTTGAGCATCGCCCGCGAATCGGCACGGTCGAGGTACGGTTGGTTCATTTCCGATTGATACCATTCGTCGAGCCGTCGCCGACGGTCTTCGAGTATTTGGTCGGCCTTCTTGCGGCGTTTATTGGCCGAAACGCCGCCTGCGATGGAGGAGAGAGCCGAAATTCCGGCTCCTATGGCTAATGCAACGGGAAACATGATTGTCTAATCTTTATCACTTTGTAAAATTAGCGGCCGCAGGTGAGAAAATATCCTTATTTTTGATCGGAATATATCAATAAATCAGATACTTAATGTCTCGAAAGACCCTTCAAGACGACGAAAAGAATGCAGTCTGCGTGAGATACGCGCAGACGGGAAGTCTGCGGGCCGTAGCCTCCGAATACGGCATCAGTCCCATGCGTGTAAAGCGTTTGTGGGAGGCGTTGGGCGAGCAGCAGCAACAAGTGCTGCGGGCATCGGTCGAGGATTTGAGGCAGGAGGTCGAGACGACGATCGTCCGCAGCGAGCTGACAGGCGACTATCTTGAACGGGTCATTAAGGCGCGGGATGCGGCTATTGCCGAATTATGGGCGCGTCTGTCGGATGCGAAGCTGCGCAGGGCCATGTCCGATAAAAATCTGATCGCAGCCTGCAAAACGTTGTATGATATGAGTAGCGGGGCCGAAAAGCGACAATCCGAACCGAACGACTTGTTCATGGTATTGAACCAGCGTATTCACAACGAAATCAATCACAACTATTACATACAAGAGCATGGAACGACAGAGGCAGACGGTTCCGATAGCGGGAATTAACCGTGCGGAAAATGATTTGACGGTGCAGGACGGCTGTTGCGAAACCCTGCACAACCTGCGATATGACGCGGGGGCATGGAGGAATGTCGAGACTTTCCGGCAGGTGGCGGAAATAACCGATTTCGGAGGTTTTACGTTGTTGTATAAGCATCCCGCGACGGCCGATGACCTCTATATCGCCTCGGACGAAAGCGGCACGATTCACGAAGTGCGCGTGTCGGGCGGGCGGCTGTCCTCGACACAGGTGATTATGTGCGGGGTGTCGGAGCTGTGGCAGACTTTTTCGTTCGGGAATGTCTTGGTGTTTATTACCGACGGTCGGGAGCTATATTACGTCCTTTACGGTAATGAATATGTCGCTTTCGATATGCCGGAACCGCCGGATATAAGCGAATCGAAAGAAAATAGATCGCGCTTCAAGACCGATTTTTATGCAGCGATACATCATGATTTCGGGAGTGTCACGTATGATTACGTCGCCGGTGACGACTTGGCACGCATGGATAATATCGCTCCGGACGGCGGGTATTTCTTTACACGCATCACTGATAAGAAAAACAAAACATTGCTGCTTCCTGCCGTGGATGGCGAATACTGGCTCGGAGCCATAGCCGTAATGGTCGCCTATCGCATGATGGATGGTGCTACGGTGGCGAACTCGGAACTGATGATCTTCGCCTCGGACGGCGGAGAGAGCGAGGACGGTCAGTACGTCGATTATGTGGCGGACGGAATGCCGTCGAAAGTCCCGGAGAGTATCAGATACGGGGTTTTCATCGGGACGAAATACAAGCACACGACCTGCACCAATAATTTTTATATCCAGCCTCAAATCGTTATCAATATTCCGGAAGGGATAGATACGCGCATCATCGAGAGCGTGGCTATCTATTCCACTCGGATTATTCCTGTGTACGATTTCGAACAGACATGGAACGGCAAATGGAGCCTGTCGGATCGGGGGAGCGGAGATGACAACAGTTACATGTGGGCTGCGGATTTCAGAAAACTGTTTACAAAGGACGTGGACTTGTTGCAGGAACCTCTGTATCGGATTAAAGAGATTGAAGTGCGCGATTTTGTCAAGAACAGCCATAAAGAGGCACTCACCTATACGCTTCTGAAAAATGCGGAGAGCCAGCCGGTTTTCGAGCCTACGCAATCGCTCCACACGCAGGTTGCAGGGTGTTACTACGAATATAACGGGCGGTTGCACAAGGGAAATATCCGTACCCGCCTTTTTGCCGGTTATTCCCGCTTTTGTTTGGGTGAGACGGAAGAGGGGATAACGACGAAGTTGATTTGCCGGTTGGATATAGACAATACCAGCAAGCAAGTGTGTCGTTCTGTACCAGCGTTCCGGCCGACGAAAATCCGCAGGGTCGCATCATACCCCGATTATCGGGCCGTCCAGTTTGCCGTTATGGTCGATGACCCCGGCTCTTATGGCGGAAAATGTCTGCTGAATGTCAAGCTCGATGCCTGCGAGGGTAATAATTATGCTTATGCCGTCGGCACTCCATCCGGCAATGCAAAATACCCGTGTATTAAAATGTCCGAATCCTCCGTAGAGTATAAACAGACGAATGACGACGATACTTATATCGAGGCGAACCGCGTACAAGTATCTGCGACGAACAACCTGTTTTCCCTGCCTTTTGCCAATTCGTACCGTTTCGGAGTAAGCGAGGAGCGGATCATCGCCATTGCGACGGTGGTGGATGAGCTTTCCGCAACCCGTTTCGGCGCTTTCCCGCTCTACGTCTTTACGGATCGGGGCGTGTGGTCGCTGGAAAGCGGAACAGGCGAGGTGCTCTATTCCAATATTCTGCCTGTCAATCACGACCAGATTATCAATCCGAACACCTGCACGGCGTTGGAAACGGTGTTTTATATCACCTCACGGGGCGTACATAACCTCCGAGGACGTTCTTCGCAGCTTATTTCCCGGCAGATCGAGCGATACACCGGAGAGCTGACCGAATATTTGAAAACGGCGCAGATCTGCTTTCAGTTCAAATACGGGGATTTGATCGTCTATAACCCCGAATATCCGTATGCCTATGTTTATTCGCTGGCCTCCGGCTTCTGGTCGTCGCGCGATATGACCGGACGGATACTTAATAACGGGCAAATCGTCAAGCGCAGCGCGATCGCCTTACTTGGCGACGAAACGATGTCCTGTTCCGTCGATTGCCGCATCGTAATGCGCCCCTTGAAATTCGGAACGACCGATTTCAAGCGCCTCGAAACAGCCGTAGTGCGCATCATGTCGCAGGACTGTTTCGTGCATGTGATCGCCGAAGGGTCGAACGACTGCCGTACATGGATAACCTTGCGCGACGTTTGGTGTCGTGTCGGCGATATGGACGCACGCTTTCGGCGTACTTCTACGTCGTTCAAATTCCTGCGGTTCAAACTGCATCTGACGGCCAACGAGCGGTTGTCGATGACCGGTGTGGATGTCGAGTGGTATCCTCGTTTTACGAAACGGTTGCGGTAGGGGCGTTACATTCCGTTACAAAACGTGACGAATCGCACTGCGCCCGATCGGAAATTATTTGTCGAAATTTTCGTTTGTGTCTGAAAAAAATGTTTTTTTGTGTAAAATCTTAGAGTATGGACGAAAAATTCGCGGCGCTGAAAAAGTATAATTTCTGGGATGGCAATATTCCGGCTTTGGGATATTTGCCCACGGAAGTTACGAAAAGAGTGTAATTTATTGGAAATGAGCATTGGGTAATCGCTCATAATAGTAATAGGTTACGAATTAGTTAGTTATCTACTGCATTATTCTTCTGTGCGTTGCGTAACCTTCAAAGAACTCTTCGTATGCAAAAGTAACAATAAAACGGGAGATTTAGAAATGAATCTCCTGATTTTTTCTTCTCACACAAGTTTTTCCGTAAAAGCGATTTTATCCGTCAGCACACCATCGCCCAAAAAGATTTTGAACGAACGTGTGCCGACTGCCGCATAAGCGGAGAAAAGGGCTTTGCCTCACGCCTAAACAATAGTTTAGACTGATGAGACAAGGCCCCTTTCTTTTGTGCTTATGCCAAAGAGGTGCTTTTACGGGGTTTTGACGATTTTTCTTTTTTCGTTGTCCTTTTGAGCCGGAAGCGGAAAGCCGTGTATGACCGCACATTCCATAAATGGAACAAGCCGTCACTCACGGCAGACAAACCGGGAAGAATGATTTTATCCATCCGACCAAACACGTTTGGCCAAACAGATAAAAACATACTTCCTTGCCGATGGTTTGCTCGGTTTCACGCTACCGGCTATGTTCTTTTCTGTTGGGGATGTCTTTTTCACGGATTTCTCTTTTGAAGTTTTCCTGTCTAATCTGCCTCCACTTCCG
>OLSX01000717.1_pt1 | contig 32779 bp, 18 predicted proteins | sample 1673141 | NCBI WGS metagenome assembly OLSX01 (sample SAMEA3136759, study PRJEB25190) | human gut metagenome | biome: human gut; feature: human-associated habitat; material: faeces | place: Austria | collected 2013 | reverse complement strand
GCATTTTTCCATTTTTTCAAAAGTTTAAGAAGATGGATTCTCAATCACACTAACTGTATGAATATCTGCACGGCAAAATACTGATGCGCTTGTGGTTTGCGTTTGAAACATTGAATTTAATTATCCCTAAAAATATATGCGGTACTACCACAAATTGAACGAATTACTACAAGACAGATTAGGTTGTTATTGATAAGTTTCAAGATAAAAACTATATTGCAAACCTTTTTCTTGCATCCATGTTTAAAAAAATCCCTTCTCAAAAGAAGTAGTATATATTGTTTCAAGTAAATATTAATGTGGAAAAGTTTTACCTTCTTTCGGAAAGTTCCATCGGCGTGTATCCGCAATTGACCCATTTGCGAGTATTATTACTTGAATTTTGCCATCTCATAAGCAGTTCGTTAGCTTGATTTATATCCTTTGGAATAATACCGCAACTCTCCATTAAATCATTTTCTGCCTGAATGGGTTCTTCTGTTCTTATAAGCCAATTAAGTTTAGCCATAAAACCTTCGGCGACTAACCGATTAACTTTCATACTATACATTAAAAAATCGCGCAAACCCTCCGTATATTCATTTTGCTCATAATAATTAGGATTAGCGTACTTAAGCAATTCTTCCTTTGGAGGATCATAGTATTTCTTTCCGGTTTGGTAGTATATAATTTCATCAATCTTTTCTTGAGAAACTCTTGAACATATTACAGCATTACTGTAAATTGTGTAATACTCATATGAGTGTCTTTGAAGCTTTTCTGACCAAAGTAAATACTTTTCTTTATTGATTTTCGGCGTGTTGTATCGGTTATACAATTTAAGGAACTGTCGAGGCGTTACATATCCGTATAAATTCACGCACGCTCTTAAATATTTATCAACATTCAGATGTTCTTCATTTAATGTCCATCTGTTTCCCATAATAATCCCCCCTTAAATCTTAATATATCTTTGGTTTCTACTGTTTGGTTTATCAGGTAAGATCATTGCAACAAGGCCATTTTCGATTGCAGGATTAAGATAATTTTTACGGAGAGTTTCTTTCGATTTTAAAGTCAGTAAAGACAAAATAGCGGTTGCCGTATACGGAGTATCGTATTCCATACCCGAAAGCAACTTTTTAACATATTCCGAAAGATTATCAGATGAGTATTTTGCCGAGTTTAAAATTTCACCTAACACGACGCTGATTTGCTCTAAAATAAACTCGATAAAAACAGTGCTTTCTCCGTCTATATGACACCTTGCTATTGCGTTATAATAACCGTCCTGAAATTTTTCAATTTGACTTTCAATCGGGATAAATTCAAACATCGGCTTCCAAGCCGTCAAAATTGCCGTATGCCAAAGCCTTGCCATTCTGCCGTTACCGTCGGAAAAAGGATGAATAAAGACAAATTCATAATGAAATACCGCGGCAAGGATTAAAGGGTGCACGGTATCTTTTGAATCGTTCATCCAGTCAAACAAGCTTTGCATTTGCTCCGGCACAAGGCTTGCAGGCGGCGCCATAAATATACACTTATCGCCGTTAAAAACGCCTTCTTCGCCTCGGCGAAAGTTACCGCTTTCCTCTACGGTAAACTTTGTCATAATACCGTGCAGGCGTTTGAGTTCGTTTATGCTGTATATATCGAAACGCCCGATTTCCTCATAAGCCGCATAGGCGTTTTTGACCTCTTGTATTTCCTTTTGCTTTCCCATAACCGTGCGGCCGTTTATTACATCTCTTACTTCGTCTAAAGACAAGGAATTTGCCTCAATAGCAAGCGAAGAATGAATAGACTTGATTTTGTTATTTTTGCGCAAATGCGGTTTTGAATCCAAATTTGTACGCTCGCTAATTTTTCCGATTTTTTCTGAAATATCAGCCACAAACGATAATATCTTATCCGTTATCCGATACGGCGGTATATATGACATTTAATTCGCTCCTAACTTGCTTATTATCTTGCTTATTATCTTACCACATAACGACAGATTTATCAAGTATTATTAACCTTTTTTATGCACTCGCAGACATACCTTTTTATATCGCGGTTGAGTTTTGTATCAATCACAGTAAATCCGTATTTTTTGTAAAAGCCAAAAGCATCGTCATCGGTTTCGGCGGTGATTTTATTGACCGCAAATTGACTGAAAATATAATCTATAAGCCTACTGCCGATACCCTTGCCCTGATATTCCGGTTTTACGGCAATATCCAGTATTTCGGCGGTTTTATTTTCTGTTTTAAATACCACAATCCCTTTGTATTCGCCGCTATGCTTAAAGCCATAGATATTGATGTTTTCATCTGCTTGATATTTCTTTGCTCTGTTCAGTCATCGTTCTTCTGTGGGATTGTATACGCTCGGTGCAATCAATTTTAATATATCCGTGTTTGTTATATTTTATTTAATGTCACATATTGAAATTACATTGCAAAGTTTTATGCCCAAAGCACCGTATTTTTTGATTTGTTCTTCTGAGTAATACCGTTCCATATCCGTATGATGTGCAGTACCAAGTTCACCTTCAACATATCCGGATTTATCAAGTGGCAAAGCATTATAAAGACTTTTAAAATCAGCGAATTTATGTAACTGTTTTACTCTTTCGGTAATTATATCGCTAATTTCATTACAGTTAAAACAACGGTATACAATCCCCTAGAGCTTCCCTGTAAATTTTATTTAAGTGTGGGATTTTCGGTCAAATATTTTCTTATAAGTTCCTGTGAAACGCCGTTTTGTGCAATCAGTTCTCTGTAAAAGTCTGCGCTCGGTTTCAGGGTGCGTTCAAAGGTTGAACGGTCAACCGAGCATAAACCGAAACGCGGCGTATAGCTCGACCATTCGTAATTATCCAGCATCGACCAGTACAGATACCCCCTGACATCAACACCGAGATTGATAGCTTCACGCACAGCAGCGGTGTAAACTGCGATAAAGGCAATACGGAATCTGTCGTCATTGCACGAGCACCCGTTTTCCGTGATATAAACGGGCTTATCGGTAAGACGGCTTAAATTATTGATGACGCATTCGGGATTAAATTCCTCCAAATAAAAGTCGGTCGGAATCATTTTCATTTTTTTGAAAATAAAGCGTGAACCCCAAGAGGTAGGCGTTCTGGCGTCTATCAAATCACGCACGTACGTATTGATCGACCAATAATCGACCGTATTTTTGACATCGGGGTCATATGCGCCCTCTCTGTACGGGTAAAGGATCTCCCCCGTCCGCATGGCGTGGAAAAAAAATTCGTGATCCCGCAAATCGTTAAATTCTGCCATAACCGAATCAAAACGGTCAAAGGGACGTTTCGGCATATACTGAACAAGCGCGTGCGCCGAGCTTACCGGTTTATCGGAATATTTTTTAATAATGTGGTAGCCGAGCGCGTGAAAACGAACGCTGCCTAACTTAAAATCAATGTGTTCCTCATCGTTATAAAGATTGAATTCATTGATCACATTCCAAAAATCCACATAAGGTGCGATCTGCGGCACAATAAATTCCAGGTACCGTTCAAAATATTTTCTGTTTTCAAGGTTTTTAAAGTGTCCCTTTTCTTCAAACCATTGCGGATGGGTTTGATGCACCATCGTCGCAAAAACCTTGATTCCCTTTGCTTTCAGCTCCGAAAAGAAAGCAACGTAATGATCCGCCGCCTTTTGGTCGAAATGCCCCTCCTCGGGCTCGATTCTGCTCCATTCAACCGAGGTTCTGAAGGCCTGTAAGCCGATTTTTTCCGCAATGTCGGCGTCGGTTTTCCAAAGCTCATAGCTGTTGCAGGCAAGCCCCGATTTTTCGGCATAATTCCAGTCTATTTCCTTTTTCCAGTTTTGGGAATGAACATTATTTCCCTCTACCTGGTGCCCCGCATAGCCCGCTCCCCAAAGAAAGCCGTCGGGCATTTTAAAATCGGGCAATGAAAAAATATCAAACATTTTTTATCTCCTTTACTTCTATGTCATATTATCAGAAAACGCGGAAGGTATGCAGAATATGAAATCCGTTTTCATACGGCACATTATTGTCAAGTCGTGCATACGCCCCTGATTTCGACCGAAGACAGAACGCGACTTTGTACTCCCCTGCTGCTTTTGGGATTTCAACCGAGCAGGTAACCTTATGGGTTAACAGCGTCCGGTCGGCATAATCATTTGGATCGGTGCAGTACCATTCCGACGGTTCCCCGGCAAAAGTTTGACTTACAATATTGTTATTTTCGTCCAGTATCACCATACTGCTTTTTAAATTAAACGCCGCAGAAAAACCGTAGTTTACAAGCGACAGAGAAATATCTGCTTTATCGCCGTTTTGCACCGAGGACAGCGCCTTTAGGCTTATTCTGTAGCCGAGATAGTCCCGCATATACTCAAAAGCATTGCGCGTGACTGTATTCCCGTCGCTATCCTTAAACCATTTTTCGGAAACGGGCAACCCGTTATATTGAAGCCAATTTTCCGTAATCGGCAGATTTTTCCAGCGGTTCATACTGCCGTCCGCAAAGGAACCGATATCACCGTAGCCGTTATACCCGCTCAGCGTTGTCAGCCTTAGCTGCGACGCGCCTAAAATGCAGGCATAGCCCTCGGGCAAAAGTCCCAACTGATTAAAGGAATCCCAGTAATAGGTCTCGGCGTCATTCGGCGTGTAGGCGGCTTCGGTCAGGCAGTCGTTCCATTCCGGAAGACCGTAAGAAAAGGTCTGCGAGCCTAATTCACTTGCATCCATAATCCCGAAAAAGCCGTCATGTGCAATCCCGAAGCGATGACGGTAGCCGTCGGGCAGGAATTGCTTGTAATTGAACATCCGCAACTGTGAATAAATGCCGTCGGGGAGTAGCTTTACAAATTCCGACAGCACCGCACTTCTGTCCGCCGCGGGTTCGTCGGAATGCCATTCGCCGTACTGCCCGATAAAGCCCGCCTGAAAAACGTGTATCACATCAGAATTACGCGCTATGATACCGTTCTGTGCAAGCTGCCTGATATGCAGAACAAGTTCATCGGTGGTGGGTGTGCGGTCATTAAAATTGTTCACATCGTAATAGGCAAAACGCAATAGCAGCTGTAGCTTTCTTTGCCTGCAATAATCAAAAATCTTCTGCACGGTATCGTAAAATACCGAATCAAGGTCTTTGCCGCGGTAATCGCCCGGATATAAATAGCAGACATAAACCGATGTATCGGCAGAGGTATACCTGCTGTTTGCCGTAAATCCGTCAAGCCTTGCGTAAAGCTGAGCATCGGTAATATCAAAGTGATAAAAATCCATATAACCGCGCAGACCCCTGTTCGGATTTGCGTCAAGCAAATATGAATTTTCGGCAGAAAGCGATGTATAGCTACGATTTACGGTAACACTGTCTTTTTCATTTTTACTGTAATCTACCGAATCATATACGATATCCGCACCGTTGTCAACTGTTTTCGGGTCTGAAAGCGCGGTTGTAATTTTAATCGGCGCATAATAAGCTATCACCTCGTCCCTTTTGTCGAGGGCGGTTATTTGAATCACGCATTCCGTGTCAGCATAAAGCCCGTAAATCGCGCCGCTGGCCGAATATACCGTATGAGACGCAATTTTGCGGTACACGCCGTGATAGCGAACATAGGCGTTTATTTCATAGCTTTCAGCACCGCTTTCAGCCTCCCAGTAAAGCATTGCATAGGTTGCAAAGGTTTCGGAAGCGCTTTGCGTTACTTTGCGCTCGGTGCTTTTTGCGGGGAGCGACACCGTCTCGGACACATTACCTGCAAGGCTCTGTTCTGTCCCGAATATCGGACCTACCTTTACTGCATTGCCCCCATTTCCGACATAGGAGAAGCGGTAGACCGCTCTGCAAATCTGCGTTTGCGCGTTCAAGGAATAATTTTCGTATAAATTAAGAATCGGTAGCCTTACAAAGCCCTCAAACCCGGCCGGTATACGGAGCGCCCCGTACATACGGTCTTCACATTCCACGGTTTTTTCCGCTTCCCAAGCCACCGTTCCCTTTTCCATCAGTTGATATTTTCTTTGCGAACAAAGCTTAAAGGCGGTTCCGTTTTGGTCGTAGAGCCACAGGAAAAGGTAATTTTCCCTGTCCGCTCCGTTCTTGACATAAAAAACAAGGTCGCTTGTATTTTTAAGCGGCATATTTTCATATGTAACGTCACAGTATAGCGCGTCCTGAAGCCCGTTCAAATCGCAGGAATAGCCGTTGCTGCTGATTTGAACCGCATTGGCATTTGAATATTCGGGTATGGGCGATGATACCTCTTCATAATTCAGCCCATTTGCCAAAATGCTGACAGGATTCCCGAAGCGCTCCATCATCGGCAACCCCGAATCCAGCAAATCATTGTAGCAAAGCGTTATCAAGTCGGTATAAAGCAGCCTGCCGTCCTGTGTTAAGGCGTATCCGCGCGTCGTATAGCGCCGATCCCGCTCCGATTCCGTAATATCGGTCAGCAACAGGCTGTAATCGGTATATCTGCCGCCGTTTTCGGGTGCGGCTTCGGCATATATTTCATCACAAGCAATATTGACCGTACCGTCCGTTACCCTGTCGTGTGTGATATCGGCACTGCCGCTAAAGCCGTAATCGGTCATTAAAATACCGGCATCGGTCGCCGAATTTTCAGCCGGTCCTGCGTACCGAATCCGAATCCGGATTTCACCGTCCGCGGCAATTTCAGGCTCCAACATAACAAGCTCTTCTAAGTCTTCTGCGGAAAATTTTGCCTCAACCGTCACCGATTCGGCGTCCGGCATTGTAAAATAAAAGCATTTTTTCTCTGCGTCATAATCCGTAACAATCGTTTTGTGAACACCGGTAAAGGTTTCATAGTTCACGGTCAGTCCGTCCGCGCAAAGCTTATAGCCCTGCTCGGGTGTGACGACAACCTCAATACGGCTGCCTGCCGCCGCGCTTGTTTTGTCAAGCGCCAGCGTGCCGTGTTCGGCTTGTCCGGCGGTAAGTGCCCCGCGGCGGTTTATTGCAATCTCGGTGGGCTTTTCCGTTCCCACACCGTTTGCCGAAAGCCCACCCCAGACAGTCATCTCGCTGTCGGTGTTTTCGCAGTAAACCGTCAAATCGAAAAGCGTGTCAATCTCCGGCAGGAGCGTAAAGCCGCTGTCGTTTTCAAAAGAAGTATACGGAACATATATGTAGCCTGAAAACGCGCCGTCAAAAACCATATTCCCACGGGAATCGGAGGCTGCATTCACGCGCACCACCGTTTTTTCGCTCCAATTGCCGCTGCCGTCGGGCAAAACGTAATAGCTCCGTCCGGCGTAAAGCATCATCTGCGCCGCATAAGGGAACGGCTTTCGCGCGGGGTCGGCGGGATCGTTCAGCGTAAACAGCAGTGTAAAGCTGTTGATTGTCAGAGTATTCATATAAAGCATAATGCCATCGGTGTCCGCTAACGGCTCGTTCATCTGCGTGTAGGTAATGTTTTTATATTTCGCATTCGCGTTATTGCCGTAAAAATGAAACGCCGTTATGCTGTTATTTGCCGAAAACGGCACCTCTTCATAATTTAAATCGCCGTTATTGATTTGATAGGTGCTGAATCCCTCGGCAGAAGACGTCGTTTTCACGGCATATTCATCGGGCAAAATCACCTGCGGCAGGGTACCGTTTTTCGTCATCGCCATAACAGGTCCTGCCGTCACCGCGCCGCAGTCCCCGCCGTATGATGCAAAACGGAAGGTAACGGCGTTTAAAGCGTCCCTTGAGGGGCTGAAAGAAAAGCCCTGATCTTTTTTTAACTGAGAATACGAAACCTTAACAAAGCCGGAAAAGGCGCCTTCAAAATAAATTCCTCCGGCGTTTTCCGAATCGGAATTGGTGGAAACAAAGGTGCGCTCCTCCCAAACATCCGCGCCGTTCCTTAAAATCTGATATTTTCCGCCGACCGGCATATAAAGATTCGGCGCATAGCTGCCGTTCCAGCGCGAGGAATCCGGCATAGAAAGCTCAAGACCGATCGCCACCGTATTTTCCGCCGGCACCGAAAGATAAAAAAGAAAGCCTGTAGTGTCCGAAAGGGAGAAATCCATATCGTACAGATAAAGGGGATAATAGGTGCGCGAAACCGTATCGCCCGCAATATTCCATTCGAGTAAGCGGTCGATTTTTTCGCCGTAAATATCATACCCGTCGATACAGCGAACCGCATTGCCGACTGTGCCCGTGCGCCGAACCGAATATTCGGTAATCGGCTTTGCATAAACCGCGGACGGCTCCGCCGCACTTGCAGGGGTCACAAAGCAGCCGACAAGCAGACAAATCGACGTAAAAAATGATATCAATTTTTTTCGGTTCATTTTTTATCCACCTATATTAAGCAAGTTCTTTCTCAGCACAACCAGCGCGCCCGAAGCCGACAGCTTACCCTCGGCATTGTCAACCGTATCGTCCGAATAGCGGTAAACAGGTCCCGCAACGGCGCTGCCGTATTGCCCGCCGATGCCCTTGAATTTCACGACAAAGCGTTTAAACAGATTTTCTTCGTCAGGATTACCGATTATATCGTTGGAAAGCGATTGATACGGTATTTTAATAAAGCCCTCAAAGGCGGTGTTAAAGGTTATCAGCCCGAAATAATAACCGTCCTTCCCAAAGCCGCTTTTGGTGGTTCTTGCCGACGACCAAACGCTGTCGCCCAATTGCCTGTAGCTGTAGACCGCGCCGACCGCAAGGCTTTCGTCAGGGTCATAGCCCGTAACGGTCGGGTCGCTGACGGTGAAAGCGGGAATCACGCTGTTTCCCGCGTCGGTTTTTACATAAAAGATTAACCCGTCCGACTGCGCGCACGTAAAAGGCTCGGAAAATGTTGCCGATACATAAATATTATTGACGTAAATATCCGCATCATCGTGTGCGTGCTCCTTTCCGTCGGCAGAGCTTGCGGAAATGCCGCTGTGCGCCGCCTTTAGGGGATTCACAAATTTGGCGGAAACCGTCTCCCAGCTGTTCTCCTCGAGCACAAGCGAAAGATGCTCCGCACAAAACGGCAGCCGTTCTATCCCCGAATCAGAAAAAATGCTGAGATTCGCCGTTACATTGATTCCCGCGGCATACTTTTTCAGCCGAACCAAATCGCGAATATCCTCCGCCCCGTCAAGATTGATATCCAGGGCGGATTTCTCGCTTTTAAACGGATTATGCATTTTATTGTCGCCGTATGCCGCCGCGCTGAGCGAGCAGGAAGCCAGCGACAGTACGCAGAGCAGTGCCGCAATTCGTTTTTTATTCTTCAACATATTCCCCGTTCCTTTCCTCTGTTTTGATTTCACCGTTAAAACGGTTATGGCTAACGCAGACGCCGCCGCAGTTTAAAAAGGACAGCACGCAGGTATCCTCTTCCCCGATTATCTCGTTATCGCAAAAGGTAATACCGTCGGTTGATTTTGCTTTCAAAATGACATTATTCTGTTTTTCCACCCACGGGCAAAGCATAGAATACATTTTATCGCTGTTTTTCGGGAAATAAATCGTGTTGCCCGTAACCGAAATATTTTTATGCACCGCACCCGCGTGCCGTTTGTTTTCGGGCTTAATTTCCATAAACGGTCCGCCCGAGCGGCGGAAGACATTGCCCGACACCGTAACATTCTCTACCCCGCCCGATTCAAACCACGATCCCGCGTCGTCGGCAATTAAAATACCGCACATCTTAATGCCCGAAAAAAGGTTGTTTTTTATCTGCACCCTGCCCCTTGACGTGACAAGGATTCCTCTTGTGGGAATACGGGAAAAGCTGTTGTTTTTGATCACCACATCGGGAGAGGCGGAAATATTTTCAACCGCCGTTCCCGCCGAAAATGCGGGTGTGGGGCTGTCAAGCTCCAGCAAAAGCTTGCGCGGAGAAAGCTCCTGCACGGCTTTTACGACGGCGGTTCCGACCGTCAGCAGCGTTTCAGGGTCAATCGCGGCAATGCGGTCGCCCACCCGAAATCCGCCGATACCGAAGGTCTGCTTATGCATAAACCTAAGGGTGACAAAGCCGTTTTCATTTTTCATCACCTGCAAATGGGTTCCGTGGATATTAATCGCGTCGTCGTGCGCGCCGACAAAGCAGCCGTTTTCAATCCGAACCGTTCCACGGCAGCCCGAAAAGTGCATAATATCCGAAGAGACCGACGCCGTTCTGCCCGCACCCGGCAGACAGTTAAAGCCGTCCGTAAAAATATCCTCGCTGTTCTGCACCATCAGCCCCATTTCGTGCATATAGTGAACGGTCATATTCTGAAAACGGATATTTTTTGAATCCGAAACTAAAATACCGCAGTCGTCCCGATAAGGATCCCGCATTTGGAAAACAAATCCGACTTTTGCTTCATAAGGATTTTTCCCGTCTGTGCCGGGCTTAAAGTGCAGGCGTACCTTTCCCGGGGAAAGCTCCTCAAAAACGGCGTTTTCGTCCGCAAGCGGGCTGAACGCGCGCCAGGTAAGACCGCTTTCCGGGTCAAAAACCTGTGAAACGCCCGAAGAAAAGGCAAAATTTTCGCCGTACCATTCTATTTTGCCTTCCCGAATCCGGTAAGGACAGCCGCGCAGAACCGCGCAGTCCAAATAATCCGCACCGATATCGGTTACCGTCATTTCGGCAAGCGTGGGCGTTTTCATATCGAAAATAAAGTTTTTCACCGTAATATTACGGCTGTTTAAAATCCCAAGCAGGGTCATCTGCCCGTGGAACACAACGGTTGAACCGCAGCCGTTCAGCGTAATATTTTCGCAGTTTTCAAGCAAAAAGGCAAATTTGCGGTCAATATCGGTCTCGTCCTCGCCCGAATCGGTATTGCTGACATAAATATCCTTGGTTTGGAGTGCGTCGCAGAACGCGTCGTAACGACCGAACGGAAAAATAATTTCACATTCCCCATTGCATTCCCGCGCCCTTTCTAAAGCCGCAAGCATCGGCGGCACAAGATCCGTTCCGCAGTCCGGCACGCAGCCGAATTCTTCTATGTATAGTCTTAATTTTTCCATTGAAAGCACCTCTTGCCTGTAGATAAAGTTTTCAAAGCCGTTCCCGCACCTTTTCGGAAAAAGCTTTCAAAGCTCCGCCTACCTGTCCGGCTCCCCTAAAGAGAGAGCCGGACTTTGTTTTACAGCGTCAAGGCTGTTCTGCCGTTTTTAACCGCCGGTTTTTTCGACAATGATCTTTTTCAGACGAACTAAATCCAAAATGTCTACGCTGTCGTCTCCTTTAATATCGCTCTGTACCTTATCTGCTTTTATAATATCCAAAAGCTGTTTTCTTAAAACAACAAGGTCAGAACCGTCAACAGCACCGTCAAAATTGATATCGCCCGTTTCGTAAACGGTCTCGGTGAAATTGATTTCAGTCAGAACACTGTCCGCTGTGACCTTTGCAACGGGACCTACGGTAAGAGTGTGTTCACCATCATCCACAATGCCGATTTTGGCAAACGATACGGTGATTCTTACAATATCTTTGCCGGTAAAGGGCTGTCCGTAAAGGACTTCGCTTACAAAAGAGCTGTAATTAATTTTAATCCAACCCTTAAAGCCATCCGCCAGCGCGATCGTGCCGAAGTATTTGCTATTTTCACTGAATCCGCTTGCACCGGCGTTGGCGGTTGTCCACGCGGTATCGCCAAGGCGCATATAGCTGTATGCGGCGCCGTCAAGCAGAGCATAATCGGGGTCAAAGTCATGGCTCGCCGAGGAAACGGAAACGGTCGGAACGATCACATTATCGCCCTTCGTTTCTACATACAGCAGTAAAGCCGTAGCGTCCGATGCGTCAAGCGGCTTATCTATGCCCGACTCAGCATAAGAAAGCTTGCTGTAAAGCTGTGACGCAGCAGGATAGTCCACCTGTAAGCCCATCTTTTCGCCGGCAACTGCTGGCGTAATGCCGCGCATCGTAATCCCGTCAACAGGCTGTGAATAGGTTTCTGTCAATTCTGCGCTGTTGTGATTATAATAGCGGCAGTTTGAAAGCACGGTTGCCTTAATCGGAGCCGGTAAAAATTCCTCCGGCACTTCGATTTCGGGTGAAATACTGTCGTTAGTTACTTTCATAATCGGACCGATAACAGTTGAACCGTACTGTCCGCCGGCTTTTTGAATACGGATATCAATACCACGGATATTATAGCCGTTGTCAAAGTTTTCAAAGCCCCAATGTAAGAAAGAAGTATACGGTATTTTAACATATCCCTCAAACGCACTGTCGAAAGAAACTAAACCGGCGTCTCCGGACTGTGCGTCCACAACGGTTTTTTGTTGCCATTGTTTTTCATCGATTCCGCATACGGAATAAGTACCTGTTTTATATAAAGCATTCTCATAAAAACCGTTATCTTTACTTGTTGCAACCGCCAGATAAATTTTATTGGCAGAATCGGTTTTTACATAAAATACAATCCCGGTCGAATCAGACAAAGCGATATCTGCCTGATCGTATGCAAGACGGATCATAGGATTCCAAGCGTTGCCGGAAACCAGTACCTCGTTGTCTGCCTTGGCATATTCCTCAGAAGCAGAAACCTTAAAGCCCTTCGCGTTAATTGTGGGGACGGAATAAATCTCTTCACAGGTCAACGGACTGCCCACCTGATCATAGCGATGACCAGTAATCGGCGTTGCCTTGATTGGTGCTCCTTCAGCAGAAGCGGATAGTCCGCAGAAGCACGCTGTTGCCAGCATACTGACGCTTAATGCAAAAGAAAGAATTTTTTTCATTATTTTACGCTCCTTTTCATTTTTTTGATAAGCTCCCTTGCCTTAGCTTACCTTAAACGAATGTAAAATGTTATATCCGTTCTCATAGGGAATGTTATTATCAAGTCGCGCGGTGTCACCTCCCTTTGAACGCAGCTCAAGCGCTAAATAGTATTGCCCCGCCTTGTCCGGCAGAGAAAGCTCCGCCGAAACCGTGTGGGTAAGCTGCTTTTTATTTTTCGTGTCCTCTGGGGAAATAGCATACCACTCCGACGGATCTCCCGCCTCGGAAGCGGTAAACTTATTGTAATCTGCATCCAATATCACAAGATTGCTTGTGATATTAAAAGCAGGGTTTACACCGTAGTTTTCAAGCGAAAGCTCAATATTAAGCCTTCCTTTGCTTTTCTCGGTCACCGAAAGATGCTTTGCGCTTAAACGGTAGCCGAGATAATCGCGTATAAATTCAAAGGCATTGTGTTCAACGGTATTCCCGTTCTTATCCAAAAACCAATTTTTGCTGTAGGGAAGCTTAAATTCCTCCAGCCATTTTTCGGTGACCGGATAATCGTACCATCTGCCGATCGCGGAACCGTAAACACCCGCATCGATATAGCCGTTTTCCGCGCTTAATGTGCTGAGATGATGGTCGTACATACCAAGCAGACAGGCGTATGCGTCGGGGTAGATGCCGTACTCCAAAAACCAATGGGAAACATAGCACTCCGCGTCGTTCGGCGCGTTATAGCCGTTGGTTTTCTGATATTCATACGGTTCAAGCCCCACACTGTAATCCTGGTTGCCTAAATTATTCGTAGGCTGTATGCCGAAATAACAGTCGTCGTTATAGGCTAAAGTCACCTTGGAAAGATTATCCTCGTGTATAAAGCTGCGGTATTCAGGATTACGCAGCATTAAATACATTCCCTCGGGCAAAAGCTGTTCTATCACGGCGTTAATCACGGTCTCGCGGTCTGCAACATTATTGTCCGAATGCCACTCACCGTACTGCCCGATAAAGCCGGCGGAAAAGGCGCTGATGACATCCTCGTTTTTCTTGATCAGCCCGTTTTCGGAAAGCTGACCGATATGCCTTAAAATATCCGCAGTGGTCGGGTAGCGCGTGGTGTAGAAATTCGCATTCCAGTAGGCAAAGCGCACAATAACGGAAAGCTTCTGCTCCCGACAGAGGTCGAAAATACGCTGTGCGCACTGAAAGAAATTGTCGTCCAGATTTCCGTCAATATAGTCGCTCAGGTAAAAATAAATGATGTAGCTTTTTGTCGAAACATACTTTACCGTGTTGGCTACATTTTCATTAAATTCATCCGCAACCGCGTCGGGAGAGGGATAGTTTTTAAACTGCATAAAGCCGCGGAAGCCCCGGTTCGGGTTTGAATTCAGCAAATCGGTATTTTCCGCAAGCAGACCCGTGTACGCGCGCTCTACGACCGCGCTGTCCGGCACATTGCCGCTGATATCGAAATCAAGCTCCTTTGGCGGAGCCTCGGAAGAGGTATCACCCTTCGTGCAGGCCGCCGCAGAAAGGCAGCAGAACAGAGCCAAAGCCACACATAAAAGCCGCTTTAAATCAGATCGAATCATTTTGTTTTGCCCCTCCTTTTTTTCGCAAGCAGAATCACAAGGATTGCACCCGCCGCAACAATCACCGCCGAACCGCAGGCGATCGCCGCGATTGCGCCCGCACCGATTCCCTTTTCGTTGGCCTTAGCCGACGTCGGATAATAAACCTTATCAAATTCATATTCGTCCGAAATGCCCGCAACCATATAGGGTTCCTCGTTCGCAGTGGTAAAGGTGGTATAATCGTAAATGGCAAGCAGCTTATCCTTTTCGTCATATGCCTTTACCAAAACGGCATATTTTGTATTGGGCTCAAGCCCCAGTATGGTTGCGCTTGTGGTAAAGGTCATAGCCGACGCTACCAACCTGTAAACCGTTCCCTCGTCACTTGTCTCGATTGCATATGCCTCCGCCACATAGTGGTCGGCTTCGGGGAAGGACTGCCAGTAAAGCGTAACCTTATTGCGGTAAATATCGCCCTTTTCAATCGCGTAAATGGATTTTACGGTCGTTTTTGCCGGCAAGGAGGTGAGAATCGTCTCGCCCGGTCCCTTGTCGTTATCCTTTGTCACGCCGAAAACGGGTCCTACCAATACCGAATCGTCGCCCGACCCGATATAGGAGAAATAGTAATTGATTTGCGAGAACACCGTATCGTCCGAAACGGTATTCGGCAGCATACTCGTAACAGGCAGCTTGATAAAGCCCTCAAAGCCCGCCGGCAGTAAAATACCGCCGTACTGATTGATGGTTTTCAGCGCCGAATAGTGCGACCATTCGGTCTCGCCCACAGCCATAAGCTGATACGGCATACTCGCCATCACCTTGTATTCAAATCTGCCCTCGGTATCCGGCGGCTCGGTATACATACACATTGTGAAGTAGTTATCCTTTGTTTTCGGAACCTTAACATAAACCACGATTGCCGAATAACCCCCGACCTTTACATGGTCGTATTCCATACCCGACCAATGGTATGAATTGACGTAATCGGGGTCGCCGTAGTCACAGGGCGGCGTACTGCTCACCCTATAGGCGACATTTTCCGAATTGCACAGAGTCGGGAGTGGGCTTGAAATCAGGCTCTGGCTGACGTAAGGGCTGCAAAGAATTTTTGTGCAGTCGGGGAACGGCTCCATTTCGGGGAGGTTGGCGGCTGCCCAGACGTTCTTCACCGTATACGGCGCGTTCTTCATATTGAGGAAAGCGCCCGCCTTGATAGTGCCGTAATTTCCGCCTGCCTTTGCGGACCAAAGTCCACAGCGATAAATCGGCGTTCTGGCGTTCGGGTTACCGTAGAACGCCTCAAGCGGTAGACGTACCCAGCCCGAGAACGCACCGTCAAAATCAATTGAACCGTAGGTCTCAATGCCGTCCGCTCTGCCCGCAGCGGAGGTCTTTTCCGTCCACTTCGAGCTACCGTCCGCCATCACGTAATAGGTCATTCCCTTTTTGAAGATGCATTCCTTTTTGCCGTCATCGCTGAAGGTCTGCTCGCCCTCCTCGGGGTCGGTAAACAGCGTAAAGCCAAGCTTGTTCGCCGACGGCACCTCCACGTGGAACAGCATATAGTCGTTGCCGCTCATCGGGCTGTTAAAGGATATTTCCGCGATGTTTTGTACCTCAAAGGGATAATCCGAGGCGTTCAGCTCTGCAGGACCGTTGATAAAATACCCTGTGGTATATGTTCCGCCGACCTGCATCTTTACAGCCAGCGTTCCTGTGTTAATCGCACGCGTTACCCTGTTCCCATTTGTATTTACCGATGTATCGGCAGGCAAGGTAAAGACCGAATCGCCGTCCACCGGAATCGCGTTATCAAAGGAAACGAGCGGTGCTATCAAAATCGGCTGTTCATCATCGAGCGAGGAAAAGCGCATCGAAATGTTGATGTAGGTCACGTTCGGATCGCCGTAATAGAAGGAGTTAATCGGCAGATAGACAAAGCCCTCAAACGGACCGTCGAAATAAAGTCCGCCGTAGTTCTCGTTATGGTCGGCTCGTCCCTCGATGGTTTTGCCGATTTGCCATTCTGTTCCGCCCATCGGCATATACTGGTAATACTGATACGCCTTGAGCATATGCTCCTGCGGGTTGCCGTCCACCATATTGTGGATGGAAAGCTGTAAGGATGCCGCAAAATCGGTTTTGAAATAGAAGGCAAAGCCGTCGCCCTTAAAGCTTAAGGATTCAACCTTTGCGTTGTTCATTTGGTCTGCAACCGCGTGCGGGTCGGAGTTAAAGGGCGTTCCGGTCACGGCAAGGGTCTGTGCCTCTACCGTTTTACTGCCCTGATGTACCAGCATTTTTGCAATATGGCGGTTGGTGTTAAAGCCCCATTCGGTGATATTGGCGCTCGCTACCGTTGCGCCCGCGGGCAAATCCATTTCGTAGCAGACGTTTTCCTCCACCTTTGTAAAGGCGCTGCCGACAAGTCTTGAAAGAATGTAAGACGCAATTGCGCGGTAGCCCTTGACGTTAGGGTGAATGCTGTCCACATAATAGGTGTCAAGATAGGTGTTCATCACGTTTTTGTGAACGTCGACTGTCATCACGTTCATCTTTTTGGCGATGCAGTCGATAATACCGATCAAATTCGCATCACGCTCCTCGCTGATGATGTTCGGCGAGGTGTTGATGAAGGTCGCCTTCGGCTTTTCCGCCTTGATTTTTTCCATACCCAGCATTATAATATCGGCAATTTCCGCCGTGGTAAATTTAGCGGAATCGTTGATGCCAAGTGCAATGTCTACAATGCAGTTTTTGCCGTCGCCCGGGATTTTCTTGATCAGGCTTTCCACAATCGGCTCACGGTTCTGGTCGTCAAGGTTACGGTTTTTGCCGCTCCAATATTCTGCCCGCAGACCGCCCATACACTGCACGTGGCAGTTCACGTTATACTCGTTAGTGAGCGTTTCTCTTACAAGGCGGAATACAGGGCTTCCGAGGTTATAGCGCGTGCTGTCGCCTACCATAAAGTAGTGAACCTCGGCAGCGCCTTCTTTACTGCGCTTTAAAAGCTCCTTTACCCTGTCCTCTGCATTTGCGGGCAGATCGTCGGGTTCTTCTTCTCCGGGTTCCTCGGGCAGCGGGTCAACCTCGCCCGGGTCCTCCCTATCGGGGTCATAAAGGATGATTTCGGGTGACGCGCTGTCGGTCACAACCTTCATAATCGGTCCTACTACGGTTTCGCCGTATTCGCCGCCGACCTTCTGCACGCGAAAATCAAAGCCCGATATAGCGGCGCTGTTGTCAAACGCTTCAAATCCGTAGTGCAGGAAAGCGGTATACGGAATTTTGATATAACCCTCAAACGCACCGTCGGTTCGCACCATTCCGACATTCTCTTTGCCGCAGTTCTCGAACGTGCCCATTTTCCAAGCACTGCCGCCCTTTTCAAGGTAGGAATAAGAGCGACCCGTCACAAGGGTGTTTTCATACCAGCCGTCTCCCTTGTTGGTAATCAGGTTAAAGGTAAAGGTATTTGCGGTATCTGATTTTACATAGATGATAATACCCGTGGAATCGGAAAGCGAGGCGCCACTGTTATACCGCATACGGATAAAGGGTGACCAGGTTATCACTTCACCGGTCTTGTTATAAAGCAGATCGCCGTCAGGTATGGAAACCGCGCTGTCCGATGAAAGCTTAATGCCCTCGGCGGTTATGCCGTTTAACGAGAACGGAGCGGCGGTGCGCACATAGGTGCCGTTTGCCATATTCTCTGCCGAATAGCCCGTAAGCGGGGTCACCTCGTTCTGTCCCTCGATCGGGGTCGGGTCTTCGGGCTCGGTCTCGTCAGGGTCACGGATGACAATATCAGACGATACGTTATCCTTTACAATCTTCATAATCGGTCCTACTATGGCTTCACCGTATTCGCCGCCGACCTTCTGCACGCGAAAATCAAAGCCCGAAACAGCGGCATTGCTGTCAAACGGCTCCCAGCCGTAGTGCAGAAAGGAGGTGTACGGGATTTTGATATAGCCCTCAAACGCACCGTCAAACCGTATCATTCCCACACTGTCCTTACCGCAATCCTCGGTCGTGCCTGTATTCCAAGCCGTTCCGCCCATTTCAAGATAGGAGTAGGCGCGATCCTTCGCCAGCATATTTTCATACCAGCCGTTTTCCTTATCGGTTATCAGGTTAAAGCTAAAGGTGTTGGCTGTATCGGATTTCACATAAACGATGATACCCGTTGAATCGGAGAGCGTGGCGCCGCTGCCGTTGTAGCTCATACGTACAAAGGGCGACCAAACTCCGACGCTGTTATAAAGCAGATCACCGTCCGCTATGGCAACCGCGCTGTCAGCCGACACCTGAACACCCTTCGCGTCGGTGATATCACAGGCTGACACATCGGACAGACGGTAAGAGCCGCTGCTGTTGATTGCGCTGTAGCCCTCCAGCGGTACGACCTCGATCGGGTCGGACTTGGAAAGCTCAAGCCCTGAAAACCCGTCCCGATCAAGCGTAAAGAGCGGTCCGATGGTCGGCTCGCCGTATTTGCCGCCGATGCCCTTAAAGGTGAAGTTTATCTGGAGCAGCGAATCGTAATCCGTATCCAGCACATAGCACATATCGGTTCCAAGCGAGGAATACGGGATTTTCACATAGCCCTCGAACGCGCCGTCAAACTTCAGCGCGCCGATGTAATTATCGTAATCCTTTGCGCCCTTTACAACCGCCGCGGTTTTCCAGTCGCCGCCCGAAAGGGGCATATAACTGTATTCCGCGCCGACAACAAGGTACAGGCGGGGCGTGTAAGCTTCGGAATAGAAGCCTCTGCGCTCCAAATCGTCCGGCAGAGAAAGGGTCAGCTCGGGCTGAAGCAGGTTAGCGGAATCAAGCTTGACATAAAAGACCAGACCCTCGGTATCAATTAGGGCTTTATTGAAAATAAACCCTGCGGTATAGCCCGTTCCGAAGGGGCAGTCATCGTCGTCCTCGAGCATATTGCCCTCCGCCGGGGAGAGCCGATAGCCCTTTGCACCGGTAAAGTCAAGGGGCTCGGTCTCGGTGACGTTTAAAAACTCGCGGCTGTAGCGTGCGGCATCGGTAATCGGGGTAACAGCAGCCTTGCTGTCCGCCAAGGTCGCCGCATCACCGGATACCGTAAGCGAAACGCCGTCGTTATCGTCCTTTATGGTATAAAGCGAGGTTTTAATTTGCTCCTTGCCGCCCGCCTTTTTAAAGCGCAGGCGGAACGCGGTAAAGGAATCGATTTCGGAAAGCACAGACCTTCCGTCGGCAAATACCGGCGAGTCGCCCGACGGCGCCTTAAAAGCGTCAATCGGGATTTTCACAAAGCCCTCAAACGCACTGTCAAAAACAATTGCGCCGTCAAGCCCCGAGCTGCCGTTCGCGGCGGTGACCGAGACATTTTTCCATTCTTTTCCGTTTAAGGAGAGCAGCTTTACCGATTTGCCGACCTTTAATGACACATCGGGCATACCCTCGTTTACATTTCCGTAATAGCCGTCGTAAACCGCGGCGGAAACAGCCAATGCGTTTGCGGAGGGGACTTTCACATACAAAAGCAGTGATTCGTAATCATCCATCAGCAAACGGAAGCCGTTAAAATACACATAATTGCCCGACGCGGCAAAGGTACCTGCCTCCGCAGTAATTTGTTTGTCAGCCTCAACCGTTGCGACAAGGCTGTCCTTAAACGGCGTGCCGCTTTTTTCTACTGTTACGCGGTAATCCCCCACGCCGTCCGCCTTTAAGGGAGAGATGGGAGTGACCTCCATCCTCCCGTCGGACGACGCTTCGGTGATAAAAGCGGATAAGCCTGCAAAGGCACTGAACGCAATCAACAGGGACATCAGTAAGGCTATGCTTCGTTTCAGACCTGTTTGCATCATAAGCAAACACCATCCTTTTGCATTATTTTATTATTCCGCCCATTTTTTCAGCTGAGCAGTATAAACCGGGTTTAACTGCTGAACCGCAGCTGACCATTTTGTTTTGCCGGTGAAAAAGTCCCACTTAAACTTGGTGAGGTCACCCATATTCTGAATCACACTGCGATAGGTTGTGTAAACCTTGGTGGGATTGCTTTCAATAAACTTGTTGATAAAGGCAATATCCTCATCACTCAAAGCGGCAGAGCCGGCTTTTTCCTTTATATTGTAGCGCTGCTTTGCAGGGGTGTCCTTTGCAGAAGGAACCTGAACGCAGAGATTTTCGCCCAAACGGAACCATTTGAGGTAATTGACCCAAAGGGTCGCCAATTCCTTATTTTTTGCGCCTTTGATCAAACCGTAGCCCGGGTCGATCGATACTTCAACCGTCTGACCTACCTCGCTGTCAAGTACCGGCAGCGGCGCAAAGCCGACCGCGTCTTTCGCACGCAGATCCGCAAAGCGGGTTTCAAGTGTCAGCGTAGCGCCCGAAATCAGCATCGCGCATTTTTCCTGCTCAAATAAAGGGCAAGCGTCGGCAGACATCGCAAAGGAGCCGCTGCCCGCTTCGCTGACCTTGTAGGTATCGTTAAATACCTTGGCAATTTTCGGGTTATTGAGGTTATTCACAATCTCGGTGCCGTTCTTGATATTAAAAAGCTGGATACCCGTGGTGGAAAGCAGCTCGATATTCTGAACGGTCATACCATACTGGGTCACCTCATTGCGGTTGTTCTTCTCAAGGAACTCATCGGAAAGGGAAATCATTTTGTCGAGCGTCCACTCTCCCTTTTCCCACAGTGCTCTGGGGTTCTGCTCCTCAAGACCGTAGTTTTTAAACATATTCTTATTGTAGTAGCACCAGCTTGAAACAAACTCGCTGATAACAGGGCAATAAATCTTATCCTTCCATTTATTCGCCTCAACCAAGTCCTTGGTAGAAGCCCACAGATTGGAGGAGAAGTCAATCAGCCCGTCCCACGGCTCTAACAGTCCGCCTGCCATCGGTGTCGGGAAGTATTTATCATACGATAAATCCACCACATCGGGCGCATTTCCCGCAGCAACCATTTTGGCAAGATCCGACCAGTAGGTCTCGTGGGTGGACACGGTTTCATCCAATGTCACGCCGAATTCCTCTTTGAAATATTCGGCAGCCTCGCCGTCGGTCTCATTTTCGGACATACTCGACCAGCCGAATACCTTTAATACCTTTGAATTGTTTGATAAATCCGCGGTCGGCATTTCAATTTCCGAAGTATCTACCTGTGTGTTTTCCTTCTCTCCCCCTGTCGGCTTGCTGTTCGTTTCGGCAGGACCGCAGGCAGTCAGCGAAAGCGAAAGTGCAAAGGCAACGGAAAGCAGTCTTAATAAAGCAGTTTTTTTCATTGTTTTTTCCTCCTGAAAATTTATATATTGAGCGGAAATCGATTCCGCTCTATCCAACAATACTTGTACTCATCAAAGATTCCGTAAACTTTTTCTGAAGTATTGCATAGATGACAATCGGGGTGACGATAAACAGCATACAGAATGTAGTAGTATAAACGCTGTTTTCAATTTCACCGAATATCGTGCCGTCCTCCAGCTTCATTCCGCGGATTGTGGTTGTAAGTCCGTTTAAGACCATAGCCAGCGGCTTTGATTTGTTGAAAAACAGCGACATATTGATATAATCGTTCCAGTACCACACAAAGGACAGCACAAACGATACCAAAAGCATCGGTCCTGCGTTTACAAGCATAATGCTTGTAAACGCCTTAACGGGTCCGCAGCCGTCAAGATAGGCGGCGTCCTCCAACTCCTTCGGCATATTTTTGAAAAACTGCCGGAACAGGTAAATAAACAGTCCCGCCTTTAGCCCCTGTGCAAAAAAAGCCGAAAGGGTCGAGGGAAAAATCGTGTTTATCATCGGAATGCCCGTCATCGCGGTGAATTTGGAATACTGGATATACAGCGGCATAGAAATAATCTGCGGCGGCACCACAAAGGTCAGCAGCGCCAAAGCAAACAATATCCCTCTGCCCCGAAATTTAAATCTTGCAAAGCCGTAGCCCGTCACCGCACAGGAAAACATCTGCAAAACCGAGCAGAAAAGCGAAAGCAACAGCGTTCTGACATAGGCGGCGGTAAACTCGGTATGCTCAAATACAAATTTAAAGTTATCCAGCGTAAAGCTTTTCGGCAGCCATATGACCGTCGGGTCCATCATATCGCTCGGCAGTCTTACCGAAATGCTCAGACAAAACAGAATGGGATAAAGAATGATGTAAGAAAGTCCTATAAACAGCAGGGCTCTTAAAATGCACCATAAAATATGCCCGATTTTATTTTTGTGAGGACCCGCATTTCTTTTTTCGGCAATCGTCATTTTTCCGACCTCCTTAATCAACCGCATAGTAAATGTGCCTGTTGCCGACAAGCCATACCACCCCGACCAAAAGCATAATCACGATAAAGTTGAGGATCGCCATTGCGGACGCTTCATCGAAATACAGATTATTGGAATAGGTATCGATCAGCTTGAACATATCGTTTGAGTAGCTTATCATCGTATCGACAATGGTATAAAACACGTTTACCACAAGCATAGGCGCCAGCATCGGCATTGTAACCTTCCAGAAGGTTATCCAGCTGTTTGAGCCCTCAACCTGCGCCACCTCGTACATCGTTGCGGGAATGGACTGCAAGCCCGCAAGGAAAATCAGAATCTGTATTCCTGAGTTCCAGGAAAGCTGAAACACGGAATTGACGATATCCTGAATATAATTGATTGCTGTTTGCGGAATCCCCGCGCTTAACAGCGCCGCCTCGATGCTCTGCGACTGGAACATTCCCGACGAGCGCGCACCCGAGGAGATCAGGCTTAAAAAGTAGTTTCCGTTGATGATTTCAATCGCAATTCCACCCGAGATGATAACGGGCAGAAAGAAGATGGAGCGCACAAAGGTTCTTCCGTGGAAATTCTGATTCAGTAAAACCGCAATAAAAACCGAAAAGATGATAATCAGCGGCGTTTTCACCAGAACCTGACCGAGCGTTCCCGTAAAGGCGGGCAGAAATTCGGAATTTTTTGTAAAAAGCTCGATATAGTTTTTAAGTCCTACCCAATCCTGTTTTACATATCCGCTTTCGATCGCAACATCAGACAGGCTGTAACGAATCGCTGAAATAAAGGGGGAAAGAAACAGAAAGATAAAACCTATAAGCCACAGTGAAATAAACAAATATCCGTAATACGATTTTTTTCGTTCATATGATAGCTTCATTTCTTTTCCTCCTTACTTGATCACAAAAGAGCCGACCGGCACTGCGGTGCCGTCTCCGAGTGTTTTCTCGCTGTCCGAAAAATTCACATAAATTTCGGTGCCGTTTTCATAAACGGTTCGGCTGAGCTCACCGTCGATATATTCGTGCGAATAAATAGCGCTTCCCGATACCCTGTCGGCAATCTGCTTTGCTAAGGCGCAGTTCCGGGCGGCTTCGTCCCGCGTAGCGGTAAAGCTTACATTGGACAAATCGCTTAAGCTGCTGCCAAGCAGCACCGATTCATTTTCGTAGATCCAGCTGTAGCAAAGCTTACAGCCCGACGCTACCGCATACAGGAACATATTCCCGCTGACGTTACTGTAATTCACCGCAGGCGCCACGCACTCCTTGATGCCGCACAGCGCCATTGAATAAAACGGTACGCTTTCATCTAAAATATCCTGATTGCTGTGGGTGACCGGCACATTATAAATAACGTCCGCATAGGGCAGAGCGTATTCGTTCGGGCGGTCAAGTGCCAATTCCTCTACCTTTTCGGAAAGGCAGCGAAGCGAATCCTTTGCGGTAAGCATCGCCGTTGTTCTTCCGTAGCCGTCGTCCCGGTAATCACAGTAGAGCGCATTCCCGACATCGCCGAGGGCAAGCCGCTTAAGCTTCTGTTTTTCGGCACTGCCGGCAATTTTGGAAATCACCGAGTAGTATTTCGGAAGCGTAATCCGGTAGTATTGCTCGGATGTGTCGTTCAGGGTGCTGAACGAATAACCGTACCACGTGAAGGTAAGCCCCGTAATGGAAAGACAGGCGTTTCTTGCATTGCTGATGTAATTTCCGCCCGTATAAGTCTGGGTATCCATAACCGTCGCATAAAGGGAAACATTGTTCGCACTGTTCAGCTCGGTAAGCGACATTCCCTTTTCAAGCTTTGATACGGCGTTTAATTTTGTGACGCGCTTCTTGCTGATTTCCTGCTGATTCCAGTTGCGGTACCGCACGCCGGTTTTGTCCACGCCGTTTTCAGTAAGCCAATCTGTCATTTCGGCGGTTTGTGCTACCGTGGCAAGCGAGATCGTTTCCCGGGCGGGAACGCCCAAGCGCGATATTTTTTTCTCTGCCGCGGCGTAAACGTCAAGGTAAACATCGTTCTGATCTACCGTTTTCGTCAGCTGATATTTTTCCTGCAAATAGGTGCGGTAACGGCGTGCCATTCCGCTGTAATCCGCATTTTCGCCCGACAAGAAGAAATAATTCACCGTTAAATTCTTTAAATACGGATCGTTTCCGCTGTAAAGCTCTGTTGTATAATTACCGACGCTGTGAACAACCGAATTGGTAAGGATATAGGAGATATACGCATTTGCATAAGAGGAATTTTTCCCCGCCGCCTGTGCGTTCAGGGTTCCGATTTCCGCACCGTCCTCACCGACCGCCATCACCGCCGAGCCGTTTTTCACCGCGCCGAAAACCGGCAGGCAAACCGACTGTTCATTGGTATTCAGGTAATGCTCCGAGGTCATATTCGTCGGCTCCTCGCCGTAGATACGGCGGCAGTAGCTTTGCGCACTTGATTTTCCGTTATCGTAATGAATCAGTGCGCCCGAGCCGTCCGCCAAAAACAGATAGCCGCTGTCCGTCCTGTTTCCCGCAATAAAATAAGGCAAAACCGAAATCGATACAATTTTTATTTTATCCGCGCCAATCTCAATTTTTTCGGTATCAACCGAAGCGGAAAGCGCACCGTTTTCCAACCGGATTTCAAGCGGAATGTATGCGTCGATCTCATCAAAATGATAGGTAAAGCGAACGCTGCGAGCCGATACCTCGATCCGGTAATCACCGGCGCGCACACTTGCCGTATATGAGTTTAAAACCGTTTCCTTCTGACTTTCGGTATCCACATAGCAAAGCTGAAGCGAGGAAGCCATAGCAAGCCGAATGATTTTTGTCGCCGTTTCGTCCTCCTCGGCGTCCTGCGGGCTGCTGTACCACGTACTGCCGTCCGCACTGTTTATAACATAAAACTGTGTGCTGCTGGGCTGGAAATAAAGCTTTAAGTCGCCGCTTTCGGCACATTCGGTAAATGCTTCCGACGATTTATCGGTATACTCCGAATAGGTCAGCTCCTCGTTTTCGCTTTCCTCGGCGGTAGGAAGATGACTGCTTCCCGTACAGCCGCAAAGCAAATTTAAAAGCATTAAGCCCGTCAGGATCAACACGGTTATTTTTTTCTTCATACTGCCACCACCTTAACGGTTCATTCTGAAAATAATTTCTCCCGCAATGGTTCTTACAAAATCAACGATATTCTGTGTAAGACTGTAAAGCAGGAAAGCAAGCACCGTAATCAACAGCATTCCGACCAGCGTTAGCAGTAAAATAAGAACCGCCTTGCCTGTCTCAAATTCGTGGAATACGGAAAACCCGATGAGCATCAGGGCTACGCCCATACCGATGCCGACCAGCATAAGTAAAGTCAGGAAAATGTTCTCCTGCGCGGTTAGAAAATGGCTTAAGATCACCCTGATAAAGCCGCATATGATATAAGGCACCAGCGCAATGGAGGAAAAGGTGCATATTTCCCCGACGGTCGCTTTTCCGTCAAGCAGAACGCTCAACGCCCAGTTGGAAAGCACAAACAGCACCACAATTGCCAGCCGAATCAGAAAAACGGTGAGAATATTTGTATCTGCAGTGTTTACAATGCCGAAGGATTTGCCCATAAAGAGCTGCTCGGCAACGCCCAGCGCAACCAAAAGCAAAAATACAACAACGCAGAACGGATAGCATCTACGCTTGTTATAGCGTATGGCGTCAAACCCGATAAAGGGGTGCCGGGCTGAATACCACATCAGGTATCCACTGCTCATTTTCGAGGCGGAGGAATAAGCAAACAGACCCTTTTTCCGCTTCAGATACGAAAACAGTTTAATCGCGACAACCGCTAAAACAATCACTAAAACAATCCACACAATGTTGTTCCGCATCATAATCACGCGGTATTCCTTATAAGCGTTGCTGTAACCCTCGGTGTCCTTAGCAAGCTCGTAGTAGGACATTGCCTCTTTATAATTGCCCTCGTTGAAAAGCGCGTTTCCGATTCCGATATAGGCAAGCTGGAAATTCGGATTCTGCTCTATCACCTCAAGCCACGGCTCCAGCGATTCCTGATAGTTTCCGCTGTTGTAAAGCGACAGGGCGTTATGTATTTTGGTACCTATCAGCGTCGGCTCAAAAACCGTGATATTATTTTTGCCCGCGTCCAGAACCAAGATATATTCTCCCGTGCTTTCAATCGCGCACGGGTTTGAAAACGTGCCCGCAAAATCGCCCATTCCCGAAAAAGCCGTGATCAGGCGCATATTATCGTCATACTGGTAGATTCTGCCGTGCTTGTTATCCAAAAGGTTGATATAGCCGGACCCGCTGTAAGAAACATCAATGAAATTGAGGTACAGGTTATCGCTGTCCAGCGCGGCCTCAACATTGCGTGGCGCGTCTGATTTCAGCGTATCCGAACCCTTCGGGTTTAAACAGCGGATACTGTCACTGTTCTGCTTGTAGGGCAAGGTTCCGAGAGACGCGCCCGGCGTTATCGTATAGATGAAATCCTCACTGCTTATATCCATACTGTAAATTTCGCTCGGCACGTAGTTCGCCATTGACTCCTTCTGTTCGCTTGTCATAAACTGTTTCCAGAAATAGCTTGTCAGAATTTCGGAGGTTGTTTTGACCTTCTCGCTCCCGAAAAAGCCGGTAAACTGATATTCGCTGTCAAAGATGCAAAGTCCGTCGTAAATACCGGTGCTTTGCACATAAATATTCCCCACGGAATCCCCGATAACACGGGACGGCAAAAATTCGATATCCTTATCGAAATATTCGGAATCCGGCTTGGTGATCTTTTTCTCCCCCACGCCGTCCGCGTTCAGCACCCAGACCGCGTTATTGCCGGAATCGGCAATAAATATTCTCTCTTTTGCATCTACGTAAATTCCCGTAGCTTTTGTCAAATCAATTTCTTCACCCGATTCGGCGGGGATAATATCCTTTGCAAAGCTGCCGCGGATATCCGTTTTAACGATCCGGCTGTTGCCGGAATCCAAAACATACAAATATCCGTCCCGTTCAAACAGGTCGGCAGGACCCGAAAAGCCGCCCACATTAAGACTTTCGCCGTTTATCACGCACATCGGGCTGTAAACGCTCCCGCTTTCAACCACATTTCCGTCGCAGTCATACGTGTACGAAGCATACGGAACGGAATCTGCCGAAACCGACGCCATACAGGCAAGGAAAACGGCTGCAACACTGAAAATGGTCAATGCTTTTCCTGCGATTCCCTTCATATAAGTTCCTCCATCATTAACCTTTAATTCCCGAAAAAGCCATTGTTTCAACAATACGGCTTTCCATTGCAATAAACAGAATACAGGGCGGCAGCATCATCAAAACCGACGCCGCGGAGGCCGCACCCATACGCGCCATTCCCGAGGAAGCAACGTCTGCCAATATGGTAGGCAAAAGCTTCCATTCCTCCTCATAAATATAACTGCCGCCCGTGGAATTCCAAAGGCTTTGAAAACAGAAAATAATGAGGGTTAAAACCGCCGGCTTTACAAGCGGCATACATACCCGGAAGAAAATCCGCAGGATACCTGCGCCGTCAACCGTAGCCGCCTCTATCATCGAATCGGGGATCTGGGTCATAAAATTCTTCATCAAAAACAGTCCGAGCGGTGTTCCGACCGCAGGGATAATGACCGCCCACAGCGTATTGATCATATGCAGACCCGACATAATGATATACTGCGGGAGCGCGGTCACCGTCCCCTGGAAAAGCAGGGCGAAAACCACAAGGTTATAAAGCCATTTGTTGCCGGGGAAATTGTATTTTGCAAGCGCAAACGCCGCCATTGAGCATATGATTACATTGCCGAGCGTACCAACCAGCGTTACAATCACGCTGTTGATTAAATACCTGCCAAACGGTATCCAAAGACTGTCAACCAGCTGTGAAAGGCTTTTGTAATTGTCCGCCGTAGGATTTCTGACGAAAAATTTCGGCGGATACGCAAAAATTTCCTCCACAGGCTTTAAAGACTGCACAATTGAATAAACAAACGGGAGCATCATAAAAGCGCCTACGGCAATCAGAATCAAAAGTATCAGAACATCTCCCCCGACGGAATGTGCCGTACCTGTTTTACTTTGTTTCAACTTCATAACAGCCATCCTTTCTGTCAACAGGCGGCATATTTGCCGATAATGCGCTGAATCAGGTTATTGACCGCCACCATCACGATAAAGAGAACCACCGTAACAGCACAGGCATAGCCCATTTCAAAGCGAATCATACCGTAATCGTAGGCGTGGGTCACAATGGTGAGCGCGGCGTTGTCGGTTGAGGGGAAGCCCGCCAATGTTTTGCATATATCGCTGACGCCGAAGGCGGCGCTGATTTGCATAACGGCGCTGAAAAGCAACTGCGGTCCCATCGATGGGAGGGTGATATATATCAGCTCCTGCACACGGTTTTTAATACCGTCCACTGCGCCCGCCTCGTAAAGGCTTTTATCCACATTCTGAAAGCCCGCAATCATTGCAAGGAACGAGGTGCCAAGACTCATCCAAATCTGAACGATGATAATGACCGGCAGCATCGTGCGGGTATCGGTCAGCCACTGCACCGGCTCGGTGATAAAACCCCATGACAGCAGCAGTTGATTCAGCAATCCGTACATATCGCCCGAGAAGATGTACGCCCATATGACGTACAGCATACCCGACATAGACGGCGCGTAGAAAACAAAGGTCATAATCGTTCGGAGAGTCTTCGGCAGTTCATTGATGAGCCACGCGAAAAGCAGGCAGGCAAAATAGCTGACGGGTCCCGTTATAACGGCAAATATCAGCGTATTACGAACCGCGACGAGGAATACGTCGTCCTCAAAAAACAGCGTCAGATAATTTTCAAAGCCCGTAAACGAGGGCATTTCCAGCATATTAAAATCCGTAAAGCTGAAAAAAACCGAAATGGCAATCGGTGCAACCACAAACACGGTGAAAATGAGATAAAACGGCGCAATTAAAAGGTAACAGTCCTTGTACTTTTTGATGCGCTTTGGAAGGCTTTTCTTTTTCATTTTCTCTCCCCCTCTACTGCTTTCTTGTGAGTTCCTTGTTGATTTTTTGATTATACCGATAAATGGTGTCGGTCGGATTGCTGTCGCTGTAAAGCACCTTTCGGAACGCGTTGTTCAGCTCTCTGGTCACACTGTAATTCCCCGGTATTTCCTCCAGCGTTACAACACGGGACCACTGTTCAAATAAAAGCTCGCGCTCCGCCTTGGACCATGGCAGCGTTTTGAACGCCTCGGTATTGGCGGAATTGTATCTTGAAATCGGGCCTAAGGTATCCTCAATTTCACGTTCATAGCTGCTTTGAACCGTATCTGAAGTAAACCAATCCAAAAATTCCCACGCGCCCTGTTTGTTTTCCGATTTGCTGAATATCATCGCGCAGGTAATTGACTGCGCTAAGCCCGGGCTTATATCGGTGCCTGTTGCGGCGCTGATAGAAAGACTTCTGTTGATGGTTCCGTCGCTTTGGCGAACGCCCGGAATCATAAACATATCCCATCTGCCGCTTAACTGCGGCGAAGCCGTTTTTATTTTGGTGTAGGTCGTGTAATCGGCAATGCCCATCGGCATTTCACCCGTAATAAAACGGTTGTAAAGGTCAAAGGTCAGCGGGAAATCATATTTGGTGAAAAGTCCCGTCCACATAGAAAAGGCGTCAATCGCGGTGTGGTCGTCAAAGCAGGTTGCCGTCAGCGTTTCGTTATAAAAGCTGCCGCCGTTCTGAAGCAGCAGGGTCGCAAACATACCGATATTTGACGGAATGCCTACCTCTAAATTATTGCGCTGAAGAACCGTAGCAACCTCGTAAACCTCGTCCCAGGTCTCCGGCACGCTGAGCCCCAGCTCTTCAAATACATCTGTACGGACAAAAAGCATCGGGAAGGTCTCGCTTAAAGGAAGCGCATAAACGCCGCCATGATAGGAAAACGGCTTTAAGGTGCCCGCAAAAAAGCGTTTTTCAACCTCTTCAAAGCCCTCAAACTTTGTCAGATCCTCCACCGCGCTGCGAATTGCAAGATTAACCGGCATATCGCTTGCGCTGAACAGCATCGCGTCCGGTGCAGTGCCCGCAAGCACCGCAGTTCTCACGTCAACCGTCACCAGCGACAGATTTACATTCCTGCCGCTTTCCGGAATAAAGGAATTATCAACCAGCTTTTTAACGGCGTTCAGCTGGTCACGTCCGCCTGATAACCAAACCTCCAGCGTGTCCGCACTGTCATATATCTCGCCGATCACGCCGTAATCCTCCGTAAAGGAAACGGCAATTCTTTCCGCCTGAAAGCCCAGACCCTTGAAAAAGCCCTTAAGCCCTTGCACAAAGCCGCCCTTTTCGCCATGTCCCGGCGAATGGATCTCAATATAATCAAGGTCGAGCGGCTGTGTCTTTGCGTCCTCGCTCCAGGAAGAAATGCCCGCTATGTCATCCTTAAACGCGGATAGATTTTTCGCCAGATAATCGGAATTTTTCTTCACGGATTTTATTCTGTTGATCATCGAGTGGAAGGAGGTCAGCGAGCTGCCTGATTTTCCGCCGTTTCGTTCCGCAAGCTCATCGACGATCTCGTTCAGCGATTTTTCGATCTCATCAACGCGGCTGTCAAAATCGGGAACGACCTTGTTCAGTCTGTAATCGCGGTATTTATCGGAATCGCTGCCGACCACCATAATAACGCTGCGGTAAAGGCTGTTCAACGCGTCTACCAAATCATCTGTCATCAGAATAATATCCGAAAGGGAACCGACGGCTGCCTCCAGCTTAACGGTATAGGTCTTTCCCTTTTCAAAATAAAACCGATAATTTTCCTCACCGTCGCCAAGCGTTGTGTTCTGCCAGCCGATGCCGTAATCAAAGGCAAGCTCTGCACATTCACTGAAGGGCAGTTCATCATTGATATAAAGCTTCCGCGTTACTGAAAATCCGCTCTTATCGTTTTGTCTTGTATGAAAACTGATTTCATAAAGTCCGCTTTCCTCGGGCGTAAATTCATATAAAAGCCACTGCCCCGCGCTGTTATAGCGGTCGCCCGAAATAATATTGTATAAATAATGCACCGAATCGGCGGGAGAGACCGAGGCGCTCGCCTGATCCGCATCAGGCGCAAGGGTTGAAGACGAGGCCTCTTTATAATCCTCGGCCTCTATTTTTATGTACTGCTCCTTTGTTTCCCCGTAGCCCTTCTCCTGATATTCCTTTTTCAAAAGCGCATAATCCGCCGTGGTGCTTCTGCTTTCAAGATAGAGCCCTAAAAGGGTCATATTTCCCGTATGGCACACAACCGTAACCTTATTTTCGCCTGCCTTAAAATCAAAAAGCAGCGGATCGTTCTGCCGCCCTGTCGGGTCGGTCAGATAAACTGAGGTCTCCTCTTCTACGGCACGCAGTGAGGAAAGCATTTCGTTGCCGCGTGAATCGGTTGTAATCTCTCCGGGGAGCCACCGCCAGGATAATTCAAGCTCCTTTGCCTCATCAAACGGATACGAACCGTTGAGCTGTAATCCGATCGAGCTGTAATTATAATTGCTGTTCGCGTTCGGGACAAAAAGCATACGGATATAATACGCGCCCGAAACGTCCGGATTGATTAAAATATCAGCTGAGCTCTCCTCCTCTTCAAACGCAAGCGCCGGATTTCCGCCATATTCTGAAAGACGGCAGCCGTTTAAAGCAGATATGTTTGAAGAATCAGGAACAACCGAAAGTGCTTCGGTTTCGGTATTTACGACCTGTACGGAATATACTCCGATCTGTTCCACCGTTCCGTCCGGAAGTACATCATATTTGGACGGAATATTTAAAGCTGCCGTCTCAAAAGCGAACCTCAAAATACTACTTTCATCCAGTGCCTGTCTGGTCTCACGCTCCATGGAGGTCTGAAACACATAATTTACAAAAAAATAACCGCTTGCTCCGCATGCCGCTGCCATGATCAGCATGGTGCACAGCAGAATTTTCCAGGAAAATTTCATTCTTTTCTCCTCTTGTCCACTTTCCTACAAGAATTCCTCGTTCTCAGGCAATCTCCAGCCGGTATCCTACCTTATATACCGCTACCAGCTGATTCTCCCATCCCATTTTTTTGCGCAGGCGCTGCACATGCAGCTCCAGAGTCCTGCTGTCCCCGCCATATTCTTCTCCCCATACCTTTTCGTACAGGCTTTCCTTGAATAAGGCAATATTTTTATTCTGAAT
>OLSX01000712.1_pt1 | contig 33001 bp, 24 predicted proteins | sample 1673141 | NCBI WGS metagenome assembly OLSX01 (sample SAMEA3136759, study PRJEB25190) | human gut metagenome | biome: human gut; feature: human-associated habitat; material: faeces | place: Austria | collected 2013 | reverse complement strand
ATATCGGTAATGATAAACTAAAATGGGAGACTGTTACGCGGATTTCTGTAGGTTTGGATATGTCCGTTTGGCATGACCGTTTGTCGCTTGGATTCAATTATTATAAGTCTTATGTGAACAATATGTTAGCTTATAAGACATTGGGAGGGGTGAGCGGATTGCGTAATTATTGGAGTAATGAGGGTAAGATGGAAAACCAGGGCTTTGATGTTGCGGCAGGGGCTAAAGTCATGGCATTAAAGGATTTCTCATGGGAAATTTCTGCAAGTGTCGGCCATTACAAGAATGAGGTGACTGCGTTGCCAGATAACGATAAGACGATTTATACTTCGGTTTATGGTGGTGAGGTCATGACTAAAGTCGGAAACCCAATCGGTTTGTTTTATGGTTACAAGACACAAGGGGTGTTTGCCACTTCAGAAGAAGCTGCTAAAACAGATTTACGTAATGGAAGTGAAAATGGAAGTGCTTTCCGTGCAGGTGATGTGCATTTCTCCGATTTGGTAGCTGATGGGGTGATTGATAATAAGGACAAAGATGTAATCGGCAACCCCAATCCGGATGTTTTCGGTAATTTCGGGACTAGCCTGCATTACAAAAATTGGACATTGGATGCCTTTTTCAGTTATTCATTGGGGAATGACATTTACAATTATCAACGTGCCGTATTGGAAAGCGGAAATTCTTATTATAATCAGACCACAGCTATGTTGAATCGTTGGACTTCAGAGGGGCAGCTGACTTCAATCCCCCGTGTGGAATACGGTGATAGGATGGGAAACGCACGTTTTTCTGATCGTTGGATTGAGGATGGCTCTTACTTGAAACTCAAGACTTTAAGTTTGAGTTATCGTTTCCCTTTCAACTTGACGTTTCTACAAGGGATTACAGTTTGGGGAGCTGCAAATAATCTATTTACGTGTACAAAATATTTGGGTAGCGATCCAGAACTTTCCATTTCAGGCAATCCGATTTATCAGGGGATTGACCGTGGTTTGTTAGGGCACGGGCGCAGTTTCGTTTTAGGTGTTAAAATAAATCTTTAACAAGGATATGAAGATGTTAAAAAACATATTAAAGTTGACCGCCATTTGGATGGCGGCTACGGTATCTTTCACGGCTTGTGAAGTGGATACTACTACGGTGATGTTTGAAGAAGACCATGACTTTTCTCAACCGGGCGATACCGTGTTCTCTATGTTGGGTATATTGGACAAGGTTCAAGACGTGGTCGAAAAAGGAGTGCTTTTAGGGGAATTGAGAGGAGATTTGGTAAAGCCTGATCCTTTTGTCGGTACAAGTAGTGCTTGGGTGGATTTGACTCGTTTTGAGAATTTGGAAAATGCGACTTTCAACCGTTATCGGGATTACTATGCCATTGTGAATAATTGCAATTTCTATTTGGAACGTGCGGATGCCGAGATGGAGCGTCGCGGGCAGAAAGTGTTCCTGAAGGAATATGCAGCCGTGAGTGCCTACCGGGCGTGGGCTTACTTGCAATTGGCCTTGCTTTATGGCGAAGTCCCGTTCTATACTCAGCCTTTGCTGTCTTATTCTGAAATAGAGCAAGTGATGAATGATCCTTCCAAGCGGAAGGGATTGGGTGAGATTTGTTCTTATTTCATTGATGATTTGCTTCCTTACGTTGATGTGCCGTTTCCCAATTATGGGAACTTCACTTATGATCAGAGTAGTTCAGTAAATAGTAGTGATTTTTTTCTTCCAATTCGTTTACTGAGAGGTGACCTTTATTTATGGCGTGGTTCATTGGATGGTAATAAATCTGATTTTGCTAAGGCTGCACAAGAATATCGTGATTATTTATTGTCTGAAAAACGATTTGTAAGTCCTGATGTAAAGGTGGCTTATCGGACTGTGGATATGGATGGTGCCCAAATTGTGGATCGTTGGAGTTCCGTTTTTCTCGGAAACAATTATAATGAAAGTATTAGCCTCGTTCCATTTGCAGGCAATTCTCAATATGGAAAATTGGGAAGTTTGCGGCAATCGTTTAGGTCTTTCATGGGGTCTGATGCTCTTCAGAAATTAGTGGATGAGTCTTATTATTGTTACGTGATGTATACAGAAGAATCAGAATCGGGTGAAAGTGAGTATATGTCTCGTTTTACGGGTTTGGCAAAGGATACCTTATATTACGGGACAAAGGAAAATCCTCAGTATTATTCATATATCACAGTACCGGGCACACCGCAATATTTCATGGGCGATTTGCGTTTCAACCGGGATTATCAGGAGGGATACGGGTTGAGCATCAATAAGTATTCCTCTTCTTGGCCGCATGTGACCACCTATCGTACGGGAGCGGTATACCTTCGTCTGGCCGAGGCCATCAACCGTGCGGGTTATCCGTTGACGGCTTTCCATGCGTTGAAGTATGGTTTGAGCCGTGGCAATTTGATACAATATGATGCCAATGGGGAATATCGCCGTCTGATGCAGTCCGGTTATACGTTTTACGACATGTATGACAACAAGGATAATATTGGTTTGCATGCACGCGGTTGTGGTAACGCGGAGATGGACACGTTGCATTACTCGTTACCCACCATGGCTTCGCTTCAGGACAGCATTCAGAAAGTGGAGGATATGATTTGCGACGAAATGGCTTTGGAGACGGCCTACGAAGGCAACCGTTTCTATGACTTGATGCGCTTTGCGTTCCGTCGCGGAGAAGATTTTCTGGCTTCCCGTGTGGCACGGCGTAATAACCCGGATATGCCGGATCAGACGCTCTACAACAAATTGAAAGACCGCAAAAACTGGTATTTGCCGATGGTGGAGAATTGAGAATGGTATATTGAGGAATGGCAGGCATGGAACGCAGGCATAGGCTCTTTTCCATGCCTGTTTTTTCTGCAAAAAATATGAAATGGGAAAAAATGACATACGTTTTGTCGAAAATTGCCCTATCCTCTTTGGGTAAGGTGGCTTAATTTTGCGATTAGAAAACTAAAGAACCCAATATCATGGAAATATTCACGGAAAGTCAATTCTCAGCATGTTATATACATTACCGGAGGCGGGTGAGAGGTTATATCTTGTCTCGGGTTTCCGACCGTGAAGAGGCGGAGGATCTGACTCAGGACGTATTTGAAAATATATGGAGATGCAGGGAAGGGGTACGCAAGGAAACGCTTCACAATTTAGTCTATACGGTTATGCGGAACACCGTGATAGACTATCTGCGCCGCCGTTATATGAAAAAAGACAAGATGGACATATACACCTGCTGTGAGGAGGAGGGCCGCAGTACGGTAGAAGAAGATTATTATTACAAGGAGCTTCGCGTGGCGCATAGGAAGATGGTGAAACAGTTGTCCGAGAAACGCCGTCAGGCATATATTTTGTATTTTTACAGGGGTATATCGTATGCTTCCATTGCCGACAGGCTCAGTGTGTCCGAACGTTCTGTGGGCAGTCATTTGCAAAGGGCGTTCAGGGCGGTGCGTCTGGGGGTGGACGGGATATACCGGTATAAGGCGGGGTGAATGGAACCGGAAGTCCCATTCTTGACAATATGTGCACTCTTTCCGCTTTCCGGCATGCAAATGGAAAGGGAAAAGGCTTTCTTCCCATTGGCCGGAGTTGTGTCAAAAGCCTGAAACAGGTATGGAAGAGGCTTTTTAGGAATACTTTTTTAAGGTTTCAAGGCATTTTTTTATGTTTATTCACCAAAGACATGAATCGTTTGGAGCAGAATGAAAAATCGTTCGGCTGAGAAAACATTTTTTTTCTCCTCGTGACGGTCGGAAGTCATGCGCTTATCGGTGGAACAAGTGCCTTAAAACCGTGGCTCAACCTGCTGCGGATGCCATTATTTTCTCTATTTGGAAAGGAAAAGCCTGTGGGTTCGGAGTGTCTTTTGGTAAGCTGGAACGCCTTACTGGTTACGCCATTCTTTGGGGGCTGCGCAGAACGCGCCTTATGGTTTTCATTATGATAACGGAATACATTTCCGGCTTTCATCTTGCCTTTTCCCGACGGTGCGAGAATCGCGTATTTACGGCGGACATCCAAGTGGGGGACGAATAAACGAGTCACGCACCATCGGAATTGACTTTTTGCCATTTTGTAATTGGAGGTTTTTACAGACGTAGGATTTGCTCTTTGCTTAAGAAATCCAGAAACTTCCGGTAGGCCGTGCAATTCCGGAGCAGCGTTTCGTTTCCGGTCATGAAAAATTGCTTGCGTGCCCGGGTGAGGGCCACGTTGAGCTTGCGGTCTATTTCCCGACCGTCTGTCATGACCGGTTCGGACAAGATGGAGAGCTGGTACGGACGGCTGACGGTGGTGCTGAATATGATGATGTCGCGTTGGCTGCCCTGATAACGTTCCACCGTGTCGATGGTGATGTCGGCCGTGTCGGGAATGTGCCGTTCAGCCAAGGCTTTGCGTATCATGGCGATTTGTGCGCGGAAGGGGACGATGATTCCGATTTGCTTACAGGGACTGAAGGGTATGCCCGAGCGGCTGTACAGTTGGCAAAGGGTATGTATCAGACGTGCCACAGTCTCGGCTTCCCGCTTGTTGCTTTTGGATGAATCGCCCACGTTCGGCAGACCTTGGGCAAGCTTGGTCTGCTCTTGCTTACTCTCGATTTTCGTGTAATATTCTGCTTCGTCGGCTTGTACGGAAATAAATGCCATACGTGTACCGGCCACGAAGGCGGTCCATCGGTCATCGTCCGGACGGGTGCCGAATGCCAGTGGTTCCTGTTGATGGGGGAGGGGAACGGCATCCAGTCCGCCGTTATAATAATTACGGTTGACAAATTCGCAGATGGACGGATGCATGCGTCCTTGGCGATGAAGCATTTCCACGATGTTTTTCGTGCCTTGCAGGCTGCTCAGCCGGTGCAGGCGTTCAAACAGGGAGTTACGGCAGTCGGTCAGCCCGATGGCTTGCAGGCTATCCTCGGTCACCCGTGACATTTCCCGGGGTTGGCTCACGACGGCGGGCAGTTGCTTGTGGTCGCCGATGAGGATGAACTTCCCGATGGCCAGACGGTTCAGGTTATAGTCTCCCCGGTTCACCGCAGTAGTGGCGCATAGCAGGGGGAGCAGTTGGGGCTCGAGCACTTGTGAGGCTTCGTCGATGATAGCCACGTCGATGACTTTCAGGCTGAATAGCTCTGTCTGGCTGCATAGGCTGCTGATGGTGCCGGCAAACACCCTGACGGGCGCCAACTTCTCGTAGATTTCTTTTCGGGAGGTGGCATCCCCGATGACGTGCTTCATGAGCCGTGGCCGGAAGTCCGGGGCGCAGTTCAGTTCCTGACCGATGCGGATATATTCCGGAGCAGGGTTGATGGCAGACAGCGTATGGCAGATTTCATCCACAGCCCGGTTGGTATAAGCCATGAGCAGGAGGGTCTTTTGCGGAGAATCCGACAAGAACTCTTCCACCATGGATTTCAAGGCTACCGACGTCTTTCCTGTCCCCGGCGGTCCGACAAGCAGGAAGTAATCCCGGGCCTGTTTGGCTTTCAGGACGATACGGTCTATTTCTTCATTCAGGTAATGCCGGTGGAGCCTTACGGACGGATCGGTGGCCGGTGGCCGTATGCCCAACAGCAGCTCTTTCCGTTCCCGTGGGGCGGTGAGCAGGCTGAACAGTCCCGAGTAGGCTTGGTTGAATGTGGCGTCCATGTAACCCGGCTCTATGGCATAAAGGCTGTCGGGGTGGAATACTCCGGCATTCCGCTGCTTGTAAGATAGTTTCAGCAGCATGTGTTCAGGATGGATTTCCTCTATGGTACAACGGAAGAACTGTTTGTTCGTCACGTTGTCCCCTTCGTGGTTCCGTTCGTAGAGCATTACCATGTCGCCCTGCCGGAAGTTCGGGAGGAAGTCTTCGCCGTATTCCGGAAGTTTCAAATCCAGCCGCACGATGGCACCTTCCTCGTCGGGGACGGGATGCAGTTTCAGTCCGGTCAGGATGTTTCCGTTCTGTTGTTTGGTCAGTGTGTCGCAGCACCATGTTTCGGAGAACCCGCCCGGCGAGTCCGCCCGGTCGTCCCCGACTTTGGCGCGGAATTGTTCGCGGGCGGTAAACGTCAGGAAGCGATGGAAATAATCGGCTTCCGCGCCCCTCATGCCATGAAGTGGTGTCAGTATTTCCATCATGCGGGGGCGCAGGTAACGAGTGTAGAGCCGATCGCCCCGTCCGTTCACGTTGAGCCGTTCTTCCGTCAGCTCGTCTATCAACGCACGGGATTCCCCCCTTCTCAGGCGGTGCTCTATGTGCAGGATGGCATTCCGCAGGGCCATGGCGCGGCGGATATGGCTGCGCGGCACGTCGACGGCATAAAGCCCGGGATAGCGTGAATAGAAGAGGTAAGACTGTACCTGTTCATGCCTGCGGTCCAGGTTATAATACAGGATTTCTTTGTACAGGGCCATTTGCAGGCGGTGTTCGTCCTTCGGGCTACGGTAGGGATATTCGTCCGCTTTTCCGCTTTTCAGTTCCACTAACTTGTCGGCGTTTCGGGTGAGCAGGTCCATACGTCCTTGCAACCCGAGGGCTTCGCAAAGGAAAGACGGCTCCAGTTCCACTTCCGTTTTCCGGATGTCGATGCCTGCGGCACTGAAACTGTTGCGTACGGTTTGCCGGATGTGGTGGAATTGCATTTCGCAGCGGTTGAAGAAATCGCGGTCGATGTCCGGCAAGGTGGACCAGGCAAGAGGGGAGATCCGGAAGGAATTCTGCATGGAACGCAGGTAGAGTTCCGCTTCTGCCGTCCCGTCTGCATTTTGGGTAAATCGCTCACGCCCGGCAGACTCCGGGCAAGCCCGGTCTGCTCTCTTTAAATCGCGATTTTGGATAAATCGCTCACGTTCGGCAGAGCCAAGCCTGAAAACTTCGTTTTCGCTTGTTTCTTCTCTCTCTAAATCGCGATTTTCATTCACGCAGTCGTCCAGAAACTGGTTGGCCGCATTTCCCAACTGTATGGCCGCAGAGCGTGCCGGAGGAGCGAATTTGTTCAACAAGTGGGTGTAAGCCGAATACCCGTACGGTCTGATGCAGGCGCACAAGGCTGTGATGTCAATCAGGAAATCCGGGTCGAGAACCAACATCTCGGGTTTTAGGACATAAGGATATGCGCCTTCCGCCTTTATGGCTTTGACCGATAAGAGATTGAGCTGCGCCCCTTCGTACAGTTGTTCTTTCAAGTCGGCGAACGTGCGGTCGGTTTCGTCGGCATATTCCACTTTCAACAGTTGTTCCGTGGGATGCGTGTGGTCTTTTCCATAAATGAAATGCTCGTCCCACCGGTGCACCGTTATCCGGATACGTTTGGCCTGCGGTACTTTTTCGGCAGGTGCGGGAGCGGGTCGCCAATGGCGGGGCAGGCGTTTTTGCACGTCTTCCGGAACATGGGTTTGGTAAAAAGCGGCCAATCCTTCGCAGACCGCTTTTAAGTCGTAGGCTTCATCCTCTCCGTCGGGCAGGAAAAGCCCTTTTTGTATTCGTCCGGCCCGCGCACGGAACACTTCCAACGGGTGGGACGGATGGCCGGTTTGTTTGCAGAGCCAATATAGGCGTGCGGCTGTGTGGGTGAAATCCACCGGACTGTGGCGGGTCCGGTCTTTCAGCGCACGGAGCAACAGCGCGTCGAGGGCATGGTAACGTGCGGTACAGTCCATGTCCGGCTGCATGATGTTTCTGATTTCATCGAATATGTCCTGAATCTCTTCCGTCATGGGTTATGGCGTATTCTGTTTGGACTTGGCTTCCACTTCTTCGGCACTCAGTACTTTGCTTTTGAATCCTCCGCGCGAATTCTTGCGTGACGGGGCAGGCGCGGCACCGGTCGTGCCACCATGGACGGCAGCACGGTAACGTAGCCAACGTTCACGGATGGAAGTCACGTAGCCGTAGGTCTCTTCTCCGCGCAGATAGCCGTAACGCACTACGGGGTCGTTGTAATATTGCGGTTGGCTCAGGCGGAGGATGAAAGGAGCCACATCGTTCCACAACTGCGGGTTTTTGCCGTGTTTACGTGCCAAGGCCATGGCGTCGCGAACGTGTCCCGTTCCTCCATTATAGGCCGCCAGGATAAAGTTTATACGTTCCGACCTGCCGGGGATATCGCTGAATTTACGTTCGAGTTCACGGAGGTACCGGGCTGCCGCACTGATGTTCTTTTCGGGCTGGTGCATTTGGTCGGCGGGCAAACCGAGATGTACGGCTGTTTCAGGCATAATCTGCATCAGTCCGCGTGCTCCGGCCCACGATACGGCCTCCGGGTCGAAACCGGACTCTTGGTAACATTGTGCGGCCATGAGCCGCCAGTCCCACCCGATGGCTTGGCTATGACGGATAAAATGAGTGTCGTACGGCGAGATAATGCCCTTGGCGCGATTCTGGAAGGGGGCACGGACACGGCGTTTTACACTTCCGCCGGGAGACAGACGCAACTGTTCCCTTTTTTGCAAGAAAGACCGTGTCTCGGGTTTATACCATCCGTCCAAGGCTTCGGCCAGGAAGGGGGCATCCTTTCGTACGACCCATCCGGTTTTGACTGCGGCCGTACTGTCTGACGGACACGACCGGACGCCGGAGAATTGCAGTTCCGTGTCTGTCATGTGGTTCTCCGGAATTTCCAATGCGATGAGGTCTGCCTCTCCTTTTTTCAGTCGTTGGAAAAGCTCCGCCGTATCGCGTACTGCTTCCATACGGAGTTTGGCACCGATGGACACGGCAAAGTGTTCGGCCAATTCAAATTGCAGTCCGAATCCTTTTCCCTTATATTCATAATAAGTGTCGGGACCGGACAGCGTGACGGCTATCAGTTCGCCGGCTTCCTGTATCTGGTCTAAGTCGTAAGCTGTTTCCGCATATTCTTCTTCCGTGATACCCAAAGGGGATATTTTTTTCTCCTCTTTTTCTCCGCAGGATACGAGATTGACGGCAAGGACGGTCAAGAGGCAGGCCAGCAGATTGTGTTTCCATAAATCGCTCCCGTTCGGCAGAACGGAGCCTAAAAACTTCGTTTTCGCCCCGCTCTGCCCTCGCTTACTCGTGATTTTCCATAAATCCGGTCGTTTTCGGCATAGCCGGAAGCCGGCCTTCCATCCGAATTCGCTTATACGGACTTTCATAGAGCTTGCCCCGTTTGTTCCAAATGGAGATTGAGATGGTGTAGGATGTAAGTACGCATGATTTCGATGGCTTTCTCGTTTTCTCCTCCTTGGGGAATGATAAGGTCGGCATAGCGTTTGGTCGGTTCGATGAATTCCAGATGCATGGGTTTGAGTACGGCCCGATAGCGGTCCACTACCATTTGTACGGTTCTTCCCCGTTCGATGATATCCCGTTCGATGACACGGATGAGGCGTTCGTCGGAGTCTGCATCTACAAAGATTTTGATGTCCATCAGGTCCCGGAGTTCTTTATTGGACAAAGCGAGTATGCCTTCTATCAGGATAACCTTTCGGGGTTCTACGTGTATGGTCTCTTTCAACCTGTTACATTCCAAATATGAATAAGTCGGTTGTTCGATAGCCCGTCCGGCTTTCAGTTCTTTCACCTGACGGATCAAGAGCTTCCAGTCGAAAGCGCAAGGATGGTCATAGTTGATTTTGCGGCGTTCTTCCATGGTCATGTCCGTGGCATCGATATAATATGAGTCCTGCGGGATGAGGGCCACTTCACCTTTCGGGAGACTCTCAATGATTTTTCGTGCGACCGTGGTCTTTCCGGATCCCGTGCCTCCGGCTATTCCGATAATATACATGGGCATTCTGTTTTTGTTTTAGTAAACATCTTCGTTTCCGGTAATTTCTTCCGATGTGAGCGGTTTGCGATCCATAACCTTCCACACGTATGCGATGTAGGCCACGACTACGGGAAGGAGAAGAGACACGTAGGCCATGGTTTTCAGGGTGAACAGGCTGGAGCTGCTGTTTGCCAAGGTCAAAGAGCTTTGTAAATCTGCGGTGGAGGGATAGTAAGCAGTATGGTTATAGCCGACACACAGGAGCAAGGATAATACGGTCAGTATGGTTCCTGTACCTGTAAACCAGAAACCGTTGCGACTGGTGTGGCAGAAGATACCACGAATAAGTCCGAAAAGCACACCTGTCACACCTAAAAGGAACAAGACAAGCAATATCGGCATGTCTGTCAAGTTGTGGAAATACTTGTAGGGTTCCATGAAAACGATGCCGGTTTCCGGATGGACGGCAAAACCGTCTTTCAATAACGTATGGATCACGAAAGCCAAGAAAAACAGCAGGAATGGGACGCTGTCTCCCAGCAATTGGCGGCGGCAACGGGGAATCAGCTCTGTGTCGCGAATGCTGCGGATGAAATAAAGGCAACCTAAAATACGAGCCAGAAAACAGACAGCCAGTCCCAACATGAGATTCCAAGGATTTGCCAAAGCATCCAAGCCGTGCCATTCGTTACCCCAATGACTGATGACGGGGATGGCGGCCTCTGTCAGATTGGATTTGCTGACAAGAAAATCAGACCCGTTGAAGAATGTGGCCACGGCCGCTCCGAGCAGAACCGGACCCATGACTCCGTTGAATACCAAAAAAGATTGGTAAGTACGTTTGCCTAACAGATTTCCTAATTTCGATTGGAATTCATAAGAAATAGCTTGTAGTACGAAACTGAAAAGTATGAGCATCCACAGCCAATATGCTCCGCCGAAGCTTGTGCTGTAAAACAAAGGGAAAGAGGCAAAAAAAGCACCTCCGAAAGTGACGAGCGTGGTAAATGTAAACTCCCATTTACTGCCTGTCGCGTTCACCAATAAAGCACGTTCCGTTTCATTCTTTCCCAAGTGGAATAACAATGAGTTGCCCCCTTGTACGAATAATAAGAAGACCAATAGTGCCCCTAACAGGGATATGATGAACCACCAATAATGCTGTAGAAAAATATAGGTCGATTCCATAGTTTTGATATTTGACAGTGACTAATCTTTTTTATCGGTTTCGTTCATGATTCAGGTCCTTTTTGGATGGCTTTTACCATGATACCTATCTCGGCAATGAATAAAATAGTGAAAATGGCCAGAAAGATGAAGAACGTCGTTTGTACCGCTCCTGCAGACAGGTTGGATATGGCGGCATTGACCGGTAACAAATCCTGGATGGCCCAAGGTTGTCGCCCGACCTCTGATACGACCCAACCGGCCTGGCTGGCTACGAAGGCGAAAGGAATGCTCCATAGGGCGATTCGGTGCAGCCATCTTTGTCCGTACAGTTTATTTTTCCATGACAGGAAAAGGACCAAGGCGAAAAAAGCAATGAAGTACATCCCGAAACCTACCATAATCCGGAATGTCCAGAACGAAAGTCCTACATTCGGCACAAGATCGTCAGGGTTTTGAATATAACCGTAACCGAAGTATGGCATGTTTTCTTCCAATGTGCGGCGGGACGCGTCCATCTTATCTTGGTCGCCGTCCTTTTGAGCCTGCCGGAAATCCGATAAGGCCGCGATTGCCATTTTGCCTCTCGCGATCTTTTCTGTGGCGGACAGAGCCTTGGAACCGTCGTTTGTCGTATGTCCTCCAGCCAGGATATTGTGGATTCCCGGTACGTAACCGTCGGGATTCCGTGTGGCCAGAAAAGACAGCATAGTCGGGATTTTCCATTCGCCGACCACCGTTAACGGCTGTCTTGTTCCACCTTCGTAAAGTGCTTCCATTGCAGCCAGTTTCATCGGCTGGTATTGTGCGACTTGATAGGCGGATTTATCTCCGCTGTATAGTGTCAACAGCGAGGCGACCATACCTGTACATGCTGCAATTTTCATACTGGCCAAAGCGAATTCCTTCTCACGCCGTTTCAATAGGAACCAACCACTAACCCCAATGACGAACACGGCCCCTACAATCCAACTGCTGAGTACTGTATGCAAGAACTTCATTACGGCTACAGGCGAAAAGGCTACGGCGAGGAAATCAACCATTTCATTGCGTACCGTTTCGGGGTTGAATACCATTCCTACGGGATATTGCATCCATGAATTGGCCACCAGAATCCACCAGGCAGACAAGGTAGCTCCCAGACCGGTGAGCCATGTAGAAGCCAAATGGAATTTCTTGCCTACTTTGTCCCATCCGAAAAACATTACGGCCACAAAAGTAGCTTCCATAAAGAAGGCTACGATGCCTTCAATGGCAAGAGGGGCTCCGAAGATATCACCTACGAACCAAGAATAGTTGCTCCAGTTCGTACCGAATTGGAATTCGAGAATCAGTCCGGTCGCTACTCCGATGGCAAAATTGATTCCGAACAGTTTCATCCAGAAACGGGCTGTTCTTTTCCAGAAATCATGACCGGAAATGACGTACCGTGTCTCCATAACTCCCATGATGACAGCCAGTCCCAGCGTGAGCGGAACAAACAGCCAGTGGTACATTGCCGTCAGGGCGAATTGTGCTCTTGACCAGTCTATCATTGTCTCCATATTGTCTAACATAAGCCTTGTTTTTATTTCAAGATTAAGGATGAATAGCTCTTTCTATCAGTTCATTTCCTACGTAGTCTTCCTTTTCTTCGGTCGATTTGCCTTTGAGGAAAGGCGGGAAGAAAAAAAGTTTCAGGATAAAGAACATAATGAAAAGTTTGATTAGAATCACGGCCCACAACGTACGTCCCAGCGTCATGCTGCGGAAACCGTCGCGGTAAAATCTCCAAATTCCGATGATTCCTTGTCTTATCATAGTGAATGTATAAGTGTGATAAGGCAAAGGTAAGCAAAAAACAGTGGGAAGCGGGTGCCGTGAACGGATTTTTTGCTAACTTTGGATGAAAATAATATAAAAGACGTTGTATTATTATGGTGAAACATATCGTATTATTTCAGTTGGCTTCTGAAATGGAAGCCGAGCGTAAGAAAAACGTGATGGATGCTTTCAAGAAGGGGATAGAGGCCCTGCCTGCCAAAATCCCGTTTATTCGGAAGATTGAGGTCGGGTTGAATGCCAATCCGGAAGAACAATTCGACATCGCGCTCTACAGTGAGTTCGACACGATGGACGATGTAAGGGCTTATGCGGCCCATCCGGCTCATTTGGCCGTAGCGGCTTTGCTGAAGGATTGCAAAAAAAGCCGTTCGTGTGTGGATTATGAATGCAAAGCCTGACCAAGGAGTCCTTGCATGCTGGACGCACCCTTCCCCTACATAGGAGTTTTGCAAAAAGAGCCTTCATCCTTCAGGATATATGGTAATCCGTTCATAATATTGATGTTACAGGCTGAAGGATGTTTCAGGCATCTTTCAGCTATGCTTCATTCCGTTTGGCGCAGAACGAAAAATCGTTCGGCTGAGATTGAAAAATCATTTGGCTGAGAACTTTTTATCGCTTTCCGCAATGAACGGAAACTGAAGGATTCCTGAAACATCTTTCATTCTGTAACGTGTTATGTAATAGCTGCTTATCGTGCTGCCTGAAAGATGAAAGGTCTTTTTAAAAAACTCTTGGGGGGATGGCGGATTTTTGCAGAACGTCTGTATTTCCACCTGGTTTTTAAGTCTCATTACATGTCCCTGATGAAAGACCAGATGGCTAAACGGCACATGATTATGTACATATTCAGAAGATAAAACGATGTTTACTTTCAGATTTTCCCTCATCCTGCTTTTCTTGTTTCAAATAGGAAAGGCAGGAGCACAATCTCCTTCCAACCGATTGGATGTGGTACAAATAGAGAAGTACCTCCAAAAATCATATCAGGAGTACATGGAAGCCATAAACACAGATGACAGAGAAACTGAAGAAAAGTTTCTCAAAAACATGCTTACCCCGGAAATGCAGGAAAAACGGGCGCGACTGGCATGCGCTACGGATAGTGACCCCATGATTCGGGCGCAAGACGTTACGGAATATTCCATCCAGTCCGTACGGTGCAAGCACCTGTCCGGCTGTTGGTACGAAGTGTCATACCGCCCGTATCCCAAAGATTCGACAACCTATATCCCATTACGTATCACGGCAGATTCCTTGGGAAAAGTACGTATTTCGTACGTAACGCCTGATTGGGGCAACCGTAATTACGGGGATTATTGGTTTGATATTCCGAAGAAAAGGTCATGGATGACCAAGACGGGAAGACATTTGTGGAAACCTTTTACAAGTCATACGCCTATACCTACATAAAAATGAGACCAGATTTGGAACAAGGATTAAAACACTTGAGAGAGACTTATTGCACTCCCATTATGCAGGAAAAATACGTCCGGTCAAGGAAAGAGGTAGAACAGGAAGACCCTATGTTCGATCCCGTCATTGGAAATGACGACTTCGATGTCTTTTGGTACAATTCTTTGCAAGTCCATCCCTCTGAAACCAAAGGATGCTTCACGGTAAGCTATGGATGCACGAAGATTCGAGTGGCTCTCCAATGCCAAGACGGAAAATATAAAATAGCCGACGTGGAACTTATCCCTTAACACACCATCAATAACAAAATACGCCATGGAATCGTACAAATCAAACCGACCTGAAAGCAAGTCTTTATTTACAGCCGTCATGACACTATCGGTTGCCTGGTATTTCATCAGTATCATACCTCTTTCCGCACAAGAACGTGTGGATATTGACACCCTATGGTATCGTTACTATAATCCAGAGCAGGATTATTATCCGGACTTGCTTCCCGAAGACTGTTATATGGAATTGTACTTGGAAAACGGCATATTGAAGAAAGGGTACTTTTGGGGAACGACTGACGAGTTTGAACAAGCTCGTGAAGGCTACGAGTGCGGCTATTTCGTCATGCCCATGACGGATATAAAACAAGACAAAGACTCCATTTCATTCCGTTTGGACATTGTCACGACCTCAAGCGGTGAAAAAGTCAACACTTTCGTCAAAGCCCCCATTGACCGCCATATCCGTTCTTGGCAGGAAGCCATGTCTCGCTATCAGACGTGGGAACCCTTTACCGACCGGATGGAGGATGAGATACAAATGAGTATCTCCTTTGCCCGGTGGTTGGAAAACGACACCGTGCGCTACAACATGTCTGTGAGGAAAGACACCGTAAGGGTCAAGAACCTGACTTGCCCTTACATTGATAGGGAGGGCAAGGCTTTCGTCTTGCTCAAAGACAGGACGGGACTGTAAAGAAACGCATTGCAACCATGAGACTGCCATTTTAATCTTATATTTATAGGAAATAGTCATGAAGAAAACTTTTATCGGATACCTTATTCCATTATCCTCCTATTCCTGTTTGCAAGCAGAAATAGGAGACAATGTACTTGAAAAGGAATATCAAACCATCCGTATGGAGAACGACAGCCTGAGACCTACCCGGAAATGGACATTCAGGTATGACGATGAAAAATTCCCATGTGACCATGGAGCGTATGATGGTACGATTAAAGGTTTCGATACAGACGGTAAGGGGCGTTTTTACATTTTAGGGGAAGAACCCGTCCGATTAGCTTGTTTCATAGGAGAGAATATGGAATGGAGCCGAGGCCTCGGTTTGTCTATGAGACACTGCCAAAATGCTTTATTCAAGATGGTAAACGATTCCATTTATTTTATAAATGAAGTCAAATACATCTATTCTTTTAATGAGGCTAACTCTATGTATTTCAAAGATGAAGCTAAATCCAATCTTTACATGGATGAAGCCAACTCTATCTTTCGCATCCACAAAAGCGGTAAAGGAGATGTTGAACGTTTCCCCCTATACATAGATGGAGAATATCTTGAGGGAAATTTACGAAACAACGGTTTTTATGTAGTAGCAAGACCCAAAAATGTACCTGATAGCGTTCCGGGCTATGACAGAAGCCACGACGTAGCCTATCTCTTCACATACCCTAATAAATTGCAAAATAAAATCAGCGGAGAAAACGACATCGCTAAGTTGCACCTTAACGGCACGCCGGTATTTATTGATTTGGAAAACAATCCCCCTTATATGGTTTTTTATGGAAAAATAGACACTTTTCTTATATATGGTTCTATCGACTATGACATCGGCTCGATTGCAATAATAGACACAATACACCATACCATAACAAAATATCCCATTTCCGGCTTACCACGATTGGATGCGACAACCGGTTGGTTTCCAGGTGGCGCACTAAGTTCTGATAATACAACGGTTATTGTCAACAAGCATCTGTACACAATAGGATACGACAATATAAAAATGACTTATACCATCGTGGAATATGATTTAAGTCCCATATTGCTTATGACAAAAGCAATAGACTCATAAAACTATGGGACGCGTCATTCTATTTTGGCTCGTAAAAAACTATGGCTGTCTCTTTTGAACATTTCTAAAAATACAATCATTCATGCTCCTACGAAACATATTCATATTCTTCTTTTTATCACATTTTGCACATGCAACCGCCCAACCGGCAGCATTCCGCACTTTCTTGTCAGGGTTTAAGAAGTGCACCCAAATTAATATGACATCATTTGGGGAGAGAATCATATCCGATTCAGTTTTGATAAATGGCGACATATATGCCCGTTTTCTTCCTCCAATACAAGACGACTGCCTTTGTGGACAGGACGATGTCTTTTGGCAAAAAGGAAGTTACATGGAGCGTGGAGGGTTTATCACCATCATGCTGAAAAGGCACTGCCAAGACTACAAGGACGGAAACAGCCAATATTTCATAGAGAACGATGTTACCGATTATATGCTCGTCACATATTCACGCGATGGTAAAATCCTGGATTTTAAAATGGTCGGACACGACGGGAGAGCGTACTTCACACGTATAGTCCCCAGTGGACAGGCACCAAATTTCCTTGTGGAGCAAGGCTCTTTGGATGATTGTACTTCAATCCTCCGATACCAAGACTTGACCTACACAGTAAGAACGTACGAATACAACGTAAGCCCGGACGGGAAAATCAAAGAGAGAACAACCGGAACAGCCCAAAAAGAAACCATTAAAAATCTGGAGAACGACCGCACCCCTATCCGGTTTGAAGAATTTATGTCCTATTTTAAGAAATGGGATAATCCTTACGTAAGCGATTCCTTGTTTATACCATCTCTTCCATATGCCGACTTACCTTTTCCGGAATGTTTCTCCCTAATTCCGGACACCCTTGATTGTGGGTGTTGGCCACGTAACCTCCAATGGACACCCTGCCGATACATCGAAAGCAAGGAACGCTATTTCTTTTTCGTCGTCAAAAGTTGCATGACTCCTCATCGCGCTCCATTTCCATATGCGGATTACATGGTGCTGGAGTTCTGTAAAGATGGTACGTTTAGGGAAGCCTCGAATGTCTTTCATATAACGGATGACATGGATATTAAGGATTTATCGTCAGCATTGACTTTGCAGCTAAAAAAATCCCATGATTCACTTGTCATTGAAGAGATTTACAGGAAACTCATCTATAAAAAGGAGGATTTGTTCAAGCCTGAGATACTAAGGACTTTTCCCGATTCAATCACACAACGACATTAAAGCCATGAAACATGCCATTCTAATCTTAGCCCACAAAAACATCGGTCTGCTATGCAGGTTGGCCGGATATTTCGAAAAGGATTGCGACGTATTCATCCATATAGACAAAAAGCAACCCGTCACACGCGAAGAGGAAGAAAAGTTGCGTAGTTACAAACAAGTGAAAGCCGTTTCGCGTGAATATGACGTGAACTGGGGCGGCACAAGTGTATTGGAAAGCGAAATGCACCTGTTGCGTATGGCCGTGCAACGCGGTGATGCCGATTACTTTCATCTTATCAGCGGGCAAGATTACCCGACTCGTCCGTTAGATTATTTTCTGGAGTTCTTTAACCGGAATGCGGGAAAAGAATACATCGGATACCTGCATTTGCCGCATCCTAACTGGGAAGACAATACTTTCCGCCGACTGCAATATTATTATCCATACGACTATGCCGCAGGCAAAAGGAATCCGCGCGGGTGGGTCAGGGAACAGGTAAGGCAACAACAGGCCAAAAGGGCAAAACGCCCCATTCCCGATGAGTTCGACCATCTGTACGGCAGTTCGCAATGGTGGTCCATTACCCGAAAGGCTGCCACCACCTTGTTGGACTATACCGACCGCTTCCCCTCGCTTTATGGCCGGATGTGGATGACTTTCGCACCGGAGGAATGTTATGTGGCCACCGTATTGGTCAATTTAATGGATAAGGAAGACATCGTGCCTTGGAACCACCGCTTTATCCGTTGGAAACATGAAAACGGCAACCGTCCCGCCAATTTGGGATGTGAACATTTCCGTTACCTTTTGGAAAACGAATACCTTTTCGCCCGTAAAATCGAACTGCCATGCAGTACGGTGCTATTGGACAGGATAGACCGGTATCTGCTACAAGACAGGGAGATTGGCCTGACAAAGACCGGAGGTTGGACGTATGACGGTTTCCTGAAGTACGGATACGACAAAACATTTTGCGATTTCGTCACGCAAATGTGGTGGGACATAGGGGCACGGACGGGGATAGACATAGGATGCGGTGCCGGTTACTATGTCTCGCAATGGAGGAGCCGCGGACTTGCGTTTGCCGGATATGACGCGAATCCCCGTACGCCGGATTTGTCCGGTATGCTCCTGCCCGAGGGGGATGCTGTTTGCGAAGTGGCAGACCTCACGGAAGAACTGGATATTTCCACTCCCTTTGATATCGTGGTATGCAAGGACGTGCTTCCCTATATCCCTGAAAAATCGGCATCCACGGCCATACGTAACCTCGCACGCCTATCGTCGCATTTCATCCTGTTAAGTTGGAACGTGCCGGACGCCGTGGCCGCTTTCCCCCATAGGGACATGACAGATGAAGATATTATCCTCCACTTTGAAAACGAAGGCTATACCGTAGAAAAGTATATGACGGCCAGGCTGCACGTCGTTTTAAAAAGGAAAGACTGCTGTGTGCTCATCCGACGGAATTTACCACTCATCAACTACTGAAACAACTGCTTTTCATAAGAAAAAGAACTGCCGATATCGTTGCCCAGTGATAACTTCTTCGTAATTTTCTTGCGAATTTGTTGTTTATTTGCAGATAATAATTTAACTTTGCCACAAATAAAAGAGAAAATGAAGAATATTGCAACACGCCACCATCATCATCCTAACGGTTAGAAATCGGTAGGCTGTCCCGCGTGTGCCAATGGAAGGATAGAAATGAAGGCTTGCCGATATGAACGGTGAGCCTTTTTTGATAGTTTAAGAATACTTCATTAAAAAAACAGATATGCTTAGAATTGCAGTACAGTCGAAAGGACGTCTTTACGAAGACACCATGGCGCTCCTGGCGGAGGCCGACATCAAAGTGAGTTCATCCAAGCGCACCTTGTTGGTGCAGTCCTCCAATTTCCCCGTCGAGGTGCTTTACCTGCGCGACGACGATATTCCGCAGTCCGTGGCGGGAGGAGTGGCCGACTTGGGTATCGTGGGCGAAAACGAATTTGTGGAAAGAGAGGAGGATGCCGTGGTGGTACGCCGTCTGGGCTTCAGCAAGTGCCGCCTTTCGTTGGCCATCCCCAAGGCTGTGGATTATTCCGGCCTTTCTTGGTTCGAAGGCAAGAAGATAGCCACTTCCTATCCCAATATCTTGAGAAAATTCATGAAGGAAAACGGGGTGGAGGCTGACATCCATGTCATTACCGGTTCTGTGGAAATCGCGCCCGGTATCGGGTTGGCCGACGGTATTTTCGATATCGTAAGCTCCGGTTCCACCTTGGTTAGCAATAACTTGCAGGAGGTGGCCGTCGTCATGAAGAGCGAGGCGTTGCTCATCGCCAACCGGAACATGGACGATGCCAAGAAGGCGATTTTGGACGAATTGCTGTTCCACATTGAGGCGGTAAAGAGTGCGGAAGACAAGAAATACGTCCTGATGAACGTGCCGTCGGACAAGGTGAAAGATGTCGTGTCCGTATTGCCCGGAGCCAAAAGCCCCACGGTGATGCCTTTGGCGCAGGAAGGGTGGAGCAGCGTGCACACCGTCATCGACGAGTCCCGCTTTTGGGAGATTATCTCCAAACTGAAGGAGTTGGGAGCGCAGGGTATTCTGGTCGTTCCCGTAGAGAAGATGATTCTTTGAGCCGGACAGGTTGGTATTTTCATATCAAAAAGAGGAGGACAGCAAATGAATGTGATAAAATATCCGCAAAAAGAAGAATGGGACGAACTGTTGAAACGTCCCGTCATGAACGTGGACACGTTGCGTGAAACCGTATGCAGGGTGTTGGACGACGTGAAGACGGGCGGCGACCGCGCCGTCATGGCCTACGAAAAGCAGTTCGACCATGTGGAACTGGAGCGTCTGGCCGTCACGGAAGAAGAAATGGACGAGGCTGAACGTCTGGTGTCGCCCGAACTGAAGGATGCTTTACGCTTGGCGCACGACAATATAGGAAAGTTCCACGCTTCCCAGCGCTTTGAAACGACGAAGGTGGAAGTCCGTCCCGGGGTGACCTGTTGGCAGAAAGCCGTTCCCATAGAACGGGTGGGGCTTTACATACCCGGAGGGACGGCACCGCTTTTCTCCACGGTGCTGATGCTGGCCACACCGGCCAAGATTGCCGGATGCCGTGAAATCGTGCTTTGCACGCCGCCGGGACGTGACGGCAAGGTGCATCCTGCCATCCTTTGCGCAGCCCGTGTGGCCGGAGTGAACCGCATTTTCAAGGCGGGCGGTGTGCAGGCCATCGGTGCCATGGCCTACGGTACGGAAAGCGTGCCCAAAGTGTATAAGATATTCGGCCCCGGCAACCAGTATGTCATGGCGGCCAAACAACAGGTGTCGCTTCACGACGTAGCCATCGACATGCCCGCCGGACCTTCGGAGGTGGCGGTATTGGCCGATGCCGGTTCCAATCCGGTGTTCGTGGCGGCCGACTTGCTTTCGCAGGCCGAGCACGGCGTGGACAGCCAAGTCTTGTTGGTGACGACCGACGAAGCCTTGGTCGGCAAGGTACAGGACGAAGTGGAACGCCAGTTGGCTGCCCTTCCGCGCAAGGAAATCGCGAAGCAGGCATTGGCTCACAGCAAACTCGTCGTGGTGCGCGACATGGACGAGGCGTTGGAACTGACCAACCGCTACGCGCCCGAACATCTGATTATCGAAACGGCCGATTACATGCAGGCCGCCGAACGTGTGGTCAATGCAGGCAGCGTGTTCCTCGGTTCTTATACGCCGGAGAGTGCGGGGGATTATGCTTCGGGTACGAACCATACGTTGCCCACCAACGGTTATGCCACGGCTTACAGCGGTGTCAACTTGGACAGCTACCACCGTAAGATTACGTTTCAGGAACTTACGCCGCAGGGGGTCCGTGCCATCGGTCCGGCCGTGGAACTCATGGCGGCGGGCGAGCATCTCGACGCACACCGCAACGCCATGACCGTAAGATTGGAATCCATTAAAACCGAAATGAAATGAGCATGAAACCTTTGCAAGAATTAGTGCGCCCGAACATCTGGGCGTTGAAGCCGTACAGTTCGGCCCGTGACGAATACAAGGGTGCGGCGGCTTCCGTCTTTCTCGATGCGAACGAGAATCCTTACAATGCCCCGTACAACCGCTATCCCGACCCTTTGCAATTGGAGGTGAAAGAGATGTTGGCTCCCGTCAAAGGCGTGAAGCCCGGACAAATCTTTCTCGGTAACGGCAGTGACGAAGCCATCGACTTGGCATTCCGGATATTCTGCGAACCGAAAACGGACAACGTGGTGGCGATAGCCCCTACTTACGGTATGTATAAAGTGTGTGCGGATATCAATGACGTGGCCTATCGCCCCGTATTGTTGGATGACGGTTTCCGGTTGGATGCCGGCAAATTGCTGGCTGCTGCGGACGAACATACGAAACTGATATTCCTTTGTTCGCCGAACAACCCTTCGGGAAACGACTTGGAACGGGAGGAAATCGTCAAGGTGCTTGAGCGTTTTCCGGGGATGGTGGTCATCGATGAGGCATACGCCGACTTTTCTGGACAGAAGCCGTTCCGTGAAGATTTGGAGGCATATCCGAACCTCATCGTGCTCAACACGTTTTCCAAGGCATGGGGGAGCGCGGCCATCCGCTTGGGCATGGCCTTTGCCTCAGAAGAGGTCATCTCCTTATTTAATAAGGTGAAGTACCCTTACAACGTGAACCAACTGACCCAACGTCAGGCCGTGGAGATATTGAAGAAGCGTTTCGATGTGGACAAGTGGGTGAAGACGTTGCTGCGCGAACGCGGGCAGGTCATGGCGGCCTTTGCCGAACTGGATATCTGCGAGAAGATTTATCCGACGAATGCCAATTTCTTTCTGGCGAAAGTCAAAGGAGCCGATGCGATATACGCCTATTTGGTGAAGAACGGCATTATCGTGCGCAACCGTTCGAGGGTGGAACTTTGCGGCGACTGCCTGCGCGTGACCATCGGTACGCCGCAGGAGGACAACAGCCTGTTGGGCGCGTTGCGTTCTTACAAACCGGAGACGATAAAATGAACATCATGAAAAAAGCCTTGTTTATAGACCGCGACGGCACTTTGATAAAAGAGCCGGCGGACGAGCAGATAGACGCGTTTGAGAAATTGGAGTTCGTGCCGGGTGTGATGCGCAATCTGGCATTTATCCGCCAGAAACTGGATTACGAGTTTGTCATGGTGTCCAACCAAGACGGGTTGGGCACGGATGCCTTCCTCGAAGATACCTTTTGGCCGGTGCACAATCTGATGATGCGTACCTTGGAGGGAGAGGGCGTGACGTTCGATGACGTGTTGATAGACCGCAGTTTCCCAGAAGAAAATTTGCCCACGCGCAAGCCGGGTACGGCCATGTTAGGACGTTACACTTCGGGCGGTTACGACATGGAGGCCTGTTGGGTCATCGGCGACCGCGAGACGGACGCGCAGTTGGCCCTGAACCTCGGTTGCCGCGCCTTGATCCTGAAGGAGAAGGACGAGGATTCTTTTTCGGACGAGCGCATCCGCTACGTGGACAGTTGGGACCGCATTGCCGAAATCCTTTTTGCCGGAGAACGTAAAGCCCGTGTGCGCCGCACGACCAAGGAGACCGACATCGAGGTACGCTTGGATTTGGACGGCAGCGGCCGGTGTGATATCCGTACGGGATTGGGATTCTTCGACCACATGCTGGAGCAAATCGGCAAGCATGGCGGAATGGATCTGTATATCCGCACGGAAGGGGACTTGCAGGTGGACGAACACCACACGATAGAGGATACGGCCCTGGCTTTGGGTGAGTGCCTGTTGCGTGCTTTGGGCGACAAGCGCGGCATCGAGCGTTACGGTTATTGTCTGCCCATGGACGACTGCCTGTGCAGCGTGGCCCTCGATTTCGGCGGACGGCCTTGGTTGGTGTGGGATGCCGAATTCCGTCGCGAGAAAGTGGGCGAGATGCCCACCGAGATGTTCCTCCATTTTTTCAAGAGCCTGAGCGACGCGGCGCGGATGAACTTGAACATCAAGGCCGAAGGCGTGAACGAGCACCATAAGATAGAGGGAATTTTCAAGGCTCTGGCCCGTAGCCTGAAGATGGCGGTAAGGCGCGACATTTATCATTACGAGCTGCCTTCGAGCAAGGGTGTCCTCTGATGTGAAGTTCATATCTTTTACAGAAAGGACGGGGCTGCGGAAGGCGTGACGCCATCCTGCTGAGAGCGGAAAATCGTTTGGCGCAGAACGGTAAATCAATCGGCTGAGATTGATTTACCGTTCTGCGGTTGTTTTTTGGGGATTGTATAGTGTTGGGTATGAATGTGTTATTGGGTGCTAACTTCTTTTCGAGGAGGAAACTGGGGCTTTTTGATTTTATTGACAGAATTAAAAAGTTTTGATGAAAAGTCTCCAAACATGGCAGTCTGTTGAGTTATTTATGTATTTTTGTATCATCTTATGGATTAACCTAATAAAATAGAACCCATGAAAAAGAACCGGATTTTGTTTTTTGCTTGCTGCTTGGCTTTAGGAAGCAGCACAATGGATTTGTGTGCCCAACGGACGATGGACAAGTTAGGACGCGGACTCGTGGCTACCGTTACTCAAAGCGGAAGCGGAAACTTCGTGAGCTGGCGTGTGCTGGGCGAAGAGTACTACGACGTGACTTACAACCTTTATGCCGACGGTGTGTTGGTAGCCAAAGGACTGTCTGCAAGTAACTACGTCCATACGGGAGGGACGGCCGAAACCCGATATACGGTGGCTCCCGTGGTGAAAGGCAAGGAGGGGGAACAGTGTGACCCCGTCAAACGTTTCAAGGAATTCAGTTTCTATTCCCTTACAGGGCAAAATACAGGATTCCTCCGAGTTCCGGGTGCAGAGATGAAAGGACGTAATGGCGAGGACTTGACAGAAAACTATATGTTCAATGATGCCGTGTTGGCCGATGTCGATGGAGACGGGATGCCGGAGATTATCGCCAAACGTCTTTATACGGGTACTCCCGGGGTGACGGACGTGGCCAATACTTCGGCTTACAACCGCATCGAGGTGTACAACATCAAGGGAGAACGGCTGTGGTACATCGACATCGGCCCGAACATGCAGTCGGGACCCGATGAACAGTTCGATGCCGTAGCTTTCGACTGGGATGGTGACGGCAAGGCAGAGGTGTTGATGCGTGGGGCTGACAACATGATTGTCCATCATCCGGACGGTACGGTCACGGAGGTGGGCAATATGTCCCATGATATCCGTAGGATTAACAATACCCAATATTCCATGCCCGACAATGAATATTTGCTCTACATGGAGGGAGCCACGGGCAAGTTGTACGAAATCGGTGAAAACGGCGAGAAATGGATGCCTTACCCTTGCAAACGGCTGGAACCGGGCGAGACGGACTGGACGGCAGCCTGGGGCGACGGCACGGGGCATCGTGCCACCAAGCACTATTTCGGTGCGCCTTATCTGGACGGTCGGCATCCTTCCATTTTCGTCGGACGCGGTTGCTACACGCGTCACAAGTTTTATACTTTCGACGTAGACCCTGCTACGCATAAGCTGACGGAACGTTGGAATTGGGTATGTAGTGTGGGAGGTCCGTGGTTCGGACAAGGTTACCACAACTTCGGCGTGGCCGATGTGGACATGGACGGACGGGATGAAATCGCGTTCGGTTCAATGATAATCGATGATAATGGAAAGGGATTGAGTACTACCGGCCTCGGGCATGGCGACGCCCAACATTGTACCGATTTGGATCCTTACCGCTTCGGACAGGAGATGTTTGCCTGCAACGAAAGTTCCCCGGCCATGAACTACCGGAATGCCACCACGTCGGAACTGTATTACCGTTTGCAAAGTACCAGTGACGACGGGCGTGCGTTGGCCGGCAAGTTCTATAAGGATTATCCGGGTTGCCAAGGGGCAAGCAGCCAGTCGGGTGTCATCAGCCTCACGGCAGACAAGCCGTTGCCCGACGTGGCGGGGTGGGACTTGAATTTCCGTATCTATTGGGATGGTGACCTGTGCAGCGAGGTGCTCAACAGCCCGGGAACGGAACGCCAACCCAAGATTGACAAGCCTGGTGTGGGGCGCATCTTCTTGGGGAATGGTGCGATGAATAACTGGAGCAAAAACAACGCATGCGCCACGGGTGACCTCTTCGGTGACTGGCGAGAGGAACTGCTCGTACGCGACGGGAAAGACTTGTTGGTTTATACGACCAACTACCCGACGGAATTCCGTATCCCTACCCTTTGGCACGACCATCAATACCGGCAGGGCATGGTGTGGGAAACCATCGGTTACAACCAACCTCCCCACTTGAGTTATTTCTTGGGCGAACTGGAGGGCATCACCGTGGCTCCGCCGCCGCTCACCACGGAAGGGCGTACGCAGATTGCGAATGGGGGCAATATTACTACGGCACACAACGGTAGCCAGGTGCTTGTGTTCGACAATGCGGACACGCAAGTGGCGGTGGAGTCCGGTGCCGAACCATGGGTGGCTGTGTTCAACGTGCCTTCGTGGGTGAAAGGAACGGCACCGAGCGATTGTACCACGAAAGACGTGCCTATCGATTATGACTATTATACTTGTACGGTGACGGGTAGCGGGTTCAGTGGAGCCACACGCGTGGTCAAGCAGGGGGAAGGCACGTTGGTGCTGCCGGACGTGGAGATGACCCATAGCGGCAACACGGATGTATGGAACGGGACACTCGTTTTCAACGGGACGATGAAGAAGTCTTCCCTTTGGCTTAACCGCCATACGTCGCTCCGTTCCGCCGGTACTTTCCGTAGCATCAAGGCGGACTATGGTGCCACGGTCTATCCGGGTGGTGACGGACAGGTCGGAACCCTTACGACAGACTCCGTGACGTTGGGTTTCGGTTCGCGCGTGGTCTTTGATTTGAAGAATGACTTTACTTCCGACCGTCTCGATACCAAGGTGCTTACCGTCGAGACGAAGTCGTGGAAATACGGGCCGAAGTATTTGGCGCCGGTGTTTGAGTTCCGGGGCGAAGAAGTGCAGCCCGGACGGTATCCGATAGGTACGGCAGCTACGGTCAAGGGGGATTTTTCCAGTATCCTCATCGAGGGTATCAGTTCGCAAATGAGTGCCAGGTTGGTGTTGGAGGATGGGATGCTTTACCTTTCCCTAAGCGATGTGCGTGCTGCATCCGATGTGGTTTGGAACGGTCTGAACAGCAATATCTGGGACTTTGGCCAAAGCGAGAATTTCACCTTGGCAGAGGAATCCGATCCCGTATTTTTTGTGACGGGTGACAGGGTTCTGTTCGACGATACGGCTGAACGCAAGAATGTGAGCCTTTCCGGCAGTATCGAAGCCGAAAGCGTCACTGTGGACAATAGTAAGAGCTATGTTTTCAACGGGAACGGTTTTCTGGCAGGGCATACGGCATTGGTGAAACGTGGCAGTGGCGTGCTGGCCATCAGCAATGACAATACGTATACGGGCGGTACGCGCATCAGCGGCGGTACGGTGTCGGTGAATATGTTGAGCAACTCCACACGGGCTTACGGAGGCCTGGGCGGAGTGGTGGAATCGGCCGACCTCTTCGTCATAGAGAACGGAGCCACGTTGCGGACGACGGAGACTGTTACCCAAGGCTCTCCCATGAAGATGGAAGGCAAAGACGGGGGATGCGTCGAAAACCTCAAGGATTTCATCGTCGAAACCCCGGTGGAGGGTACGTTACTCACCAAAAAAGGAGACGGATGGATGAAACTGAACACGGTCTGTCCTTCGTTGGAACGTCTTGCCATCAACGGTGGAACCGTACAGTGCGTGGCTTGCGACAGGCCTGCACAGACGGTAGAATTCATATCCGGTACGTTGTATGAAAATACAGGTTCAAGTTATGCCATCCATGTGCCGGAGGGCGGTAGCGGAACGTGGTCGTTGGCCAACCGTTCTACCTATAATAATAAGATTACGGGCGAAGGTACGCTTACGATATATTGTGCAGTGGAACATGGTAACGGTTGGTTTGCCACACGTACGCCGGTGGCCGTCAATTTGAGCCTGTTTACAGGGACAATCAATGCCACGGCCGACATGGCCGACAGCTATCCGCGTTTTACGCTCAATACGTCTTCGGGTATGCCGGACGGTACGCTTAACATAACTGCAGGCGTGACGGTGCAAAACACGGGGCGGACTTTCCGTATTGGGAAATTGGCCGGAAAGGGCACGTTGGGCGGTTATGCCTCTTTTGCCAATGACGGGGCTACGGGTGTCAACACGTGGCAGGTGGGATGTGACGATGATTTCGCTTGGGCCGGAACCGTGACAGCCAATTCTAAGTTCGAGAAAGTGGGCAGCGGCAAGATGACGGTCAGCGGAGTATGGGACAATACGGGCGAAGTGGCCGTGAAGGAAGGCACACTTTGCCTGAATGACCGTTCGGCAGAAAATGCCATGTTGGGAAGCGGAGAACTCTCGGTTGAGGACGGTGCGGTTTTGTGTGGCATGGGTAAATTGGGCAATGCTTCGGTCACGGTGGAACGTGGCGGACGCTTGTATTCCGGAACGCGTGAGGGGGCTTCCTCAGGGACGTTGGATTTCTCAGGCAAGAGGCTCACGGTAAGTACCGGTGGGGAGGTGCTGTTCAATGTGGCTTCCAAGGTACGCTGTACGACCTTGGAAGGAATAAGCTCGTTCTCCCTGCGTGGTACGCTGAAAGTGTCGGTACGTGAAGGGCTCGAACTGGAAGCCGGTGATGAGTTCCAACTGTGGGTCGCAAACCGGACGGCACTTTCATCTGCCTGCACGTTGGATTTGGATAGCCCCGGAGAGGGTTTGGAATGGGACACTTCTGCATTGGAGAACGGAATCTTGAAGGTGAAAACTGCGACGGGTATTACGGGGGTGGTTTCTGGTGAACCGGTAGATTGCGTGGTTTATACGTTGGATGGAGCACGTGCGGGGAGTTTTACCTGCATGCCGTCGGAGGTCGGGGAGTATATGGAAAGGAATGGATTCAGGTCTGGTATGTACATGGTTAAGATGACCCAAGGTCAGCGGACGGGGAGCCGTAAAGTAACTGTGGACTGACGGGGCATGCCGCACAGTTGGAAATTGTGCGGCGTAGCATTCTTTAACATAGAATTAAGGAAAATACACTGTAATGATTACAAATATGAACGTTTTTATCCGTATCTTTGAATCGTTAGAAACATTATAGGTTTAAATTCAAAATTTAAAAAAGTTATGGGAAAGAGTATTAAGGGTACACGTACGGAAAAGAACCTGATGGTTTCTTTTGCCGGAGAGTCTCAGGCCAGAATGAGATACACTTACTTTGCCAGTGCGGCAAAGAAAGAGGGTTATGAACAGATTGCAGCTATATTTACGGAAACGGCCGATCAGGAAAAAGAGCATGCAAAACGTATGTTCAAGTGGTTGGAAGGCGGCATGGTAGAGATTACGGCCAGTTATCCGGCCGGTGTCATCGGAACCACCATGGAGAACCTGAAGGCTGCGGCTGCCGGAGAACACGAAGAGTGGTCATTGGATTATCCTAAGTTTGCGGACATTGCAGACGAAGAAGGTTTTCCTGCCATTGCTGCGATGTACCGTATGATTTCTGTGGCGGAAAAAGGCCACGAAGAGCGTTACTTGGCATTGTTGAAGAACCTGGAGGAATTCAAGGTGTTCGTGAAGGACGGAGAGACGGTATGGCAGTGCCGCAACTGCGGTTATATCCATGTGGGTAAAGAAGCACCGCAGACCTGTCCGGCTTGCTTGCATCCGCAGGCTTACTTCGAAGTGAAGAAGGAGAACTATTGATCGTTTGCCATATTTTTACGGTGGACGAAGGCGGCTTTCCGGTTCTTTCCTGATAAATGGGTTCAGGGAAGAACCGGATTTTTTATGAAAGAGGATTTTAACACACCTTGCTATTTAGGGTTATTTTTAAGTTTTTCGAAGGGTGTTATTGCTCTTATAATGCAAAGAGACTTTTGTTCTTCTGAAAAATGGGTAAAAGGAACATCTATTATAAGGTGGTTTGCTGAGGAGGAGATTTTAATTCGTTTCTTTGCAATCAACAACAAGGAAACATTATGATACCAGACGAGAAAACCATCAAATCACGCAGTATGGGCGTTTACAAGGCATTGTCGAATGCATTGCGCTGCACGTTCGACGAGTTACAAAACCAATGTAAGTTAGGAACTACGGAATTATGTCTGAGCATTGCCCGTCTGATGCAGGAGCATAAGATTAGGCAAGAGCGCGAAGGAGATAATGTGTATTACATGTTGGCTTATTGAGTAAGCTTGACCTAATAGGTAAAGAATAAAGGGGATGTTAAAGCATCCCCTTTATTCTTTCTATATGGACAGTTCTGATTACTTGTTCAGAGCCAAAGCCACATTTACGGCACAAGCTACCGTACAACCTACCATCGGGTTGTTTCCGATACCCAGGAAGCCCATCATTTCCACGTGGGCGGGAACGGATGAAGAGCCTGCAAACTGAGCGTCTGAGTGCATACGGCCGAGCGTATCCGTCACTTTCCCGCAAAAGAGCGCTCCCAAGATAGCACCGCACAACCCGGAAGCCGTAATAATTTCAATCATACCGTTATCGATTCCGAAGTCTTTCTGAAAGAAAGGGATAGCCCCCGATATGACTCCGGTATCAAACCCGAACAACAGTCCGCCCGTAGCGGCAACGACTGCAATCACATAAATAAGCTTGCTATTATACTCTGTTTTCATGGTATTTATTTTTAAATTTAAGTTGCTAAGTGATCAAGTAGTGAGTAGTTGAGTAGTCAAGTAGTAAGTAGTTAAGTAGTTAAGTAGTAAGTAGTTGAGTAGATAAAGTAGTAAGGACGGATAGTTCACGTCACCGGTATCCCAACTTGAATAATTAAGGATCAACAGTCAAGCAATAAACTGTCAAAAAAATACATCAGACACGACATTTCTACTTAACTACTTACTACTTAACTACTTGACTACTAAACTACTTGACTACTAAGCTACTTGACTACTAAATCACTTGACTACTAAACAACCACTTAACATTTTGGCTACTACATATAAATTATTCAAGCTAAGGTTGATAATTCTCCCATACCTCCTTTTTCAGTTCCGGGCGGGGAACATATAAGAAAGTATCCGGATTTTTTTCAAAAGTCGTATAGATGGCTTCCCCCTTTACGATGCCGAGGGCGGAGTAATCGGCAGGAGTTTTGCAGATCAGTTCCGATTTCTCATAAAGCGGATTGGCTTGCCACTCTATTTTATTCTTATCATTAAAGACAGGAAACCAAGCGATGCCTTTATGCCTGCGAACGCCCTCGTACTCAAAACCGTAGTCGCGGTCACACCAGGCACCGAATGTCAACGGTTCGTCCGGATTGGCGCTGATAGTGGCATGCGCCCAGTATGGGGGGACAATCACAACGTCACCGGGACGGGCATAAACGGCAAAACAACGCCCGGGGTTATCCTCGGCAAACTCCTGCATATAGATAATCGCTTCGCCCGACCAGATTTCATAAACCTCCGGAGTAGACCATTGGCTGAATTTGGAAACCCAGTGAATATGTCCCTGGCTACGTATGGGTTCCCGTCCTAATTTTCCGGCGGCATAAGTCACCACCCCATAGAGAAGGTGCATCTCTTTCAGAAGCGGTTCATGGATTTTCTTTCCGACATCCATGGCAATGGCATTCACTACTTCGGGACCGTCACAATCGGGATCGGATAAACTCTTGCGGATATCTTTCAGCAAGCGGTTCTCTACCGGAGGGCCAAAAACATCGGGACCATAAACGAACCCCATGGGATTCGTTGTGGGTTCTATATCAAAACCTGGATTAAATTTCATACTCAAAATCGAATTAAGGATTGTGTTTAACAAAAGCTTTAATAGTAGCGCACTGCTTACCTTCGGATTCTCCACAAGGGCGGATCGTATATTCTTTCACCGATTCCGGCACGATAAACGTCTCGGCATAATGAACAACAAATGGCTCGAACCCTCCTGTCGGACTTTCCACAATGGCCTCTCTCCCTTCAACCAGATTGAGAACATTCACACTGCCGTCCGTCCGGTGCAATACGGGAGCGGTAAACCAATGACGGCGGGTTTCGATGAACTCGTTTTCGTGCAAACCGGTACGTTCTTCCCTCCAGCCTTCGCCCTCGGCCACCGGCTCTATACGATTGAAAATCTCTTTTCTGACCCAAGACTCCGTACGGTTCCATTGAATGACTTCCTGCCCGTGCTTTATATTGATGGGGCGCGGACGGCCATCCAGCCCGAGACGTCCCCAATCCCAAAGCTTGAAAGTGAAGATATAAGGAGTCGCACTGATTTCAAGCACCATACCGTTTGTTCCGGAACAATGTATCGTGCCGGCAGGTATCAGCAAATGGTCGTGCTTCTTAACGGGATAGCGGCCCACATATTTCTCCGCATCGAAGCAACCGCTTTCCTGTGCTTCATTAAGGGCATCAATCATCTCTTCCGGTTCGATCCCCTCTTTCACCCCCAAATACACGGTAGCATCTTCTGCCGCATCCAACATATAATAGCTTTCGTCCTGCGTGTAGTGCATACCGAACTTTTCCTGTATATATTGTGTCAGAGGATGTACTTGCAGACTCAGATTTCCTCCCTCCATCGTATCGAGAAAGTCGAAACGGATCGGAAACTCGTCACCGAAACGGCCATATACCGGATTGCCTAATAAACGTGCCGGATAAGCAAAAACAAGATCGATAGAAGGTAATTCGAAACGTACGTCTCCAAAACCGAGATAAAGACTGTTTTCCTCGGGGACACAATCGAAACACCAGGCAAAATTAGGCACCTCCCGGTCGAGGTCACATACCTCTTTCATCCATTGTCCGCCCCAAGGTCCCGGATCGAAAAAAGGAACGACCCGGAAGGGGGTACGGGAGGACTTTTCCAGTCCGGCTTCTATTGCCTTTGCAGTCGCCATCTTTGGATTGCCGGCGGTATTCGTATCGAGTACATAATCCCACTTCTTCATCAGTTTCTTCTTGAAGCGGTCACAAATACGCCAGTCTACAAAAAAGGCACGCTTGTATTGCAATGAAGCACGTTCTTCCCTATTGCTGATGCCGACATTCGATACCTCGTTGCGACGGAAACGCATCTGTATCTCCCAACGGGCCATATCGGCATACACCAGTAAATCATACGAAGGCTGTACGTAAGCCGCACCGACCCCATAAACAAAAACAATGCCTTCGGTAACGGCAGCAATCTCCGAACGGATACCCGGCAATTTATCTCCGTCGAAATAACAGTCCATGTTCTGACGGGTCATATAACCGAAAATCTCGTCTTCCGTGATGTCCTGCTTCAAGATGGCATCTATCTGTTCCGGAGACTTCATGGCATCCGCCGAAAAGAACCAACGGGAAGCCGGGAAAGCAGACTGCAAAGCCGTAACCACCTCTTCATCCGATACTCCCTGGTAACATTCCAGCACCACGACCTTTACTTTCTTTCCGATCTGCGACAGGTCTTTCTCCAGACGATCGGAAATAGCTCTCCAACCCACCCGGCA
>OLSX01000704.1_pt1 | contig 33252 bp, 18 predicted proteins | sample 1673141 | NCBI WGS metagenome assembly OLSX01 (sample SAMEA3136759, study PRJEB25190) | human gut metagenome | biome: human gut; feature: human-associated habitat; material: faeces | place: Austria | collected 2013 | reverse complement strand
AACAGCTGCCCCGGGCATTAATGTATTATGGAAGACGTGATGAGAACGGAGTTGAAAAAAACACCAGCAAACTTGGAATTTTTCTTCCGTTCTGCCATTTTGAACATGAAATGAAAAAAACAGTTGAGCTTGCCAACGGTATCGGTCTTGGATGTCGTGAGGCAATCCTGGCAGAAATAAAGGCTCTGAAAAATGATCCTAAAAACAAAACAGCTGGGGTGTGAATAAAATGCAGCAATTAATAAGAAAAAACCATATGGATATATCTTGGCATGAATATACAGATGAAGATGGCGCCAATGTTCCTGTTACACAGGCAAGTCTTACAGAAAAGGCATCCATTATTGGACGAGTTGGGATTATGTTACTTTCCTGTGGAACTGGTGCCTGGCGGGTCAGAAGTTCTATGAATACACTTGCTGAAATTATGGGAATTACCTGTACAGCAGATATAGGTCTGATGTCCATAGAGTATACCTGTTTTGATGGTCAGGATGGCTTTTCCCAATCTCTTTGTCTGACCAATACAGGAGTAAATACATCAAAATTAAATCGGCTGGAGCATTTTATCCAGGAATTTGAAGTTGACGGAAAAGATATGTCAGGTGAGGAATTACATGGACTGCTTGATAACATAGAAAAAATTCATGGACTGTACTCACCGATTGCACTTGGTTTTGCGGCTGCTCTGGCCTGCGGCGGATTTACTTTCCTGCTTGGTGGAGGCCCCATTGAAATGTTCTGCGCTTTTATAGGTGCAGGAATTGGAAATTTTCTTCGTTGTAAACTGAGTAAACATCATTTTACTTTATTTTTGTGTATTGTGTCTTCTGTATCACTTGCATGTCTTGTTTATGCGGGACTTCTCAAAATTGGTGAGGTCTTTGTTGATAATGATATAGCCGATTCCCATAGCAGCCAGGAGTTGGGTAAGGCTGTTCGTGCTGTACTCGATGTTCGTCCTTACATGCAGGGAGTTTCATACCATATAGAATATGTGGAATGTACCACATACGACCAGGACTCCAAATGCTATAAGGCTGATGATGTCTATCGCACCCTGCGTGCCATGGACATTCCTTCAAAGACTCTTGGCAAGTATAAGGATCCAACTACCGGACAGACAGAGGATGCGGACATCTGGTTTGCCTGCACCATCTTTGATATACAAGAAGTTATCAGCAAGATAAAGCAAGGTAAGGGAGCTGGACATGGAACCATCAAGTTTCGCCCAGAGCAGGAAAAGGCTATCCATGACACCGTGGAATACTTTCAGAAGGAGTTCAAAGACCCAAACAAGGGTAAGCACTATCTCTGGAATGCCAAAATGCGCTTTGGAAAGACCCTCTCTGGTCTTGAAGTAGCGAAGCGTTGTGGCTACCGCTCTACGCTCATCATCACACATCGCCCTGTTGTAGATAAAGGATGGCATGATGACTTTGCGAAGATTTTCCGTACCCCGGAAGCCCTTGCAGACTATCATGCAAAAGGACTTGAACCTGCTTACGGTCGCCGAATGATGGATGACAACGATTCTCAGGGTGATTTCTATACGCTTACAAACGAGGTGGATGCTGGCAAAAAGATACTCGTATTCTTTGTCAGCATGCAATATCTGCGCCTGTCACAATTTGTTGGTGGCAAGGAACGCAATTTTGATCCATTGAAACGTGCCATTATGGAGTATGATTGGGACTTCGTAATGGTTGACGAGGCACACGAAGGCATTGATGCTGCTGCCGGTGTGCGTGTAATGAACAAGTTGAAGAAGGAGAATACCCGTATTCTTTCACTTTCGGGAACACCTTTCAACTTGCTCGACAAATATGAGGAGAGTGAAATCTATACTTGGGACTACGTTATGGAACAGCGTGCCAAGCAGTTCTGGGATGAGCATCATTATGGTGACCCTAACCCATACGCCGACCTGCCACGTATGCAGATACTCACCTTCACGTTGCCTAAGATGCTGCGTGACCAGGCTATTCAGAATAATGAGATTTTCAAGTTCCACGAGTTCTTCCGTGTATATACAGAGGAAGACAAGCTTCAGTTGCAGAAGTTGATAGACAATGAGCCTAATGTTATAAAGAAGGCTGAATATCAGGAAAAATTGAGTGAGGTGGAGATAGACAAGTTCGTACACGAGAAGGCTATCAATCGCTTCCTCGATAAACTTGTTGAAGAATCCGACACAAGTCTCTACCCTTTCTCCACTGAGAATTTCCGTGAGCACTTCCGCCACACCTTCTGGCTCTTGCCTGGTGTGAAAGAAGCTGCTGCTCTCGAACAGCTTCTTCGTAAACATGAGGTATTTAGCGAAATATTCCATATCATCAATGCCGCTGGCGACGGCAATATCGAGGATAAGAATGGTAGTGCTCTGGCTGATGTGCTGGATAATATCCGTGGCAATGCCAAGAAAAATATTACCAAGAAGGATTATACCATCACCCTCTCTTGCGGAAAGCTTACCACGGGTGTAAGTGTTCCAGAATGGACTGCCGTGCTCTGTATGAAAGGCTCAGAGAATACTCCTGCAGCCAACTACATGCAGACCATTTTCCGTGTGCAGACTCACGCCGTACTCGAAGGCCGCCAGAAGTCAGACTGCTATGTGTTTGACTTTGCGCCAGACCGTGCCCTTACGGCTGTAGCTGAAACAGCCAAGATGGCAGTCTATGCACAGACCGAAAAAGGTAAGAAGCAGATGAAGCTTACCCAAAAGAAGGAGGAAGAGCATCTTGCTGCCTTCATCAAACTCTGTCCTGTGCTCTCTATGGACGAAGGCGAAATGGGCAAGCACTTCTCTGCTAATCAGATATTCGAGAAACTTTCTAATGTCTATATCGAGCGTGCCGTGCGTAGTGGCTATGCCGACAACTCACTTTATAATCCTGATCTACTGATGAATCTCAGCCCTGAGCAGGAAAAGGCTCTTGGCGATGTACACGACCTTCTGGGTTCTATGCCAAATGCTTGGAAACCAGAGAAAATCAATATCAACAAGAATGGTTTGGGCGATGCAGATGCGGAACAGATCAAGTACATTTACTATCTCTCCGCAAGCGAAGCTCTACCTTCTCGCCCTTCTATGGCTGCCGAATTTGATGAGAATGGACAGCCTATGACAGAAGATGAGGGATGGGACGAAGTGATGTGTGCTCCTTCTGAGCTATTCCCATACCTTTTTGTCAGCCATACCCAGCAGCATAACGGCGAATGGTGTTCATTCACCAATCCTGTGCTTTGGAAAAAATGGGAGAACAAAGATAAGGATGACAAGACTGACGAGGCTAAGAAGAAACGTGACGAAGAGAACAAGGAAAAGCGTGCCCGTATGTCTGTGCTCCGTGGTGTGGCTATCCGTATTCCTTTGTTGGTTTATGGAGCAGAAATCAATGATGAGGCTGGCGAAGAAATCACTATCGACAACTTTGCCAGCGAAGAAATCGTTGATCAGGCTTCATGGGAAGAATTTATGCCTAAGGGCTTTACCAAGGAAACGTTTAACATTCTGAAAGACTGCTTCGACCGTAGCATCTTCACGGGTGCAGCCAAGCGCATACGCCAGATGGTGAAGGAGGCTGACAATCTCAACACCGAGGACCGTATTGCCAAGATTGCTACTATCTTCTCTTACTTCCACAATCCTGACAAGGAGACCGTGCTTACTCCATGGCGTGTGGTCAACATGCACATGAGCGATACTGTGGGCGGCTGGTGTTTCTTTAATGAGGAGTTTGATGCACCTTATACTGAGGAGAATAAGTATGGAGAAAATGTCAATGCAGCAAGACCTGTAGGTGTAGAGGTTGATGAAAACAACCAGCTTCATTTCACCAACGAGGTGACCAAGGATATTTTCGGTGATTACAATTCTCGCATTCTTGAAATCAACTCGAAGACAGGTCTCTACCCTCTCTATATGGCTTACTCTCTCTTCAAGGGAACCAAGGAGCCTAACTATCGCAAAGTGCATCTTACCGGTGAGCGTGGCAAAAGCCTGAATGCGGAGCAATATTATCATCAGGCAGGCGACGATTTCGAAATATGGAAGGATGTGTTGCAGGACAACATCTTTGTGGTTTGCCGTACCAAGATGGCTGTAAGTATCACCAAACGAACATTGGCTGGTTTCCGCAAGGACATCCGCATGAATATTCGTTGCTATGAACATGATGTGCCTGTAACAGACCTTGTGTCTGCTGGTGTGCTCAAAGCTGCAGACGAGCATGTAACCAAAGAGGGTAAGACATACTTCTTTAATGGTCACAAGTCATTGGAGTGCAACATGATAAACGTTCTCCGTGCAATGCCAGAACTATTTCAAAATGATGTTGTTCGTGGCAATGACTTCTGGCATGTATACAATTCAATTCCAAAATCAAAAAACGAAGATATTAATAATATGAAGTTTAAAGCGATTGTGGGAAATCCACCATATCAGCAAAATTCAGAATCAAGCAACAGAAATGAGCCAATTTATCATTTGTTTTATGACTCTGCGTTTAATTTGTCTGATATAGTTACTTTTATTACACCTGGGCGTTTCTTGTTTAGAGCAGGACAAACACCTAAAGAGTGGATTGAAAAAATGTTATCTGATGAGCATTTTAAGGTCGTAAAGTATTACTCAAACACAAATGATGTTTTTCCTAATGTTGATATTAAAGGAGGTGTTTCAATCACAATGAGAAATCAACGAGAAAAATATGGGAAAATAGGAACATTTACAATGTATGATGAGCTAAATACTATTCTCGCAAAAGTCTTAAAGGCTTCTTGTGAATATATGTCATCTGTTGTTTATTCAAAGAGTAGTTATTCATTTACACCCTTGATGTATGAAGAAAATCCAACACTTTTGGGAAGACTTACAAAAGGTAATGAAAATATTATTGACGCTGGAATTTTCGGAAAAATGCCAGAGTTATTTAATGACTCCAATGTCAATAAAGAAGAATATATAGGAATCTACGGCAGAGAAAATAATCAACGCGTCATCAAATATATAAAGAAAAAATACATTTCTCCTGTAGCAAATTTCAACCAATTTAAGGTTTTTATTGCTGGTGCAAATGGTTCCGGTAGTTTAGGAGAAACTCTGAGTTCACCAATAGTTGTTGGACCAGGGATTGCCCATACTCAAACATTCATGAGTATTGGTGGCTATTCAACAATAGAAGAAGCAAATTCATGTCTCAAATATCTTAAGACTAAATTTGCACGTTGCCTTCTTGGGACTCTTAAAGTAACTCAGAATAACAATAAGGATGTGTGGGCAAATGTACCAATCCAAAATTTTACAGCAATCTCAGACATCGACTGGAATCAAAGCATTGCCGACATAGAACAAACAACTCTATCGAAAGTACAAGCTGGACGAATATGAGAGTGACTTTATCGAGAAGATGGTCAAGCCAATGGATTAAGTTCCAGACGAACGAATCATAAAAAGTAATGTTATCAATAACAATGTAGATTATGCCAAAGAAAGAATATACGTCTCTACCAAAAGATTATCCTGTATGTGAGCATAGTAGCTGCCCTATGGCAGCTACTTGTTTACATCAGACAGCCTACTCCACTCTGATGGAACATTCAGAATATCTGCGTCTAATCAATCCGTCCAGATGCAGTAAGAATGAGTCGTGTATATACTATCGGGACAGCAAGCCTGTGACCTACGCCCGTGGATTTACCAACTTCCAAAAGCGGATGTACCCACAGCAGTATGACAAGTTCATGACTACCCTCATCCTCCACTTCGGACGCAACCAATATTTCAAGCGCAGACGTGGTGACATTCTTATTCCTCCTGAGGAACAAGAGGTGATAAGACTAATGCTTGAAAAGGTAGGAGCAGACTCCAAAATGGACTTCGATAACTACGAGGAGCACATCAATTGGGATGCCTGATTTATGCATATAAGTTCTTTGCCAGTACCACATAAGTAACACTCCAGTACCACATAAGTGAAACTCCAGTACCACCTATATTAAACTCCAGTACCAGTTAGGTGGTACTAAAAACGGTACTATGAAAGGATATGCATTAACATCAAATCAAGAAAGTAATGAAACAAGAGATAAAAGCAGAAAAGTATATACAGCAGGAAATGGTCGATAAACCCTACTATGGCTGACAAACTGGTCGATAACATTATTTTTATGGCCGACAAAGAAGTAATCAAAACAGAAAACAATGAGCAATAACAATATACAGAAGGTATCCATCCGTTTCTTCAACGACCGCGAAGTGCGTGCCGTTTGGGACGAGACACTATCCAAATGGTGGTTTTCCGTTTTGGATGTCGTTGGTGTGCTCAACAACCAAGACGATTATACCAAGAACCGCAACTATTGGAAGTATCTGAAAACAAAACTGAAGAAGGAAGGAAACGAGTTGGTTAGTGCAACTAACCAACTGAAACTTCTGGCACAAGATGGTAAACGTTATAAATTTGGCGGCAATGACCGCCAGCGTAGCTGAAAGCACTCCTATAAAACAGTTACTGAAAGCAGCATTGACAGACAAGATAAATGATAGAGAAACCTTTATGAAAGGTATCGACTACTCGTATTATTACGAACAGGAAGATTAGAATATGCATAAAAGTGATTTCACATACGAGCAACTTGGCAGAGCATTCCGAAGTTATCTATCGGAACGCTTTGATGGTGATGCCAAAGAAGTAAGTCTGACCGTTGAAACGGCAGAGCGTATTATTCCCAATACGCTCAATGACTACTTTGGCACCAAATACGAGTCTATATACGATATTACAGAAATTGATGACGTAGAAGAATTTCGCAGGAAGATCAAGACGCACCCTATCTTGAAAAATCTCGACATGAGTGTGGAACCACGATACACAGAGGTCCTGAAATGGTACCGGCTATTCTTGAAAGCCCTGAATGCCAATGCTGTGCCGATGCCGGTATATGGTGAAAATGATGACACCAACCATTCTTCCAGTACGATGGTGAGAGATAATCCTATTACACCCCAACCAACGGTGGAAACCACCATATACTTGGAAGGTGAAGCTGGCGAAGCACAACCAGCAGAAATCAGAAAGAGAAACATGATTCTCCGACAAGCCTGCATCAACTATTATAAGGCTTTACATAGTGGTCACATCTTCTGCGAATGTTGCGGTTTTGATTTCGCCAAGGCATACGACATTGATGACGAATATATTGAGATTCACCATCTCAAACCATTCTCACAAACAGAAGGAGAACATCCAGTGAACTCTCAAACCGACCTTGTACCCCTTTGTGCCAACTGCCATAGGATGATTCATCATGGGCAAGGAGGCAAAGGTAACTGCATTAGTTTGGAGGAACTAAAAAGAATATACAAAGGTATACGTTATAAAAACACCCATAATTAAAAAATAATGACACAAGAAGAATTAAAAGATATTGCCCGTTGTGGTGAGACCACCACAATCCAGTTTAAAGAGCAGTTTACAGGGCAGAAAGAAATCGCCAAGGAGATGATTGCATTTGCCAACACCCTTGGCGGACAGATATTCTTTGGCATTAAAGATAAGACAGGCGAACTGGTAGGCTTGTCTTACGATGAAATACAAACCATCAGCCGAGAACTAGGCAATGCTGCCAACGAACAAGTACGCCCTACCATCTATATCACCACCGATGTGATACGAGCCGATGGCAAGCATTTTCTGGTATGCAGTGTAGCACAAGGAAAGAACAAGCCCTATAAAAATCTGAATGGTGAAATATGGGTAAAACAAGGGGCAGACAAAAGACGCATAACAGAGAACTCTGAAATATTGTCTCTATTTCAAGACTCAGGTAGCTATCAGGCTGATGCAGCAGGGGTTCAGGAAACAAACTTCGATGACCTCGACCGCTATGCACTTAATGATTATCTGAAGAAAGTTTATGCCCTGAATCTTGATAAACTATCTGACAATGCAGAGCAGATGTTAAAGAACATTCACGTGCTCAATCACAATGGAATCCCAACGCTCGCAGGCTATCTCTTTTTCGGTAAACATCCGGAATACTACTGTCCTACATTTATGGTGAAAGCCGTATCATTCTTTGGAAACGAACTTGCCGGTACTCAATATCGTGACACAAAGGAGATTGTCGGTAATATGCCACAGATATATGAAAAAAGCATGGCTTTCTTGAAATCAAATTTACATAACATACAAGAAAAGGGAGCTTCGTTCAACTCGCTCGGTAAATTGGAAATCTCAGAGGAAGTACTGGAGGAAGTATTACAGAATGCGTTGGTACATAGAGACCTACTCCGTTCTGCACCAATAAGAATATTTATCTTTGACAACAGAGTTGAGATTATCAGCCCTGGTGCATTGGCAGGAGGTCTGACCGAGCAGGATATTCGTAATGGAAAAACCTATCAACGTAATCCATATTTGGCAACATTTGCCACCAATGCCTTGCATTATAGAGGCATCGGTTCGGGCATCGTGCGAATATTAGCAGAATATCCAAGAATCGAGATAAATAATGACGCCAATGGTAAAGAATTTAAGGTAACAGTTTGGAGAAAAGAAGATCAGAAAAGTACCCAGAAAGCAGACTATAGTACCCTGATAAGTACCCAGAAAGAAGAAAGAAGTACCCAGAAAGTGGAAAGAAGTACCCAGAAAAGTACCCAGGAACAGATTCTCAACATTCTTAGAATTCATCCACAAACGGGCAGAAAGGAGTTGGCTAAAATTATCGGCATTACCGAAGATGGAATAAAGAAACAATTAGCCAAACTAAAGAAAGAAGGGATGATAGAGCGTATTGGCGCTGATAATGGTGGTTATTGGAAAGTAAAATAGCAATAAAGTGTCAAACAAAATAGGTAAGGATTATGGCAACAACTCCCTATACAGAAGAGGATAAAAAACTGCTGGCATGCCTACCTAAGTATCAAGAGCAACTTAGGAAGCAAATAGACGTAGGTCGCCCCTACGTCTGGGAACTCAGACTCTCTTTAGAGCAGTTCTATATCCTTGAAACGGCTATAGCAGACAGCATCTCCTCACATAGTAATGATTATCATCATCTGCTAAGTGAGGATTTCGCCGTTATATTAGTGATTTATCTGGCAGAGTGGTACAAACGCTTTTATAAGGGTGCTGACACCATGGACGACAACAAGGTGATAACCCTTACCACCGATGAATTGAAGAAGTTGTACCAACTGGCAATGATTGATGCTAATACCTTCGTTTATAACGCATCAACTAATCCAGACAAAACCTCTTATCGATGGCTGGAATCGTTGCAGGTATTGGGTGGACTGGCTGTACAAGCAGAGCTGAAACGAGATAAGAATGATGAGCTCCTACCCCAGCTTTGCAAGATCTTCCATGGTGAAGAAATAGAACTAGATGATTTGAAAGACCGTAACCGTGCTGTTGCCTTCCAAGAATCAATAGCACGCAAGCATAGTCTCTATGAATACCTGGACTGTATTCTCAGCAAGGAAAAAGAGGCTCCTTTTGCCAAGGAAGACATGAATCGTGAAGAAACCTGCATACCGCAGTTATTCCACAAGATTCTGGAAGCAGACGAGGTGGCAAAGAAGAATAAGTTTGACTTTGAATGGGTGATTGCCTATACTGCAAGCAGAAACCAGATGGTTCGCTACCTGAGAGTGAAACTGAAACCAGAAGAGATAGGGGGAGGTAAAAAACAATATATAGGCTACGACAGACTGCTTAAACCGGAATGGGGCATTGAACATCCTGAGGAAGTAGGAAGAATACGCTTTTATCTGCGATTCAAGGATAATGGTCGCTATGTACAGAAAATAGATAAAACAGAGGAACCTCTGTTTAAATATGATAATACAGGAAGTGAAAAGACTGGTTTCTTATCGGTAAACAAAATCGACGAGAATACCTATACCGATATTCCTGTATGCCATTTCGACAAGGTTGAGATGGTGATGAAGTACGACGAAAATCAGACAGACGGCACAAGTATTTCCGTGACAAGAGTTGTGCAGGAACTGCATGTGGCAGACTATATGCAGGTGTATGCCCTGCCTAAGACAAGCAACAAATTCAGCACGAGAAAGAATGCACAGGCTGCAACAGCCGTGATATTCTCTTCGGCCTATCATCTTGCTGAACCTTACAGAGAGTTGCCAGTGGTATATGCACATTATAGAAATGGAGAAGAATGCGGTACTGACTATTGCTGGTGCCCTATCAATGATAAGGTTATACTGGTTGGTCCGGATGGCAAGGAGATATTGCCTCCCTTCTTCAACCGTAATGGACTATACCAGGTGGTTACTAAGAAATATCTGAAGACCATCAAGTATAAGGATAATGTCTTTGTGCTCTACAAGTATATCGATACAGACTACGATGACGAAGAAATGCAGGAAGATAATCTCCCTGTTCTTTTCGGACGCAGTGGTCTGGAAGTACGACATTATGCTACAGGTGCTTCAAAGGAAGGCGAACCTGTAACTGACTATGATCTGGAATGGCTGAAAGGATCACGCTATGTGGATTGGAACGAAGAAGAACCAGAGCAAGGTGCAATTCGCCTAAGAGTGACGGTAAAAGGCATCGTATTCAAACCGCACGTGTATTATGTACCTTTCACTCCTGTCTCTGCCGGACAGCAACCTATCTGGCGAGATTTCGAACATATGCGTATCTGTACAGCTTTGGAAGGAGTAGATGACATACAAGATAACTTTGAAAAGTTGCTGGGTGTGCGTGAGCCTGATACCAAACAGCTGAAAATAGGAAATGACCAGGCACAAATATTGGTGGACGTATATCGTCCTATCATTATGCGTGAACTATCGCAGAAGGATAGCAATGGGAAAAGTCATATTGTGAGTTACGCTGGCAAAGAAGAGGATATACACATTCCTCTCATCAACTGCAACCAATTCTCTATAAGAGATTTCTCAGAAAATGGCGTGAAGGAATATCAAATCAAAAAGAACAGTAGAATGTTCTATGGTTTCCCTACCTTCAATGACCCTAACCTTTCTGTAGATAACTACAAACTGGAAATGCCGGTAGATGAACTTACAGAAGAGTTTCCTCTGGATTATCTGAAAGTATATATATCGAAGGCTATGGATGCACCGAAAGATTTATATGCATGGAACTACAAGACTGATCCTGTGGCTGTAGCTAACAGCAACGAACTATCAGGTGACGGCATCGTATTCCAAAGCATGAAATTCAATTCGTTTCCACGGCATTATGCCTTACCTTATATAAAAAAGGTAAAGTCTGGTTGGGGAGGTAAGAAATCGCAGATAGTAGTCGATGTATTATATTGCTTTGAAATCGTGGCTGAGCATAAGACATACTTCTTTCTCTTCAATCCACTCATAAAAGTGGTGAAAGCAGGCAGACAAATTGGAGATATATTTCTTCCTCTTGTCAAGAAGCGTGGTTATCAGCTAACCGATACAGACATTGAAAATCTGTATCAGTTTGGCGTAGAATTCCACTTTGACTGGATGCTTTTACCAAGAGAAACGTGGATTAGCCAGATTGAAGATTTGTCAGAAGATGCTGACGAGGTAAGCAAGATGAAGGAAGCTGTAACTGAATTCTTTCTGAAGACGCCAAAATGTTCGGATGAACGAGAGAAGAGTTGTCTGATAGAATTTCTAAAAAGATACTGGTCTTTTGATGTCTGGCCAAAGATAGAGGAAGTTGCAGATAAGGCTCTCAAACTCATACAAGATAACCCAGATGCTTTGGGAAAATATGAGAACTTGAAAGAGTTTCTGATAGACTTTGATGAGTGCAGATATAAATTTAGCGAGATGAATCACGCTATAGTTTCAAATGAAAATTAGAATATCGAGATATGAAGCAAAAATTCCGATTTGCAGAACTATATAAGAATAACCGCACAGCAGTAGAGAAAACTCTTGCTGCCATGTGGTGCGGTGAAGCAAGGAACGAAAGCCAAAAGGGATACGTCAATCAGTTGAAGATGATCATCCCTGAGGTATTCGCTCCTAAGGATGCTATGCCATTGGTACAATGTATGAACAGTTACGAGACTGTTTATCCAGAACACGAAGCCGAGGCTAAAGAAATGGTGGGTACACTTTGGCAGAAATGTATGCCTAATGCAGATACTTACTATCCACCTTATGAGCACCAGTATCAGTGCTGGAAAACTTTGCTGAAGGAGAAGACTCCTGACGGCAAAAATATGAGTATCGTTGTAACAACAGGAACTGGTTCGGGTAAGACTGAGTGTTTCATGCTCCCTCTTGTACAGGATCTGATAGAACATCATATACCTGAACAGGTACAGGCCATCTTCCTCTACCCTCTCAATGCACTGATGGAGGATCAGAAGGCACGTATGGAAAAACTGCTGGCAGGAACAAATCTCACTTTTGCTGTTTACAATGGTGATATGCCAGAGTTTCTGCCTAATGAAGAGGATAAGAACTACAAAAAAGTTCTCCGTAAGATTGATGCCATCCGTGGTATAACCAGGGATGAAGCAGGAAATGTCATTGAAGAGAAATACCCTCATGTCATAGCCACCCGTGCCGAATTGCGTCAACACCCAGCCAACATACTGTTGACAAACCCAACCATGCTGGAGTATATCTTGCTGCGTGATAAGGATAGAAAATTGATTCATGAAAAGCAGGAAGAGGAAGGAGAAGGTACACTGAGATGGATTGCTTTGGATGAGACTCACACCTATACTGGTGCTGGAGCCGCTGAGATTGCCATGCTTATCAGACGTGTGCTCATGGCTTATGGTGTGACTACTGACGAGGTACGCTTTGCTACGTCATCCGCAACCATCGGAAATGGTAGCGAAAATGCCAAGGAAGAACTGAAGGATTTCATTGCTGGCATCACCGGATTGCAGACTAACCAGGTGAAATATGTGGATGGTAAGCGTAAAGGCATCGATGTCATTCCTGAAGAGGACAAGGAGTATTGGCTTAAACTTATCAACGATAATCATGATGGATATATCAAACTCGATGACTTGATAACGGAAGGTGAGACTATCGAGGAGAAACTGGTGAAACTGGACGAGATGTGTCAAAAAGCAGAAGATATGGGTCTGGAAGACTTACGTGTGAAAGTTCATTACTTCTACCGTGTACCAAACCATGGCCTGTATGTTGACCTTGCAGACTCACACTATACCGAGGATGGTAGTTTCCGTGTCTATTTGGAAAACAAATCGGGACAGAGGAGCAAAGACGATGCACCCTTATTGGAAATGAGTCGTTGTAAGCATTGCGGTGAGTATGTTGCCATTGCAGAAGAAGTGAAGTATGATGACGGCATTGGCTATCAGCCTATTACTATGGATGATAGCGATATGTTCGATCTTGACAACACAGAAGATACGGGCAAAACTCTCTACGTATTTGGTACTACAAAAAGTGAGAATGCAGAATATGACAACAATATACCTTATATTATTAAGGGTAACAGACTGCTGAATGTAACCGCAAGCAATCCTGCACCAAAAGGTTGGAGAATCATTGCAAATGCTCATTGCCAATGCCCTTATTGTGGTACAAAGCTGACTAAACAGACAAAGCAGGATGAGGATAATTCTGATGTGATTCAAACAGACGAAGAAGATGCAAAGAAACTGCAGAAGTTCCGTGTTGCTCCTGATTTTATCTCCAGACTGATAGCCCCTTCTACTCTCGACTTAATGACAGAAGGAAAGCCAAAGGATGAATCTAAGATATATTTACATAAGGGTCAGCAATATATCAGTTTTGTGGATAGTCGCCAGATGGCTGCTCGCAGTACTATCAAGCAGAACCTGGAAGAAGAACGTCTGTGGGTCTATGGCACTTTGTATCATGAGTTATGCAGAATGGCTACTGCTGGTAGTATGACAAAGGAAGAGGCTATTAAGCACTTCGAAAATATTTACGATACTACAGGTAGAAAAGACCCTCAGCACAAGGATGCAGAAGAGAAACTGGACATTCTTGAAGGTAGCGATGAAAAAGCTATCCAAGCGCTGCTCAATGAACTGAAGCCTAATCAGTTCTTGTCATGGCAGGACATTTTAGATGTGCTTATCAATGATAGGCTGGCAGACATTTTCTGTCAGCAATTTGCCGAACGCTCAGAACTGAGCCCTGAACTTGATGAAGATGGCAAGATAAAGCCAGAGACGAAACGTAAATATATTCTATCACTCATGGTGGAATATTTGGCAAAACGACCTCTGACAGCCGCAGCACCAGAAACAATGGGACTTTTCACATCGTTCTATGAAGACTTGAAATCGGCATTGGAAGACAAACTTCCTGATGAGATAGAAAAATTCAACGGACTTTTATCAGATCAAAATAAAATTACCAAGAAGGATTGGTATGCCCTTATGAAAATATTCCTTGATCTGACGGTACGTTCAAATGAATCTGTATTTCTTCGGATGAATGATGGAGATTCTATAGACATCTTTAAGTGTGTACGTTTCGCAACCCAAAAGGCAAGACGTCGTCCTGTCCATAAGCCTGAAATCAAAGATAAAGGAAGCAACAAATCACGTATTATCCGTCTGCTTGCTAAACTTATAGCTGAGGAAAAGCATATATCTATAACAAATGCTATCGTCAGTTATAAACTTGACATTCAGAGCGTTATTGATTGCATGTGGAAAGAACTCAATCTGAAATATCGTTTGTTGGAACATAGTACACACTATGATGAAGAAATACATCATCAAGTTAAGGATAAAGACGAGGTTATAGATGATATTCATTTAACACCATACCGTTTGAATCTTGCCAAACTTGGTTTCAAACTCTATGAAGATGTATATTTGTGTGACACCAACCAGTCTGGAAGCAGACACCATGCAGAATGGCTTCGCCCAGTTGAGATAACGTTCCATGGTTATTTTCCATACATCATTGGCGGTGAGCCAGTAGCTTTGAAAGAAGAGCTTCATGAAAAATGGACTCCCTACCCTTATCATAATCATAGCTCCAATCATGATCCAGCAAATGAGGCTATAGAAGAATGGGCTAAAGCTAATCGTAAGATACTCTGGAATAATGATTTATGGGGAGAAAACGGTTCGTTCTCAGATCGTCTTCTTCAAATTCATCAATTCCCTCAACTCTTCATTCAGGCTGAGCATACAGCACAGGTGGATAAGATGATTAGTCGCCAGGTACAAGAAGATTTCAAGGATCATAGACTCAACATCCTTGCTTGTTCTACAACAATGGAGATGGGTGTTGACCTCGGTGACTTGGAATTAGTGATGATGACTTCCGTCCCACCAATGCCTTCAAACTATAAACAGAGAGCCGGTCGTAGTGGACGACGCGGCCAGGTTCGTAGTGCCTGTGTTACACTGTGTGGATCTGACGCTGTAGGTATAAGGACATTGCAGAATCCTATGGAGAATGTCATCATGCGCAACGTCAACTCGCCTACTGTTGATCTGAATAGTGCCCAGGTGATTCAACGTCATATTAACTCTTTCCTCATTAGAGAGTTTGGCGTTTTTGGAATGGCTGGTGGCAGTATCACAGAGCAAGTAATCAGTTACTATACTAATTATCAGATAGTTCCTGATGGTGAAAGCAACCACTTCAAGGTTAAGAAAAAGGCAGATAATGCTCCTATTAGCCCATTAGATGGATTAGGTGACGAGACTGGTACACCTTATGAAGCATTCAACAATAAATGCAGTGAGTCGCTGAGTGATGATTTGAGAAGAAAGATACGAATTCTGTTAGACGGCACTATCTTTAGTAGCCGTCCTCCTCAGTATGTCGTTTCCAAAGCTCGTGAAATGAACGAGAAATGCTATTCAGAACTGGAATTGCGCATTCAGGATTATGCAGAACCATACAAGAAGGCAAAGAGTGCAAGACAACAGGCATTCTTTGAAATGAAGTTCATTGAACCATTAGCTTCCCGTTTGCTTTCATATTGGGCAACTCATCGCTTTACGCCAAATGCCAATATGCCAGTGAACGTGGTAGAGTTTGATATAAATGCTTCATCACAGACATCATATACACTGGTTACACCATCTAACCCATCATACCCTCTTCGTACTGCATTGTCTCAATATGCACCGGGCAATCCTATTGCAAGAGACGGTATGGTAAGAATCGTGCGTGGAATCAGATACACCAACTTCTTCAAACCAGAAGTAACGTTCAAAAAGCTGTACTTCAACCGTGAACAAGTGGTGATTGATACAAAAGAGGAATTGGACTCTTTAGAGAAATGGCGAGTCAGTGCAAGTACTGAACTCGACCTGTTGCAACCAGCAGAATTTATCCCAGACATGAATGAATCGGCAAGTCGAATTCTTGACCAGAATGTATATACTCGTGTAAGTGCTCAGTTGATTGGAGCTGATGAATGGAAACAGGATCGTATTGAACCACACCTTTTTGATACCCGTAGCAGTAGAGAAAGCGGCAACGGTCAGATACTGTATTATAATGAAGGTACAGGATTCGGCTATTGTCATTGTACCAAATGCGGAAAGACCGTACTTGAAAGCTGGCCTGCAGCCTCATCAAGTGACCCTGATAAGCTGCCAAACGAAATGAATCCTATCGCATCAAAAAATACGGATAAGCCAGATTATCACTTTGCACTCGTGAAAAAAGGTCCGAAACCGAATAAGTGTTTGGGATGTGGCAGTACTGATTACATCAAGCGAAACGTAGTTTTGGGAGATACCATCCAAACAGATTATACAGAGATTAGAATACGCCATTTCCAGAAAGACTGGATTAACAGTCGTAATGAAGAAGAAGATCTGCTCATCACTCTTGGATTGCTCTTTGCAAGAGCCTTGTCTGAGGAATTGAATGTTGAGCGTACAGACCTCGACTTTACCATTACACCTAATGGACATATTTGCATTTTCGATGCTAATCCTGGTGGTTCCGGCTATTCTAACCAGCTGGCTGCTATGGACTTGATGACGTCGGCTATAGAACGTGCCTATACAATCATTGAGGCTGCAATACATTCAGGCAACAAGGAGGCTTTAATAGACAAGTTCACCCTACACTATATCAATCATATCGATATAGATGCAGCAAAGGCATGGATTGAAGAGGAACGCTCTGCAAGAAAAGTTCTGCCAAATGCTGTATCGAGTGTATTCGGAGAAAGTGCTACAGAAACATCTCTTGCTAAGATGGAACGTACATTTGCATTGTCACAGAACGAGAAGTTCATTTTCGTTGATGATGACTATGCAAGCTGGGAATATGAAGGCACAGACCATTGTTGGAAAGGTCAGTTCTTCAACTATTTTGCTCCTCATGGTCAGCAGACTTCTTTCTGTGTAGTTAAGAATACGGATATAGCTATACCTACACCGGCGATGAGCATGATCCGCTCTGTTAAGGGATGGACAAACGAAGTGATGGAAATAAAGAATCCATTTGCAGGGAATGGGCTTTACCCGTTGGCATACATTGATGGCAGATTGTATTTTACAAACAACCCTAACCATATCACAATGAATGACAAGTGGGGAAATGGTACCATATACTATATCCGTACCAATAACTTCGCATGCAAGGCAAAGTTTATCAAAACTGATATTGTGGATGCTACAACGAAGATATTCAAACTCGTGGATGGTGACCCAACAATCATCAAGACATCTGGGCTTGCCGGTATCATCGACGATAGAGCATCACAGATTGTTCAGGCATTTGTAGCTCATTGTCAGGCTAACAGAGAATCTTTAGTAAATGTGTCTTATCAAGATGAGCACATGAAGAGCATCCTCTCCATCATCTTGTGTTCACAAACTATCAAATACTTCATTAAGAAGATTGGTTCTCCTTATAACTTGGAGTTCTTGGTTGAGCGATACAATAGTGACAACGGAAAGCGTGATAATCTTGGAGCCAATCAGCCTACATCAGAAGACCGTGACTCATGGCTTGAAAACCTGGCAAACGAGTTAGTTGAAGGATTGGAATACGAGGATGGAATAGAAGGTACTCTCTCCCCTGTCGTATCAGCACCAAGACGTAGTCTAACGCATTGGCGAGTCCTCACATTTGAATGTGCAGGAAAGAAACTATGTATCTATCCTGACGGTGGTTTTATGAACGGATGGTTTATCTACAACGCTCCAGGCGAGCGAAAGATGTACAATCTATCCACTATCACCTACGATACAGAAATAGACATCTGCAGGAACCAGAATATAAAATTTGATGTAACAATAGAAAACTGTTAAGATATGAGCAGCGAGAAATTTCATAACACATCTATCACCATCAAAGGTTTGTTGGGGTTGATAGAAGCAAAAGATATAGCAATTCCAGAAATACAAAGACCATTTGTCTGGAAAAACAGCCAAGTTAGAGACCTTATAGATTCACTCTATAAGGGCTATCCTACTGGATATATAATTCTGTGGAAGAATCCTAATGTAAAATTAAAGGATGGAACTATTTCTTCTGGTAAGAAAGTGATCATTGACGGCCAGCAACGTATAACAGCACTAATGACAGCTATTGCTGCACAAAAAGTGTTTAATAACGAATTCAAAGAAAGTCGTGTTAAGATTGCGTTTAATCCTTTTGCGGCTTTAGAGTATGCCAATGGAGACAGTGAAGCTGAAATGTTTGCTGTTCAAACACCTGCTCATATCAAGAGTAAGAATTGGATTCCTGATATATCAGAAATATTCAGTACAAAATTCTCTTCATGGACATTCATTCCAAAGTACATAGAGGAAAATCCAGAAATGTCTGGCAATGACTTACAGCAAGTTTTGGATCAACTAAAGAGTGTAGAAACAACTCAAATTGGCGTTATCGAGCTTTCAGAAAAACTTGATATAGATGTAGTTACAGATATATTTATCCGCATTAACTCAAAGGGAACTCCTTTGAGCCAGGGAGATTTTGTCATGTCAAAAATGGCGGCAGATGAACAACATGGAGGTAATACTCTCCGTAAGATTGTTGACTATTTCAGCCATTTGGCTGTTGTTCCGACATATTATGAGTACATCAAAAATAACGATAAAGATTTCGCATCTACCCCATATCTGCAAAAACTTTCATGGCTTGCAGATGACAAGGAAACGGTATATGATCCAGGATGTGACGATGTTATACGTGTTGCTTTTATGCACAAATTGAAAAGAGCCAAACTTGCCAATTTGGTTCAACTTCTTACTGGTCGTGATTTTGAGACACGTGAATTTAAGGAAGAAATTGTTGAAGATACTTTCAATAAAATGTATGAGGGTGTTTTGAATGTCATCAGTCAGCACAACTTTACACAATTTATGATTGCCATTAAGTCTGCAGGATTCATATCCAACAAAATGGTTACTTCAAATATGGCACTTGACTTTGCATATACAATACATTTGTTGCTACAAGAATCAGACGTACCTGTTGCAGAACGAAAAAGAATTGTACAGAAATGGTATGTTTTGTCTGTTTTGACAGGCCGATACAGTAGTTCACCAGAATCCGCTTTTGCACGTGATATTCGTCAAATAACTGAACAAGGTGTGCCAGCTATGTTGAAAGCAATGGAGGATGCCATATTGTCTGAGAATTTCTGGAATGTTGCTGTTCCACAGAATCTTACAATGACATCTACAAATAATCCAACATATCTAGTATATTTGGCTTCACAAGTTTATTTTAATGACATATCTCTGCTTTCAACAAATATAACTGTTAGAGAGCTTATCAGTCTTGGCGGCGATGTGCATCATGTATTTCCAAAGCAATACCTGATAAACAATCACTATGCAAAGAATCAGTATAATCAAGATGCAAACTATGCTTATCTTGATAGACCTGTCAATGAGTCTATAGGCAAAAAGTCTCCAAAGGAGTACTTTAGTCTTGCATTAGAACAATGCCAAACAAAAGTAGCTGTTTGTGGTTCAATTACAGATGAAGATTTACTTCAGAAAAATCTTGCAATGAATTGCATACCTTCTGACGTATTCAAGATGGACCAAAACGATTATATCCATTTCTTGGAAGTCCGCCGCTTATTAATGGCAAATAAAATTAGAAAGTATTACGAAAGTTTGTAATTGAGAAAACAATGAAAATAAGTGAAGAAGGTCTTAGACGACGTCTTGGTTCAGACAACTTAATTGGCTGTTATACTAAAAAGAATAACAGCTCAGCTTGTTTTGTAGATATTCGTGGAGGTGAGGGTGACTTAGTGGAAAACCCATTAACATCAGAATACGATCTTGAAATAGAGTACCATGGTCCCGAATTAAAAGTAGGGACATTCTACTCTTTTGCATGGCATCTGAGTGACGAGGCTACTGGCTTGATTGAAATTGTTGGCAACCCGACAATTGTTGAGAATAAAATATTTTTAGCAAGACTATTTGATGCACGTTTACGACTTAGTGGTAGCAACTTGGAGTTATTTAATAATTTCCAAAAGACTATATTCAATGAAGTTACAGGAGCACAACATACATACATTTATGAGTTGCTCCAAAATGCTAATGATTATCCACACAACAAAGAGCATGTAAATGTAAGGTTTGTGTTGACTAATCACTATCTGTTCTTCATGCACAGTGGTGCTTGTTTCAATCTGCGTAATGTTGTAGGTATAAGCAACATTAACCAAGGCGAAAAAAAGAAGAACACAGAAACAATTGGCTATAAAGGAATTGGCTTTAAGACAGTATTTGTAAACAATGAATATGTATATCTAAAATCTGGAGATTGGAGTCTGAGATTTGATAAAAAATACTCTGAGGAAAAGTTCTTTGGACCATGTCCTTGGGCTCTTATGCCTATTCCTACAGATCCTTCTGAACTGGATGAGGAAATACGAAATATAATTACTAAATATGATATGCGTGTTCTATTCGCTTTAAAGCATAAGTTTGATGCAAGCGAAAATATTGAGCAACTTGATAAAGTGTTTAGCGACAATCAGATACTCCTCTTTATCCCGAATGTTTATCAAGTAGAGGTTATCGTTGACAACAAAGTTAGACACCTCGTCGAAAAGGATGCAACAAAATGGATTGTTACAGACTATACATATCCGATTCCAAAAGACCTGAAAGAATGGGTCAAAGATAACATAAATTCGGGTGATAAAATTCCTGAAAAATTTAAAGATATTAATAATGTTCGAATTTCATTCGCAGTAGGTCGTGATGGCAACCAAATTATTCCTGTAGACAATGCAAGAGTATATAACTATCTTCCTACCGAATTGAAATTGGGATTTAATTTCTTGTTCAATGCCGATTTCGTACCTAATGGATCACGAAGTGGATTACATGATGTAACATGGAATGACCGAATTATGGAACAATGCGGAGGTCTGTTTGCAGATTGGTGGGTTTCTTTACTCCAAGAGGAAAACAAATACGATATGAACACCGTATTTGACATTCTTCCTCAGTTAGAGAGTCGAGACAAGTATGCCAAGTTGTTCTTGAACGGCTTCTACAAAAGAATTGTAGAAATTCCTTGTATTCCAACTTTACGAGATGGTTATTATCATCTTGTAAAGCTGGAAGATGCCCTGTATGACAAGATAGGATTCATTGCATGTAAAAAGCCTATACTTACCGACGAAGAATTGTATGACTTCTCTGATACAACTGGCTGTCTCCCGCATCCTGAAGTAAGATGTAATGAGAATCTGAATAGTTTGCTGAAGCATTTTGATTGCAGTATTTCATTTAGTGATAGAGATTTGTCTCAATTATGCTTTGAAATAGACTTTCTTGACTGGTTGACTAAAGATGAACATGATTACCATTTTCTTGGGTTCCTCCTCGAAAGTGGCTATATCATGAACTATTGGAACTACAAGATATTCTTGACTGAGGACGGAGAAATTGATAAGGCTGATAGAATTTATTATGACATAGATAACTTTGCTAAAGACATTTCGTTCCTTTCGAATGATTTGCCTAGGCTCAATGTGACACTACGTAATCTATTGTCAACCAACTATGATAATTGGGAGAGTAATAAAGGACACTTCAAGGCGTTCAATGAATACATTTTCGTAAAAAATATCTTTGATAATTTCGCGAAGTATGAAAGAATGTTTTCTGTAAAAGAGAATAGTATCCATTTCATACATTTTCTTTCTGTAACAGATAGTATAACTCCAGTTCCACAGAATTATCCGTTCTTTGTAGAGAATGGCTGTAAAGTTTCTGTAAATCAAAATGTTTATCAAAAGAATGAAGTCGGCAGTGAGCTGTCGGCACATGCTTGGATAGAAAAAGACTGGCTTAATTTTCTTCATAAAGATTACTTTGCACAAGATGAAGAGAAAGTATGTTATTACCTTTCAACAAAATGCGGTATTAAAGCTCTAACTACAAGTGATTGTTATCGTTTATTCATTGCAAATGATGCCAGAGTTCCGGTAATTGCAACAAAGATTAAAGAGAAATCTGCCAGTATAGACTTCTACCACTATCTGCTTAGAATCCAAGATGCAGTTAATAATATGACATCTTCAATGCGCCAGAACTATTGTATTCTTACAACCGATGGCAGCACAGAGTTTTGGTCACCAATCACGAGAACTATTTTCTGGCAAGAAGACGAATGGGCTAAAATGAGTAATACTGTTTGGATGCCTAAAGAATGTTGTCTAGCAATAGATAATTGTTATTTTGAGGGGTTGACAGAGGAGAAGGATGCACAGCTGAGGACATTGTTTAGTACAAAACAAATCGTTCAGAAGTTCAGTGTATCAGGTTTGTACCAATCGCTGCGTACCCGTCTTGATGACGTATTTGCTATGATTACAACAAAGGAAATAAGTAAGGAATTCCTTAACTTTCTTTTCAAACATCAGACAGAAATATTTAAAAATGGTCAGATTGATAGTGTATTTAAGAAAACTCCGATTCTATGTAAAGATAGTGAAGAGCTATCTGCTATCGAGAATTATGGAGGAAATGTCTATCTTCCGAACCCAGACGCACTTAGTCTCTACAATCAACCATGGTTTAATCGTACAACCATGACTTTGTGTGATGACTTTTATGAAGACCTGTTTGATGGTACTGAGCGTTGCCAGTTCTTCGAGAACTTTGGGATGAAAATCTTTGAAAAAATTCACTATCTTCGCGCTCATTTGCTTATTCATCTTGAACGAATCGAGAAAAATCTTGAAAAAAGGGAAAATAACATCGCATTCCATCGTTATATTGCCAATGTTCATGATGAATTATCAGACAAGGATTTAGAGAATGTAAAAGATATGCCGATTTACATTTCATCTCCAAAGGAGAAAGGTGGTGTAATTGCAGAAAAATCTGAAAAACATTATCTTCCATCTCAACTTCTGTCTGATATAATCTCAAAAGATCTGGTTCCTATTTCTATTTTGGGTTCGATTCATCCTGACTATATTACAAACGAGAAAGATAAGTCATATTTCATTGATAAACTCAAAAATGTAGAAATCGATGAAGAAGATTTCTTTGACTATATTGTTAAGGCAGGAGTTGAACCAGAAGTGACCCCATATCTTAAAAATGCAGAACGTAATGTTATTTTTTGGAGATGGGTATGTGATAGTAAAGTTAGTAAAGAAAACAAAGCAAAGCTAAATATTCTGCCAATGCTTTTCAGATATGATAAAAGCATCACAGATAGCTTTGAAATTCCGTCAAAGCTATTTATATCAGATTTATATTCTGGTATAGATGGGCTTGAAGTGTTCATTAGTGAGAATGTAGATAGTCCAAAGTTCGTCTCACCTAAATATAAGGAAGATGGTGTTGAAAGAGATTGGATTGCATTGTTCAAGACTTTGAAAGTTACAATTGACTATAAGGATATTGTATTCAAAAATGTGCTTCCTAATCTTGAAAAATATAATGACACAAACATTGTAGGTATATTGGCAAAATATGCTGATACTATAAAGCAAAAGCTCTCTGAAGGAGATGAAAATATAAAAAAATGTTTAAACAATCTCCATATAAAGTGCATTGATGGCATATTCAGAACTCCAAAAGATGTTGTCGTATCAGGCAAATTCTATGATGTTGATATAAATCCATTTCCTGACGTTGAAATCAATCAACTCGTTACAGAGGAATATATCACTTGTACAGAAGATGACATTCACAGACGTAATGTCATCAAGCTCATTGTGTCCATTGCTGATAATTATGAAGTTAAGGCAGAGAATGCAACTCAACTGCGAAATCTGAAGTTAAGCTATTTTGCAAAGCATCAAGATTACTATGCTCAATCAGAGGCACATTATAGAATTATTGGAGAGTTAGCAAAAGCTTATAATGCTGATATAGTTGGTATTTCTGAGATTATACGAAACTTAGGACCAATAAAACTGTATACTACCAAGGGTAAATTCATTAATAGCTGCGGTCAATATCTTAGCACTGTATATATACCAAACTGCCAGTATATGGCAAATGGTATCACAGATCTGGATTTTGTTAGCGAAAAATATGAAGAGTATTATCCAAATATGTTCAAAAACATGTTTGTGCACTGTTTAGATGTTTGTGATGGTTTCCGTGTACAGAATTTAAAACAACTCCAGAATGAAAAATTTGCTTATTATTTTTGGGGTAAATATGCCAAAAGCAAAAACATAGAAAGCTTCTTAAAGGAAATTATAACTGATGAAAATTTGAGAAACATTGCTTGTATTCCTACGACAAAAGGTATGAAGAAACCTATGGAGGTATATGATTACAGGAACTCTCAACTTCAAAAAATTGTACTCAAATTACAGGACGGAAAGGACAAGTTGCCTGCTGTTGAATTACCTAATTGGGCAGATAAAATTGGTCTCAGAGGACGACTTTATATCCTCGATTGTTTAGAGTATATGAGCCTTGACACCCATGATTACCGACGAGAAGTTATCAAATGGTTTGTCGAGACAAAGGAGGAGACTTTACAACGTCACAAAAAAGCTATTGACAGATATAGAGAATCAGCAAATTGGTTTAACGGTGCCAAAAAATGGGTTCCGTTAAGTACTCTAGTGGCATTAGAATGGGGAAATGAAACCTTAAAAGGAAATTTCGGAGGCAATGCTTATGTCTGCAACCCATCTTATATGCCAGAATTCAAAGATGACTTTATAAAATTGTGTACAATTCTTGGTATAAAGATACTGTCAAACAGTGATTTTACTAAGCAGAAGTCTGGTGTGTGTCAGAAAGATACAGTTGCTATAAGAGAAATCTCAAAACGACTATTATATCTTGCATACAAAACTGGTAAGGATAATTGGGAAGATATATACGCTGGTTACAAAAAGAAACTAGATAATGCAGATATTTCCAAGTGCGAGAGTATTATTTATTCTTATGATGAGCATATCGTCACTGATTTGGAAATATATAGCGAAGAAGCAACAGCACTATGGTACGTTGATTCTTGGCAAGGTTCAATGTTCATAGAGGTTCTTGACTGGATCATTAAAAAGATTGAAGTCAAGGGATCATTTGACCAAAACTTTTTACGAAAATTGTTCCTGCGTCCATTTGTGGATTTCATCAAGCAGCAAGAAGGTGGCTCTCTTCCAACTGCCTTGCTTGCATATTTGGATGAAAATGAAAGAGCAGGTATTGATATTGATGAAAATGTCAATGCAAAAGAGTTCTCTGAAGACGTGACTGATGTCAATAGCTTGCCCGAAGATGTAAAGCATCAAGCTGGAATAGGTATGGAACAACGACTGAATCAGTCTAATCTGGAATCAGAAGAAACGGCAGAAGCTGATCTTGACACTTCTTACACGCAACCAGTTGATGATGGACGACCTACTACAGAAAGAAAGCGAAGAAGTGACTTACATGGCACACATCAAAGACGTGAACTCTCAACACATGAAAGAGTCACAGATGAGCCACATCCTTCCAGCTCCTATTCTAGTGATTCTGATAGAGAGGTACCCCAAGCAGAAGAACGAAAGTCGTTTACAGATCGTCTGAAGAAGAAGTGGAATGAATTGAAAAATGCTCCCGTACAAAAGCCACATAGTACAAAACATACTGAGAATGTTGATATTTTCAAGTCGCCTAGTAGCTCATCTTTTACAGAAAGTAAAGAGGATTTTTTTGATGAAGACATCAATACTGTTCAATACGCTCAAAATGCAAGTAGTATGTCAGATGGTAATCCATCGCATGACCATAGCAACCGAGATAACTTTAACAATAAGCAGAAGGCTGCACAAGAAGAGCTTAATAAAGCAAAGGATCAGACAGACCTTAACGATGCGATTACCCAAACAAAAAAATATACATTCCTTTGGTTTAAATATCTCATGGAACAACTCTATAATCAGAAGGACGAAACAGTTCCTAATAGAAGCGTTCAAATAGACTTCAATGAAGCAACAGTTCTGAATGATGATACTATTACAATACTCAAACCAAATAAGGTCATTCCAAAATGGATTGAATATGCAGATGACATTACATTGCATATTTTAAAAGGTGATAATTGTGAGAATATTAATGTAAATCTGCAATGCTTTACAGATGATGCTATATGGGTGTTATATGAAAATGCATCGGAATTAGAGACAAAACTCAATGAGGCTGAAAAGGTTCGTTTAGTTGCTAATGGCAGCTACGCAAATCATATAGATTCACTGACAAAGCAGTTTGTAAAACTAGATTTGCCAGATGACTATAGTCTTCGTGATAATATTCCGGACTGTATAAAGTACATCTATGGTCCTCCTGGTACTGGAAAGACCACAAGGCTTGTCTGTAAAATACAAGATATTATCCAGAGCAGTGAGGCTGATTTGGATATACTTGTTCTTACACCAACTAATAAAGCGGCAGATGTGATAGCTTCGAGATTATCTGATAATGATGTATGCACACAATATACATATAGATTTGTTGTTACCGAGAGTCTGGAATTCTTGCAGACAAACAACGTCTATACGAAGAATGATGGGTTTATAGATAATAATGGGCATCATGTCGTTATAACTACAGCGGCACGATACGCATACGACTATTTGATGCCTAATGAAGAGATAATATGCGATCATCATTGGGATTATGTTGTTGTTGATGAAGCGTCAATGATAGACATTGTAACTATGGCGTTTATTCTCTTCAGGAGTCAAGATTGTCAGTTTATCATTTCGGGAGATCCAAAGCAGATACGGCCAGTAAGACAGAATGAAATCCAGCCAGAAAATATTTACCAGATGGTGGGGCTGAACAGCTTTGCTGCTGCTCAGAAAAATTCAAAGGTAGAGTGTCTAAACACCCAATACCGCTCTATCCCTACCATAGGTGATTTGGTAAGCAAGTTCAGCTACAATGGCATTGTAAAACCATATAGGACTCAGAGCTCTCAGAAGTCATTAAACCTTGGATTCAAAATTTCAAGCATAAACTATGTTGGTTTTAAGACTGAGCTTTTTGATAATCTATATGGGCTTGATGCCATAGATGGTTCGGCATTCCACTTGTATTCTGCTATATTTAGCTATGAATATGCAAGTTATATCGCCAGAAAGATAAAAGAATCCAATCCTTCTGAGCCTTACTCAATTGGCATTGTATGTCCATATAAGAAACAGGCAGATAGTATCAAGCAGATGATTGAGATGAGAGATATTTCAAATGACTCATGCAAAGTTTACTGTGGTACGGTTCATAGCTTCCAGGGTGATGAATGCGATATTATGATTATTATCCTTAATCCTCCTATAAATGTAGGGCTTCACTCTCATGTCAATAACCAAAACATTATAAATGTAGCGGTTAGTCGTGCAAAGGATTATATATTCTTTCTGGTACCTGGTTGCAGAACACAAGGCTTCCCAACAAGAGAGGTCTTAGGTAAAATGTCTGGTGATAATAAGAATGTCTTGTTCTGTAATAAAATCGAAAAGGTAATGTTTGGACAAGAGGATTATATTCTTCAGCACACAAATGTAAGTTGTCATATGCCAGTCAATGTCTACTATGAGCCATCTGCATTATATGAAGTAAAAAAGGATGATCATGCAGTTGACATACAAATTAATGATGAATTTAGATAAGTGAATGTTGGTTAGACAGACTTGTCTATATTGTAAATTTATAGAAGTTGGGAGATAGTTTCTCCCAACTTTTTTGCTTATAAATGAATTATTTTATATGATGCAGATAGACTGCACAATCAAATCATACCTTTGCATCAGAAATTAAACATTAATAGAAAAAGGTATGGGACTATTCGATTTTTTATTTTCAAGCGGCGTTTCAAACAGCCAAAAGAAAGCGCATCGCAACGCTGGTAATAATACAACCACAGACCATGAAAACTATGCTCGTGGCTATGAAGATGGTTATGACGATTGCTGCTACGACCATGATTGTTCTTATGAAGACTATCATGATAGTAGTTATTGTGATCGTGATGAGTATGAAGGCATCGAGAATGATGAGTGCTATGACGATAATTGCGGTTGGTAGTCAGCTTCTGAAAATGGATTATTCACATTATTATATTATAAAGATATAGACAATGAAAAAGTTTATTTTAGTTGCACTTGCTGCATTGTTTGTATGCAGTGCGGTAGATGCTCAAATTCTGCGAGCAGACGAGTTGGAAAAGTACGCAAAAGAAAAGTATGGAGAGAAATGGGTTGATGCAGCAACCAATCTCGGAACCCAGTTGACATTGGATAAGAACAATGCCATCACCTATACTCAGGTAATCCCTGCTGAAGGCAAGACCAAAGATCAGCTTTATGTGTTGCTTAACTATTGGTTCACCGCAACTTTCAATGATGCGAACTACGTCATCAAATTGAATGACAAGGAATTGGGAACCATCATCGCACAGGGTTTTGTAGAGAGTATTGCACAATGTTGTAATGGACAAGATTGAGGAGTGCATCAAGAATGGCTTATCTGGTAATGAAAACGACAATTGGTAAATTGTAATGCTTTGAACATACATCAGAAGGATGACAGGGTCAAACACCTTGCCTTCCTTTTTTGTTGTCAAAGACCCTACCCAGTATCCGCACACATTAACGGTTAAATTATTATAAAGAAAACAAAGCAAATATTGATTCTTAATTTATATTCGTAAATTTGTTATATATATTTATTTAAAAACTCGCATACGATATTCAACTAAAGAAAAGCAAGCACAATAAACACCATGAGTGAATTATTACTATACACAGAAGACCATCTTCGTATAAGAGAAGTTCTTATCAAGGTTGCTAAAAGGAAGTCGGTGATAAATTATACCGACCTTCTTAAGCAATCAGGTGTCCGTCTAGATATGTCCAACCCTCATGATAGAGGTACTCTTGGAAATATTCTAGGAGATATTTCATGGAACGAAGTTAAAGAAGGAAGACCGATGCTTTCAAGTGTTGCCATCCATGCTGGAGACTTCAAACAGGGTGGTGGATTCTTCGACTTAGCTGAAGAATTATATTCCATCTCAATCACTTCAGCTGATGCAGAGTTGAAGTTTGGAATGGAGGAAATGAATAAGACACACGAGTTCTGGTCTAAATAACAAACAATATTAGGCTACATCATGGCTACATCTCTGTGTATTGACAATAATTTATAAGCATGAAGAAGATATTATTCCTACACGGATTCTTCGCCACGGGCAGTTGCGCGATGGCAAGAGCCTTGAAAGAGGCGTTTGAGGGGACGGCGGTGGTGCTGACTCCCGACTTGCCATTGCATCCCAAGAAGGCGTTGAATGAAATACGTTCTATTATAGACAAAGAACAACCCGACTTGCTTTTGGGCAACAGTTGCGGAGCGTTCCTTGCACAAATGCTGGCTCCTACAGTTGGCATCCCAGCCTTGCTGGGCAATCCGTATTTCATGATGACGGAGTTTCTGAAGGAGCGAATCGGCGAGCATGAATACAAGGCTCCGAGAAGAGACGGAAATCAGCAACTTGTGATTGACGAGGCGCTGATTGAGGAGTTTGCGGAGCTGGAAGCCGTGCAGTTTGACCATTGCAACCCATATTATAAGGATCGTGTGTGGGGACTTTTTGGTGAGCAGGACACTCTGGCTCACTTCTCCCCTCTCTTCCTGGAGCATTACAACAACGTTTTCCACTTCCCTGGCGGTCATACGCCTACTGAGCAAGAGGTGAAGACATGGTACGCTCCCCTTGCCCAGAAAATGTTGATGGAATTTTCAGCAAACTTTTAATCGTTTCACAGAAATTGATAAATAATAGAATAATATTATGCGCATAATAGGAAACTTACTTTGGTGGCTCTTCGGAGGATTATAGGCTTTCGCTCGCACATATAATGTGCCAACATGGAGGTTGAGCATGGCTTATCCTCCTGGATTATAGGCGCATAAGCATCTAATGAATAGCGCATGAAGAAAATATGGACAAGAATTTCGAACCAATAGAACAACTGTATCTCTCGCAGGCGTTTGATACGGAAAGCGATGAAGAACAGATGCTTACAGAATGTAAGATGATAGCCCGGACATACGCCCTGGCAGAGAATGCAGTAGTCTCGATGGGAGACAACCGCAGAAACTGCAGTTACTGCTACTTCGGCGGAGTGGCCGACGTGCTGGGCATTTCGCCGGAGGAACGGGTAAGTCAGCTGCCTTCGCTTTACGAGAATTTCATCTTCGACCGTTGCCATCCCGATGATCTCAGCAGGCGCCATGCAGAGGAGATTGCCTTCCTTCGCTACATCGCCGGCAACTCTACCCCCCAGCACTATCGTGATTATGTGCTCTGCAACTACCTGCGGGTAAAAGATGCCTGCGGAGAATACCGCTGGGTGAAGCATCGAATGATTCCGCTTGCCACCGATAAGAACGGTTGCCTGCTGCTCTGCGCCTGCATCTATACGCTGGCAACTGATGAGGACAGGAAAGCAAAATTCGTCAATACCCGAACCGAAGAGGTGCGGATATTGACGAATAAGGATTACGAAAATATACTTTCTAAACGGGAGATGGAAGTGCTCCGTCTTATCGACCAGGGACTGCTGTCGAAAGAGATTTCAGACAATCTCTGCATCAGCATCAACACCGTGAACCGCCATCGCCAGAACATTCTCCAGAAACTGAAGGTAGATCGTGCCATCGAAGCATGCAAACTGGCACATGTGATGGGATTACTCTGACACAGTTTCTACTCTCCCATTCGGAAGTCACCCACCGTCTCGGTTGATAGGCGCAACTCTGAGAATTCACTCACACATACTCCCTTTTGAGGAGCCTGAGAACTGATGCCCACCTTCAGGTTCTTGGGATAGTTGTTGCGGTAAAGGCGAACCATCTGCCATTCCTTGCCATCCAGCGAATAATAGGAAGCGATGGTTCTTGTGTCAGAACTTATCTTATAATATATAAAATCCTGATTCACAACCTCATGGTTGTTATCATCGCTCGTCCCCACGGTGCGCACGGTCACCACACGGTGTTTGCCTCGTTCATCCTGTTCGAAGCAGAATTTCTGATAGAGTGTGTCGTTGGCCATCACAACAAGATCTGCTGCATTATAGAGTCCATCAGGAGTAAAGCCCGGCTTCATTTTGGCAGAGAATGTAAAGGGCTTGGTGTTGTCAACCTCCGTAAAAAGCACCTTTGCCGTATTGGCGGTCAGCTTTGCATCGTTGGGGTCGATGAACAAATCGGTTTTCTCAGGAGCAACGAAAGTGATGACACCAGCCTTCTCGCTCACCTGCTTGTCGGCTTCATTAAGCATTTTGGTGAAGTGAATACCGCCAAGCGTGAGGTCACAATCCTGAAAACTCATGACAGGTGTCTGAACAGAATCAGCTGAAGAACTGTCTGCTTTCTCCTGCTTTGAAGAGTTGCTGCACGATGCTAGCACGCATAAGGCAGCCATTGGTAAAAATGATTTAAATGTCATATTATTTATTGTTTTAATTCGCGCTGCAAAGGTACGTATTATCTGCAGTTCTGATAATAGTCATTTATAACCAATTGAAGATGACGCACGGCTGTAGAACTCTTTTGGAGAATGTGCGTATTTTTTATTGTCCACATAAGTGTTACACTAAAAAATGAACTTGCATTCATTTTGTATTGTCTTCGTTTTGCACTATCTTTGCACACATGAAGAAGATATTATTCCTACACGGAAATGGGTATGAGACAGATAGAAACACTCGTCTTTGATTATGGAGGTGTCATCGTGAACATTGATGATGCTTCTGTTGTAAAAGCCATGGAGAGCCTGGGCGTTACGGCGTTCAAGCGACTAATCCATGTCCGCAAGATCAAGAAACTGATGCACCAATATATTAATGGTCTGGTAGCGGAAGCTGAAACTTTGCAAGAGATGCTGAGCCTTTGCCGCAAAGGAACCTCAACTGAGGATATTGAGAAAGTTCTGGAAGAGCTGTGTGGCAATCTGCCAAAGGAAAGACTGAAGGCATTGGTCAAGCTTCGGAAGCGGTACAAGGTATATCTGCTCAGCAACATCAACGACACGCTTTGGCAGAAATCAGTTAGTCAGATGAATCAGCTGGGATATTCCACAGACGAGCTGTTTGATGAAGTCTTCCTCTCATACGCCATGCGGAAAGAGAAGCCATCCATCGAAATCTATGAAGAGATAACGCAGCTGACAGGGTTGAATCCTGACACCACCCTCTATTTCGATGACCGTGCCGAGAATGCCGAAGCAGGCAAGCGTTTTGGTTTTCAGAGCGTACTGGTAAAGACCAATCATCTGGAAGAACATCAGGAATGGCAAGACATTAACAAAAATATAGTGTAAAAAAATAGGTATGATGACTATTGATACAACAAACCTCTGTTCGCACCTTCAAAAGAAGTTGTTTGAACCTGAGGGAGTATATTATCCTATCTGGCAAGCCATGCAGAATGATGAGGAGTTGACCGCCGTGGTTCGCTCACGACAGATTCATATTTATCGTAATGGCAAGAAGATTCTCATTCTCGCTGGCAAGGCTCAGCCTAAGATTATCAGAGAGGATAAATTGAATGAATTGATTAAGAAAACAATATAAATGATTAAGAAAGAAGAGGTTATATCTTTTGTATGGCAGCATATTCTGCTGCTCGTTTCGCTATATGTAATGACTTTCGGAGTTGCAGCATGTGTGCGAAGTCACTTAGGTTCAAGCGTTATTTCTACCATACCTTACGTGATGGCTTCAGCAGGTAAGATGCTTGATTACATCCCAGGATGGACTATCGGCGGCTACACCATCA
>OLSX01000701.1_pt1 | contig 33334 bp, 29 predicted proteins | sample 1673141 | NCBI WGS metagenome assembly OLSX01 (sample SAMEA3136759, study PRJEB25190) | human gut metagenome | biome: human gut; feature: human-associated habitat; material: faeces | place: Austria | collected 2013 | reverse complement strand
ATGCCGTGCTGTTTGGCTTCTAAAACCTTGTGTGTCCTTGTCAACTGATGGTATTTTCACTCCATTAAATTATACACCGGCGGCAAACCTAAAGCAACTTAAATAACGCCAAAAATTTTGAGGCGCGCCTAAAAAAATAAAGCGCTGTGGGCATTTATATTGACACGGCCGCACGGATAATATATCCTTGTTCTGTATAGTAAATAGGCCGTTTATGCGGCATTATTAGAAAGGAAGCAGTTATAAATGGGCAAGTTTGTAGTAAAGGCCACCAAGACGGGTTTTGTATTCAATCTTAAGGCGGGAAACGGCGAGGTGATAGCCACTTCCGAGAGTTACAAAAGCAAGGACACATGCCTCAACGGCATAGAAAGCGTACGCAAGTGCTGTGAAGGCGGCATAGAGGACCAGACGGTGGAAGGCTTTGAGAAGCTTACCCATCCCAAGTTTGAAGTATATGCCGACAAGGCCGGCGAGTTCCGTTTCCGCCTCAAGGCGAGAAACGGCGAGATAATAGCCGTATCCGAGGGCTACAAAGCAAAAGCTTCCTGCATGAACGGCATAGAGAGCGTAAAGAAGAACGCCCCCGAAGCCCAGATAGTAGAAGTTGAGGATAAGTAAAAGCGCAAATAATAAAAGGGCGGCTGGTGAGCCGCCCTTTTATTTTTATCAGCAGAGTTTCGTGCCGCAATTGCCGCAGAAGCGGGAGCCGTCTGTTACCGATGCGCCGCACATAGGGCATAAGGTGACTGAGCCGGAAACGGAGCGGGCGGCGTTTACGAATTCGCCGTACAGTTCCTTGGACTGGAGCTTGATCTGTGCCTTTGCCTCGGCTTCCTCGGCAGCTTCGTTTTCTGCCTCCCTTGCTGCGGCCTTTATGCTGTTTATCTCGGCCTTGTTGGCCTTTATCTCTGTATATGCCGCCTGGATCTTTTTACATATTTCCGTAGCGTCGCCGTCCAGTATTACCCCAGCGGCGTATTTGCCGTAAAAGTATTCGCCCAGCTGCTGCTTCAGCTCTTCAATGTCGTCCTCGCTGCTGCGTATCAGAGCGTTGAGCTTGCTCACCTCCAGCATGTTTCCGGTCCTGCCGGATACGTTGCGGGCGATGCTGCCTAATTTGTTGAGTATAGCCATATCTTGCCTCCCGGAGGATAAATAAAATACCAAGTCAATTATGCCACATAACGGCCGGATATGCAATCGGGAGGAATGTGACCTTTTTTGTATGGAAAAGGCACATAAAATTGATTATTGGCGAAAAGGGATAAATACAATATAATATAATATGCTGGACTTTACTATCGGAGGAATCTATGCTTTCCAAAAGATTCAAAACTGCGCTGCTTGCAGCAATGGCCGTGCTGATGCTGTTGCCCGGCGCCGCTTTTGCCCGGGACGAAATGCAGAATAATGACCCGAACAAGTATTATATAGTGCTGGATACCACCAACCAGGTGGTGACGGTATACCAGAAGGACGACGACGGCGAGTACACGAGGATCGTACGCCGTTTTGTCTGTACCACCGGCAAAACGCAGCCCAAGGGGGACGAGCCCGCATCGCCCACCCCCAGCGGCACGTGGAAGATAGGCGGAAGGGAGCGCTTCGGAAAGTTCGCGGCCTTCAATAATGAGTATGCCAGATACTGGACGCAGATAGTAGGCGGCGTATATTTCCATTCCATAATGTTCTCATCGAGGGACACGTCTACGCTGAAAAAATTCGCCTTCAACAACCTTGGCACAAACGGCTCCCACGGCTGCGTGCGGCTTTACGTGGAAGACGCAAAGTGGTTATACTACAACGCACCTTTCGGGACTACGGTAAAGGTGACGGCAGGCAAGGCAAAGAGCGGCCTGGCTTCCTCACTCAAGACGAATATGAAATTTGAGGAGTACAGGGATTTCCAGACTAATATATACGACAATGAGCCCCTCGAGGACCGCAAGGCATGGATAACTGTTGAAGGGGCACAAATGCGTACCGGCAACGGCACCAACGACAAACTCATAAAGACACTCAGGAGGGATACCGAGCTTACCGTATTGCAGGAGGGCGACCCATGGGTCAAGGTAACGGCGGACGGACGGGAGGGTTATGTGCGCCGCTGCTTTATAACCTACGAGAAGGGTGTGATGCAGTCCATACCAAATGGCTATTATGTTGCCGGTACCCAGTATCTTTATGCCGAACCAAACGCCAAGGCCGATAAGATATACAAGGTAGCCCGCCACAGCACGATAGTATTGCTGGAGGAAGGACTGGGCGAGGACGGCAAATGGGCCAAGGTCAGCTACTGGGGAACAGAGGGCTATATGCTGCGCAAGAGCATTAAGGAAGGCTGGGCCACCGTGTATGACAAGGACGGCATGGAGGGGACAGAAAAATGAAAAAGGGCACGTGGATAGCCATAATTTCCGTTGCGGCACTTTCGGTACTCATAGCTATAAGTCTCATGCAGATGAGTCCCAACCCCGCCATAAGCGATAAGATGAACCAGAGCATAGCCAAGATAAAGGTGCGCTACGCCATGGTAAACGCCAGCGAAGAGTTTCAGGAGATAGTTGAAGAAGCTGCAGGCGACGATTTTGAGCAGACCGAGATACCTGAGAAGACACCGGAGCCCACACCGGAACCAATAGGGGAAAATGTACAGGTGACCAGCTCCAACGCTACCCCGGAGCCGGAGCTTACTCAAGAGCAGAAAAACATGGAGGCGGCAAAGGAAGGCGTATCGCTGGTATATATGCCTCAGCCCGGCGACGTACCGGAAATATCCGGCCCGGCGGTAATATTGACGGACAAGCCGCATATAATACCCGAAAATACCTCTGGCGTCACCTTCGACGGCGATGCTGTGGCAATGGCTTCATGGGAGGTGCTGTACAGCTATCCGTCACACTGCTTTCCGGTGCGCACACTGTCTCTGTTTGCGAGCGATAACGAAGCTGGATACAAGATACAGCAGGAGATGGTAGCCGAAGGAAAATTGCAGGATAAGGGCACGTATTTTTTCGGCACCGGCATGGGAACACCGGAAAAATGGACGGAAAGGGCGCTGGCGGAAATACCCGTAGGTCTTTTGGATACCATATACGCTGAGAACGCGGAGCTTGCCAAGGCGGCTTATGCGGCGCTCAAGGCGGCTAACCGCAACGACTCCGTGGAGGTGATATGCGCGGAGCTTACCGAGGAATTGGTATCCCTCATGATAGAGGATCACTGGCTCATGGGAGCCTGCGTGGGCGTGAACATGAACGAGGCTGCAGAGGATATGCTGAAGCTTGCGGAGCAGCTTACCACAACGGGTGCGGTTTCGGTGATAAACCTTGAGATCGGCGCCATATGCTCTGAAGACGTCATGGAGCTTTATCAGTCCGGCGTTACGGAGCCTGCGGAGATAATAAAGCAGCTATTGAACAGATAAAATACTCGTAAATAAAGAAAGGAACGCAACATGAATAAGATCGATGAGCTTTCTGTAAAAAGCATACGCTTTCTGGCGGCGGAGACTGTTGAGAAGGCAAAGAGCGGCCACCCCGGCCTTGCCATCGACGCTGCGCCCATGGCGTACACACTGTGGAAGCAGATGAAGCATAACCCAAAGGATCCTGAGTGGCAGGGCAGGGACAGGTTTGTGCTCAGCGCTGGCCACGCTTCCGTGCTGGAGTATTCTCTGCTGCATCTCTTTGGCTACGGACTGACTATCGAGGATTTAAAGAACTTCCGCCAGTGGGGCAGCCTTACCCCCGGTCACCCGGAGTACCGCCACACCAAGGGCGTTGAAACTACCAGCGGCCCTCTTGGGCAGGGCATCGCCATAGCGGTAGGCATGGCCATGGCAGAAAGCCGGCTTGCCGCCCACTTCAACCGCGACGGCTACAAGGTAGTTGACAATTACACCTACGCCCTTTGCGGCGACGGCTGCCTTCAGGAAGGTGTTGCTTCCGAGGCCGCTTCCATGGCAGGCACCATGGGCCTCGGCAAGCTGATACTGATCTACGACCGCAACCATATAACCATAGAGGGCCGCATAGAGTCCACCTTTGGCGAGAACGTGAAGGCGAGGTTTGAGGCTTACGGCTGGCAGGTACAGGAGGTAGCCTCCGGCGAGGATATGGACGCTATACAGGCCGCTCTCGACAATGCTAAGGCGGACACCGAACATCCCTCTCTCATAATCGTGAACACCGAGATAGGCTACGGCACAGCTAAGCAGGGCAAGGCCAGCGCCCACGGCGAGCCTCTGGGGGAGGAAGCCCTCAAGTCCATGCGCGAGTTTTATCAGTGGGATTATGCGCCCTTTGAGGTACCCGGCGAGGTGTATGCGCACTTTGAGGAGCTGGGCCGGGGCTATGCAAAGGCCGAGGAAGAGTACAACAGGATGTTCGAGGGCTACAAGGCCGCGTACCCCGAGCTTTATGCCGAGTGGGTGAGGTGGCATGACGGCAGCCTGCCGGAGGAGTTCATAAACGATCCCAGGCTGACCGCCGCCGAAAAGCCCATGGCCACCCGTGCCACCAGCGGCGAGATACTCAACCTCGCGGCGGAATACATGCCCAACCTCTTTGGCGGCAGCGCCGATCTGGCCCCCTCGAACAAGAGCGAGCTAAAGGGCAAGCCCTATTATTCCAAGAACGACAGGGACGGCTCGAACGTACACTTCGGCATACGCGAATTTGCCATGGCGGCGGCCTGCAACGGAATAATGCTCTATGGCGGGCTGCACGCCTACTGCGCCACCTTTATGGTGTTCTCGGACTACCTCAAGCCCGCAATGCGCATGGCGGCCCTCATGAAGCTGCCTGTGCTGTACATACTTACCCACGACAGCATAGGCGTAGGCGAGGACGGCCCTACCCATCAGCCTATTGAGCACCTTGCCTCCATAAGGGCTATACCCGATACCAACCTGTTCCGCCCCGCGGACAAGAAGGAGACCGCCGCGGCGTACATCGCGGCACTCTCCGGCACACTGCCCACCGCGCTGGCGCTTACCCGCCAGAACCTGCCCCAGCTTGAGGAGACGGACGTGAAGAAAGCCATGCTGGGCGGCTACATACTGCGCGGCAGCGAAAAGCCCGACGTGATACTCATGGCCAGCGGCTCCGAGGTGGAGCTAGCCATGAAGGCGGCAGACGCGCTTGCGGAAAAGGGCAAAAAGGTTCGCGTGGTATCAATGCCCTGCACTGATATATTCGACAGGCAGAGCGCGGAGTATAAGGAGAGCGTGCTGCCCGGCTCGGTAAGGGCGAGAGTGGCTATAGAAGCGGGCTGTGCCATGAGCTGGTACAAATATATCGGGCTGGACGGCGAGACCGTCACCATAGACCACTTCGGAGCCTCCGCGCCTGCGGGCATACTCTTTAAGGAGTTCGGCTTCACGGTAGAAAACGTAGTAGCCGCAGCCGAAAGGGCGATGAGCAAGTAAGACGTATATGATAGATACGCTTCTTATCGATCTGGACAACACTATACTGGATTTTAACAAGGCCGAGGGCCCCGCGCTTGCGGGCGCCCTCAGGGCCATGGGCATTGAGCCTACGGAAGAGCTTCTCAGCCGCTACAGCGTGATAAACCTGGCCCACTGGAAGTGCCTTGAAAAGGGGCAGATCACTATGGCGGAGGTGAAGGTCAGCCGCTTCAGGCAGCTCTTTGACGAGTTCGGAATAACCATATCCCCAGCGGAGACCGCCAAGGTATACGAGGGGCTGCTGGCGATAGGCCACTATTTCGTAGAGGGGGCCGAGGACATGCTTGAGGAGCTTTACGGTAAATACAGGCTGTATCTTGCCTCAAACGGAATAGCAAAGGTGCAGCACAGCCGAATAGACAGCGCCGGAATAGAAAAATACTTTGACGGCATGTTTATTTCCGAGGAAATAGGCGGCCGCAAGCCCGAGCCGGAGTACTTCCAAAGGTGCTTTGAAAGGATACCGGATTTTTGCAAAACGCATACCGCCATACTGGGCGACAGCCTTTCGGCCGATATGCAGGGCGGCAAAAACGCCGGAATAACCACCATATGGTTCAACCGCGACGATATGCCTGACGAGGAGGGCGTGCGCCCGGATTATGAGATAAGGTCGCTTTACGAGCTCCCACCCCTTATGAAAAGGATATAGGCTCAAGTATAGAGTATGTAAAAAAGGATATGCGGCGCAAAAAGGGGCTTTACCGGTTCTGTAAAAAGGAATTTGGAGGTTTGTTGATGAAAAAAGTGACAATGGCATTATGCGTGTTCATTTGTGCGTTTACTTTAGTTGCGTGTTCTGGACAACAAACAAATGAACCACTTGCTTTGGGTATCAATGCGATAATAACAGAAATTGATGAAACAAATAAAATCATAACCACAAAAGATAGCGGAGAAGAAGGTGTTTTAGGGGATGATTGCCTTATTGATTGTTCCCAAATTCCTATGATTTATTGTAATTATGATACACAAGATGTTGTAGATATAACACTTGATGATTTACAGGTGGGGGACGAAATCATTTTGGCTATTCGGAGTTCGGAAATAGAAAATCTTCAAAAGGAAGATGACAATAAAGCAAAAATAGCAGTTGAACAATTACAATTAGGTACACAGAGAATTAGATAAATTCCAATCTACTGTTCTGTTTGCGCGTGCAAATTATACCATAAAACCTGTTAATGATTCTACCATCGCCTTTGTAAGATATGAAAAAAGCCCGAGCAGCTTTCTGCCCGGGCTTCCTCGCTCGATCATAAGTCGATTCCGTTTTTATGACCGCTTACAGCGTCTCTATGGGGTCGAGGAACTCCCTGCGCCTCGCCTCGAATTCGGAGGCGTAGTAGGCGTCGTTGCCCTTGTGCAGCTCGTGCAGGTAGGCGTGATGGTTGCTCAGTATCTCCTCGTTGTGGCGGCCCAGCAGGAACACCGCTATGCTGGAGCACTGGTCGGCGGCGCGGCCCATATGGGTCAGCACCTCTATGAACACCAGGCCTGCGCCTATGGTGCAGGATCCGTTTTTGAGGCGGGCGATATGCCTGTCCTTGAGAGTGGCCACCATTTCATCGATTACTTCTTCAAGAGGTTCTATGCGCCTTGCCATAGTTTCATCGCCCTTGGCGAAGGCTTCCACGGTGAGGTCGATTATTTCGGTAAGTGCGGAGGAGAGTATCTCAAGCTCCCTCTTTGCGGTCTCCGAGAAAGCATGTCCGTCCGCTACGAGGCGTGCGCTGAGGTCGTTTATGTTCGTCGCGTAGTCGCCTATGCGCTCAAAGTCGGTGACGGCCTGAAGCAGCAGATTCAGCTCGTTGTTGTCCTCCGTGCTGTCGATATGGTTGGAAAGCTTTATGAGGTAGTTCTCTGCGGCGTCGGTAAAGCCATCCAGCCTGTCCTCCACAGAGGATATTTTTGCGCTGCGCTCAGGGTCGTAGGATACGAGCTGATCTATGCTTCGGTTGAAGTTTTTGCGGGCGAGCCTGCCCATGCTGGCTTCAGCTATATTCACCTGATGAAGGGCAAGGGCGGGGGATATGAACAGCTTCTCGTCCAGGGTGCGCATTTCGGGATAGAAATCCTCCGTATCGTCCGGGGAGTCCTTTACGATGAGGGTAGTCAGCTTTACAAGCTGGTTTGTGAAGGGAAGCAGCGCCACCGCTGTCACCAGATTGAAAATGGTAGTAAAGTTTGCTATTCCGCCGCTGTTCATGGGCTTGCCCCATATGAAGTTCAGCGCCCCGGCGTGGTGCAGCAGGGGTATTGCCGCCATAAACAGCACCGTGCCGATGCAGTTGAATAATATGTGTGCAATGCCGGTGCGCTTGGCGTCCTTGTCTGTTCCTATGGAGCAGACAATGGCGGTAGTTATGCAGGTGCCAAGGTTGATGCCTATTATAAGGGGATACACGGTCTGGAAGGTGAAAGCGCCGGTAGATGAAAGCGCTTGAACCATACCTATCACGGCGGAAGAGCTCTGCACGATAAAGGTGGTTATAAGACCGGTAAGTATGCCAAGTATCGGCACATCGGAGAATTTCTGCAAAACATCCGTAAATGCCTGGGATTCGGACAGTGGCGATACAGCCTCCGTCATTCCCATAAGGCCGGTGAACAGTATGCCGAAGCCCATGAGCATCATGCCGATGCCCTTGGTTTTCTGCTTTTTTACGAACTTGAGGAATATTATGCCGCAAAGCACGGCGAGCGGAGCCAGCGTGGAGGGCTTGAATATCTCGAGGAATGCCGCGCCGCTTGAGTTTATATCCATAAGGCGGATTATCTGCGCCGTGACGGTGGTGCCGATGTTCGCGCCCATGACTATGCTTATTGATTGGCGAAGGTTGAGTATCCCGGCGCTCAAAAGGCCCACGGTAAGCACTATTGTGGCGGTGGAGCTTTGTATGACGCTGGTTACGAGGGTGCCCGTGAGCATACCCAGCACCGCGCTGTGGGTGACCTTTTCCAGCATGCTTTTAAGGGCTTTGCTGGAGCTGCTTTTCAGGCCGTCCCCCATAATGTCCATTCCATATAAGAATATGGAAAGTCCGCCCAGAAGTGAAATTACAGAGAAAATACCCACTTTATAAATATCCTCCCTAAAAAGGTTTATTAACGCGTAAAAACAGTGGCTTTCGGCCCGGAAAAAATTGCCGGAACATGCGGAAATATTTTCGTAAGTCAGCTATGCCGAACTGCCACCAAATACTACTTTACTGTTTTTTTCGCGAAAAGTAAAGCGAAATAATAAGGGCTGTGATATAATACTGCAAAAACAGCGGGTTTTACCAACCGACAAGGAGAAATGCCCATGGAATGCGGCAAAAAGGGGACGGAAGGGCTGGGCGGCCACCTTATAGCGCTTGCCACCATATGCGTATGGGGCAGCACCTTTATATTCAGTAAAACGCTGCTCAGCGTATTTACGCCTGTGCAGATAATGCTGATGCGCTTTTTAGTGGCATATGCCGTGCTGTGGTGTATGTATCCAAAGACGGAAAAAACTATGGCCGTGGATAACCTCGGTATGTTTTTCATGTCGCTTTTTGCGGATACGGCGTATTTCCTGTGCGAAAACAATGCCCTCAGGTATACCCTTGCGTCAAACGTAAGCATACTCGTAGCCTCGGCGCCCATATGGACTGCCGTGCTGGCGCATTTCTTTACAAAAGGGAACAGGCTCAGGAGGAATACGGTGTACGGCTCGCTCATCGCCCTTGCGGGCGTGGCGCTGGTGGTGTTCAACGGGACAGTGGTGCTGAAATTCAATCCGCTGGGTGATATGCTGTCCATAGCCGCCGCGATATTCTGGGCGCTGTACTCCGTGATGATGACGCGCTATGTACACAGGTTTTCGAGCTTTTTTCTTATGCGTCGAATGACCTTTTTCGCAATACTGACCACTCTGCCGCTTGCATGCTTTACGGGGGAGCTGAATATGCCGCTGTATGAGCTTGCGGACCCGCAAAAGCTCTTCTGCATAGCGTTCCTCGGCATACTCGGCAGCGGGATAAGCTACACCACATGGAACATGGCGACCCGCAGGCTCGGCATAGTGAAGGTGAACACCTATATTTATGTAAACCCGTTTGTAACGCTTATAACGGGCGCACTGTTCCTGCATGAGCCCATAACGCTCATGAGCGTAATAGGCGCGCTGCTCATAATATGCGGCGTCATAATAGGTGTGCGGGAGCGAAGGAGCGCTTGAGTGCGGCGGCAGCGCCTGATATAATTATTTTAGAAAAATGTTCAAAAAAGCGCAACCATTTCGCCTGCCTGTACGTCTTATAGGCATAAGAGAATCGGAACCGGCATCAATCCCCACATAAGCTTACAACGGAGGTATTTATCATGATGAAAAGGTTAAGGATAACAGTATGTGCAGTGCTTGTACTCATGCTGCTTTCCGGCTGCGCTGCCTCGCAGTCCTCTGTGAAGGCAACGACGGAGGAAAGCTATAACTACGCTTATGATACGGCTGCCGCCGAGGAGCCGGCCTACGAACCCGAAACCGCGATGACCACGGAAGCGTCTGAAAGCGCCGCCGGTGGCTTTGATGCAGGCGAGGCCGACCCAAACTACGGCAATCACAAGATAATCACCACCTATACCTTTGAGATGCGGACCGACGAGTTCGATAACCACTTCAAGCAGCTTCAGGACAAGGCGGCACAGCTCGGCGGCTATGTGCAGTCCTCCAGCGTGAGCGGCACAAAGCCCGAGACGTACTCCGACTATGGCCGCACCGCCAACCTGGCGTTCCGCATTCCTACCGCCAAGGCCAAGGAATTCGTAGATTTTACCCAGGGTACCGGAGAGATAACCTACAGCAACTGCGATACCGAGGATATAACCCTCAACTACTTTGATACCGAGACCCGCCTGGGCGTGCTTCGGGATCAGCTTGACAGGCTCAAGGAAATAATGAAGACCACCGGCAATATGGAGGATCTGGTAGAGCTTGAAAAGGCCATATCCGAGACGACGCTCGAGATAGAGCAGTACACGACGCAGCTCCGCCGCTATGACGACCTGGTGGACTATACCACGGTCTATGTGACTATCAACGAGAACCGCCTCACCAAAGGCCCTGCCGCAAAGGAAGGCATGGGCGAGCGTATGTCCGCGGGGCTTTCGGAGAGCTTCGTGGCGGTAGGCGTATTCCTCGAGAACGCGCTGGTAGCCATAGTATGCGCAATACCCGCGATACTGGTGATCGCGGTGCTGGCCGCGATAGTTGTGCTCGTAGTGAAGCTCATAAAGAAGGGGAAAACCAGGAATGCCGTAAAGCGCGAGGCAAAGGCGCAGGAGCGGCGGGAACGCATGGAAAAGCTCAGCGCAAAGAAGGAAGAAAACACCGAGAAAAAGGAGTAACGGTAAAAGTGACAATGAAAATGAATAAGAAAGTAAGGATAGCGGCAATAGCGCTCTGCATAGCAATGTTGGCCCTTTCGGCCGCCGCCTGCAAGAGCCAGGACCAGATAGAGGAGCAAAAGAATATAGTGGCATCGACTCAGAGCACCGACGGATATTATGATACCAGAAGCACCGTAAGGGTGACCGGCACCGGCACCATAAGCATAAAGCCGGACATTGCCAAGGTAGGCTTTACCGTAAGGGCCCAGGAAAAGGACGTATCCGAGGCGCAGCAGAATAACGCGAAGCTGATGGAGGCAGTGCTTGAAGTAATAAAGGCCAAGGGCATAGCGGAGGAGGATATCGAGACCGGCTATCTCAATATAAACGAGGTTCGGGATTACAGCAAGAATACCTCCAAGGTGGTGGGCTATGAGGTATACCACACCGTGAACGTCAAGGTCAGGGACATGGATGTGCTGGGGAGCCTTATAAGCGAGGCCGTCGCCGCCGGCGCGAGCGACGTATCCGGCCCGGAATACTCCATAGAGGACGATTCCGAGGCATACCTTCAGGCCCTCGGCATGGCGGTGGAGTCGGCAGGTGCCAAGGCCAGGGCAATAGCGGCCGGTGCGGGAGTGCGCCTGACAAACCTGCCCATCTCCATAGATGAAAACGGCGGCGCAGACAGCGCGGTGGTATACGACGATACCAATAGGACCCTAAAGGCACAGGCTGCGGCGGAGCCCGCGGAGGACGCGTTGACCGAAGCGCAGACCGTAATGCCCACCATAAAGGTGACGGCCACGGTAGACGCCACATATCAGATAATGCGCTGACCACGGCAAAAGAAAAAAGCAGGCCCCGATTGTTTTCGGGGCTTTTGTAATGGGCAAAATAAAAATTAAAGGTTGAAACTTATCGTGCCGGTAGAGTAATATGAGAATATGGAAAATATGAGCATAAAACAAGAAACACTCGAATTCAGGGAAGTGACCGTGGATATGCGGCGGGAGGTGGAGAGGTACACCAAAAGCGCCGGGCTCTTCAGCTCTGAATTTACCTTCACAAGCTATATGGTGTGGGGTGCAAGAGGAAAAATAACAATAGCCTTTGAGGACGGTGTGATGTACAGCCGCTGCAGCTTTCCCGGCGCGCCGATGTATATGATGGCGCCGGTATGCCTTGACCCGGCGGATTATGGCAGGGCCATAGTCAGGGCGGAGCAGTATATGGTGAATAATGGAGTAAAGCCCCTGTTCGTTGGCATAGCAGAGCAGTATGCGGAACACTTCCGCAGGTTGGGTTTCGATCTCGAGGAGGACAGGGACAACTTCGATTACGTCTATGATATGGAGGATCTCAGAGACCTGCCCGGCAAGAAATACCACGCGAAGCGCAATTTCATAAACCGCTTAGAGCAGAGCGAAAGCTTTGAGTTTGTGACGCTGGGGCCGGAGAATATTGGAGAGTGCATAGACCTGTATGAGCAGTGGGCCTCCAATAAGGACGGGAACGACTCTCTATCCATAGAATGGGAACTGGATGCCATACGCACCGCCCTTTCCAACATGATGGAGCTGGACCTTCTCTGCGGCGGAATAAGGATAAACGGCGAAATAAAGGCCTTTTCCGTGGCGGATAAGCCGTGGAAGGATATGGCGGTGACTTACTTTGAAAAGGCTGAGGCTGAAGTGCCGGGCCTGTATCCGTTGATAAACCAGCAGATGGCGGCCAATCTTCTGAACGACGTGAAGTACATAAACCGTGAGGAGGACATGGGCCTGGAGGGGCTGCGCAAAGCGAAGCTTTCTTATCACCCTTCAGCGTTTATCAAAAAATACAGGGCGGCAAAGCGGCAGAATGAAATATAAAACCCCTGGGCAATTGTGACAATTTGCCCAACGGAGAATAAATACCTTGACGCAGGAAACCATTTTATATAAAATGGTTGGAGAGCAAAAATTGGCGGCCTTGCCGCAATAAAGATAAGGAAGGTAAATAATGGATACTCAGGTAGTAAGTGGCATTCAAGGCTTTATGAGCAACGGCGGTATGCTGATCATTCTCATGATTGCGCTTTTCGCAGTCATGATAATCCCCCAGCGCAAGAGGGAAAAGAAGATAAAGGACATGCTGGCTAATCTCAAGCCCGGCGACCGTGTACGTACGATCGGCGGCATCTACGGCACAATCACTGCCATAAAGGACGACGTTGTGACTATCTCCGTCGGCCCCGACAAGGTCCGCCTGGTATTCATTCGCGGCGCCATAGCCTCCGTAGAGGATTCTCCCGTAGAGAACACCATAGAGGATCAGGCAAACTAAAACAAGCTAAAAAGCTACAATATGCCCGGTTTTTTACCGGGCATATTTTTTTGTGCCTTCGCATATATATCTGTATACTTGATAGGGGGTATATGTGCATGCGAACGGCAAGGGCGATGCAAAAGCAGGCCAATATGGCGCTGGAGGTGGGAAAGAGCGCTTTGCTTGGCGTCATAATAAGCTTTGTGCTGGTGGTACTGTATGCCGTCGCACTCAAAGAGGAACTTTTGCAGGTATCCACAATGGGCCTTTTTACCACGGTCATAAAGGTGATATGCGCGGCGGCGGCAGGGCTTATAGCGGTCCGCCGGTGCAAAAAGCGGCTGTGGCTGTATGGGGCGCTGGCGGGTACGCTTTACGCTGTACTGGCGTTCATAGTGTTTTCCGCCGTTGCGGGCACGCTGTACGTGAGCATAGCGCTGCTCTCTGATATAGCTATTGGGGCGGTAAGCGGTCTGCTCAGCGTAATGGTACTGCAAATGCTGAAATAGCCGCCACAATTTCGAGGCATGCCGATTTCCTGCGCCTTGCCAAATGCGCTGCGCGGGGTGTAAAATTACGGTATGCTGATGTATGAGCTATCACAAATAAATAACGATATACCCAAGGCCGAGGGGATATCTCCGCGGCTTGCTTCGCTTTTGTATGCTCGCGGGGCGCGTGACAGGGAGGCGATGGAGCTTTTCCTGCACCCGGGGGAGGGGCAGTTTCTGGATCCTCTTCTCATGAAGGATATGGATAAGGCGCTGGAGCGCATAAAGCGGGCTGTGGGCGACGAGAAAATATGCGTATACGGCGACTACGACGCGGACGGCGTATGCGCCACCTCCATACTTTACGACTGCCTCAAGAGTATGGGTGCAGATGTGATATACGATATACCATCGCGGCACGACGAGGGCTACGGCCTTAACATTCCGGCCGTGGAGCGGCTGCACGAAATGGGCGTACAGCTCATAGTTACCGTGGATAACGGCGTAAAGGCATACGGCGAGATAGACAGATGCCGGGAGCTGGGAATGGACGTGGTGGTGACGGATCATCACCGCTGTGACGGCAGAATACCGGACTGCTGCGCCGTGGTGTGCCATACCCGGGAGGACGATAAATACCCTAACGGCGACATATGCGGCGCGGGCATAGCGTGGAAGCTTGCGGAGGGCCTTATAGGCCGGGAAGCCGCCAAACGCTACCTCCCTCAGGCAGGCATAGCCACAATGGCCGACGTAGTGCCGCTGCTGGGCGAAAACCGGGCCATAGTTGCCGTGGCGCTGGATATGATAAATAAGGGCGATTGCTCCCCGGGCATAAAGGCGCTGGGCCGCGTAGTGAACGACAAGAGCGATGCATTCGTATCCCGGGACCTCTCCTTCGGCTTCGGGCCGAGGCTCAACGCCGCGGGCAGAATGGAGGACGCCGGTATATGCGTGGAACTGCTCTGCACCCATGATACCCAAAAGGCTCAGCAGGCAGCCGAGCTTCTGGACGAGCTGAACCGCCGCCGTCAGACGGAGGAGGGGGACATAATAGCTTCCGCAGCGGAGATGGTGGAACAGCTGGATCTTACAAAAGGCCGCTCCATAGTGCTCAAATCCCCGGACTGGAACCCCGGCGTCATAGGTATTGCCGCAGCAAGGATAGCCGAAAGGTATTACCGACCAACGCTGCTCTTTTCCGAAAAAGACGGAGTGCTGACGGGTTCCGCCAGGTCTGTGCCGGGAGTTGATCTGTATCAGGCCCTCAACGCCAACAACAGATTTTTCACCCGCTTTGGCGGCCACGCGTATGCAGCTGGCGTTACCATGCAGGAGAAAGATTTTGAAGAATTCCGTCAGGCACTGGACGGGACCTTCAGGAGCACCGTGGATCAGGAACTGTTTATACCCAGGAGAAGCTATGAGGCGGAAATAGAGCTTTCCGAGCTTACGCTTCCCATGGTGGAGGAGCTGGAGCTGCTGGCCCCGTTTGGGGAGGGCAATCCGGAGCCGTTATTCAGGACGGACGGCATGCTGCTGCGGGGACTCAGGCGCATAGGCAGCAGCGGCAATCATATAAAGGCTACCGCCGTAAAAGACGACAGGTACGTAGATCTTGTGGCCTTTTCAAAGGGACATCAGTTTGTGGAGCTGGCGGATATGGGCCGCTGCGACGCCATATACACGCCGATAATAAACAAGTGGAACGGCATGCGCTCGGTGCAGCTCCGCGTTTGTGATATGCGCCCAGCACCCATAGAGGATCCCGAAGCCTTTATGAAGGACAGAGGAGATAAATTTATTGATGCATTCTCCGAGAATATATTGTATAATACAGGTTGTGGCATTGATACGGGCGAAAAAAAGGCCCGCGGCCTTGAAAAGCTGCTGACAGACTCCATAGCGGGGACAATGGTGCTTTGCTTTACCGAGGGGGGTGCCGTCGACCTTATGAAGGAGCTGGCGGATAAAGGGCTTTTCAGAAGGCTGGATATGGTTTTCGGCCGCAACAGAGCCTTCCCCTGCGGCTATCATACGGCTGTTTTCGGCCCGGTGATAGACTCGCTGGATATGTCCCGCTTCAGCAGCGTTTTGATGTATGACAGCATTGACGCTGGCTTTGCCGAAAGGCTTGGAGCCCTTGCGCCGCATGCTGAGATAATACCGGGCAGGGCATACCCTATAGGCTGCTTTGCGTCCCTCGCGCTGGAGAGACGGGATATAGCGGCGTATTATAAGGCGCTGCGCTCATCGGAAAGACGGTTTTTCAACCGTGAGGAGCTTATAGATTACCTCGCCGCCGTAACAAAGACGCCTGTCCGAATGGCGAGGCTGGGCGAACGGGTTATGGAGGAGCTGGATTTCATCAATGCAAACGAAGGCATACGGCTCGTAAAGGATCCGCCCCAGCGGGATCTTATGGAAAGCCCAACATATGCCGCTGCCCAAAGACTCAGGTCTCGGGAACAATAACAAACAAAACATCTGCCATACGCAATGACTGGAGGAAAAATAAACATGGATCTTAAGACTGCTGTGCGCTCTATCCCTGATTTTCCCAAGCCCGGCATACTTTTCCGGGATGTTACTACTCTGTTCCAGGACCCGGAGGCATTCAGGCAGCTCATAGATGAACTGGCAAAGAGCCTTGAGGGCAAAAAGGTAGATCTGGTAGTAGGCCCGGAGGCAAGGGGCTTCGTAGTAGGCTCTGCACTGGCTTACGCTCTTAATGCGGGCCTTGTGCTGGCAAGAAAGCCCGGCAAGCTCCCCTGCGAGTCACTGCGCTATGAGTACGCACTCGAGTACGGCACCGATTCACTTGAGATACATGTGGGCGCCATAAAGCCCGGGCAAAAGGTAGTAGTGGTGGACGATCTGCTGGCCACCGGCGGCACCTGCCTTGCCACCGCCAAGCTCGTCGAGGAAATGGGCGGAGAGGTGGTAGGCGCGCGCTTTGCTATCGAGCTTGCCTCCGAGTGCGGAGGCAGAGATAACCTGAAGGGTTACGATGTGTACTCCGCAATAGTATACTAATTTAACAGCACTTTATGAAATCAACGGTGCAGGCCGTTGATTTCTGTTATTATTTCAATCGTCAGGGAAGTGAGGCCGAAAGGAGGGGCAATATGGAAAAGCTCAGGGAAATCTGTTCAAAGACATTCACGCCGGAGGAAATGCAGACGCTGGACCGGGCTATTGAGTTTACCAAGCAGGTTCACGCCCATCAGACCCGCCATTCCGGAGAGCCCTATTATACCCATCCGGAAAGCGTGGCCATAATGCTGGCCAATATGGGCATGGACAGCCATACCATACTGGCGGGTCTCATGCATGACGTTATAGAGGACGGCAAGGATATAACCTACGAAAAGCTCGCGTCCATGTTTGGACAGGATATCGCCGGCATGGTGGACGGCGTAACAAAGCTTACTAAAACCGGAAAGAACGAGATGATAAGCCGCGAGGACATACAGGCGGAGAGCTTCCGCAAGATGTTCCTCGCCATCGCAAACGATATCCGCGTGGTCATAATAAAGCTCAATGACCGACTGCACAACATGCGTACCCTCCAGTATTGCAGCGAGGAAAAGCAGATACGCAAGGCCCGCGAGACGCTGGATATCTATGCTCCTCTTGCGCATCGCTTCGGCATGGGCGCCATGAAGTGCGAGCTGGAGGATCTCTGCATGAAGTACCTCTGGCCGGAGGAGTACAAAAAGCTGGAGCAGGCCATGATACCCTATCAGGAGGAGCGCATGCGCACCCTCAACAAGGCCATGGAGGAGATAGAAAAGGCGCTGAAGGAGGCGGGAATAGAGGCCACGCTCTCAGGACGCCCCAAGCACTTTTACAGCATATACAAAAAGACTGTGCGCCAGCAGAAGACCATAGACGAGATATACGACCTTATAGCCATACGGGTGATAGTCAACACGGTAAACGACTGCTACGCCACGCTCGGCATAATCCATTCCCTCTGGAAGCCCATGCCGGGACGCTTTAAGGATTATATCGCCATGCCCAAGACCAATATGTACCGCTCTCTGCACACGACGCTGTTCTCAAACGACGGCATGGGTATGCCATTTGAGGTGCAGATAAGGACGCCGGAAATGCACAAGGCTGCTGAATACGGCATAGCGGCGCACTGGATGTATAAGGAAGGCAGAAGCAACCCTGACGATCTGGACAGCAAGCTTGCGTGGCTGAGAGAAGCCCTTTCCCTGGAGGCGGATTCCAACACCACAAGGGAATTTATAGAGAACATACGCAAGGATTTCTTTGGCGATTACGTCTATGTGCTTACCCCTCAGGGCAAGATAATAGACCTCGTTACGGGCTCTACGCCGATAGACTTCGCATACAGGATACACTCCAACGTTGGCAATCATGTTCAGCACGCGAAGGTAAACGGCGCGCTGGTTCGCCTTGACTATAAGCTGAAAAACAACGACGTGGTGGAGATAATAACCTCGCCGAACGCCGCGCCCAGCTACGACTGGCTGAAGATCGCCAAGACACAGCAGGCCAAGGCAAAAATACGCACGTGGTTTAAGAAGGCCAACCGGGAGGAGAACATACAGCGGGGCAAGGATATGCTCTCCGAGGCGCTGAAGCGCCAGGGCGCGCAGCTAAGCGACTTTACCGGCAAGAAGGAATACTTCGAGGACATATTAAAAAAGTTCAATATGTCCGATCTGGACGACGTGTATGCCTCTATAGGCTACGGCGGTATAACCACGGGGCAGGTGACGAATAAGCTTCTTGAGCAGGCAAAAAAAGAGGCTAAGGCGGCGGCTGCCGCAGAGCGCCTGGAGCGGCTTGAGGAGGAGCAGCAGGGCAGGCCTGAGAACCGCGGCAACGGCAAGGGCGTGATAGTGGAGGGCGACACCGGAATGGTGGTGCGCTTTGCCCGCTGCTGTACGCCGCTTCCCGGAGACGATATAATAGGCTATGTCACACGCGGCAGGGGCGTGTCCATTCACAGAAAGGACTGCCCGAATATAGGGGATCTGCTTATGGATCCCGAAAGGGTAGTAAGGGCGGAATGGGCAAACAACGCCAAGAGCAGCTATACCGCTACCATACAGGTAGTAGCTGATGAACGCACCGGCCTTCTCATGGACGTATCCCAGGTCCTTGCAGGCATGAACATAAGCATAACCGCCATGACCGCAAAGGTTGACAAGGCCAACCAAAACATAATACAGATACAGCTTTCCTTCGACGTATCCAGCACGGAGCAACTCAACAACATAATCAAGAGTATGCGTAAGGTGCGCTCCGTCAAGGAGGTATACCGGGTAAACCAGTAATATTTTTTGAGGAGAAAACATATGCGGGCAGTAGTGCAGAGGGTATCCGAGGCGTCGGTAAGCATAGAAGGAAATGTTAGGGGCAGCATAGGCAGAGGCTTTATGGTGCTGCTCGGGGTCGAAGATATCGACGAGCAGGCCGATCTCGACTACATATGCGAAAAGCTCACCGGCCTTCGGGTATTTGAGGACAGCGAGGGCAAGATGAACCTGAGCATAACGGACATAGGCGGAGAGATACTGCTCATATCCCAGTTCACCCTTTTCGGCGATGCCCGCAAGGGCAGGCGCCCCAGCTTCATAAAGGCGGCGAGGCCGGAAAAGGCCATACCCATGTATGAGGCGGCAATAGCCAAGCTGAGGGAAACCGTGCCTGTACAGTGCGGCGAGTTCGGAGCAGATATGCAGGTGAGCCTCATAAACGACGGCCCGGTGACTATACTTCTGGACAGCAGAAGGACATTTTAAGCGAGGAAAACAGCATGAACAGAGATATAACAGTCAGCAGCATAGAAACCGGCCCGTACTGTGTAAACACTTACTTTGTGCGGCTTAATAGCAGCGACGAGTGCGTTATAATCGATCCGGCGGACGCGGGAAAGGTAAATACATACCTTGAGAAAAACGGCCTTGGGTGTAACGCCATACTGCTCACCCACTGCCATTTTGACCATATGCTGGGCGTGCCGGAGCTGCAAAAGCAGGGCATGAAGGTGTACATAGGCGAGCTGGACGAAGCGGGACTCAGGGATAAGGACATAAACCTTACCTTCAGGAAGATCGAGCCCTTCTATGCCGACGTAAAGCTCAAGGACGGCGATACGGTAAGGGAAGCGGGCCTGGAGTTCAATGTGCTGTTTACCCCCGGTCACACCGTGGGCGGCGTCAGCTATGTGCTGGAGGAAAAGAAGTGCGTGTTCGTAGGGGATACCCTTTTCCGCCGGAGCATAGGCAGGACGGACTTCAGCTACGGAAGCTATGAGGATATAGTAAGCTCCATAAAGAATAAGCTTTTTGCTCTGGAAGGCAACTATATCGCCTATCCGGGTCACGGCCCCGCCACCACGCTGGATGAGGAGCGGGCCGCAAACCCATATGTAAGATAGATCAGGAGATAAAATGGTAAGGGTATATACTGACCACCCGGAGCTTTTGAACGATCTGGGCGAGGTAATAAGGCTTTATCTGCCCATGGAGGAGGTGGTTCCCGCCGAGAACGGCGAGGCCGCCCCCTTTATTTCGGCTGTGATGGAGGAAAGCGGCGATACGTGGCGCGCTGTCTGCACTGCGGATATGGATGGGGCGCGGGCAGAGTACGTCTATATTCATCCGAACGTGGGCGGCGGCGAGCTGAACAGGAAGCGTTATCGCAAGCGCTGCATGAAGATAGCCGTGTTCCGCGCGCTGGGCAAGGTATATAAGGACGCGAGGCTCCCATGGGGCAGCCTTACGGGAATACGCCCCACGCGGCTGCTCCGCGAGCTTATAGCCGAAAAAGGCGAAAAGGAGGCCCTGCGCTTTATGGCGGAGGAGTTCGACGTGACCCCGGAAAAGCTCGCCCTGGCAAAGGAGATAGTGGATATACAGCGGCCGTTCATGGACGTTGCCGACAGGGACGTGGACGTGTATATAGGCATACCCTTCTGCCGGACGCGGTGCCTTTATTGCTCCTTCGCCTCCGGCGTCCGCACCGACAAGACGGACATGGCGGCCTACATAGCCGCGCTGAAGGAGGATATACGCCTCGGCGCGGAAATAGCCCGAGACTGCGGATTTAAGATAAGAAGCATGTATATGGGCGGCGGCACTCCTACGGTGCTTACAGAGAGCGAGCTTGAGGATGTGCTGAGCTATGCGCTCGGGCAGTACGGCGGCTATGGCCGGGAATTCACCGTGGAGGCGGGCAGGCCGGACACCATAACGAAGAAAAAGCTTGAGATAATAAAATCCATGGGAGCGGGAAGGATATCCATAAATCCACAGACCATGTGCCAGAGGACGCTGGAGCTGGTGGGAAGGAGCCACACCCCAAAGGATATAGCGGACTGTTTGGATATGGCCCGCGCAGTGGGCTTTAACAGCATAAATATGGACGTTATAGCGGGCCTGCCCGGGGAGGATATGGCTGATATGGAGCATACTTTATCCGAGATCAGGAAGCTCGAGCCGGATAACCTCACTGTGCATACGCTGGCCATAAAGCGCTCGTCGCGATTGAAGCAGAGCCTTGGCAGCTATGAGCTGCCGGACGGGGATACCGTCGAAAAGATGGTGCAGCTTGGTATGGAGTACGCCCGGAGCATGGGCATGGCGCCATATTATATGTACCGCCAGAAGTACATGAGCGGCAACCTGGAGAACGTGGGCTATGCAAAGCCGGGAAAGGTCTGCATGTATAACATCGACATGATGGAGGAGACGACCTCTATAATGGCGCATGGCGCGGGGGCTATGACCAAGCGCATATTCGATGGGGAATGCCGCGTGGAGCGCATACCCAATCCCAAGGACGTGAACACTTATATCGCAAAGGTGCATACAGTCGCCGCTGAAAAACGGGAGCTGTATTCAAAGTAGCATACTTTCTTGACATTTTTAGCCTGCGATTATATAATTAGCAGGAATATTGGCACTGACCGGAAGAGCGGCGAAATTAAGCCTTCTTTAGAGAGCGTGGGCCCTGGCTGAAAGCCCCGCGGAGACTATCGCCGGAGACGCCCGTGAGCCGGCGGGTAAAAAGCCCGCCCGTATGGCCTGCGTTAATGGCCTTGAGCCGGGGCTTTTATCAGCCCAATTAGGGTGGTACCGCGGGTCTCCCGTCCCTTTGCCGGGCGGGAGACCTTTTTATTATTAAAATAGAATGCGAGGAGAAATCATGGCAATTCAGGCGCCTAAGGGCACTAAGGACGTTACGCCGAGAGAAAGCTATAAGTGGCAGTATATTGAGAAGATCGCAAGGGAGACCTGCGACAACTTCGGGTTCAGCGAGATACGCACCCCCGTCATTGAGCATACCGAGCTGTTCCTTCGGGGAGTGGGCGATACCACGGATATAGTGCAGAAGGAAATGTACACCTTTGACGACAAGGGCGGCAGGTCCATAACCCTCAAGCCCGAGGGTACTGCCGGCGCGGCCCGCATGTTCATAGAAAACAACCTCTTCAACGACCCCCAGCCTACCAAGATGTATTATCTCTACTGTCCTGTGTTTCGCTATGATAAGCCTCAGGCGGGAAGATTGCGCGAGCATCATCAGTTTGGCGTGGAGGTCTACGGCGCACCCCGGGCAAGCATAGATGCCGAATGTATCGAGCTTGCCATGACCGTTCTCGATAAAATAGGTGTGAAGGGCCTTTCCGTAAACATAAACAGCATAGGCTGCCCTAATTGCAGGCCGAAATACAACGAGCTGCTAAAGGAATACCTGATGAGCAATTACGACGGCCTCTGCGAAACCTGCAAAAGCCGCTTTGAGAAGAACCCTCTTCGCATATTGGACTGCAAGGAGGAAAAGTGCAAAAAGATATGCGAGGGCGCACCTACCATTCTGGACTGTCTCTGCGACGAGTGCAGGGCGCACTTTGAAGAGCTGAAGGGCTGCCTTGACAGCGTAGGCATACAGTACAAGGTGGATCCCTTCATAGTGCGCGGGCTGGACTATTATACAAAGACCGTGTTCGAGATAATCGCAAACAGTGAGGGATATTCAGGAACGGTATGCGGCGGAGGTCGCTATGACGGGCTTCTGGAGCAGCTTGGCGGACCTAAGCTTCCCGGCATAGGCTTCGGCATGGGCATGGAAAGGCTGCTGCTCATAGCAGAGCTTTCGGGAGCGCAAATACCACAGCCACGCAACGTTGAGGTATATGTGGCGGCGATGGGCGAGGAGGCCCGCAAGGTGGGCTTCACGCTTACCGCAAAGCTCCGCAGCAGCGGCATAAAGACCGAATTCGACCATGTAGGCAAGAGCTTCAAGGCACAGTTCAAATACGCCAACAAGATAGACGCCAGATTCGTGGCTATCTTAGGCGACGAGGAGCTTGAGCGGGGCGAAGTAAAGCTCAAGGATATGGAAACAGGGGACGAGGGCTATGTTCCAATAGCCGCCCTTGGGAATAGAGTACAGCAAATTTTAAGATAAGAGAGGAAAAGTACAATGGCAGAACTGCTTCAGGGTTGGAAACGCACACACTACTGCGCAGAGCCTACTGTGGACGAGGTAGGCAAGGAAATGGTGCTCATGGGCTGGGCCGGAACATGGCGGAACCTGGGCTCCCTCATATTCATAGGCCTCCGCGACCGCACCGGCACCATGCAGGTGACCTTTAACGAGAGCGAGCTTCCTAAGGAAGTGTTTGAAAAGGCTGAAACCATCCGCAGCGAGTATGTCATCGCCGTAAAGGGCGTACTGGCAAGGCGCGATGAGAAGATGGTAAACAGAAACATGAAGACCGGCGAGCTGGAGCTTATTGCCAAGGAGTTGAAGATATTGGGCGTATCCGAGACTCCTCCCTTCTACATCGATGATAACGTGAATGCCGCCGAGCAGCTCCGCCTTAAGTATCGCTATCTGGATCTGCGCCGCCCCTGTATGCAGGCCAACCTTCTCATGCGCAGCAAGATAACCAGGATAGCCCACGAGTACTTCGCAGAGCAGGGTTTCATAGAGATAGAGACTCCTACCCTCTGCAAGAGCACCCCCGAGGGCGCCCGCGACTATCTGGTACCCAGCCGTGTACAGCCCGGCAAGTTCTACGCCCTGCCCCAGAGCCCCCAGATATTCAAGCAGCTTTTGATGCTTTCCGGCTTTGACCGCTATATGCAGATAGCCCGCTGTTACCGCGACGAGGACCTGCGCGCAGACCGTCAGCCCGAGTTCACGCAGATCGACCTTGAGATGTCCTTCGTGGAGCAGGACGACGTAATGAACGTTCAGGAGGGCTTCATCAAGCGCCTGATGAAGGAAACTCTGGATGTAGACATTCAGCTTCCGCTGCCTCGCATAACCTGGCAGGAAGCCATGGACCGTTACGGCTCGGACAAGCCGGATACCCGTTTTGGCCTTGAATTCGTAAACGTAAGCGATATAGTGAAGGACTGCGGCTTCGGCGCATTTGCGGACGCAGTCAAGGGCGGCGGCTCCGTGCGCTGCATCAATGTCGAGGGCGGCGTGGAGCATTTTACCCGCAAGCAGATAGATGCGTTTGGCGACCTGGTAAAGACCTACCGCGCAAAGGGCCTTGCGTGGCTGAGCATGAAGCCCGAGGGAATTCAGTGCTCCTTCGCAAAGTTCCTCACCGAGGACCAGATAAAGGCCATACTGGAGCGCGCTAACGCCAAGACCGGCGACATACTGTTCTTCGTTGCCGACGCAAAGGATACGGTAGTATATCAGGCTCTGGGCGCTCTGCGCCTTGAGCTGGGCCGCAGGCTAGGCCTCATGGACGATACCAAGTTCAACTTCCTGTGGGTAATAGAATTCCCCCAGTTCGAATGGAGCGAGGAAGACGGAAGGTACTACGCCATGCATCACCCCTTCACCTCACCTATGGATGAAGATCTGGACCTGCTGGATACCGATCAGGGCAAGGTTCGCGCCAAAGCATACGATATCGTGCTCAACGGCAACGAGATTGGCGGCGGCTCCATACGTATCCACTCCCCCGAGGTACAGGAGAAGATGTTTGAGAAGCTGGGCTTTACCAAGGAAGAGGCCTGGGAGCGCTTCGGCTTCCTGATGGGCGCCTTCAAGTACGGCACTCCTCCTCACGGCGGCCTTGCATACGGTCTGGACAGGCTGGCTATGCTCATCACCAGGGCTTCCAGCATACGCGACGTCATAGCCTTCCCGAAGGTACAGACCGCGTCCTGCCTCATGTCCGGCTGCCCCGACGTAGTAGAGCAGGCACAGCTTGAGGAGCTGCATATAGAGACTGTTGCTGATAAGGAGTAAGCCATGGCGGGAGAAGAACTTCGCCAGACAGGCAAGGTGGTCGAGCTTAAGGGCAAGCTTGCTGTGGTACGCTTCCAGCGCAGCGACGCCTGCGGCCACTGCAACGCCTGCTTTCATTTCGGCTCAAATGAGGCGGATATAGAGATAGACAACTCCTGCGACGCCGGGGTAGGCGATATAGTGGCTATAGAGCTGCACAGCGGCAGCATGTTCAAGGCCAGCGCCATAGCTTACGGCATACCGCTCATAGGGCTTATGCTGGGCGTATTTATAGGAAGCAGGATAAGCAATATGTTCGCGGTAATCGGCGGCGTACTGCTCTGCTGCGGCACCTACTTTATACTCAAGGGCCTTGACCCCGCGTTTTCCAAAATGCGCGAGTTCAAACCCCGCATGATCGAGATAGTGGGTCACGAAGACGAGCAGCAGTAATTTAAAAAACGATATTAAATAAAGCGCGGTGATTGCAATATTGCCGCGCTTTATTTATAATCAATTAGTATGCACAAATTGGAACCTTCAGGGGGTGAAGCCATGATACAGCTTGACATTATAAGAGAGGCCGCGCCCGACGTTGCAGAAGCGATGCTGAATGAACTTTTGCGGCAGAGGAGAAATATAGAGCTCATAGCCTCGGAAAATTTCGTGTCGCCTGCGGTGATGGCAGCCATGGGCAGCCATCTTACGAATAAATATGCCGAAGGGTATCCAGATAAGCGTTACTATGGCGGCTGCGAATATGTGGACGTGGTGGAGAATATCGCGCGGGACCGCGCCTGCCAGCTTTTCGGCGCGGAGCACGCCAACGTACAGCCCAACGGCGGCTCCAGCGCCAACTTCGCGGTATACTTCGCGCTGCTTCAGCCCGGCGATAAGGTGCTGGGCATGGATCTTTCCCACGGCGGCCACCTTACTCACGGAAGCCCCGTCAATATGTCCGGTCAATACTATACCTTCTATTCCTACGGCCTCGATCCCGAGACAGAGTGCATAGATTACGACGAGGTGCGCAAAAAGGCGCTCGATATAAGGCCGAAGCTGATCATTGCGGGCGCGTCGGCGTACCCGCGTAAGATAGACTATAAGAAATTCCGCGAAATAGCCGATGAGGCGGGTGCCCTCCTCATGGTGGACATGGCTCACATTGCAGGCCTTGCGGCGGCGGGACTGCATATGAATCCCGTGCCGTATGCCGACGTTGTGACGACGACTACCCATAAGACGCTGCGCGGGCCAAGGGGCGGCATGATACTGTGCAAAAAAGAATTTGCCAACGCCATAGACAAGGCCATATTCCCCGGCACCCAGGGCGGCCCGCTGATGCACGTTATCGCGGCGAAAGCGGTATGCTTTGAGGAAGCGCAAAAGCCCGAGTTCAAGGCATATCAGCAGCGGGTGATAAACAACGCAAAGGCGCTGGAGGGAAGCCTGAAGGCGGAGGGCGTAAGGCTGGTATCAGGCGGTACGGACAACCATCTGCTTCTGCTGGATCTGGGATCGGACGGGCTTACGGGCAAGGAAGTCGAGCAGCTTCTGGACAGGGCCAACATAACCGTAAACAAGAACAGCGTACCCAACGAGACACGCAAGCCTGCTGTCACCAGCGGCATAAGGGTGGGGACGCCCGCGGCGACCACAAGGGGACTTGATGAGGACGATTTTGTCATTGTGGGCAGGTTGATAGCTGACATAATAAAAAACGGGGAGGAAGCAGTGGAACGCGCCGCCGCAAAGGTGAGGGAAATAACGGATAAATATCCGCTGTATCCCGGCGAATAGTATTTACGCCATGAACAGGCTCTGGACGAAGAATTACACCATAATAACCATAGGCAGCGTCGTATCCATGCTGGGCAACAGCATGGCCGGCTTTGCCATGAGCCTTTTCGTGCTGGACTATACCCAGTCCCCGCTGTATTACGCCATATATATGTTCCTGTATACCCTGCCCCAGATAGCGGCGCCGGTGCTTGCCGGGCCGTTGATGGACAGGTTTTCCCGGCGCAGGACCATATATATGCTTGATTTCGCCTCAACTGCCATATATGCCCTGCTGGCGGGGCTGATGCACTTCGGGCTTTTCAGCTTCTGGGCATTTGCATCCATAACGTTCATAATCGGAACAATACACAGCGCCTACACCGTGGCATTCGAAAGCTTTTACCCAATGCTGGTATCCGAGGGCAACTATATAAAGGCTTATTCGGTGTTGAGCACGCTCGAAACGCTGGTGCTGGTGATGATACCCGTATCCACCTTTTTATATAAGACGGTGGGAATGGTATGGCTGATGCTGATAAATTCCGCCTGCTTCTGCACCGCCGCCATATTCGAGACGCAGATAAGCGACGTGGAGGGCAAAAATGGGCAGAGCGGCTCAAAGTACACCTTCGGCGGCTATATGGAGGATATGAAGGAGGGTATGCGCTACCTCTGGACGGAAAAGGGCCTTTTGTATATAACCCTGTATTTCATATTCTGCTTTATGGCCACGGGCGCATCTAACGTTATAACGCTGCCTTACTTTAAAGCGGGGTACGCTGACGGCGAGTATATCTATATGTCGGTATGGGGCTTTATGGTGCTGGGACGGGTGCTGGGCGGAATGATGCATTACAGGCTGCATCTGCCGGAAGAGCATAAGTTCAAAATAGCGGTGTTCGTATACGTTGTCATATCGGCCTTGGAGGGAACATATCTTTATCTGCCCCTCGCGCTAATGCGGCTCTTCTGCTTCCTGCAGGGGGTGCTGGGGGTGACCTCCTACAATATCCGCATATCCTCTACCCAGTCGTATGTGCCGGATGACCGCAAGGGCAGATTCAACGGCACCTTCCTGATGCTGACCACAGTGGGCTCCCTGCTGGGGCAGCTATTGGCCGGTATGCTCACAGAAATAATGCCGATGCGCGGGGTGCTCAGCCTGTTCATGGGCATAAGCGGCGCATCGGCAGTTATCATAATGGGAAATGGAAGGAACGCGGTAAAGCCAATATACAATAAAAAACAGTAAGCTTGCGCTAAGACCGGCTGTTTTCCTCCTTTGAAGCATCGGTGTTCTCGAGAGGGTGCTCGGCGTCGACTATAAGCTGGCGCTCACACTCGGGACAATGGCGTGGTACGCCTCCGCGGACCTTCATTAGCCGCGCTCCGCAGAAGGGGCAGCGGTAGAATATCAGCGCCTGACCGTAGCCGCCGACTATGCACACTATTGCGATTATATATGCGGCGATAAGGTTCTTGTTCATGACGTAAAGCGCTATAAGTATGCCCAGCAGCGGCACTATTTTGAATATGTTATAGCTGAGCATCAGCCTGCTCTTGAGCTTATCCATATCCATCAGGCAAGCCCTACCTTTCTGTATACCTTGCGGAGGGTCTTTCGTGCCTGAGCGGAAGCCTTTTCCGCGCCATCCGCCATTATCTTCTCAAGGTATGCTTTATCCGAAAGTATCTTCTTATATTCGTTTTGAACGGGTTCAAGTCCGGCTATTACGGCTTCGGCTACTTCGGTCTTGAGGCTGCCGTAGCCGAGCCCGTCGAAATGCTTCACCGCTTCGTCCATGGTGAGCCCCGTGAAGGAGGTATATATGGAGAGGAGGTTGGATACGCCGGGCTTATTCTCGGGGTCGAACGCGATGAAGGTATCGCTGTCGGTGACCGCGCGCTTGAACTTTTTCATTATGACGGAAGGATCGTCCATTATGGCCACGAAGCCGTTGGGGTTAGGATCGGACTTGCTCATCTTCATGGAAGGATCCTGAAGGCTCATAACGCGGGCGCCGAATTTGGGTATGAAGCCCTCCGGGACCTTAAAGGTCTCCCCATAGGCGTTGTTGAAGCGTATGGCTATATCCCGCGCGATCTCGATGTGCTGCTTCTGATCCGCGCCGACAGGCACAAGGTCGCTCTGATAAAGCAGTATGTCGCCTGCCATCAGCACCGGGTAGGTGAAAAGGCCGGCGTTTATATTGTCCGCGTGCTTTGCGGATTTATCCTTGAACTGCGTCATTCTGGAAAGCTCGCCCATATAGGTGTTGCAGCACAGCACCCAGTTAAGCTCGGCGTGCTCGTGAACGTGGGACTGCACAAACAATACGGATCTTTCGGGATCTATGCCGCAGGCCAGCAGCAGCGCCACAGTCTCGCCGGCGCGCCTTCTAAGGTCGGCGGGGTCCTGCCGCACCGTCAGGGCGTGAAGATTGGCGACGCAGTAATAGCAGAGCCTGTCATCGGTCTGCAAGAGCTTCCAATTTTTGAGCGCACCAACATAATTGCCCAATGTGGGGGAGCCGGAGGGCTGTATGCCGCTGAGTACTGTCTTCTTTTCCTGTTCTGCCATTTTATTTATATAACCTCCATGATTTCACCTGTTCACATTAAAATATTATACTTTATTTGACTCGGGATAGCAACATTCCCTTGTTTGACCTTTTGCGCGATGCTACAATATAAAATACAAATAATCAAAATGGAGGCAAGCATGAGCCACCGCGCCCTTTACAGGCAATACCGGCCCGCCGCATTCTCCGAGATGATAGGGCAGGAGCATATAACCACAATACTGAAAAACCAGGTGAAGTCCGGCACGACCGCCCATGCCTACCTTTTCGCGGGCACCAGGGGAACCGGCAAGACCAGCGCCGCGCGCATACTCGCAAGGGCGGTGAACTGCGAAGCGCCCATAGATGGCGAGCCCTGCGGCTGCTGCCGCTCCTGCAAAATAAGCGCCGGGGAATGTGCGGATATAATCGAGCTGGACGCTGCAAGCAACACCGGCGTGGACGATATGCGCGACATAATCGAAAAGGCGCGGTTCATGCCTCTTGAGCTGAAGCACAAGGTATACATAATCGACGAGGCGCACGCGCTTTCCGCCAACGCCTTCAACGCCCTGCTGAAAACGCTGGAGGAGCCGCCTCCCCACGTAACGTTCATACTGGCCACCACCGAACCCCACAAGATACCTGCGACGATAATCTCCCGCTGCCAGAGAATGGATTTTCACCGGCTCGGCGTATCCGATATGGTCAGGCGCACCGAGGAGGTGCTTCAGCGCGAAAACGCCCATATAGAACGCGATGGATTGATGGCTATTGCACGAGCTGCCGAGGGCGGAATGAGGGACTGCCTTTCGCTTGCGGATCAGTGCCTGTCTTTTTGCGGAAACAATGTAAGCACGCAGGACGTTTACAGCGTGCTGGGCAGCATGGAGGATGGCTTTCTGTTTGACATGGCGGAGGCCGTACTTTCCAGCGACCCGGCAAGGGCGCTGGAGCTGCTGGATCAGGTAGTTCGGGATGGCCGTGATTTGAAGGTGTTTTTACATGACCTGACGCAGCACATGCGTTCGCTGCTTTTGACGAAGCTTTGCGGCCATTGCAGCGATATATTGGACTGCACCGAGGACTCTATGAAGCGGTACGAGGAGCAGGCAAAGGAAGCAGGCGAAACGCGGCTTTTAAGATGCAGCGAGCTGCTGTTGCAGGCCGAGGGCAGGCTTCGGACAGTTACAATGCCGAGGGCGCTTATAGAAAGCACGCTTGTGCGCATATCCCGGCCCGAGGAAAAGCACACCATGGACGACCTTATGGAGCGCATCGAGGTTCTCGAGCGGCAGGTACGGGAAGGGGCGCCCCGGCGCACAGCAATTGCCGAGCCGATACCTATCGGGGAAAAGCCTGACGCCGATGAGTATCCCTGCGACTACGGCTTTGAGGAGCCGCCGGAACCCGAAGATGTGCCGCCCTTTGATATTGACGAGCCAATAAGGACTGAGCCTGCGTCAAAGCCGGAGAAGCCAAGCCCCGCACATCCGGCAAAACCGGCAGAGACGGCGGGCAGCATGTCCCCGCAGAAGCTTTGGAAGGCCATACTCGATAAGCTTGGAGAGACGGAGCGCACCATGGCGGTTTCCGGAATGTACGGCAAGGGAAGCGCCATAAACGGCAATGTGCTGGAGGTGGCTTTTGAGAGCGAAATAATATATCGCATGATGAGCGCGCCGGGAGCGCTGGAGAAGGTCAACGGAGCGGCAGATAAGGTGGCGCCCGGGTATACGGTGCGTATGACGCACAACTCCGGCGGGGAGGATATAGAGAGCACCGGCAGGGCGTTGTTTGGCAGCAACTTCAGGATAGAGAACTGATAATTAACAAAAAATCAGCCATTTGCGGTGCGAATATTAAAAAAACGTGTCGCAAATGTGGAAAATAGCTTTTAAATTACCTATTATGCGGCGTTGCGTTGAACAGGGCCGCAAATTATGTTATACTGTTACACAAGTAAAATCCCGGAGGTATGTTGATGGCAAAGGGCGGTTTCCCCGGAATGGGCGGGGCGAATATGCAGCAGCTGATGAAGCAGGCGCAGAAGATGCAGCAGGATATGCAGCGCATGCAGCAGGAACTCCAGACCCGCGAGTTTACGGCTACCGTAGGCGGCGGCGCGGTCAGGGCTACGGCATACGGCAGCAAGGTGATAAAGTCTATCGAGATAGACCCTGCCTGCGTGGATCCGGATGATGTTGAGATGCTTCAGGACCTGGTGCTGTCCGCCGTCAACGAGGCCATGCGCATGGCGGAGGAAGCCACGAATTCCGAGGTCAGCAAGCTTACTGGTGGAATGGGATTGGGCTTCTAAAAACATATGGCAGACCCAATAAGCAATCTGGTCTCCCAGCTTTGCAGATTGCCCGGCGTAGGTACCAAGAGCGCACAGCGCCTCGCCTACTTTATACTGGACATGCCCGAGAGCGAAGCACGCGAGATAGCAAAGGCCATAAACGACGCAAGGGACAAGATACACCACTGTCCCGTTTGTGGCAACTACACCGATACGGATCCCTGTGCCATATGCCGCGACGTCAGCCGCAAGACCGGTGTAATATGCGTGGTCAGGGACGCAAGGGATGTGGTAGCCATGGAAAAGATGCGGGAATTCCGCGGCACATACCATGTGCTGGGCGGGACGATATCCCCAATGGATGGCATTGGCCCGGACGATATACGCATAAAGGAGCTTTTGCAGCGTATAGATGAAGGCGGGGTAAGCGAAGTGATACTGGCTACCAATCCGGACGTAGAGGGGGAAGCCACCGCGGTGTATATATCCAAGCTGCTCAAGCAGCGTGGGGTGAAAGCCACGAGGATAGCCCACGGTATACCCATCGGCGGAAATCTTGAATACGTGGACGAAATGACATTGCTGAAGGCAATGGAAGGCAGAAGGGAAATGTAAAGAATTTTTTAAAAAAAATTTGCAACCTTTTGGACGCCTGAAGCGTCTTATACTATAGAGCGAAGAAAACACCCATATCACCCGAAAGGAGAGGTAAAGATGAAGCGCATAACCGCACTGTCCACCATTGCTGTTGCCGTGATAGCACTTATTATAGGCCGCACATTCTCGGCAAACGTAATGAGCAGCGACCGCGTCATGGCGGACGTGCGTCAGAGCTATCGCAGCGCCTCACTGGTGGTGTCGGGTGAATGCATACAAAAGATAAATTCCGGCGACAATGCCCAGAGCCGCATTCTCATAGATGAGGTAATAGCCGGAAGCGCCCGGGAAGGCTCCGAAATACTGGTAAAGGGCAGCTATACCGTAGGCGAAAAGTATCTGCTCTATCTTACGGAGGGCAACGATGTGCAGTATGCCGAGGACGAGGCAGACTATTGCTCCACCTCCGCGGATAACTTTGTGATCCGGGACGGAAATGTGGAATACGGCGGCTCGCGGATAAAGATCAGCGAGTTCAAAAAGGAAATGGACGCAATCTCAAGGGTCATCACTGCGCCTTCAAAGAACTACTACTACAATGATATCAGATCGCTTGTAAACGCCTCGGAGAATATATTCATAGGCCGTGTAAACAGCGCGTCTCATATACGCAGCACCAAATTCCGCACCCAGGACGGCGGAAGCACAGTCGAAAAGAAGGCGCTATCCGCAAATCTTACCATCAGTGTATACGGAAACATAAAAGGCGATATAGGCTACGGTCAGGAAATAAATCTGGTATATGTTCCTTCGGGCAGCGAAGACATGACGGATGCCGATACCCTCCAGCCCAGGCCGGTGAGCGCCGACAAAGCGGTAAAGCTTTCCGAGGGCGATACCTACCTGTTCTTCCTTGCGGAGGATCCGGACCCCAAGCAGGATCACTGCTTCCCGGTAAACTCCATACAGGGATGGATAAAGGTAGAAAATGATAAGCTGACCGTGTCCGATGAGAACGGCGTGGCGAGGGAATATACCGACCTTTCTCAGCTGGTAGCCGCCATAAACAAGGTAAAATAAAAATCAGACGATAGCAAAGCAGTCCCCGCTTTATGGCGGGGACTGCCCAGTCTGTCAAAAAACCCCAGGGTTGATAAGGGCCGCAGCCCCTTATGTTTAATCCGGCTCTGACGACACAAGGTGAATTGCC